>Ga0206866_1147_pt1 | contig 15148 bp, 11 predicted proteins | sample Alteio_BWOrgCont_40_FD_152626 | JGI IMG/M metagenome (GOLD analysis project Ga0206866, IMG submission 152626) | Enriched cells from forest soil in Barre Woods Harvard Forest LTER site, Petersham, Massachusetts, United States -... | ecosystem: Environmental > Terrestrial > Soil > Temperate forest >... | reverse complement strand
GCAAGCGCGCAGGGGAAGGCGTTGTCGCTCCTGTGCCGCGAAAGCCAACAAAGTTGTGGAATCGGCATCGAACTTGAATCCGGGAGGCTAGTTCCCCGGCCCCTCGATCACCAATTTTCCTATCGCAATGCTTCGGCCCAAATGAGACATTTTCGGCATGCCCGCCGACAAGCTCAGCGAAATTTTCGAACTTCAGAGAAGCCTAAATCTCCGCATCGGCGTTGACACGGCCCGGATGACGGATGAGCAGCGGCAGGAATGGGTCTTGAATTATGCGAGGGCGGTGACGCAGGAGGTTGCGGAACTGACGGATAGCGTCCCTTGGAAATGGTGGGCGAAATATCAGAAATTCGACAAACAAAATGCGCGCGTAGAGGTGGTCGACATGCTCCATTTTTTGGTATCGCTTGCGCAGGTGCTAGAGATGACCGCGCAGGATGTCTACGACGCCTACACGAAAAAGCACGCAGTGAATGTGCAACGGCAAGAGGCGGGTTACCAGGAGAAAGACGAGGGCGACAGCAGGCACATTTGAGCCTCAGGCAGCTGGAGAAGAAGTCATGAGAGATTTGGATCACGCGCTGAGGAGTTTTCTCGCCCAATATGGAAAGGATGAAATTCCCATCGAAGTCGATTTCCGCAAACTGGTAAGTTGGATTCCCTATCAAGCCGACCGCGCAACGCACTTGTGCCACTCCTATCCGGCCAAGCTCCTATTGCACATTCCTTATTTTTTCCTTCAAAACGCAACGCTCTCCAAACCCGGCGACGCGGTGCTCGATCCATTTTGCGGCTCGGGGACTGTTCTTGTGGAAGCTCTTTTGAGTGGACGCCACGCTATTGGCGCCGACTGCAATCCTCTCGCGCGATTGATTACGAAGGTCAAAACTCACCATATTCCTCCAGAGAAAATCCGTCGGTCTGTCAGGAGCCTAACTAGACGGTTAGGTGCGGCAGGACCGTCCACTCCTTCCGACGTAGTAAATCTTCGTTATTGGTTTTATCCACACGTAATAATCCAGTTGTCGAAACTCAGGGATGCGATTTTTCACTGCTCGTCTGAACGAATGAGGGATTTCTTCCTTGTTTGTCTTTCGCAATGTGTTCGTCGCGTTAGCTTGGCTGATCCAAGAGTCAGTGTTCCGGTCCGCTTGCGGCGTGACCAATATCCACCGTGCCACCGATTGACGCCGACAGTTCACGCCCGCCTTGCGTCCCTTCGCAGGGTTGATGTCGCCTCGATATTCCTAGACACAGTCGAAGCCAATTTAAGGCGGATAAACTCTCTTTCAACTGCAGATGCACACGGTCTCACCGCGAGAGTCGAGTACGATGATGCTCGATATCTGCGCGGAGCCGAGGGCGTCTCCCCGATATCCAGCCGAAGCGTCCAGTTGATCATCACATCGCCCCCGTATGTCGGCGCGCAAAAGTATGTCCGCTCGACAAGTTTGAACATGGGGTGGCTCGGACTTTGCCGAAGTGATGAGCTTCGGTGTCATGAGAGGCAGACGATAGGTAGGGAGCACTATTCGAGTCGTGAATATGAAATATTGCCAGATACGACGATTCCCCACGCTAACACCGTTTTACGGAGAATTCGAAGAGAAAATCCACTTCGTGCGCACATCGCGGCGAATTACCTGGTCGAGATGAATTCGGCATTCAAGGAAGCATCTCGCGTGTTGCGTGTTAGCGGCTACATGATATTGATAGCCGCGAATAATTCTGTCTGTGGAATTGAGTTTCTGACGCAGCGCTACCTAGCTGAAATTGCGCGAAGCCACGGGCTTATAGTTAAGCTTCAATTGATTGACGGAATAAAATCGCGCGGATTGATGACGAAGCGCAACAAAACGGCAAGTCTTATAACACGTGAATGGATCACCCTTTTCAAAAAGGAGAGCAAGTGAGTGCCCTTTGGGATAAACTCCTAGGTAAGATCATGACCTTGAATGAGACGGCGTGGGAGGGGCGCCTCAATCGAGAGAGAATTCTTGCGTGGTTGGGAAATTTTTCTGATGGGACACTCGAGGATCTTGAACTGCAGCGGCTTCACGCATTATTTCTGTTAAGTCAATTTATCTATTTTGGGAGCTTTCAGATGCGAGAGCTGCTCAAAGCCCTGTACAGAGATTTGTATAAGTATCCAGTCGTGGAGGAGATTAGAAAAAAACTGAGAGACACGGTTGACGCCGATTTAATTGCGGAAAAGTTCGCTTTGCAGTTGAAGCGTACTCGTTTCATAGGCATTGGAAATCCCTCAGAAAGTGGGTGTCATCTCCTCTATTTCTTCCGTCAAGAAAATCGTCTTTCTCCGGAACTGTTCATTCTCCAACATCAGATTTTTCGTCGAAACAAACGATCTCAGCTGGTTCTGCGATACCCTACCGTGAAACGCTATGTTTTCATTGATGATCTTTGTGGCACTGGCGAACAAGGCAGGATGTATGCTGAGGATATCTTGGCTGAACTAAAAGCAAAGAGGTCCGATGTGCACGTGTCGTACCTAGTCCTTTTTGGCACGACGCGAGGCTTGAATAAGTTGAGGATGTATTTTGACCACGTAGATTGCGTTGTTGAGTTGGATGATAGCTTTCGCTGTTTTGGTCCGAAGTCGCGATACTTCAAAAATGCACCTCCTGGTATAACGCGGGCTCTCGCTCAAAGGGTCTGCGCGCACTATGGGCGGCAGCTTCTTCCTGGTCATGCCCTAGGGTACAAAAACTCTCAACTCCTCTTGGGAATGCACCACAATGTCCCCGACAACACTTTGCCGATCATTTGGTACAGTGAAAGGGACTATAGGAAATGGATACCCGTATTTCGTCGGTATCCCAAGCTTTACGATGGAGATCTGACATGAACGATCCAATGCGTAATCCCTTTACTATAACTAAGGCCAGTGACTTCTCTGATCGGGAGATTTTGGAGTTTTGGGTCGATTTCTCAAAGAGTCGCGGACTTTACCACTTGGCCAAACCGGTGTCTGCTATGCCAATGCTGATCTTGGGAGGCAAGGGCTCGGGGAAAACCCATCTCATGAGGTATTTTTCATACCAGCTCCAGCGGATTCGCAATAAAAAAAGCTTGGTCGAGGGAATAAAGAAGGAAGGATACGTTGGGATATATTTGCGATGTGAGGGCTTGAATGCGAATCGCTTTGAGGGCAAAAATCAATCGGATCAAATATGGTGTACGGTATTCGAGTATTATATGGAAATTTGGCTTGCGCAGCTTTTATTAAGCACGGTTAGGGAGCTGCTCGACCGTGACCCCGCTTTTGCTGGAAAGGAGCCAGCGATCTGCAAGGCAATCGGTGAACTATTTCACACGAAGAAATATCGAAAGCTGACGGGTATTGACGAGCTATTGAGCTTTTTAACTTCAATCCAAAGAGCACTCGATGCCGCGGTGAACAATTGCGCGATAACGGATAAACTGAACGTGAACGTGCTCGCAACAAGGAGCAGGCTAATTTTCGGCATTCCGAAAATTCTGGCGGATCAACTAAACTTTTTCCAAAATTTGCAATTTCAATACCTTATCGATGAGATCGAAAACTTATCATCTGCGCAGCAAAAATATATAAACACTCTTCTTCGAGAGAGGAGCGAAAACTGTTCGTTTAAGTTGGGTGCGAAGCTGTACGGTGTAAAAACTTATTCTACCTATAGCGCGGACGAGGAGAACAAAGAGGGTTCGGAATATGAAAAACTTCCGTTGGACGAAACGTTGCGTGAGAATCCAGAATACCCGCGGTTTGCAGGAAAAATGATCGCACGCCGATTGCGAGAATTTGGCTATCTGGGCGATAATTCCAGTGAGACGGTTAGTTTGGAAAAGCTGGCAAAATACTTTGATGTTCCTAGCCGCAGTCGGCTGGCGGAGACCGAGACCGCATTCGTGAGCGTCAAGTATCTTGGCCGTGAACGCCCATATTTTCAAAAACTTCGGAAGAAATTGGAAGCAGGATTGTCGGGTGGTACTGCTTTGGGACTTCGGCGCCGTCGCGATATAGAGGAGATTATTGCTGCTCTCAACATTCCCGGATTTCCCCTCCTCGAGAAGGTCAACATATATTTGCTTTACAAAGAATGGTCACTCGGAGACGACTTGAAAGCTTCTGCTAAGAAAATCGAGGCCGAAGCGAAGGCCTACTTAGAAAATCCGTTGGCCGCGAAAAGATACAGTCAGATACTTTCCCATTTCAAAGCGGATTTACTCGCCCAGCTATTGCGGGAATGCGGAAGAAAGCAAATGTATCTCGGCATAGAAAATTTCATTATAATGTCCAGCGGTCTTCCACGGAATTTGCTAAACATCCTTAAGCATATCTTTACCTGGTCTGTATTCAACGGTGAGAGGCCATTTCGCGATAAGATTTCAATGGATGCTCAAATTAGCGGAGTAATGCAGGCCGCAGATTGGTTTTTCGCAGACGCCAACGCCAAAGGCGCTGATGGCCCCAAGGTTCAGGACTGCATTTCGCGCTTGGCTGAGTTGTTTCGAGAAATTCGATATTCTGATAAGCCGGCGGAGTGCTCGCTCTCTACGTTCAGCGTTTATCTCGCCCCGTTATCTTTAGAGGCCCGTCACATGATCGAAGTTGCGGAGCAATATTCCCTTTTGATTAGGGTAAAGCGGGGTGCCCGGGATCGCAACACGATGCGTATTGATTGCAAATTTCAACTCAATCCGATGTTGGCTCCCAGGTGGGATTTACCGGTCGCCCGGCGCGGCGCGATAGCGCTGTCTCAAATAGAGGCAGAATCAATTTTCAATCCGTCAGGAGGCGCTGATTTCGACGTAACGAAGAAAACCCGCGTTGGTAGAATGACAGCACCGCTATTCGGTAAGTCTCGATCGGTAGACAAACATGTTCAGGGCGAGAATCTTTTGTTTGGAATGGAAGAATGATCGACTTTACAATCTTTTACAAAAATCCGTTGAGCCCGGACTTTTCTTGGACGCCCCGGTATTCTTGGGATGTATTCGTATCCGCCTACAATTCAAGTGAGCGTGTAAACAGGGTTTTCGAGAATGTTCAAGCAACGAGCAAGCATTGGTTGGTCTGTCCGGAGTATGATTACAGCGACGACGAAATGCCTTCGGGAAATTATTTCAGGGCAGACGGGTCAAATGAGGCGGGCTTTATCCGGCAATTCGCGAAAGTGACGCCCATCGAGTGGACGAAGATGACTGTTTGTGTGGACACTACCGGTTTTATTCGTCCATATCTCCTATTTTTATTGCGTTGGTTGGTCGAAAAGGGCGTCGACAGGTTTGACGCCATCTATTCAGAACCTGTCCATTACAGCGAGAAGGAAACAACACAGTTTTCGAGCGGGGGAGTTAAAGATGTGCGTCAGGTCGCCGGATTTGAAGGAATTCATTCTCGGGACGGTTCTAATAATGTCTTAATTATTGGCTCGGGCTATGATAGCATGCTAATTGCGAGCGTAGCTGAGGCCAAGGACAATGCTAAGAAGGTACAGGTCCTAGGGTTGCCATCGCTTCGGGCGGATATGTTTCAGGAGAATTTATTGCGAGTTGAGCTTGCGCAGGACTATCTTGGAAACGATGAGCGATTTTTTGCTCCCGCTCATGATCCGTTCGTGACGGCTCAAGTTATAAATGAGATCGTCGACAGGCTGAATGCGCAACGACGAATCACGAACCTATATCTAAGTCCGCTTGCCACGAAGGCTCAGGTGCTTGGATTTGGTTTATACTACCTAGCCCTGTGCGGCAAGAAGCCGGCGAGCATCATATTTCCAGTAAGCACACGTTATGGAAAAGAGACAAGCAAGGGAATCTCACGTATTTGGAAATACACTGTCGATCTCGCGGCTATTCGGAAGGCGGCAGCTAAATCATCAAGGATTTCCGGAGGTTGGGGATCTTAGAAGAGGGCACCAGCTGATTTGAATGAATTCGCCGCATTCTACGAAATTCGCGAGCTTTGGCTTGGAGAGAATTTTGTGTCGGTGGCATCGCCCCGCCGCGAGCTGGCTCTCCCAAAAACTGCTTTCAGAAGCATCAAACCAAATCGAACGGTGGTGTACCGGTTTGAAATTCGGGACCGCATTCCGCCGCTCTCTGCGACCCATTCAGGGTCGTGTCGCGTTTTGGGGTTTCCCGGGGGTGTCGCCCTTCTACGGGCGGCTACCTTGGGGCGTTGCCCCAGGCTGTTATGAAGCCGGGCCTTTGGCCCTCCGGAGGTGGGGCTACGTTTGGACGAATGGGACCGATGGGGTCGGAGGGCAGAGGGGTTCATGTTCAAGTTCAAGAGCAAGTTCAAGTCAGCCGGAGGACTGATCCGTCCTTTGGCGGATTCAAGTACACGCCGGCGCGCTCGTCCTGGCAAAACGGCTATGGTTCATTTCAAATTGCTCTGCCGGGGAGCGCTCCGGCGTTGACAAAGGGGCCGGTATGCGGTTTGTCGTCAGGCCTCCCACTATGAAACGCATCGCTTTTCTCGCCTTGGCCGCCCTCGCGCCCATCCTCATCTCCGGCTGCGCCACCACGGGCGTCGGTTATCACGTCACCGCCTACGCGCCGCACGATCCCTCGGCGGTCCGGGTGGATGTCTCGCAATCGAAGGAGCAGGTTTATGTGATGGAGGGCGATCGCTGCCTGATGGCCGCGGCATGCGATGTGGGCCTGCCGAGTTCGCCGACGCCGTCGGGGCATTTCAATATCGAGGAAAAAATCCAGGACAAGCGCTCCGGCGCGTTCGGCTTCTCGGTCAATGGAAACAGCATCGTCGCGTGCGACGCGAGCCAGGCCACGGGGCGCTATGTCGGCTATCCGATGCCCTTCTGGTGCGGGTTCGCCTCCGGCTACGGATTTCATCAGGGCTATGTGTGGCCGGTGCCGCGGACGCACGGCTGCATCCGGCTGGATAAGCAGGTCGCGCCGCGGATGTGGCAACTGGTGCACGTTGGGACGCCGGTGGATATCGCCTATACGCAGCCCGAGGACGCCACGGTGGGGCGGAATGTGGCGCGGCCTAGCGATTACCGGGATCCGGACCCCTCGCCGGCGTATATGATTGGGGATGGGCCGTTTCAATTGCCGTCGGGGTCGTTGCTGATCAACCAATGATGGGGCATATGGGGCTCATGGGACCGATGGGACTTATGGCGCTGCGGCGAAATCGCTGGTAGAGTCCCCGGATGGCCATGACTGAACAGACTGCGGCTCCGCAAAAAAACGGGCGCGTCAACCTGCGCACGCCGGCCGTGATGGAGGCCGTGCAGGCGCAGGTGCAATCGCATTACCGCAGCGAGGTCGTCGAGAAACTGCGCGCGGCGGGCGGCACGCTCTCGAAGGCGGGCGTCACGGTCAAGCTGGCGAAGCAGTTCGGCTTTTGCTACGGCGTCGAGCGGGCCATCGATCTGGCTTACGCGGCGGCGAAGGTTTTTACGGACCGGCGGCTGTTCATCCTCGGGGAGATCATTCACAACCCGGAGGTCAACGAGCAAATCCGCGTGCTCGGGATCAAGAACCTGATCGGCAAGAACGCCGAGGCGCGCGTCGATGACCTGACGGCGGCGGACGTGGTGATCGTGCCGGCATTCGGCACGGACGTCACCACGCTCGAGCGGATCAAGGAGATCGGCTCGAACATCGTGGACACCACGTGCGGCGACGTGATGAGCGTGTGGAAGCGCGTGCGCCAGAACGCGCAGGACGACATGACCTCGATCATTCACGGCAAGGCTTCGCACGAGGAGACGAAGGCCACCGCCTCGCGCGCCATGGTCAGCGGCAAGGGCCATTACCTGGTCGTGCTCACGCTCGACGACACCGATTACGTCTGCGATTTCATCCGGCGCGGCGGCGACAAGGAGGCGTTCCTCGAGCGATTCCGCGGCGCGTACAGCGAGGGATTCGATCCCGACATCCACCTGCGGCGCGTCGGCGTGGCCAATCAGACCACCATGATGCGCGGCGAGACCGAGGAGGTGCAGCGGCGCATCATGGCCGCCATCCGCGAACGGGACGGCGGCGACGGCAAGGCGAATTACCGGTTCTTCGACACGATCTGCGGCGCCACCCAGGAGCGGCAGGACGCGCTGCGGGTGATGCTGGATGAACCGATGGACCTGCTCATCGTCGCAGGCGGCTACAATTCATCGAACACCTCGCACCTCGCGGAAATGGGCGAGCAGAAGCTGCCGACGTATTTCATCAGGAACGCGAGCCGGCTCGAATCGCGTGACCGGATCACGCACTACGACCTGCACGCGAAGCGCGAGATCACCACGACCAACTGGCTGCCGCACCGCCCCGTAACCATCGGCATTACCGCCGGCGCGAGTTGCCCGAATAATTTGATCGAGGACGCGATCCTGCGGCTGTTTGAGCTGCATGGGATCGGGCGCGGGGAGTTGCTGGAATAGGGGGGCATACGTCCCATAGGTCTCATTGGTCCTATAGGTCCCATGAGACTAATGGGACAAGATGGGACAAGATGGGACCTATGAGCGGGCGGCGAGTCCGGTAAAGTAGTCCTCGAGGGTTTTTGCGATGGCGGGGAATGAGAGGCGTTCCGCCGCGGCGGTGCGGGATTGGGAGATGGCGCCCTGATAGGCCGCATCGTTATTAAGCAGGCGTTCCGCGAGTTCGCCCAGCGCCGCTGCGTCCCGCCCGAAGCCGCACGTCTCCGCGAAGGCGATGCGCTCGATGGCGCCATCGCCGCCGACGCATGGGACGCCGCAGAGCAGCGCATCGCCGGCCACCTGGCCGGGAACGGCGCTGCGGTCGAGTTGAAGTACAATGCGATGGCGCGCGACGAGGCGCAGATAATCGGCGTAAGGGAGGCGGCCCTCGATGATTTGGGCATTCACGAGGCCGGCGGCGGCGATGCGTTTGCGGCCGGCGGCGCCCTCCTCGTTCACCACCGTCACGGGGGCGCCGAGGCTCGCGGCGAGCAGCAGCGCGGCGGCGTGGTTGCGCGAGGGCGTGTCCCATTCGCGCGTGCCGATGAATATGCCCGCGCGCTGATCGAGCGGCAGGCTGAAATCCCATTTCTCGGAATCGACCGGGTAGGGCGTGGGAATGAAACCCGCATGCCTGCCGCCGGCCGCGCGGTAAACGCCGGCCAGGTCCTGCGTGCTCGAGAGGCAGCCGTCGGCCAGCGCGCAAATCTCGCGGAAGAGGGCGATCTTCTCGGCATCGCCGAAGAGCTTCGCGACCTGGTGCAGGCCGCTTTCCTTCAGCGACACGGCGACGATTTTTCCATCGGCCTTCAATTGGCGCAGCGCCTTGAGGCAGGCTTTCAGGTCGCGACGGAGGACCAGCAGCACGGCGCGCCAGTCGGAAGGGATGCGCGCCGGGTCGCGATAAAACGTCCCGCCGGTGCAGGCGGCGTAGGCATGGTAATTGACGGGCGGATGAGGCGCGGGATCGGCGGGGGCGCCGGCGAATTGCGGGAAATGCTGTTCGCGGTCGCGTCCGCCGGGGTTGAGGACTGCCAGTTGCACTGGGGTCTGTTTACACGAAATGGCTCAAACGGACAGAGAGTTTGACCACGGATTTCAGAGCGACTCAACAAACACCATAACCGTGGCGCACCGGACCTCGCGTCAGCGTGTGCTTGAACTTACTCTTGAACTTGAACATGAACCCCTCCGCCCTCGCCCGCACCAACGACTTCGTTGTTCTTGGTCTGCCTTAGGGCGCTTTGAATTATGTCTTGGCCGCGTTGACTGAAACGCTCCTTCAGAGCTTTGCCGAATTGGGGCGGGTTACCTGGGGGCGTTGCCCCAGGCTTTTATGAAACCGGGCCTTTGGCCCTCCAGAGGCGCCGCTACATTTTTATTTAATCTGCCCTAATATCCGTGCCCATCCGTGTAATCCATGGTCAATCAAAGAGTTACCGCGTCTCGAACGTCCCCACCTTGCCGAGGTACGCGGCGAAACCGCCGTGGTAGAGCCAATCCTTCGCCGCCTGGTCGCCGCGCAGGTTCGCGTCCCAGAAGGCGATCGAGCCGGCGAGGATGTATTTTTGGAATTCAAGATCCTGCGCCGTGTTGAGTCCGAACGGGTGGCCCGAGAAGGTCATGTGATCCGCCCCATCGAGGATGAGCAGGCATGTTCCCGGCGTTTTCGATTGATCGAATGGGATGCGCCGCTCGCCGGCTGTCGTGTCGCCCACCGGGCTGTTATCGAGCGTGCCGGTCATGTGAAAAACGGGAATGGCGATGCCGCCGAACGCTCTCTTCGCCAGGATCGGGCCGCCCGGCACGGGGGCGCTCATGGCGATGGCCGCCCTGATGCGGGAATCGGTGAAATCGGCGCCGCCCAGGTCCTTCTCGCCGGCGACCGCGAGCGTGGTCCACGCGCCGAAGGAATGTCCCGCCATGCCGATTTCATTCGGATCGATGAGCCCCTTGAGCGGCCCCGGGGCGTTGTTTAGCGCGAGCACCTTGGTGATGGCGAAAGGAACATCCTCCGCGCGATTGAGGGCGTTTTGTGGATTCGCGACGGCGCTCTCGAGCGCGGCGTGAATTTGGAGCAGCGGCACGCCCCGCCAGACCGAGTCGTCGCTGCGGAGGTGCTGCAAATGGACCGAGATGTAGCCCCAGCCCGCCCAATGATTGCCGAGATAAGAATACCCGTCCCGCGTCCCGCCCAGCCCGTGCGAGAAGATGATCACCGGGCAGGGCGATTTCGCATTGGCCGGGTAATAGATTTTGACCGGGATGTCGCGGTTGCGCGCGTCGTCGTGCCAGGTCACGAGCAGCGTCGTGACGTCGCCCAGCGGCTTGTCGGGAGAATATTGGGCACGGCCCGCCGGGACGAGTGCGAGCAGGAGGATGGCGAAGAGAAACGATTTCGCGGAGCGCATCGCCCCATTTTGCCTCATGGAAGGCGAAAGATCAAAGTCCGCGCAGGGCCTCACGGCTGCGCATTCTCCGCTGCTTCCTCGATCAACGCGGAGACTTCCCTGGGGCGCGATTCATAGACGGAATGGCTCGCGCCCTTGACCTCGATCGTGTGGCTGTGGGCGCGGGCGGCGTACATCCGTTCCAGGTCGGGATTGATGATTTTGTCCGCGGTGGCGACGATGGCCCAGCTCGGTTTGGTCTTCCAGGCGGGATCGACGACCGTCGTTGCGAAGACCTTGGCGGCGGTTGGGATTTGCGAATGGGCCTCGAATTCAGCCTGCGCGCGAGGCAGGTCGGCGGCGAAGTCCGCGGGGAAATCGTCGGGATTGAGAAAGGTGTAGCCGTCGGGCGTTTTCTCGATCGCCTTCGTCTTGCTCGTGGCGCTCGGGTAGAGCTTGCCGTTTGAGACTTCGGTCTCGCCGGCGTCCAGTTCATGGGCGGCGACATAGACGAGGCCGACCACGCGCGGGTCCGTACCGGCGGCGGTGATGATGCTGCCGCCATAGCTATGCGCGACAAGGATGCAGGGGCCCGGCTGCATGTCGATGACGCGTTTGGTTGCGGCGACGTCCTCCGGCATCGATGTCAGCGGCTCCTGGACGATGCTGACGTTGTAGCCGTCCCTGACCAGGATTTCATAGACGGGTTTCCAGCCCGAGCCGTCCACCCATGCGCCATGCACGAGGATGATGTTCTTTACGGTCGCCGCCGGGGCCGCGCCGGCGGCCAGCGCGGATGCGGTGATTGCGAGGAGAATTGATTTGGCCGTGCGCCTAAATGCCGTTTTCATTCTTTCTCTCGTAATCGAACCGCGGCGCGATTCGGACGGTAGGAATTTCCCATCACCCTTTCGGGTGATACTCCTGCAAGCACTTCACGCCGAAGCCTTGCTCCTTCATCGAGCGAATGCCGCGGACGCTCGCCTTGGCGGCGCGCATCGTGGTCATGATCGGGATGCGCTGGGCCACGGCGGCGCTGCGGATTTTCACCTCGTCCTGGCGCGGAGTTTTGCCGGCAGGCGTGTTGATGATGAAGCTGATCTCGTCGTTCTTGATCATGTCGAGCACGTTCGGGCGGCCCTCGCTGAGCTTGAAGAGCGCCTTTACCGGCGTGCCGCTCGCCTTGATCGCCGCGGCGGTGCCGGCGGTGGCGTAAATGGTGAATCCGAGCGCCGCGAAGTCCCGCGCCAGCGGCACGACATCGGGCTTTTGCGAATCCTTGACCGAGATGAAAATATTCCCGTCGAGCGGCAGCGGCGGCTGCGCGGCCATTTGGGATTTCGCATAGGCGATGCCCAGGTCGGCGTCGATGCCCATGACCTCGCCGGTGCTTTTCATCTCGGGCCCGAGCGCGATATCGACGCCGGGGAATTTAATGAACGGGAAGACCGCTTCCTTTACGGAGAAATGCGCGGGGATGATCTCGGCGGTGAACCCGATTTCCTCGAGCGTCTGGCCGGCCATGATGCGCGCGGCGTACTTCGCCAGCGGGACGCCGATGGCCTTGCTCACGAACGGCACTGTGCGCGAGGCGCGCGGATTGACCTCCAGGACATAGACCTTCTCGTCCTTCACTGCGAACTGCACGTTCATGAGGCCGCGCACGTTCAATTCGCGCGCCATCGCCTTCGTCGCGCGCGCGATCTCGGTCTTTACGCTTTCGCTGAGCGAGAAGGCTGGGATCACGCACGCGCTGTCGCCGGAATGAATGCCGGCCTGCTCGATGTGCTCCATGATCGCGCCGATGACCGCCGTATGGCCGTCGGCGATGCAATCGACATCAACCTCCGCGGCTTCCTCGAGGAAGCGATCCACGAGGATCGGCCGCTCGGGGCTCGCCTCGACCGCGTTGCGAATGTAGCGGCGCAGGTCCTCCGAGTTATAGACGATCTCCATCGCCCGTCCGCCGAGCACGAAGCTGGGCCGCACGAGCACCGGGTAGCCGATGCGCGTGGCGACGGCGAGCGCCTCGCTCTCATTCACGGCCGTGCCGCTAGGGGTCTGGAGAAGACCGAGCTTGTCCAGCATGGCGGAGAAGAGCTTCCGGTCCTCGGCGATCTCGATCGAGCGGGGCGAGGTGCCGATGATCGGCACGCACGCGGCCTCGAGGCCGCTGGCGAGATTCAGCGGCGTCTGGCCGCCGAATTGCACGATCACACCCCACGGCTTTTCCTGATCGCAGATGTTCAGCACGTCCTCGAGCGTGAGCGGCTCGAAGTAAAGCTTGTCGCTCGTGTCGTAATCGGTCGAGACGGTCTCGGGATTCGAGTTGACCATGATCGTCTCGAATCCAAGCTCCTTCAGCGCGAAGGCCGCGTGGACGCAGCAGTAATCGAACTCGATGCCCTGGCCGATCCGGTTCGGCCCGCCGCCGAGGATGACGACCTTTCGCTTGTCGCTGTCGCGGCCTTCGTTTTCATCGCCGTACGTGGAGTAATAATAGGGCGTGTAAGCCTCGAATTCCGCGGCGCAGGTATCGACAAGGCGGTAGGTTGGAATCGCGCCGCTCTCCTTGCGCAGCGCGCGGATTTCCGTCTCGGGGCGCTTCGCGGCGACGGCGAGCTGGCGGTCGGAAAAGCCGAGCTTCTTGAGCCGCTGCATCCGCTCCGGGTCCGTCGCGTCGCGGGACAGTGTGTCTGATTCCAGCGCGATCTGCCGAATGTTATGCAGGAACCAGGGGTCGATTTTCGTCAACTCGAACGCCTCCGCGACCTCCATCCCCTCGGCGAACGCCTGGCCGAGATAGAAAATGCGTTCTGCGTTCGGCACGCGGAGTTTTTGGCGCAATTCATCCGGCGGCACGGGCTTGTCCGCGCCGTCGCGGAGGAGGCCGAAGCGCTTCACCTCGAGCGAGCGGAGCGCCTTTTGCAGGCTTTCCTTGAAGGTGCGCCCGATGGCCATCGCCTCGCCGACGCTTTTCATTTGCGTGGTGAGGGTGGGATCGGCCTGGGGGAATTTCTCGAACGTGAAGCGCGGGACCTTCGTCACGACGTAATCGATGGTCGGCTCGAAGCTGGCGGGCGTCTCGCGCGTGATGTCGTTGCGCAGTTCGTCCAGCGTGTAGCCGACGGCCAGCTTCGCGGCGATCTTCGCGATGGGGAAGCCGGTCGCCTTCGACGCGAGCGCCGAGGAGCGGGAGACGCGGGGATTCATCTCGATGACCGTCATGCGCCCGTTCTCGGGGTTTACCGCGAACTGGATGTTCGACCCGCCGGTCTCGACGCCGATCTCCCGGATCACGGCGAACGACGCGTCGCGCATCACCTGGAACTCGCGGTCCGTGAGCGTCTGGACCGGCGCGACGGTGATGGAATCGCCCGTGTGAACGCCCATGGGATCGAGGTTCTCAATCGAGCAGATGATCACGCAGTTGTCGTTCCGGTCGCGCATCACCTCCATCTCGAATTCCTTCCACCCAAGCAGCGACTCCTCGACCAGCACCTCGTGGATCGGTGAGAGATCGAGTCCGCGGGCGACGATGCCCTCATATTCCTCGCGATTGTAGGCGATGCCGCCCCCTGCGCCGCCCAGGGTGAACGCGGGCCGGATGATGAGCGGGAAGGCGCCGATCTGCCGCGCCACTTTGCGCGCCTCCTCCGGGGAATGAACGATGCCGGAGCGCGGCACGTCGAGGCCGATCTTGATCATCGCTTCCTTGAAGAGCAGCCGGTCCTCGCCCTTGGCGATGGCCTCGGCGTTCGCGCCAATCAGCCGGACGTTGTATTGATCGAGCGTCCCCCGGCGCACGAGGTCCATGGCGCAATTGAGCGCCGTCTGGCCGCCGAGCGTGGGGAGCAGGGCGTCCGGCCTCTCTCTCTCGATGATTTTTTCCACCACCTCGGGCGTGATCGGCTCGATGTAGGTGCGGTCGGCGAACTCGGGATCGGTCATGATGGTGGCCGGGTTCGAGTTGACCAGGATGACCTCGTACCCCTCCTCGCGCAGGGCCTTGCAGGCCTGGACGCCGGAATAATCGAACTCGCAACCCTGGCCGATCACGATCGGGCCGGAGCCGATCAGCAGAATCCTGTGGAGGGTGTCGTCGCGGGGCATCGGGGCAAAAGTGTGAGGCTTGTAACAGGGGCGGAGGCCGTGGGCAACCGCCCGCGTAAATTTTTGTTTGCCGAAAGGAGCGACTCGGCGGTTATTAAGGGGTTGTATAACGTACTGATATGATCGAACTCGAAATCTACGCGCCGGGCGTCCGGAATCTGGAAAAAGTTCTCGAGTTGGATCACGAACTCGAGG
>Ga0206866_1146_pt1 | contig 15216 bp, 16 predicted proteins | sample Alteio_BWOrgCont_40_FD_152626 | JGI IMG/M metagenome (GOLD analysis project Ga0206866, IMG submission 152626) | Enriched cells from forest soil in Barre Woods Harvard Forest LTER site, Petersham, Massachusetts, United States -... | ecosystem: Environmental > Terrestrial > Soil > Temperate forest >... | reverse complement strand
TAACGCAATATATGTTGCGGTCAATATAGGAAGTAAAATAGTTATTAGTAATATTGGGAAATTTTGCATACTTATTTACAACACATATTTATATACAAGGATTGATAAAGAAGCTACTGTGCCAATTGCTATGGTAAACGCATAAAAATTTATTAGTCCGTTATGAATGGAAGAAATTTTTTTTGCCGAATTATAGCTAATAATTGTTACAATAACTGGCCCACAGAAATCTATTACTTTATTATCAATAAAATTCATTTTTTGGGAAAGTTGGTCATTTTGTTTTATAAAAATATAATTGTAAATTTCATCAAAATAAAATTTATTAGTAATAAGCTTATATAATGGTCTAAATAATTTCGAAATCGTCGATGATATATTTGTAGAAAATGCAATATAACCAATCAACATTCCTGTAATAGCTACAATTGTAGGCATAATTTCTACTGAAAAAGGAGTGTGACTGCCTAATTTGAATTCTTTTGTGAAAACACTTGCTTTAAAAAAGCCAGTTATGGGAGTTGTTATATCAAGAATATTTTTACCTATTAAACCAGCAAAAATAGATCCAGCTGCAAGAAATATTAGTGGCACATTCATTATAATTGGAGACTCCTTAGGAATATGATGAATTTTTTCTGATTGTTTCCCGTGAAATACTTTGACAATAATCTTGACTGAGTAAATTGCTGTACAAAATGCAGCCATTATACCGCATTTATATGCGAAATCTCCTGCAAATGTACCTGATAGATATGCAGAGCTTAGTATCAAGTCTTTTGAAAAATATCCAGAAAATGGAAATATGCCCATAATTGCAAGAGACCCAATCCAAAATAACACATATGTTATAGGCATGAATTTTCTTAAACCACCAATTTTTGTAATATCTTGCTCATGGGTTGCATGTATTACTGATCCAGCGGCCAGAAATAACGCCGCCTTAAAATAAGCATGAGTATAAAGATGAAAAATTCCAGCCTCATAAGTTGAAAGCCCACAAGCTAAAAACATATAACCTAACTGGCTACATGTTGAGTAGGCTATAATTCTTTTTATATCATTTTGCGTTATTGCTATTACTGCAGAAAATAAGCAAGTTATAGAGCCGATAATAATTATAAAACCCAAAATAGATGCGGCATATTCAAACAAGTATGAACAACGCGCAAGAAGGAATATGCCAGCTGTAACCATAGTTGCTGCATGAATGAGAGCAGATACTGGCGTTGGCCCCTCCATAGCGTCAGGAAGCCAGACATGTAAACCTATTTGCGCAGATTTACCCATACATCCTATAAATAGGAGAAAACATATTATCTCTATTACGTAGAAATTATGGCCAAATACTTGAGTTTTTTGTTCAGCAAGGGCAGGTACTTTGCCAAATATATATGCAAATTCCAGTGACCCAAAATAAGAATAAATAAATATTATGCCTACTATAAATGCCAAATCACCCACCCTATTGACTACAAAGGCTTTTATGGACGCAAAATTTGCGCTATCCTTTTTATACCAAAATCCAATTAAAAGGTATGAACATAGCCCTACACCTTCCCAACCAAAAAATAACTGCAAAAAATTATCGCTCGTCACAAGTAGAAGCATGAATGTTGTAAATAATGACAAAAAACTCATAAATCTAGGAACATTTTCATCATCACACATATATCCTACTGAATATATATGTACAGCTGAAGAGATAAAAGTGACCGTAATCAGCATTATAGAGGTAAGCTGGTCTATATACATGGCAAAATCTGCATGGATACCGCCTACATTAAGCCATTCAATAATTTTAATATGAATAACTTCTCCGCATATACCGACTCTATAAAAGACAAAGGCTGATATGAGAGCAGATATTACCACTGATGTGGTACAAATAATAGAAGCTATTTTTATACTTAATATTTTATTGCACAATCCAGTTATTATGCTGGCAATTAAAGGAAAAAAAATTATTGCTAAAATCATTTTTTTAACCTTTTAATTTATTTATTTTTTCTATGGATATGGTGCCGCAAGCTCTATAAAAATTTACAATAATTGCTAAGCCAATAGCAGCTTCTGCAGCAGCGATTGCCAAAATAATAATACTCGCAATTTGTCCAGTAAGTTCATTATAATATGAAGAAAAAGCTACAAAATTTATATTTGCAGCAAGAAGCATAAGCTCTATAGACATTAATATATTAATTACGTTTCCCTTATTTAATAATAGGCCGCACATTCCAATAGAGAATAAGCAACAACTAAGGATCACATAATGCTCTAATGTTACATTACTTATAATTGATTCCATTTACACCCACTCTAGTTTTCACTTTTATAATTTCGATAGATTCTTCTATTGTTCTAGCAATTTGTTTATGTGCATTTTGCTTTTCTACTCCCTCTCTTTTTCTTACAGTAAGAACTATGCAACCAACCATTGCTAAAAGCAACACAAGGCCGGATAATTGAAATACTATTATGTAATCTGTATAAAGAATGGCTCCAATAGAATGAGTATTTGATAGCTTACCAGAAGCTTGATTGTGAAATATAGAAATTGTAGAATTAGAAGATAATGCGGATTTTACAATTAATATAAAATCAATTATTAGCACAAACATAAGGCATGCACCTACTATTCTGTTTCCTAGAAGTTGTGATTTTATTTCTGCAAGATTAATATTTAGCATCATTACAACAAAAAGAAATAGAACTGCAACAGCACCAACATAAACAATAATAATTGTCATTGCTATGAATTCAGCACCTAATTGAATAAATATTGCTGAACTATTGAGAAAAGTAAAAATAAGCCATAATACACAATATACTGGGTTACGTGAGGTTATTACTCCAATGCTGCTTAATATCATTAGCGAACTAAATAAATAGAAAAAAATTGCCATATTATTTCTCTCAAATTACTATTTATATTTGTAATCAGCTTTAAGCTTGGCTTCTATTTCTCTTTCCCAAAGCTCACCGTTTTTTAGTAATCTTTCTTTATTATATATGAGTTCTTGATGAGTTTCGGTGGCAAACTCAAAATTTGGGCCTTCAACAATAGCATCAACAGGGCACGCATCCTGACATAACCCACAATATATGCATTTTGTCATATCTATATCATATTTTGTAGTGCGTCTACTTCCATCCTCACGCTCTTCTGCTTCTATTGTAATCGCCTGCGCTGGACATATAGCTTCACATAATTTACAAGCTATACACCTTTCTTCACCATTTGCATATCGCCTTAGTGCATGCTCTCCCTTAAATCTTGGACTTATTTTGCTTTTTTCGAATGGATAGTTAATAGTAACTTTTTTTTTGAAGAAATACTTCAATGTTAGAGCCATTCCTATTATAATTTCGTATAAAAACCAAGATTTTAATTTTTTTAGCATCTATATCACCTTAGTAGAGCATATTTGTATAAACAAGAGTACCAGAAATTAACACAACCCAAAACAATGTTAGTGGTAAAAACACCTTCCACCCCAATCTCATTAGCTGGTCATATCTGTATCTTGGTACTGTGGCCCTTATCCATAAAAATACAAATAATAAAAAAGCAATTTTTAATAAAAACCACAATATACCAGGAATAAAATTTAAAAATGTTAGACCAAATGGAGGATAATAACCTCCTAAAAAAAATATTGTACATATTGCACTGACAAGAATCATATTCGCATACTCACCCAAGAAAAAAAGAGCAAAAGCCATTGAGGAATATTCAACATTATACCCAGCTACAAGCTCGGCCTCAGCTTCCGGAAGATCAAAAGGATGACGATTTGTTTCAGCAAGTATTGATATAAAAAATATAACTGCCATAGGAAGCATCATTAATTCAAGCCACCAAGGAAGATTTTGAGTTCTCTCTACTATTTCTGTGAGATTTAATGAACCTGTGATACACAAGACAGTAACAATAACAAGGCCCATTGAAACTTCATAAGAAATCATTTGCGCAGAAGATCTGATGGCTCCTAAGAATGCGTATTTTGAGTTACTAGCCCATCCAGCAATTACTATTCCATAAACTCCAAGAGAAGAAACAGCAAAAATATATAATGCACCAACATTTATATCTGCAAGTACTAACCCTTTGTCAAAAGGAATCACAGCCCATCCAACAAGACTCAGAACAAATGTAATAATTGGAGCTAGCACAAATACAATTTTACTAGACTCTGAAGGTATAATAATTTCCTTAAATAGTAATTTGATAGCATCTGCTATTGGCTGCAATAGCCCAAATGGACCAGTCACATTCGGGCCTAATCGTCTTTGCATTAATCCTATAACTCTTCTCTCAGCATATGTTAAGTAAGCTACACATAAGATTAATGGCAATATTATACAAAGAATTTTTACTATTATAAAAAAAGTTGTAAATACGTAAGAATCCAAAAATTGCTGCAAACTCATGGCCTGTCCTCTTTTTGCGCGAATTCTTTTACACAATTTGCCATAGTAGGAGAAGCTCTCGAGATAGAATTTGTATGATAGAAATTTACAGCAACTGAAGCAATAGGACTTGAAAAGATCTTTGTAGCTTTCATCTTACACATTGATCTGTTTTTTTGAGACTCTGAGTTTATAAGTTTTCTTACTCCATGAAGATTATTAAAACCAAGATCTATACCCAAAGATTCTGCAATTTTTATAATGACTTCAAAGTCTGGAATAGCTTTACCAACTGGGAGAACAGCAATATTCGTGCGTTGCATTTTTCCTTCGTTATTAATATAAGTAGCATCTTTTTCAGTAAATGCAGCTGCAGGAAGAACTATGTCTGCAATTTGAGCTCCTCTATCTCCATGATGCCCAATATATACCACAAAACCTTTGTGATCACGCTGTATATCAACCTCATCTGCCCCCAATAAAAATAATAATTCCATTTCGCCAGTTGAAATTTTCTCAGCCATTTTCAATGCAGTAAACTTATCGTCAGTAGCTATAAATCCCACGTCTATCGCACCAACAGTTGAAGCATGATTGTGCAATATATTAAAACCTATATTATATTGAGTTGCTATTTTTCTAAGAGACTCTAGTAGAGCAAGTGAATCGCTTCTAGAATATATGCCATCGCCAATGATCATCATTGGATTTTTTGCCGATGCCAGGTTTAAACAAAATTTATGAGTATTATTTTCAATTTCTTGTATAGAAGCAGTTGAATCCCCAAGCTCAATCACAGAAAAAGTCTGGTCACTTTGCGCCCCAATCCTTGCTACTTTGAGATTATTAAATCTCACAAGTTTACCTATACGACCTCCAAGAACTGGAGCATGTTTTCTAATATCTACACCAATAATTAATAAAAGATCACACTTCTCTAAACCAGCAAACCCGCTGTTAAAAAGGTAATTAGTTCTATCTGAATAATCGAATTTATAGTCAAATTGATTGAAATCAATATTTTTAGAACCAAGTTTCTCGAGCAATATTTTAAGAACAATCATAGATTCTGTATCTGCCATTGTTCCAGCGATTGCACCAATTTTTGACATATCCAAAGATTTGATTTTAGTAGACAAAAACGACAAAGCATCATCCCAATTTGATGGCGCTAATTTACCATCAATTTTTACGAATGGCTTATCTATACGTTGACGCTTTAGGCCGTCATATGAAAAGCGAGTCTTATCAGAAATCCATTCCTCATTGATTTCTTCATTTACTCTTGGTAGGATTCTCATTACCTCCAGACCTCTGGCATCAACTCTTATATTGCACCCCATAGCATCAAAAACATCAATAGAATCCGTGCTTTTTAATTCCCACTTACGAGCTGTATAAGCATATGGTTTTGAATTAAGAGCTCCTACTGGACAAATATCTATAATATTTCCCGATAGTTCTGAAGTTAATGCACGATCTAAATATGAAGTAACCTGCATTTCTTCTCCTCTACCTATAGCCCCTAATTCTTCAACGCCAGCTATATCGGAGATAAAACGAATACACCTTGTACAATGAATACAACGCGTCATATGGGTTTGTATTAACGGACCCATGTATTTATCCTTTACTGCGCGTTTACTTTCATGAAAACTATTTGTACCTTTGCCATACTTAAATGATTGATCCTGAAGATCACATTCTCCACCTTTATCACATATTGGGCAATCCAATGGGTGATTAATTAGTAAAAATTCCATCACTCCTTCACGCGCTATTCTTACTTTTTCTGAATTTGTATGAATTATCATTCCATCAGATACAGGCATAGCACAAGACGCAACAGGTTTAGGAGATTTTTCTACTTCCACCAAGCACATTCTGCAATTACCTGCTATTCTCAAACGATCATGGTAACAGAAACGAGGAATTTCGACTCCAGCCATCTCACAAGCTTGGATTACTGGTATCCCATTCTCAACTTCGATTTCTTTGCCATCAATAGTAACTTTTGCCATTCTCGATTATATGTTAAAAATACACAACGACCAGTATAGAAATCCCTCTGTTCTATGGCAACACAATAGTTACATACCAGATAAAATAATCTATCATTGTATCCTATATATGTTTTTATTTTTCTAAGCATAATCTCTTAAACTATAAAACTTGTAAATATGATAGTTATCCATATTATCAAGATGATTGTAACTATAAAAACTATATGGAATACTATTTAGTAGTACTTAGTATATTAATGATTATTTGCATGTTGATGGCGCTGTTTAATAAGGCTACATATACAAAAATTCTAATATTTACTCAGGTAAACAATATGGCAACGCTTTTTATAGCAATGCTTTCAAGCTATCAACATTATAATCTTTATATCGATATAGCGCTTATTTATGCTTTTCTTAGTTTTATAGCTATAAAATCTTTGATCTATTATGAAAACAATAAAAAATAAATTATGAATATTAGAATTGAAAGACTAAGAAAAGTAATAATGTCAGAAGGGCTTGATGGTTATATTATCCCAACCAATGACGAATTTATGAGTGAATATCCCACCGCTCCTCATGCAAAAGGACTGGAATATTTAACGGAATTTGCATGTTCAAATGGGCTTTTGATAATCACACATGATAATATATTATTTTTTACTGATGCAAGATATAAAACAGCAGCAAAAGATTCTCTAAAATACGCTTTAGTCTTTGATATATTTGAAATCAAAACATTTGATTTTGAAGCATATATACCTGCTGGCAAAAAAATTGGATATGATCAAAGACTTTTTACTTCAAACACAATCAAACCATTTAAAAAGCTAAACCTTATTGAGATAAAGGAAAATTTAGTAAATAAAATATGGGAAAATAGACCGGCATTTCCATCTAGTGATGCATGGCATTATGATTTAAAATATACAGGGACAGATTCCGATACGAAATTTTCTGAGATAAGAAAATGGTTAAATGAAAAAAGATATGAATCTCTTATGCTCACGTCTCCTGAGTCAGTTTGCTGGCTTCTAAATATAAGGGCAAATGATAGTGATTTTTCACCTATTATGCTCTGTATGTTATATTTAGATTTTGAAAATATTATCCTTTTCACCAATCCGAGAAAATTTTGTAAAGACACTCTGCCCGCATATGTTGAGGTAAGAAATTGTGTAGAAATTAGTGATTTTCTTAAAAACCTCAAGCAAAAAATATGCGTTACAAATGAAGCTAATTTATGCATTACTAATTCAATTGGAACAGATCATCTAATAATTGATGAAGATCCAACCTTACTGTTAAGAGCTATCAAAAATGAAGCAGAAATTACTGGAGCAGAGCAGGCTCATATAAAGGATGCAGTCGCTTTATGTGAATTTTTTGCATGGTTACAAGTGAATTTAAATGAAATAGACGAATATAAGATTGGATTAAAATTATCAGAGTTTAGAAGCAAACAAGATGGATATTTGATGGATAGTTTCCCGCCTATTTGCGGTTTTGCTCAAAATAGCGCAAAAATCCATTATAGAGCTGATAAGAAAAACGCTGCAAAAATTACAGAAGAAGGTCTTTTGCTTCTTGATTCCGGAGGGCATTATTATGGTGGCACCACTGACATTACTCGCACAATTGCAATTGGCAAGACAAACAAAGAGCAGAAGAGATATTATACAAAAGTTTTAAAAGGACATCTTGCTCTTGCAAAAATAAAATTTCCCAAAGGGATTAAAGGTGCCAATCTGGATGTTCTTGCAAGACAATATATTTGGAGCGGCTTAGAAGATTATCAACATGGTACAGGACATGGTGTAGGAAATGCATTATTTGTCCATGAAGGACCAATGAGAATAAGTTTGTATGATTCAAAAATAATTTTAGAGCCAGGTATGATTCTTTCGAATGAACCAGGTTATTACAGAGATGGAGCTTTTGGAATTAGGATAGAAAATCTGCAATATTTGAAAAATTGTGATAAAAATCCGAAATTTCTAGAATTTCAGCAATTATCCTTAGTTCCTTATTGTTCTAATTTAATAATCTATGAAGATCTTGCAAAGGATGAAATTGAATATCTACAGACCTATTACAAAAAAATAGAACAAAAAATATTGCCACTTTTAAGTGAAAGCGCAAAAAAATATGTTCTCAAAGAATTATCTATAGTTGAATAATTTGGAGTATGCGCTAGACGCTGTAAAAGTGCGAATTCCCTTACTTCGTCCTTCTTGTGAAAGCAGAGATCTCTTTTTTAGATGGATCTCGCATTTAATGCGAGATGACCAAGAAATACAACAAACGCGCGCGCTTCAAAGTAAAAGACTATATATTTTGTAATGTTTTTGTGACATATTTTTCTAACGACGTGGATCTTTCTTTTTCCCCTTATTAAATCGCCCAAAATTCTTTACATATTCCTGCATTGGATTTAATTCTGTCCCTTTTGCTTTTATGAATTCTTTAACGATTTTTATTGTAGTATTATGCCTATCTTCTAGGACCTCCACAGAATCTAATCTATCGCCAATAAAATTAAGCTCTACTATTCTTTGAGTTTTTACGACAGGCTCAAAAAACGCCCTCCTGGTCATTCCTCTATACACGTAGTACCACGTATCCTTTGAGTAATCAGGAACAATATTTGGGCTACCAATTTTTTCCTCTATCGAGGTTTTTGATAAATCGCCTTTTTTTAGTTCAGTTATTTGTTCATCTGAAATAAAAGTACCAGAATGAACAGGATACTGACACGAATTCACTAGTACGCTAAGTATAACTATAGCGAAAAATTTATTACTCATACTTTACCTTACAAATATTTTCTGGATTTTCCTGTGGAATCATATATGCTATTTGCTCATCTGACAAATAAATTTTATAAGGTTGAAACATGGCTGTTCCAAAAAAGAAGACTTCAAAATCTTGTAGAGATATGAGGAGATCTCATCATGCTCTAGGTAAAATTAATGTAATCGCAGATAAATCAACAGGTGATTATAGGCTTTCTCATCATATTAACCCCCTCGATGGAACATATAATGGTCGTCAAATTCTTGTAGCTCGTGAGAAAGTTGAATCAGAAGACGTAGAATAATTAAATGGGATGTAAAATCCTTGGTATAGGTGCACATCTTCCAGGCGAGCCTTTTACTAATCATGATATTGAGAAAATCACAAACACAAATCATGAATGGATTAGGACCAGGACAGGGATTTTACAAAGATATTTCACAAAAGGTACCGCTGCTGAAATGGCTTTTGAGGCTTCAAAACTTGCTATTATTGATGCAGGAATTAATAAAGCAGAAATTGATCTGATAATAGTATGTTCTACGACGCCAGACAGAGCTTTTCCATCCACAGCAACTACCTTGCATGGAATGCTAGGGCTTTCTCACGTACCTTCATTTGATTTAAATGCAGTTTGTAGCGGTTTTATATATGGCATGCAGGTAGCAAATGCTTTAATGCATATGCATAACTACAAAAAAACATTACTAATTGGATCTGACAAAATGAGCTCTGTGCTTTCAATGGAAGAACGGAGTACAGCTGTGCTGTTCGGAGATGGGGCTGGAGCTGTTATACTAGAAAAAAATGACGATAATTTATTTGACAGTATGATAGGATCAAACGGAAAATATTCAGAAATCCTAAAAACAAAATCAGTAAACGGTGTAAATTCTATATTTATGCAAGGAAAAGAAGTATATAAACAAGCAATCACAGTAATGACTAAAATGGCAGAAGATATTTTAGCAAAAAATTCTCTCACAATTGATGATATTGATTTTTTTGTACCACATCAAGCTAATATACGTATAATAGAATCAATTGCTGAAAAATTAAGAATCCCAAGCAATAAAGTAGTAACCACAGTCACAGATCATGCTAATACGTCTGCAGGGACTATTCCTCTAGCATTAGATGATATAAAAAGAAAAGGCATGTTAAAGCAAGGAAATATTATTTTAATGTCAGCTCTTGGAGCAGGAATCACCTATGGTGGGTTATTAATTAGGTATTAAAATATATGAGAACTATAATAAAATCTGATTTGACAAATGTAATTTCCCAAAAACTTGGTATTTCCATATCATCATGTGAAGATATTGTAAATCAAGTCTTGGAGAGTACAATAAAACTTACGGAAAAAGGCGATATACTTCATATAAAAAATTTTGGAAAATTTCAGGTCTTCACAAAAAAACCAAGACCAGCTAGAGATATTCTAAATAACGTTTCAATAACGATACCAGAGAAAACAGTGTTAAGATTTTCTGCGTCACGAACTCTTAAAAATTACATAAATAATAGATTATCTAAAATTTGTGAAAATAATAAGTTTAATTCAAAATAAAATATAGAAAATATTATGAAAAAATTCCTTCTTACAACTGCAATGATTGGTCTTTCAACAAATTCTATTGCTGAAGAAAAATTTTATATTCGCGCTGATGTAGGCGCATCATTCATACCAAAAGAAAAAATTCATAGAACAAAGACCAAGAGTTCTAATCACTTAGTTGCTGATCTTGGTGTCGGTGCCTATATATCTGATATTGTACGAGCTGAGCTCTCATTATCAAATCACTTCAATATAGACCAAAAATCTAATAAACCATTTTCAAATGCAACTATTAGAGCTAATCGCACCTCGATAAATAATGCAACTGGACAAAGTTCTATAAAAAGAAAAATTAAAGTAACATCGTTAACAGCAAAAATTTTGGCAGATTTTTACGATTTTAATGTAGGCAAAATATTCGCAGGAGTTGGTTTAGGAGTAACTAAAATTAATAGTAAAACAATATTTAACCGCTCATACACTTCTCCGGGTAACAATGGCTCAATTGCTAGAAAATCAAAACAATCTAGTGCTAATTTAAGTTATCTTATAACTATAGGTACTACGTTCGACGTTTCTGAGTATGTGAAATTTGACATTGCATATTCTTATAATAACTATGGTAAAATAGATAAATCGTATCTAAAATCACATGATGTAACAGCAGGAATTAGAGTAAGCCTGTAATTTTGCTCAGCTAGTAACTAGTTATAGTCAAGTAGTAAAAACTCAGCTATAGAAAAGCATTCGTAGCTCAGCTGGATAGAGCATTACCCTCCGAAGGTAAAGGTCGTTGGTTCAAATCCAATCGAGTGCGCCATTAACAATACTTAAAACTATATGAATATTATGATTTATGTTATCTCCTCTTATATTGTCTATTTTATTATAATTTCTTGGCTTACTTGCGCTACCATACTCAAATACTTTAAAGAAAAAAATGCATCGAAAAACTAAGAATCGTATTATATTTTTTAGTACTATATTTTTTACTATGTCGCTTGGAGTTGCTGTTGTTTTATACAATTTATCCAATAATATATCTTTTTTTGTTACACCAACTCAATTGCTTGAAAAACCTAATTACACCTATATTAAACTCGGTGGTTATGTTAAAAAAAATTCCATTACTCAAATTAGTATTGATGAAGTGAAGTTTATTGTCACTGATAGGGTGAATGAAATTGAAGTACACTATAAAGGACCTATACCAAAAATTTTTCGTGATGAACAAGGTGTCGTTGTATCAGGTTATTTGCTTAAGGACAAAAATTTTGTTGCAAATTCTTTACTCGCTAAACATGATGAAAAATATATGCCGAAAACATATAATGTTAAATAAGCACAAAATCTTCAGTAAATTAGGCTAAATGTTTAATTTTTATTTACGCTTTACTGATAATACTTTCTACCCACTAATTTTAGCCAAACAGGTGATATTTCTAACTTGTTTGGCTAGATTATTGGATTTGTTGCTTAAATCATTAAATTGGTCAAAGCTGTCTTTTGATAAATAATTTTATGCGATTTTTAAAGATTTTTGACTATGCATTGTTCGCTCGTGCAGCTAAGTTTATCTGGGCTTCACTCTGTCTGCTCCTATACTCAAATTAAAACACTTTCGCTATATCACTTTGTTATTAATAAAATTTTCTCTATGCTTGTTTTAACATTTTCAGGATAAGCTATTAAACCTTTAGTCCCATAATGAGAAATACGTTGCACTTCTCCCCAAATTAATTTTTGAAAATTAAGATTACAAACCCATGAATCCGGTGTTAGATACTCTACACTAGGAAAGTAGTACGGTACGTAAGAACGTTGATACAAAATACTATGTTGCGAAATTTTGAGTAAAGTGAGATAAGCTCTTAAAGCATGAACGTTCTTACAAACAAAACATATGCTTTTAGGAATTGAGCCTAAAGCTTTTAAACCAAATTCTACATTTTCTGCAGTACTCACAGAATTCTCCTCAGTAATGAGCTCGATACCTGGTGGTATGATATCTCTTATATAATCAAGTATACAAAGCGACTCAGCTTTATCTATTTCCACAGAATCTGTAAAATTAGGCTTACCGCCAGTAATGATAATATTATTAAAATTGCTTTCTTTAAAAATTTCTTGTAGACAAGTTTTGAGAGAATCATAACAATTTGGAGAACCAAAAATAAATAATGTATCTATTTGAATAGGCAAAGGGTTGTTTATTTGAAAAAATAAATTATTTATGTATCTAGATACTGATGTAAGACTTTTTTTTGGAAGTAGAGGAAATTTTGCTATATCCCTAACTACTTTATGATGTTTAACATTTTCCTTCAATTTGCTCCTCACATAGGTATTTCATAATAATTTTAATGTTTCTAGGGATAATGTCTATACGCTCTGTGTAAGTTAAATAGAATCTTCACTTGCGAGATTACCACATATTTCTATAACATGTAAGGAATTTATAGATTACTTTTGAACAGTACCATAATGCAACATAATAACAGACTATATCAATGATAACATTTGAGTTCGATGAATATTATAAGAAAAAATACAAGTCATTTTGTGGTTGTGATGAAGTAGGACGAGGTCCAATAGCTGGTCCAGTAGTTGCATGCAGCGTTATTGTGAATGACGAATTTATATCTGGAGTTAATGATTCAAAAAAAATATCTCTTAAAAAAAGAGAAATTTTATCAGAACTTATTACCAGTAAATATACTTATGCACTCGGAGAGGCTTCTGTTAAAGAAATTGAAGAAATAAATATTCTAAATGCGACTATTCTCGCTATTAAAAGAGCTATAGCCTCACTTCCCAAAACTCCAGAGGTTATGCTTATTGATGGAAATATGAAATTCCTAAATCCCAGATATATTAATATTATAAAAGGCGATCAAAAATCATACTCTATAGCCTGTGCATCCATTGTTGCTAAAGTTTATAGGGATAATTTAATGAAAAAACTTTCTGTAGAATACCCAGAATATGGATGGGACCATAATGCTGGTTATGGTACAAAAAAACATATAGATGCCATAAATAAATTTGGCATAACCAAGCACCATAGAAAAAACTTCATTCACATATAATCAAATTACTTTGAATTAGATGATTTGTTACTCCCCTCAGTCATCCACATTAAATTCAGAATCTAGGTGTATTCAAATTAAATGACTATAGTCTTTCACTACCTTATGCAATATGCTCCCATTTTTGATATATTCTACTTCATTCTCTGTGAATATCATAGCTCTTGCAATAAATTCTGCTATAATTTCTCCGTTTTTATTTATCTCGCATTTCAATTTTTGATTCGGTTTGATATTATCTGATATGCCTTTAATATTGATGATTTCATCACCTTTTAACCCGAGCTTATCTACCGTATATTCAGCAGAAAGTTCTAATGGAATTACTCCCATTCCCACTAAATTAGATCTGTGAATTCTTTCAAAACTCTCTGCAAATACTGCCTTCACTCCAAGCAAAAATGTCCCTTTCGCAGCCCAATCTCTTGAAGATCCTGTTCCATATTCTTTTCCAGCAAAAATTACCAATGGAGTTTTCTCTACAAGATATTGCATTGCCGCATCATATATAGAAAGCTGTTTCTTTGATGGATAGACAATAGTGAACCCTCCTTCAACACCTTCTAACATTTTATTTTTGATTCTTATATTCGCAAAAGTACCACGCATCATAACCTCATGATTCCCACGTCTCGCCCCATAAGAATTAAAATCTTTCTGTTGAACACCACATTCATTCAGGTATTTAGCTGCCGGACTGGTTTTTGAGATATTTCCAGCTGGAGAAATATGATCAGTAGTCACAGAATCACCAAAAATAGCAAGTATTCTTGACGCATTAATATCTTTAAGATGAGCATTTTCTTTCGATAAATGCGTAAAATAAGGAGGATTATTTATATAAGTACTTTTCGAATTCCAAGTATAATTGGTGCCCAAAGGTACCTCTATATTCTGCCAATTTTGATCCCCTTGATAAACATTTGCATATTTTTTTAAGAACATCTCACGATTAACTGCATTTTTCATGGTAATTCTAATTTCTTCATCTGAAGGCCAAATATCCCTTAAATAAACATCTTTATCAAATTTATCCTTCCCAAGAGAAGCAGTTGTAATATCTAAGTTTGTAGTACCAAGTAAGGCATATGCCACTACAAGCGGCGGGGAACCTAAGTAATTTGCTCTGACAAGAGGATGAACTCTACCCTCAAAATTCCTATTACCAGATAATACCGAAGCAACTAGTAACTTATTTTGATTTATTGTTTCTTCTATCGCTGGATCAAGTGGCCCCGAATTGCCAATACATGTCGTACATCCATACCCAACTAAATTAAATTTTAAAACATCTAAAAATTTATCTAAACCTGTAGTTCTCAAATATTCTGTAACCACCTGTGAACCAGGCGCA
>Ga0206866_1145_pt1 | contig 15248 bp, 13 predicted proteins | sample Alteio_BWOrgCont_40_FD_152626 | JGI IMG/M metagenome (GOLD analysis project Ga0206866, IMG submission 152626) | Enriched cells from forest soil in Barre Woods Harvard Forest LTER site, Petersham, Massachusetts, United States -... | ecosystem: Environmental > Terrestrial > Soil > Temperate forest >... | reverse complement strand
CTTGATATACTTGTTAATAATGCAGGAATGCAATTTGTAAGCCCTATTGATGAATTTCCAGATGATAAGTGGGAATTAATTATTAGACTAGATTTGATAGCAAGTTTCTATACAATAAAATATGCAATCCCTATTATGAAAAAAAATTCATATGGAAGAATAATAAATATATCTTCTGCCCATGGGCTTGTTGCATCACCTTTTAAATCAGCCTATGTAGCTGCAAAACACGGAATTGTTGGACTAACAAAAACTGTGGCATTAGAAGTTGCAAAGCAAGGTATCACTGCAAATGCAATCTGCCCAGGTTATGTAAAAACTCTTTTAGTGCTCAACCAGATATCCGCAACAGCGAAAGCTCGTAATGTCACAGAGGAAGAAGTTATAAATAATATAATGCTTGGACCGCAAGCAACAAAACGCTTTGTTGAAATAGAAGAAGTAGCTGATCTCGCTGTATATTTATGCTCAAGCTCTGCAGCTTCAATAACAGGGGCAGCTCTTTCTGTAGACGGAGGCTGGACTTCTCAGTAACCCCCCACTACATCAATATATAATTTCTATTGCAATCCAGTCATTCCCGTGAAAGCGAAGATTTATTTTTTAGATGAATCACGCACTAAATAAGTAATTGACTTAGTCATATGATAATACAAAATGCCTAGAACTTCTAGCACACAAACTAACCTAATATTTTTTTTAAAGTTCTACCAATTTCTGCTGGTGATGGTGATATAGTCACTCCAGCTACTTTTAAAGCCTCAACCTTATCAGCCGCAGAACCTTTGCCGCCATCAATAATTGCGCCAGCATGTCCCATTCTTTTGCCAGGCGGTGCTGTTGTACCAGCAATAAAGCTTACAACTGGTTTTTTGATTTTCGAATTTTTGATAACATATGCAGCATCTTCTTCAGCAGATCCTCCAATTTCTCCTATCATTACAATTGAATCAGTATCATTGTCAGAGAGAAATAGTTCTATACAATCAACAAAATTTGTGCCATTGATTGGATCTCCACCTATGCCAATACACGTAGATTGTCCGAATCCAGCCGCAGTTGTTTGAGCAACAGCTTCATAAGTAAGAGTACCAGATCTTGACACAATACCTACTCTTCCTTTTTTATGAATATGGCCGGGCATAATACCAATTTTACACTCATCAGGTGTAATAACTCCAGGACAATTAGGACCTATTAACCTTGTCTGAGAGCCAACTAACGCTCTTTTTACCCTCATCATATCAAGAACCGGTATTCCTTCTGTAATACAAATTACAAGCTCTATATTAGAAGCTATAGCTTCTAATATAGAATCTGCAGCAAATTTTGGTGGAACATATATAACAGTTGCATTGGCCTTTGTTTTTACAACAGCCTCATCAACCGTATCATAGACTGGCAAATCTAGATGAGTACTCCCGCCCTTTCCAGGAGTAACACCTCCGACCATTTTTGTTCCATATAAAATTGCTTGTTGTGAATGAAAAGTTCCTTGTGACCCAGTGAAACCCTGGCAAATTACTCTTGTTTCTTTATTAATTAGAACCGCCATATCCTTGCTCCTATTTTATATAGTTCCTACAATCTTCTGCGCTGCGTCTGCAAGATCATCTGCAGGGATAATTGTAAGCCCTGAATGCGCAAGAATTTCTTTACCTAATTCAAAATTTGTCCCCGCGAGTCTCACTACAAGAGGCACTGCAAGACCAATATCCTTTGCCGCTGCAACAATACCTTCAGCGATAATATCGCATTTCATTATTCCGCCAAAGATATTCACTAGTATAGCTTTAACTTTTGTATCTGACAAAATTATCTTGAATGCTTCTGTAACTCTTTCTCTATCAGCTCCACCACCAACATCTAAGAAATTTGCAGGTTCTCCACCATAAAATTTTATAATATCCATAGTGGCCATAGCAAGACCAGCACCATTTACCATACAACCAATATTTCCATCCATCCTAACATAACTTAGCCCTGAATTTCCTGCTCGAACTTCAAGCGGATCTTCTTCAGTTTCGTCACGCATTACAAAAATATCATGATGCCTAAACATACTATTATCATCAAAATTAATTTTTGCATCTAAAGCCCTAAGATCCCCTTCCGTGGTTTGCACCAAAGGATTTATTTCAATTTGACTAGCATCGCTACCAACAAAAGCATTGTAAACTGATTCAACAATTTGCATCATACTCTTAAACGCTTCTCCTTTAAATCCAAGACCAAATGCTATTTTACGTGCATGAAATGGTTGAATTCCAGTAGCAGGATCCACCATAACTCTTATGATTTTTTCAGGATTTTTCGCTGCAACTTCTTCAATTTCTATACCACCTTCCGTAGAAGCCATTAGAGTAATACAACTATTAGTCCTATCCAATACGACACTAAAGTAATACTCCTTTAAAATATCACACCCGGATTCAATATATACTCTTTGAATCTTCTGGCCCTTTGGTCCCGTCTGATGTGTCACAAGATCCACTCCCCACATAGCGTGAGCAAATGCTTTTGCATCTTCTTTATTACGAGCTATTTTTACTCCACCAGCCTTTCCTCTACCTCCAGCATGAATCTGAGCCTTAACAACATAAACTTTTGCTTCCAAATTATCTATAACACTATCGATTTCTTTTTCACGCAATGCAACAGCTCCTAGTCCTGTAGGAGCACCATATTTGCGTAGAATTTGTTTTGCTTGATATTCATGAATATTCATATCTTGTCTCCTTTACAATATCTCGAATCTTATACGAAAATAGCACAGGAATCAATTATACAATTAATTGCCTGATAACTTTACTAATAACAATATTATTTCTGATACCACCCGTTCTGTATCATGCAAGACTTTATAGCCGCTTGACGAGCTCCCTCATTCATATCTTCTGAGTCAACACGAGTTATTGGCCCATAATAATCATGATAACCATACGGATAGCCACGATAATATGGTCTACCGTAGTAACCTCTGTATGGCCACGATCTTCCATAATATCCTCCATAATAATGGTCATAGACTCCAACATCGTAGTAATCTGTTCTAGCGACATATCCTACATTAGGGGGAAATTTCTCATATGCCCAATATTTACAATTAGAATAGTCTGAATCAAACGCACTTTGTGGCTTTGAGTCGCTTACCCATCGCGTACTGGCACAACCATTTAGTAATGACGAAATTGACGTTACTAAAATAATATATTTAAAAATATTTTTCATAATTGCCTCCTTATCCTTCATAATAAAATAAGTTATAGTTTATCTAGACATAAATCCACTACAATACTATTATCCCAAAGCATTTATTATTATTTGAGTGTTTATATGTCTTTTATAGATGAATTTGTTGAAAGAGGTTATCTTTCCCAATGTACTGATATTGATACATTAAAAGCTATAACATCTAAGAAATCCATAAATTTTTATATAGGATTTGATTGTACTGCTGAATCTTTGCATGTTGGCAACTTAATGCAAATTATGATTCTCAGATTATTACAAAAATATGGTCATAGACCCATAGTTATAGTAGGAGGAGCCACTACGAGAATTGGAGATCCATCTGGAAAAGATGAGAGCAGAAAAATGCTTTCAGATGAAGCTATTACAAAAAATATCGCAGGTATAAAACAAAGCCTTTCGAAATTCGTTAAATTTGGAAATGGCCCTACTGATGCTAAATTAGTCAATAATTCAGAATGGCTTGACAATATTGGTTATATTGAACTTCTAAGTAATTATGGCAGAGAATTTTCTGTTAACAGGATGTTATCTATGGACTCAGTTAAGCTCAGATTAGATAGAGATCAATCATTAACTTTCCTAGAATTTAACTATATGATTTTGCAAGCTTATGATTTTATGTATCTTGCAGATAAATATGATTGCATTCTTCAACTTGGCGGAAGTGATCAGTGGGGCAACATAGTAATGGGCACTGACTTAATACGTAAAAAATTAGAAAAACAAGCTTTTGGCCTTACTACACCATTACTTACAACTTCCTCTGGAGCTAAAATGGGAAAATCCGTTAATGGTGCTATTTGGATAAATTCAGAAATGTTTAGCCCTTACGAATATTTCCAATATTGGAGAAATACAGAGGATGATGATGTTATAAAATTCTCAAAATTATATGCTGAATTTTCACAAGAAGAACAAGAAAAATTTAATGAAATAGCAGCAAAAGACGTTAACGAAGCCAAGAAAAAACTTGCTTTCACCGTAACAAAACTGTGTCATGGAAATAGTGCAGCAATAGAAGCTATGGAGACTGCTAGGAAAGTTTTCGAAGAAGGTGGAATTGACGCTCATCTTCCTTCCATACAAATAAATTCATCCGAGATTAAACTAGGAATCTCTATTGTTGATTTATTGCACAAAGCAGGAATTGCAGACTCAAAATCTGAAGCAAAAAAACTGATTAGAGGTGGTGGGGCGAAAATAAATGACCAAAAAATTGAAGACGAAAATTTAATTGTTGATTCTTCTGATATATTAGAAAATATGTATATTAAGTTATCTGCCGGGAAAAAAAGGCATATTCTTATTAAAGCTGTTTGATTTTTATAAAAATTGATCTATGTATATAGTCGAATAATTTGAAGTTTGTGCTAGACTAGTGAAGCCTATGAGTACTAAGTAAGAGAAAAACAACAACGCACGCATCTTAAAGTAAATGACTATAGTTGTTCAATTTATATTGTGCCGGTATAGCTCAGTTGGTAGAGCAACACATTCGTAATGTGTGGGTCGGGGGTTCGAATCCCTTTTCCGGCACCAAGTTTTATAGGATTTTAAACATTTATAAAAAAAATCTATTATTTCTCTCCTCTACCACCTCCAAGCGCACCTCTACCGCCTCCATGTGGCATCCTTCCTCTACCGCCTTCACTAGGCGCTGCACCAAAACCTCCTGATCTTAGCTGATCAACTACCCCTTTACTTCCAAGGCTTTCATGTTTTTCTCCTTCTGGTGGAGGTGGAGGTGGAGGTGGAACTTCAGCCGATCCCCCTGTTAACAATACTGGACCTTTCCCTGGTCCAGACAATCCCTTCTCTTCCGGCATTCCAAGCACCAACGCACGGTCTACTAGTCCTAGCCTACGTCTTATACTCTGGCCAAAAGCCACTGATGCTTTAGAAGATAGGTCTGCTGCAGGCAAAAGTGGGTCCAATGCACCATCTAATCTTGCAGCATGACCCAATAAATATGTACTAAACGGACCACAATCATAATCATTTCCTCCTTCCCCACGAATACCTAGAGTTTGTACTGCTCTTCCTGTAAGAGGTGTTTCTATCACACCACCAAGAAATCTCAATCTATCACGTATTTCAGGACCAACATCCCTACCCATAGGGTCTATATATGATATTTTTGGTGGGTCTAAGTCTGAATTAATATACAAACCTGTCCAATGGTTCCTCCCATCAAACTTCCCACTTTCACAATTTATATTGAGTGGTATAACATGTTTCCCGCCCTTTGACCATATATCTCCAACAACTTTATCAAACTGTTCGATACTACCTATACCATTATGGACCGTAGCAAGGCCGTTACATGTTCTATTTAGTATAGGAATAATATCTTCCTCTCCATACCATCTTTTATCCCATGCATCTTTGCCCCTAGGTTTTGAAGTGGAGACATCAGATTGGTACTTATGTTCTTTCTTTGCTACTCGTTGACCATCTATTCTAGCTCTAAAAGCATCCCTGCAATGATCAGAACCTTTATGCCTCTCCGGCCATTGCCATCCTGGATAAGTTTTAGCATGTGTTCCTATTGTTTTAATTTTAGTACCAAGAGTCTTGTTTACTTCCTCTATATAAATATTACATGGGTTACATAGGCTCTTTGATGTAATTATTGTACCTTCTCCTTCTTTAATCACTTCTGGCAAAAGATTCATTTCTGCATGCCTACCCGCAGGGCCAGGTATAAAATCTACTTTTCTCTCCATAATACTAATAAAAAGATCTCTTGGTTCTCGTTTCGAAAAAGCTTGGGCAACATCTCTTGCATCAGAATATAACTCAGGATATCCAGAAGTAATAATATTACGTTTTATTGCAGCAAGACTTGGATCATGAGATTCCATTAAAGCTCCAACAGATTCCTGATATACACGGAGTTTTTCATCTCTTGTCTCTGTTTTATCACTCGCATATGCTTCTAATGAAGCTGATACTCTTCTAATCATATCCTTTGCTGCTCCTTCTGGAATGTCTGAAGACATAATACCGGCACGAAGAGTACGTCGCATATCAACTATATTAGGGAATTTGCAATGTTTTGCATTAGCTGATGCAAGAGACCATATACAATCTTCTTCAGGCACTTTACCTTCACCAAAACCTCTCAGTATTCCTAGAATTCTACCTCCATGATCACTACTTCCTGTATTGTTAGAGCACAATACACGCTGAGTTCTTGGATTAGCATAAATTGCAGCACAAACATCTGGACCAGCCATCAGTTTACTCCACTTATAAATAAAATCGTCCCTATCACTAAGACTTGGTGCAGCAGACGCTCTTGTTACAGTCGCTTGTGCCTCATGTTCTTTTGCAGCTAAATCTGCTATCAAATCTCCTATTGGCGCTGGACGAGTTGGCGGTTTGCCTTTTCCAGACACTACGCCTCCTCATCGGGATCGATATTTTCTCCTATGAATGTGCGACTGGGACCAGGTATTGTAAGGGATAAATCATCCATTTTATAGTACTCTTCAGCAGACTTATGATCATTATCTCGAATATTTACATCTGCCCCACAATCAACTAGCAATTGGATTGCTGCATGTTTTGAGGTATTGGCATAATTAGACGAAGCAGCTGCAATCAAAGCCGTAATATTACCTGTATCTACTACATCTACATTAGCACCAGAATTTAAAAGCCTTGTCATTAGACCTATATCACACTTGCTTGCAGCTAACACCAAAGGATATGCACCACCAGAACTAATATTCGGGTTTGCCTTATTTATCAGCAAGAAATCTATAAATTCTAAAAATTCCGCATTCCTACTACTAACATTATCCACATATTTCGCACATGCGATATATAGTGGTGTCCAAGCAAATTCTCCTGAAACACTATTTATATCTACTTCAAATTCGCTAATTAGCATAATTGCAGCTTGAATATTACCAGCTTCAATAGCTCTATGAATTAATGTACAACCTTGATCATCTAGTATTGTATTCAGATTTGTATCAACATGTATTAGTCTTTTTAATTCTTCAGTAGAGCAAGTTTTTATTTTTGAAAATAGCTCTTTTGTCATAATGAATCCTTACTTCTTCAGTTTAGCCTCGAGCATTATACCAAAAACCCATCGAAATTAAAATAATAAACATCAATTTTTATTAATTATTTCTACCTATGGTTATATATAACCCATGATTCCACGTGATGGTGTGATGGCAGAGTTTTTTTGGAGAATCAGAAAATTTTTATGAGTTAAGAAAGTCGTGGGAAGAAAAAATTAGATACACATTATAAGATGATATTCATCCCAACACCAGCAATGTATGGTGGGATTCGAGTCCGTTTTCCTTGTGCCAATACTTATTTGATATTAATATCACAAATTTCTAAAATATGCATATACCTCTAGTTATATGTATTTATCTAGATGTTTAACTTACTTTATACTGCCTACATAGATTACTTTATTAAGCTACTAATGTGTCAAAAACATATGCAATTGATTTTAATGCAGTGCGGCGTTCTGCTATCGGCACCATACCAGGTACGCTTCATACGCCAAGAGAAGATACTCTATTAGACAGGCCAGGGTCTACAGTATCTACTGAATCTTCACAAACTGTGGATTCTTCTGATATTGAAGGTGATAAAGAGATACAATCTTTACATAGTCTTCTTGAAAGTACTTATACAGTAGAACAATCTGTTCATCCTGAACTCAAAGCATTATATAAAAGACTTAGAGAAGGACAGATTTTGAGGCGAGAAGAAAAGCTGAATTTTTATGGTTTATTAATACAAAGTATAAAGGCAAATAAACCAGATATTGTTATTCCTGAAGATTATAAAAAACTCCCAGCTTCATTGGAAGCAATTGCGTTCTTAAGAGAAAATTCAGATTTGACGAGAGAAAATCGTAATATTGGTGCTGTAGCTGCAAATGTCGCTTTAGCAATAGCAGAGGGCAAACCTGATTATGCGATATTGGAAACTTTAAATGCAAATATAGATTTTTATGGTCAAACACAACGCCCAACAGAAGATTATTCTAGAATCGATATTGCATTTAGGAAAGGAGATAGGACTTTTACTATACGCGCAGACGAAACTGCATCTTTTAAGAGCTATAAAGATGTGTTAGAGCGAAAAAATCTAGAATATGAGCTAAATCTTACAGGAGAGCAAATTGAATATATAATGCGTAGTACAGATCAAGCTGGCACCTTAGGCACTGGTCAAACATGGAAAATAGCTAGATGTCATGAATCTGGTTATGATACAGAACAAATTAAAAATGATACATTGATTGATAGAGAAAATAGATCTATAACAGACAGGTCTCTTCTAGTTGATATTAGACCTCCAGATATTCCTGGAGATGAACAAAAAGTTTTGTTACGAGCTTGCTTATCTTCATTTGTTAAACAAATTACAGATCCATATGCTGCTCAGCATGGCATCATATTAACTTCGGTACAATCAGACATTTCTGGTCTGAGCAGGGATTCTTTAAGACCAGGCCTTGCTTCTTGTGAAGTACCCACAACTTTTATCGCTTCTACACACGGAACTGATATTGATTTTATTGTCCCACCACACATAAAATCAGCGGATATTTCAGAAGATTACGATCATTTAAAAGAATATTGTAGAGTAAAAGTTATGGCTCAATCTATTGAAAATCTAGATACAATAGAAAAATGTGCAGATTTTGTAGTTGGTAGCCATGCTAAATTAGGGCGCGGATTAATTGAGGCAATATCCGAGACAAGAGGGCATGATACTACGGCGCTTGAAGATATGATACGCCAAAAACGTATAGCAAAATTTATAGAATTTGATATAGAAAATGAGCGTGATAATGCAAAAACTGCAAGTTTTTTAGCGGGAAAGGACCCAGCAAGAGATAATATTTTTACTGGCAAAACATTTAGTGACGATGAAGCGGCACAATTAATTGCAAATATTGTACTAAGTAGGCCATATTCATCAGTAGATACATTAAGAGCTGATACGACTGATTTGCTGATAAGATATGCTGCGCATTTTCATATGTCAATTGAAAAAACTATAGCATGTGGGCTTGGAGTTGCAGCAATCACTTGTGCACATCATACAGGTTTAGACGCTAGTACATTTGGAGAGGAATTAGCTAAAGATATTATTTTAAAACGAGCAGAAATTGAGCGAATATCTACTGCAGAAGCTAGCAGATTATTGCATGACACATGCGGAGTTGTACTAGCTAAAGGAACGGAGATATTTAGTATATTAGATAGGCCTGTTACTGCGACATTGTCTCCTAAACAAGGTTTTCTTTCAAGAGTATTTGGCTTTCGTAAACCAACTTCTGTCACTGTTGTAGCTACAGCCCCTGTAACTGTATCACCTCCATTGCCAACACCCCCTTCTCCAACATCTGTTTCTGTATCAACATCAAGTAGAGGAATAACAACAAAGTAGTATATTGTAGGATAATTATAAATTCTTTAAATCGTAAAATGAAGCAACCTCTGAGATTTGATTCTGATAGTTTATATAAGGTTTTGGATATATTTAAAAAAAACAATGCTAATGTAAGGATTATCGGGGGCGCGGTAAGAGATAATCTAATTTTCCAAGAATATTCAGATATTGATCTTGCAACAACTTTATTACCGAAAGAAGTTACAACGATTTTTGAACAAGATGGTTTTACTGTTATTCCAACCGGAATAGATTTTGGTACTGTGACCGTTATTGTAGATAGAGAAGAATTTCAAATAACTACATTAAGGAAGGATATAAAAACAGACGGTAGGCATGCAATTGTTGAATATACAAACGATTATAAAGTAGACGCATCTCGAAGGGATTTTACAATAAATGCACTGAGTTATGATCCATTTAGTAAAAACCTATACGATTACTTTAATGGACTGAATGATTTGAAAAATTCTATTGTTAGATTCATCGGAGCCCCAATAGAGAGAATAACAGAAGATCATCTCAGAATAATGAGATTTTTCAGATTTTCTGCTTATTATGCTTCATCTCTAAACAAAGACGGTTTAGACGCATGCAAAACTTACAATTATTTGCTAAATAAAATTTCAAGCGAAAGAATAAACCAAGAATTATCTAAATTACTAATGTGCAAAAAAAATATCTCCAATATTATTTTAGAGATGGAAAATTGCTCGTTATTCATGATAATCTTTAAAGAAATAGTAATTGATCCTAAAACTTTAATATTGTTTGAAGAAAAAATATCTACTATCGCTCATATAGGTTTTGACATTAAAACCTTAAGATTTGCACTACTGATAGCAAAAAACACAATACAAGCTACAAAAAAATGCCTAAAAAATCTTAGATTTAGCAATGATGAAATTAAATCTAATGCCATTCTTCATAATTTTATTATTGAAATATCAAAGCATGAAGATAAAAAGTCAATATTTTTTGAAATATGTAAAAATTGGTACTATAATCACAATCATTGTAAATTAGTTTTGATATTAGCATATCTATATGACAAGATTTCAATTAATGAGCTAGAAACTAATATTGTGACAATTCAAAATAAAGCACCAAAAATGCCAATTAAAAGTGCAGAATTAATTTCAAAAGGATATACTGGGCTTTCCCTTGGAATCCGAATAAAATTTCTGGAAAAAAAATGGATAGAAAGTGGTTTTTCAGCTACTGTAGATGAACTAGAAAATGCTAAGTTCTATAGTTAATTGACTATAGTAGTGATACCATCATAGCTCAATATCACAAATTCCTCATGTAGAAAATTTGTGTAACCTCTAAAATGGTGGGTCTGACAGGACTTGAACCTGCGACAACACCGTTATGAGCGGTGGGTTCTAACCAACTGAACTACAGACCCTTTACAGTACGATACCAAATTTCATTCTTAATTCGAACTTTGGCAAATATAGATTAAGTCTTTCTAATTTGACTATATAGTCAATTACTTTGCACATGAAACGCTGTCACTCCTCGCCACTAGCCCATATCCAAATTAAATAACTATAGTAACGCAGAAAGATATACTATCTTTATATACTGAAGTCTATAAGAAATTCATTGTTCTTTGATATTTTTTAGTATTTCATCAGAAGAATATCTTTTTAGAGCTCCAAATATTTTTATATCTTTTATAGAAAAAAAATCATCATTCAGAGCTCGGCTATAATAGAAATATTCTCTAAAACTTATTCTAATAGCACCATTATTAATATCGTTACCATCATATGGTATTAGCATTTCTTTTAATTTTATTGGATTTTCCTCAAAAATAATCATAGACTTTTGATCTGTTTTTGTATGTCTTACCAATAACTCAATAGAATTATCTATATAATAACATTGCTCAATAACAACAAATTTTTGAATATTAATATTAAGCTCTAGTAAAAACTTAAAGATATTATCTTCTGCATCTACTCTTGATAATTCCTCCAAGTCATAATCATATATTGAGATGAAATTTTTAGTGCCAACAATTAATAGTGGATGAGGTATGTCGTAATTAATTCTAAATTTAGAAGGTTTTTGAATTAAAAATAGGCCTGTATAAGCCATTTCATCATCATTATTAGTGGCTGTTTGAATGAATTTTATAGCAACTTTATCCAACGTATTTAAGTAAGTATCTATTTCGTCAAGTTTTCTTTTTGTACAATTACCAGTTGCAAAAGCTGAATATATACTACTTACAACAAAAAATAATAGTACTATAAAAAATCTAAACATATTTTTGTACTAGTAAATTACACAGTATTTTTTATAATCACACGATGATAAAAACTGCCTTAAGAATGAAAATATCAGCATTAAAAGAGAAAGCAAGGAATGAAAATAGAGTTGCAATAACACCAGATACTACGAGAATTTTTATAAAAGCAGGGTATCAAGTGTGTATAGAAAAGGGTGCAGGCCTTGCAAGTAATTATATAGATCAGGAATATATAGACGCTGGCGCACAAATTTCTTCTGTCCCGCTTGAAGTTATTTCAGATGCAGATATTATTGCAAAAGTACAATTTTCTCCAGAAGAAGAAACTCATAGCGAAAAGGAATTTGCAAAGAATAATGCATTAATCATAGGATTACTTAATCCGTATTTTAATGAATCGCTCATTGATTTTTATACTACAAAAAACATAAGTTTATTATCTATGGACCTTGTACCAAGAACCACAAAGGCTCAATCATTTGATTCTATATCATCTCAGGCAAATTTGGTTGGATACAGAGCCGTTATAGAAGCAGCCTATGAATATACTAGAGCAATTCCCATGCTAATGACAGCGGCTGGGACTATAACCCACGCAAAAATTCTTGTTTTAGGAGCCGGAGTAGCAGGATTACAAGCCATAGCCACGGCTCGCCGACTTGGCGCTTCTGTGTTTGGGTATGATGTAAGAGTAGCTGCAAAAGAACAAGTCGAAAGCCTTGGCGCAAAATTTATCCATCCAGATCTAAACGCAGATTTTTCAAATGAGAATGGTTATGCGAAAACAGTTAGTGCTGAGTTTGAAAAACACCAAGAAAATATGCTTTTTTCTGAGATACCAAAATTTGATATAATAATCTCCACAGCTATGATTCCTGGAAAGACAGCACCGATTCTAATTACGAAAGAAATGATAAAAAAGATGAAACGTGGATCCATTATTGTAGATACTGTAGCCTATTTTGGTGGAAATAGTGAATGCACAATATTGAACCAAGTTACTGAGGAAAATGGTATTAAAATTATAGGTTATGAGAATTTCGCATCGAGAATTTCAAGTGATACTTCTAAATTATATGCAAAAAATATTGCTAATCTTATATCTTACATATTTAGCAAAGGTTCGGATATAGATGTTAATGATGAAGTAATAAGACAAATGATTTTAACACATAAGGGCGAAAGAATTTTTAGGTTATAACATGCATAAACTGTTTTTAGCAATTATTGCAATAGTGCTAAGCAGCTGTCAAGGCAGCCTATTCAAAGCTATTTATAACTTAGGAATGCAAAAAACTCCTCCACCAATTGAAAAAAAAATAGAAGTAGCTCTTGTACTTGGTGGCGGAGGAGCTAGAGCCATTGCACATCTTGGAGTAATAGAAGTTTTGCAAGAAAATAACATCCCAATAGATTTAATAGTCGGCACAAGTGCAGGGAGCATTATTGGAGCAATTTACGCAGATAATCCAAATATTTTAGAAGTAAAAACTATAGGATTAAATTTCAAAAGAGATAATGTCATAAAATTATCGCTGCGAGCAGCAATAGAAGGCACCACAAGCCTTAGAGGGGGATTTGATGGAATAAAAGGAGAAAAATTTATAAATCAAACGCTAAAAGCTAAAGACTTCAAAGAATTAAAAATACCATTCATCGCTGTTGCCACAGATGTAATCAGTGGCACAACAGTTGGCTTACGAAGTGGCAAAATAGCTCCAGCAATCAGAGCATCGTGCGCAATTCCTGGACTATTTTCGCCAGTTGAAATGTATGGGATGATTTTAGTAGATGGAGGCGTCACAGCTCCTCTTGCTGTCGATATAGCGAAAGAATATCACCCAAAACTTATTATAGCTGTTGACGTAAGCCTTCCTATTAGAAAAGAAAGAGTCAAAAATATGTTTGAGCTAGTGCATAGATCTGCGCACTTAACATATAATGCATTAAATGAACTTGACGGCAAAAAAGCTGATATTCTAATAAAACCACGCATTGATGACATTAGAATATTCGATGATCACAAAAATGAGGAAATATTTAATGTTGGCAAAGCAGCAGCTCTCGAGATGCTACACGATATCCAAGAAAAACTCAAATAAAAGAAAAATTAAAAAAATTTGATCGTATAGTGCCTCCGTGTTCATCATTTCCACCCCTCTATACGGAAAATTCATGGCGCATATGGAGAAAGCACAGCGTATGTTTTTTTACGAGAAGTGAGATCAAGGATACGTAATTCTAGAAATATTTTAGAAAAATCTACCTAATAGATGGTGCTTTTTGTATACCCTCTGAAATATAAATAAAACGAGGGCGTAATTTATTTTCTATAGTCACAATTTCCTCAAACATATGAGCAGGCCTTACCCAAATCCCATAATCGCCGTACATAGCTTGATATACTACCATTTCCTCTGTGGTTTCTGAATGGCGAGCAAGCCCAATAACCTGATAATAATTGCCATTATAATGTTGATAAATACCAAGACGAATTACTTTCATTATTGTACTCCAAATTTATTGGCATTGTAAAATTATGGAACTACTACAGTTCTTATATCTTCATGATGATGACGACGCTTATGAGGATCTATCACAACAAAATGATCATGCAATCTATGTTCTGGGTCTTCTTTATGATTCTGTACCACAAGTACATTTTGTACCATAAATCTATGCTCAGGAATATCTACAACTTCTAGCTTATGGTTATGAGCATATTTATTTACTATTACAACAGCGGGTTTTTCTTCTATTACAATTTCTGGATGTTTATGTATAGAAGTAGGTTTTTCAATAATAACCTCTTTTATATGATGGTGATGATTTGGACTTATCACTTCAACACGATCATCTGTAATTATTTCTTCAGTAGCACCACCAAACAAAAAACATAAAATAATATAAAATGGCACTTCAATATATTTCAAAAGTCTCATAGTTTTTTTATAGCTTTAGGGTAACATCATGCTAAACTTATTTAGTTACAAAATCAACTGCGTATTTTGCTTGAATTTTTACTGGATCTATTATTGGTAGTGCCGAATTAGACTTATCAACAACCATTGGATACTCAGTACATCCGAGAATAACAACATCCAGATTATCATAGGCTTTTATGAGGTCTCTAAAATAATTTTTAGATTTTTCTGTAACAATATTTTGCATTAATTCTGTATGTATCTTTTGCATTTCATTACGTTCTTTTGTTTCTGGAATCACAACATTTATACCTGTTTTTGCAATTTTATCAGCAAAGAATCCATCTTCCATCGTAAATTTC
>Ga0206866_1143_pt1 | contig 15419 bp, 16 predicted proteins | sample Alteio_BWOrgCont_40_FD_152626 | JGI IMG/M metagenome (GOLD analysis project Ga0206866, IMG submission 152626) | Enriched cells from forest soil in Barre Woods Harvard Forest LTER site, Petersham, Massachusetts, United States -... | ecosystem: Environmental > Terrestrial > Soil > Temperate forest >... | reverse complement strand
GATTCCACATTGCCGTCAAAATAATTTCTTGAGCCCGACGAGCATCATTATTTTTGGGAGTCGTCGCAGTACACGTCTCTCTGTTCACTTGTTGATCTATCCCATCAGCAATACTCAAATTTGAATTCGGACAAACGGTTTTGGTTTGTGCGATAGACGATACAAACTTCTTGCTGCATTCTGCGCGCGACGCTTCTTCTTTAGTAAGTTTGTCGAAAAAAGGTTTCTCTTCTTTTTCTAAAGCGGTGAAGACAATTGCTTTTGCGTTTATCGCTTTCGTAGCAAAACTTTTTTTGTCGTTAGAGCAGTCACAAGATGACCGTAGCTTTTGCGGATCGCATTGCGAATCATCAATGACTTGATAGGCTTTCAACGACCACTTAGAAATGACGTCATCGGCCACCACATTTGCCGGAGAAAAAAGGGCTACAAATAAAAGAAATCCGAGAAGGATCTTCACTCTGTATTTATCGGAAAATTTTGAAAAATAATGGAAAGCGAAATGCAGAGTCTAGACCGAAGTCAGGTTCGGTTACGAGCCCCCGCCTCTTGAAACGGCACGTTGCTTGCTGCTGTACGGGCTATGAGGTCAGCAATAAGTTCTTTTATTTTGTTTGCGGTCTTAATGACTCAGTTTAACCCCAGTTGTCTGGCTGGTCCTCTGCTCGGTTCAAACCATACGTCAGAAACCTTGACCAAAATTAAAAATCTACTTAAACGCGAGAATCCTTTCTCAGCAGTTCGAACTCTCGTTTGCACAATGGCAGATTTTAATCTCTATGTTACGGCAGTGCGGCCTACAATTCGTGGGCAGATGATCCTTCAAAGCAAAGTTCTGCAGAGAGAAAAAGAAAAGAGACATTTTTGAAGAGTGATAGTGCTCGTCTTTATTTGCAAGAATATTTGAAAGGGAAGGATCCTGACGAACAAAAATATTTTAGCTGCATGCTCGAAGGAAAATACGGCAAAGGGACAAAAGATCTTTATGTCACGGCAACGGTTGCGGGAAACGCCGTTGTCTTGGCGGCAACACTGGGCGCGTCCGCCGTCATTTCAGCGGGTGCGGTGGCGGCCGAGGGAATCACGGCGGCCGAAACAGCCGAAACAGTAGAAACCGCAGTTACCGCCGGACGGTCGGCCAATGTTGCAAAGATTTTGTCGGCGATGTTAGTGGCTACTCCAAATTTATATGCTGATTCTCTTTTCTGGCAATGTGGAGACCGTCTCGCCGATAGTTCGCAAAAATCAAATTCCTGTGTAGGTGACACATTACAGAGCGCCATCAAGTCAGGGCACCCTGAACTTTTACCTTCTATTGTAAGTCAGTCCATCGATCACAAAAATTGCTCAAATGGAGCCGCTGTGGCAGCAATTGGAATGATTGTGCCGAGTTATAGATTAAGAATACTTGCTGCAGCACCAGCAGAGATGTTGGACGGTGAAACGGTTCTCATGAAGGTGGGCCAAAACTACGAGACTGTCACGGTTACAAGGCAACTAGGAACTAACATTGTGGTGAAAGACGCGCGAAATGTCGCCTATACGATACCAAAATCATCAGCTGTTTCGATGAAAAGTTTGGTTCATCCTGAAGACACAACAAAATATAAACAATTGCTCGCTGCTGCTTCTGATGAAGCAAAGAATGTTCCGTTGGAAGCGCCTCCAGGAATGGATCCAGAAGTTTTCAAATCCATTGCTGCTTTGAAGCCAAATCAAGCCGCAAGTGTCGTTATGGAAACGTCGGTTGAAAATATGTACGGACAAAAAATTCTTGTTAGAAAAATTTATCCCGTATCGGGAAGTAATGGAGTAGATGCAGAAACAAACACCGTTCGCTTTGGATATGGTTCTTCAACTTCGAGTATTGACCTTGCAAAAGAAGGTTCAAAAATAAAAGCCGTATCGACGTTAAAGTCTGAGTACCAACATGTCATTTTTTCGTCTACGAATGCACAAACGAAGGCGAAGGCTCTTGCGTCTCTGGGAGATGTTCCCACTGGAGCTCAAGTAACCTTACGTATTGATTCATCACCGCCAATTAAATGTAGTTTTGTTGGACTCTCAACTGACGGGAGCACAATCGTCTATAGTATTGATGGAAGGAATCTTTTTCGGCCCATAAATAGCCTGACTGCTTTTGAATATCACGGGACACTTTTTAATTAAAAAAAGGCCGAGATTTCTCTCGGCCCTTTTTCACAAACGAACAAATTAAAAAAACTTACGCTGATTTCAATGTCCAACGATCGGTGGTCATGTGGTTCCATGTTTTCTTCATCGAACGATATTTCTTGGTGTCGCGAACGACTGCGCGAGCGTAAGTTTTGTTGTAGTTAACAAACATTTTGTCCAAGAAGGTGTAATAAGTTTTGTAAAGAGTGTTTGAGAAGAAGTTTGTGTAAAAAGTTTTTGAAACTTTTTGGTTCAAGAAATAAGTTTTTGTGAATGCGAAAATTTCGCGGTTCATTAAACCCCACCAGCGTGTTGCTTCAGCTTTGTGAATGAAGTTTCCGACGAAAATTGTTTTTTTAGCGAATGTCACTGACACTTCGTAACCGAGACCAGCGGTTTTGAAATGACATTTGAGATAGGTGTGACCGAATTTGTAGTTTTTTGTTTTCATTGTTTTCTCCTTTTGGTTTTTAGAAATGAAGTACCTATTATTCGGTTTCAAAATGGAGAAAAGAAGTCCGGTAATTAATTTCTATTTTTAGGTCGGACCCAAAATGGAGCCAGTATTTGATTGACCTTCAAGTATGTTGCCAGACCAAGATCATGTCCCTGTCCAACTTCGATATTTCCAATCTTGCATCGTGATTTGCACTGGCGACTGTGTCAGCGAAAAGTGATTGAGGGAAAACTAATGAGAGAACTAAAAATAGCGGGATCAATTTACTCATAAAAATTCCTCTAACAAAGGAGGGTGCAAACTCAAGGCCTGGCTCATGGTCGGCCGCTCGTTTACCTCCCATGAAAATGCCCTTTTTAGTTTCTCGAGAGAAAAATATATAGATCTGCCGTCGCCTCGAGCGACATACGCCATTACAAGTTGGTCTTCAATTTGCTCTCTAAAACGAAAATTCTAAGTCCGTATTGGTAAAGGAAGGTCACATGACTCGTTTTAAAAGTTTAAGCATGACAGCGGTTCTCTTGGCATCAAGTTTCGCATTCGCCGGAACTTTAAACCAAGAATCGTATGGCAATTTTGATTCATACAAAATTCAAAATCTAGTGACACCAAGTGGTGTCGCACTCTCGGGTAAATGTAAGAATGGCGGAGGTGAGCCGAAAGCCGGTCAGATTAGTCAGTATAATGCGCTTTTCTCACACACTTTTCTTGCCGGACTTAATTCATTTTCAAGACCTGTAAGTGGCACAAACTGGGCGTATCGCGCCAGTGATGACGGTTGCTCAAGTAGCACTTTCAATATGATTGAGACAAGCATGAGCGAAACGGGTGAGCTCACCGGCCGTATCGGTGTGATCCCTAAAGACACACCTCGTGAAGAAGCGCAGAACAAAATTGATCCGATAAATATGGTTCAAATTCACGGACACTGTTCTCCGAGAACTGATTTGTATAGAATCTCTGTATTCGGCTCTGCGAGAAACTTTAGATGCTCGCTCGATAACAACGCAGGCTACATCAACTTCAATGATGATTATCTCGACGGCCTTGTTAAAAGAAAATAAATCATCTTGGCGTTAAACATTACGTCCCCGTCCAGGATTTGGATTTCCAATCTGCACATTCAGAGAAATTAAAAATGCTAACCAGGTGGCAGCGACCGGTAACGGCTTCTTTGATGTACAACACGGATGCGCTTACTGAGAGTCCTGCAAGGAGTATGGCTCCTGCAGCGACTGTTGCTGTTCCGAAGCCGGGGCCAACAACAAACCGAACGGCCGACGACTTAATAATATAGTACGAACCTAGGGTCCCTAGGACGGCGATGGCAGCATCCCACATTCTTGTGATGCCTTTTACGTCGCGCCATTTGTCAGCAGCGAAGCGGTCGTCCCACGTAGAAGACTTCGAGTAAGATGTTCGCTCTACGTTGGGGTTATCAACTTTGTAAGAAACTTTTTGCGAAGAATAAACGTGTGAATGTGTTGGATCTGTAATAGCAACCCATGCGTTGATACGCTTGAGTGATTCAGCGTTTTCGTTTCTGACAGGATTTACTTTTATTAATATTCCGAATGGCTCATTGAGACCGAAGGTAGCAGGATTCGAAATGGATCCTTTAATGATTTTATTTTCGAGAGCCTTCTCTCGCATCAATTGAAGTAATGTGTATTGTCTTTTATCTCCATCAATAGAGAATTTCATTCCGCGCGTGTTCAATTGCCGACTGACATAAGCGATGCCATGTGAAACTGCTGCTAAGCTTGGCTCTCGTGCGGCCAAGCTAGTATTGTGATTTGTGTCAGCGAAGACAGTGGGTGGAAAAATAAGAGAGGCGATCAGGAAAACGGGGACCAATTTACTCATAAACACTCCTTTAAAAGAATGGTTGCAAATGAAAGGCCCAAGGCTCGACCAAAGAGTAGTCGTGCCATCATTTCATTCAGGACATTAAAAATAATGTCGATAAAGCATACATGGCGGATTTCATTTCTGTATTTTTGATTTTCACACTGATTGCGTGGGCACCGCAGACGGCCCATGCAACGTCGCCATCGTCAGGACCCTCTTCAGACATCAACACCTGCACGCTCGAACAAATCACCGACAACTGCAAAGACTTTGTCGATGGCAAGCAAATGAAAACCGATCCGTTTCATCTCGTACATTACAGTGACGGTACCGCGCTTGATTCTGTTTATGGCATCAAGAATTCGCGAGAAATGTTCGAGAGCGATCAGAAAAATTTCTCGGCTGAAAGGGCTACCCAGGTTGAAAATATTTTTAGCGTGGTGGTGGGTCAGATCATTGCTAAAATCACCGATGCTGCGAAAGGAAGACCGCTTTCTAAAAATGAACAAGCTTTGATCAATAAACTCAGAGATGTAAGGCTTGAAGAAATTGATAAAAATAATCCTGATTACATTTCATTTTGTCGGGATGGTTCATTTTCAGAATATATTCCTGCATCAAATAGATTTTATATTTGTCCGACCATCGCAGCTTCGCCAACCACGTCACTTATTTTTGTGATTGCTCACGAACTTAGTCATGTCATTGATCCTTGCGCCTCTTCGCAAAACACCTACTATGGCACCTATCAAGCGCTCGATAATGAACATGCGAAACTCGACAAGCTTCTCGCCAGTCTCAAAGATCAAATTTTAAATCAAGCACATGGCGACACTAGGGATGGACTTCTAAAATTATACTGCAGCCAATATGACCGAAAACTGGCAGTCGAGAAATTAATGGCTTCTCACGCGCCGTTTCTTTCTTCGACTCAAACTCCCGACCAAATATCTCCTGTCCCTGCTGTGTACACTTTAGTGAAGAATGGTGTGCCACCGAATCAATATCCATTTAAAAAGACGCTGTCTTGTTTAGAAGAGAGCACCAACTCGTATGCGTTCAATCCAACTCCCGAAAATATTCATAACGTAGCTCAAGCGACCATGCCTTATGATGATGTGAGCGCTGACGATCTTAGCACTGACGATCCGTTCACAGACAGATGTATTGAGGCAAAGGCGACTCGATCAGCAGAAGAGCGAGAAAGAGATCATCAGGCACAAATAAAAAATCGAGAAGAGTATATTAAAAGCGTAGGGCCTTTTTGCTCTTCAGAACTCACCGGCGATCAAAGACGTGAAGTGTTTGCGGACTGGATGGGTGCCGAGATAGAAGGGGCTGTTTTAAAAGCGGGCCACGCAAACTTCAAAGTCCATCCTCTCGACAAGTACGCGCCCATCTCTTTTATGGTGGCCAGTGCGTGTGCTGAATACCTCGGTAAAGCGAAACCTCCTAAAGCACCGAATTCGCATATGTCTGCCAAAGATCGTTTAGAAAAAATTATTTTAGCCAATCCTGATATTCGAAGAGCAATTGGTTGTAAGTCGAATGCGAAACCATGTGGGTACACGCCATTTATTTCTCCTGATGCAAATTCAACACAAGATATTTCGACTGGCGGCAATTCTGAGAGCACCAAAGGTGGCGAGGTAGGCAAATGAAAATGATATTTTTTATGATCACGTTATTGTTTTCACAAATGCCGGCAAATGCGTGGCAGGTGCGACCCACATGGCACAAGAACTCTACTCTTCAAGTTTGCTACGGCGATCTTGCGCAAACCTGTTACACGCTGAACGCCTCTCAAGATGCTAAAACAAAAATATATAAACTCACCAAAACCGTTGACTCAAATGTCGCCGGAGAAAGTCCAATTTCTCAAGATGATTTCACAGCGCTCATTAAACAATTCGCAAATCTGAAAAAATATAAAAGTCCGAATCTAGAATGCCATGATCCTGTTAGGTATCATCGTGTTGTCGATTCAAAACCAGCCGGCGAAGGCACTATGTGCTTCAATGACACTCTCGAATCTCATAAGCAATTTTCAAACTGGGTCGTGAGAACGGATCGGCTCATTGGTTCGAATGGCGCCAACCATTGAGAGAACTTGCAATGGAATATGCTCGTCGAGGCGATTGATGACGGCGTAGTTGATGCCGAGTTTTTCGAGTACTTCGATGGTTTTGAAATGCAGCGCTTCGGCTTGTTTCTCGTCTTCGTTGCGTCCGAATTGTTGAAACGCCACAAGCTTGCGCGAAACAATGTAATGGGTGTAGCGCGATTTCTCTCGAGCCACTTCAGCCATCAATTGCTTTGTGACGGCGTGGTTATCACCAAGATAAAACGAAGCATACACCGCACTGATCGTGAGTGGTGCTTCGCAAATTAAAATATCTAATTCTTTCGGATAAATTTCTTCGAGAGCTTTTTGCTCGTTGAATTTTTGAATTTCAAATTCAGGTTTCGAAAAGTCAGTGCCTTTATAGTAATGCCACTTCGCGACTTCAGGAACAGCATCGACCTTAAACAAAAATAATTTACAGAAATAAAGAAGTCCTGCGCTCAATGTTGATTTGCCAGAACCGGGCGAACCTAAGATTGCGAGCCGAAGACTCACGTCAGAGTTCGGCTCGTAACCTTCAGTTAAATGAGAAAACGTTTTGTACGAGCTTGAAAGATCTTCGACCATGTCCTTAGGTAATGATCTCGCGGTCTAGAGTCAAGACTTACTGGTTCACCGCATAGAATAAGAATGAGATAGCGAGAATACAGGTGATGAAAATAGCTGCGTGTTTCATACGTCCTCCAAAAGCGTTAGTTAGTTATTGGCTTTCAAGAACGTACAACATGCCAACTTGAACTAAATTCAAACGGTTGAGTTTAGTGTCACTTAAACTTTCGGCTAGCCTAGGTAAAAACTTAAATAAAATCAGAGGGTTCGTCCGTCAGGTAACTAACGAGCTAACCCTCTAAAACTTCGCTTGATAACTCAATCGTGGTGAACAAGAAACAATGATGGCGAGTTTTACTTAACCCCAAAAACCGAGGAGATCTGACCAGAGCGTGCATCATAAATCTGGATGCCATATACCCCAGGCAGTACTGAAATAAATTGATCGCCTTTGACAGAGCCGTGGGGACCGATATGAATTGTTTCGTCAAAAAGAGAATAGAAGTCAGGGCGACCGTCGGGGATGCAGCGATATTGTTGGGCACGTCCACGAGTATATATTGTTTGCCCTTTGACGGAGCCATCTTTGCCAAAGGTAAAAATCACGCGTTTAATAGCAGCGTCGTCATTTGAAAGCCAAGCAGAGACAATATCTCTAACGGCAGCATCACCTGAATGATCGCGTAAATTAGAAAAACTTGAAGAATCTATTCTAGCCGCTTCTTCTAGTAAGAGTAATTGCTGCATCGATAGATCGGTTAGATCCTTGAATACCGAAAAGCTGACATTTGAAATATCGGGTAAACTCTGTAACGAAATTTTCGTGAGCTCAACAACCGTTGTTTGATGGTTTCTAATTTGAATTAAGAGATCGGTGTTCGAGTAGTAGAGAAAATAAGTCCCTACAGCAAGATTTAGAGGTTTGTTGAGCTCAGCATGAGTGCTGAGGCAGTTATGAATGCCTCCTAAAATCGGGCGTCCGCTCGCGTCGGTCTCTACGTAGAGAACGTCAAAACTTCCGTCCTGTATGGGGCCCGGCGTCCCCTTTAAGAGCAAAGTTCCTGTCTGCCCGAGAGTACCCGGAAGTTGCACGGTGACTTCTTTGTCGAGCGGCATTGCAAATGAATGTGAAGTTTGTAGAGAGAAAATGAATAGAGAAGCGAGAGCGAAATAGAAAAACTTTTGCGTCATATAAAACCCCTTTGAAAGGGGCGGAGTTTAGTTGAAGAGTAAAGTCATCTCTACTTAGAAAAATTGGCCAGCAGCACAGAGATTTTCTATGTTAGAAATAAATCTTGGAGGTTCTTTGTGAATCCATACGCCACCGTTGGAGCGGGTGCTCTCGTTATCGAAGATCAAAAAGTTTTGCTCGTGCAACCCAACTACGGGCCTGCACAAAATGCGTGGATCTTACCCGGTGGCTTTGTCGAGCCTGGCGAGTTGCCTGAGACTTGCGCTGTTCGCGAACTCAAAGAAGAAACCAATCAGGCGGGTGAAATTATTGCTCCGTACTGCGTGCGGTTTCGTCTTACGCCTGCCGATGTCTATTGGGTTTACCTTGTACGAAGAGTGCGCGAATCAGAATTAATTGCGCAAGCCGAGGAACTTTCTGGAATTCAATTTTGGAACATCAACGACGCCATCAAGTCGTCCGACGTGCGCCCACTCTCGCGCTACTTACTCGAAACTTATTTAGCTAAAGATAAAAAGCTCGTTGCGCCGCCATCGACACCTGCGCAGCATATTTATTTTTTTGAAAAATAAAAATGTTAAGGAACCAAAATTGCCGTGAGTTGACGATTCGACCACTGAGCCGTCCCGGCGTCGGTTATATGTTGCACTTTGATGGTATGAGTACCCGCAGCCAACGAAACTTTTGTCATTGTCATCGACGTTGAACTGACTCCATTTAAGACACTCGCTCGATTGAGCGTAGTCGTATCAAGAACTCCATCAACCATCACTGCGTTTCCGGGAGATCCTCCTGAGCCTGTTTCTAAGATATTAGCGAAATATTGAATCACAACATTGGCCGGCGCGGTCAATGTGACTGTTGTCTGATCGGGTGTCGCGAGATCTGTGTAACTGGTGCTTGATGAACTTTCTGTTGTCGCGACAAAATTGGTTGCAAGGGCAAAGTTAGTCGACTGGTAAGCGACAAGATATCGTTTAAGAAAATGCATTTGGCATCCAGTGGTCGCATGTTGTGCCTTGATCGTGTGCGCTCCTGCGGCAAGAGTAGGTACGTATTGGATTGTCGTCATTGTTCCGAAGCCGTTTAAAACCAGTGATGTTTGTAATGAGTTGTTGTCGTCGGTTCCGTCGATAGACAAACCATTCAGAGCGGTGGCACCACCGCAGATATTGTATTGTTCACCGACATAAGACAGAACGACCGGAGTTGAAGAGCCCAGCGTGAAGCTAATACTGTCTGGTGTTGCGGTATCAGTGAGTGTTGAGCTTGATGTTGTTTCATCAGTTGTGACAGCGCTCCATGCGATAAGTGTCGGTGCAGGCGTGACCATTAAGAGCCGATCATTCCAGGTGTCTATGGCGGTGTTGATTGAATGTTTGATATCGACCGTGTGTGAGCCTGCAGGCAAAGTCTGAATAGAACGCAATCCTGAATGACCGGCATAGCCTCCAAAGAGTGACATCGATGAGTCGTCAGCACTTGTAGCAGAACCATCAATGTAAAGGTTATTATTCATGTTACCAGTTGAACTACCTTCTGCACCTTCAGCCCAATAGTCAATGGCGACAGTAGTGGTTGCTGTAAGTGTGAATGTGACAGAGTCGGGTGTTGTTAAATCTACTGGCGATGTGCTTCCTGTTGATTCAGCTGTTGCAATAAAATTGGATGCAATGACTTGCGGAGTTTGTGTTGCGACATTACCTGAAACCCCGGGGTGAAAAGTAGGATCAACAGATGAAGATTGCCCGCACTCGAGAATAAAAATGGCACAACTTAAAATAAGAAATAAATTTAAAATCTTTTTGTTTGTCATTTGAAGTTGCCTCCAATCGGAATACTCAGCTTCACGTCGAGGCCGTAATCAGTTTGATTTTGAGTTGCGATAGATGAGCTTTCGTTTAAATATTTAGCGTAACCACTAAGCTCTAATCTAAATTTTTCGCTGATATCTTGTCTGATGAACACGCGACCGCCATAAGAGATGTTTGAGTTTGTTGTGTAACTGCCTGCAGAGGTAGAGAAGTATTCGCAGACATCGCCCTCGGCGCCGACGGTGTACGGATTAAAGTGGGCGAAATTCCAAATTGCTTTTGCTGTTACTCCAGGAACGCTTACTTGATCGACTGTGACTAGCGTAGAAGAAACTCCGCGCAAAAACGGAAGTTGATCAGAGCTCACAGACAGACCCAAAGCAAAAGTATGAGAATCGCCGAGCCAATATTTTGTACCGACTCCGAAGCTCAGAAGATTGATAGAAGAATTTGTAATAGAGCTATTCGAAGACGGAAAGTTAAATTGAATATTGTCGTTGTTGATATAGAAATCGCCTTCGAAAGATTGGCTGAAAATCATGGCGTAATCGAGGCCAAAGTTAATATTTGTTTTTGAATAGAGACTTGCGTTGCCACCGGTTGATTTGTCTGTGGCACTGATACTCGTCGACGTGGTGTCGAGATTGAGAGTTAAAATTCCGTAACGATCGAAAGGCTTTTCGGGATTCGCTTCTTGCACAATGGGAACCGGTGTCGGTATCGGCATTGGGGTTGGTGTTATTACAGGTGTTGGCAATGGCGCTGCCGCAACGACTGGTGCTGGTATTGCTTCCTGGTGCATCGGTTGTTGTGCGTTTGGTGAAATTATTTTGGGAGTTGGTGTAGGTGGTTGTGGAGCTACTGGTTGTTGAATTGGCGCGGCAACTTGGGCCACTTCACGTTTTGGATCTTGTACTATGACTGGTTGTGATTGCTGTTGCTTTACTTGCTCAACAGAACTTTGTTCAATTTTTTGGTTTGATGAACGATGCATAAATGCAAGTGCAAGAACGCACGTGGCAGCAATAGCTATTAAAATGAGAACACTTCTACTTGCAGGGTTCACAACATCTTAATCGGTGGATTTAGCATGTTTTTTAAATACTTAGTGTGTGTTCACAGAGTACCGAGAATTCTGCACAAATTTAAATGACACTGACTTCAATTTTTAAGTAGACGACATAGAAACTAGACTTAGATCACGTTGGATATTTAGTCTTATTGCGTGCAAGGATTGGTTTGCTGATTCGGCAAAACATAGTTTGTCGCAGGAAGTGGTGCCCATCCTCGACTTTGGATATCGAGATAAGGTTGCTGCGGAGTTGATGGTGTGGTGCTGGTGTTAAAGAAATATTGGTCACCCACTTGATTGCACTGAGGATCGAGAGAACCATCAGCAGGAGCAGGGCGATACAAAATCATCATTGCGATAGAAACCGGAGGACCTTGGAAATATTTGAGGTCCAATGGAATTTGCGATTGCGCAGTGAGATTCAAAGGTGTCGCACTACAAGTCATGAGTGATGAATGCGTGCCGTCTGCGTTAAGAACATAATCGCTGTTGGTGCCATTTGAATTTGCGATGGCGCCAGACAAGGTTAAAATAGAACCGTCATCAGAAATTGTTGCGAGCTGATAATTGCCTGGAGCTAAATTTCCGAGAACAAGTTCACTTTGAAATTCCATTGCGAAATATTGTTGTAAAACACTGCCATCAGAATTTTGTAAAGGTGTGCCGCTTGAAGCGACAAAGCCTTGCGTGAAATTGCGAGTTGGAACATTCACAGATGAAAGAATCACGCTTCCGTTAAAAATGCCGAGTGCGCCGTTATACACCTGGCTGAAATTGCTAAATTGTCCTGTTGGAAAAGCAGAGCCGTTCGCTTTCACTGAAAGTTGACTCGATGTTAAATAGTGAAGTGTTCCGATCAAGCCATTGTTGATTTGTGCGCCGGAGTTTCCGCCGAAAGGATCACATACTGTAGGGCCGCCGCCACCAGCGATGGTGCCACTTGAGTTATTGCCTGAGGTGTTGAAGGCGACTTGGTTACCGCAGTTTTGATAACTGAGAAGAACAAGTGATGCGACTAAAAAACCTACTGCGGTTTTTACGACATGCCGCTTTTCCATGATTGGCCCCCTAGTTTAAAAACCCTTACACATAAATATAGCAAGAATAGGGCCCCGCAGACTCTAAATAGTTCTCATTTATGTGCTTTCACCGATCATAGGCTAGTGAGCTGTCTAAATTTTCGACACAAATAATTTGGTGGAATTGGCTATAGGTCTAGGTTTCAAAAATTAAAAACTTAGAAAAAAATCAATAAAACAGAATTTGGTTATTGCAACTCAGACCAAGGTTCGCATTAAAATCTTATATTCAAAAGACCAGGTCGAGGCATGAAAGTCTAGACCTTAACAGCGCGAACTCAGATTGGATGGAGTGAGCGCTCTAAAAAAATTTTGGGGGAGAAACCATGGAGATCGTAAAAGCCTTTCAAGGAGGCGGAGCCTTTATGTTTTTTATTTTGGGCTTCGAGTTGCTCACACTCAGTCTCATCGCAGAACGTTTTCAATTCTTCAAATTCAAGGTAAAAAATCCGCCACAAAATTTCCGCGGACAAATTCTCTCCTTCTTAAGTAGAGGCGATTTCATCGGAGCAGAAAATTTTGCAAAGTCTGCTAACGGTGCGAGCATCGGTCGCATCGCAGCTGTCGGTTGCGGTCTCAGAGCAAAAGGCGCAGGCGATGAAGAAGTTCAAGCGCGCATGGATGAAACACTCGCTCGCGAGATTTCAACAATCGATCGCAGAACAGGTTTCTTGGCGATGTTCGGTAACGTTGCAACACTTCTTGGTTTGCTCGGAACCATCGTCGGGATGATTCACTCCTTCGGTGCTGTTGCAAGTGCAAGCCCCGTTGATCGCGCAACGATGCTCAGTAAAGGTATCTCTGAAGCGATGAACTGTACTGCTTTCGGTTTGATCGTTGCGATTCCTGCGCTCGTCGCATTCGCATACTTTCAAAATAAAACAGATCGCATGGTGGGTGAAGTTACAGAGACAACCACTGAAATTTATCACGATCTGATTTTTTACACTGAGAACCCACTGAAGAATGCCACTGATGCGAAAGTCGTTAGCACCTTCAATGCTCAAAATCAAAGAGCAGAGTTGAGCGTTTAATGGCATCCGCTGGAGGGGCTCCAGCTTCGGGCGGTGGGCGCCGCAAGAGTCTGGATCCAGAAATCAATCTCGTTCCATTCATTGACTTGCTGTCGACATGTATCTGTTTCTTACTCATGACAGCAGTGTGGATGGAAATTGGCGCCCTTCAAGTAAAGCAAGCAACGGGCACAGAAGCTGCTGCGACTACTTCAAAGAGTGTTGAGATGGATGTGAGGTTCACATCACCAACAAAAATTGAAGTAGCTCTCAAAGGTGGCGCAAAGCACGCACCGAAAATTGTAGTGGCCGATGCTGATCAAACAGCGCGACTCACACATTTAAATGCAGAGCTTGCAAACCTCGCAACAACTTTAAAGCTCGATGCGAAAGCCGATTTGAAAGCACAAATGGGACAACTCATCTCAGTAGCGCGCGTGACCACGACGACGGGTGTGCCCTATGGCGATCTCGTAGCGGTAATGGACCTTCTTCGTGATCATGGCATCGTGAATTTGGGTGTTGTTCCGGTGAGGAACTGACCATGGCAATAGGCTCACAAACTTTAAAAGTCGGAACGTTTCAAAAACATTTGTTGAAACGAAATCAGAAAAGAAAAGCGCGCAAGCGTTTGATGATTGCAGGACTAACACTGACATCGATGGTTGATATGTTCAGCCTCCTTGTTATTTTTCTGCTTCAATCGTTTGCAACATCGCCAGAGTTGGTGATGGTCACAAAAGGTGTGACGCTGCCTGCGGCGATCAGTGCACAAGAGCTTATGGATGCTCCTGTTCTTTCACTCTCAACTGAGGGAGTGTTCCTTGATCAAAAGTTAATCGGCAGTGTTGATGAGCTCTTGCACAACCCTGAGCCCTTAATGGACAAGCTCAGCGATTTACGAGATCTCTGGCAGAAAACACATCCTACAGAAAAATTTAAAGGCGAAATTAGTTTGCAGGCGCACAAAGATTTACCAAGCACCATCGTTTCTCAATTTATGGGAATGTTGCCCTCGCAAAATTACGGACTTATCCAAATGGCGGTTGTATCGAAAGGGAGATAGCCAGTGAGAACAGAGCTAAAACGGATTTTGGCTTTTGTAACAACAACGACAGTGATGATGGGAGCGGGGATAGCGGCAAATGCTGACACCGCATACATCAAAGAAGTGCAAGGCTTGCTTGACACTTTATCGAGTAAAGACCCTGCGCGCGTTTCGCTGACATTGAAACTGGCTGACGCCCAATTCGAAGAATACCTTCACGTTTCGAACCAAGCGCAAATGACTGGCGCGCCAGGTGAGGCGGCTCAGTCAAACGAAGCCATTCATCTTAGACATGAAACCGAGAAAAATTATCACGCCGCCCTTACAGGTTTCGACGGTTTGTATGCGCCGGTTTCTGGCAGCATGCAGAAGAAAGTTCGATTTCAATTAGCGCGTCTTTATAATGATGATGGTAAGGGCGCCGATGCCGAAAAAATTTGGCAAGAGTTGGTCGCGCAAGATCAGATTCCAGATTTGAAACGTGAATCAGCTTTGCGACTTGCAGAGAACGCTGAGAATCGCGGCGGCGCTGCAGATCTAGCTAATGCTGAGAAGTTTTATAAAGTCGCTTTAGGTTTATGTGCGGGTCTCGATGTGTGCAGTTACTCGCACTATCGTTTAGGCTGGGTTTATCACAGAGCAAATCGTGACAACGAAGCTGTCACCGAAATCAAACAAGCACTTTGGGATTCAAAGGGTCAGGTTCGCGAAGAAGCATTGCGCGACATGATTTCTTTTATCGTTGCAATTCCTGGTGACGGAAAAGAAACACTCACATACATCGAAGATCTCAGTAATAAAATTCAGCGCAAAACATTAGTTAATGATTTGGCTGAAGCCTACTTTGCAGCCGGTAATCGTGTTGCTGGCACGTATGTTCTCGAAAATGCGAATCGTAAAAATCCGACATTAAAAAACTACGCTCGCCTTCTTGAAGAACAATATGGTTTTAGAAACTGGACGGCGTTCAACACAACATTAGAAGAAGCGGCCGCATTCTTTGAAAAAGGCCAAGCTCACGTGGTTGCAACAAAAACTCCAAGT
>Ga0206866_1141_pt1 | contig 15596 bp, 13 predicted proteins | sample Alteio_BWOrgCont_40_FD_152626 | JGI IMG/M metagenome (GOLD analysis project Ga0206866, IMG submission 152626) | Enriched cells from forest soil in Barre Woods Harvard Forest LTER site, Petersham, Massachusetts, United States -... | ecosystem: Environmental > Terrestrial > Soil > Temperate forest >... | reverse complement strand
CATGGAGCACCCGGCTCGCTGCTTCAAGAACGAGGGGGAGCGTCGAGTGTAAGGCAGTTTCGGGTGCAGCGCGAGATTGCGCGGAGATCAGGCGGACTGGTCGATCAGGCGGTGGTGAATGGCGTAGAGGGCCAGCTCCAGACGGTCGGACACACCTAACTTGTCGAAAATGTTGTGCAGGTGATTCTTTACGGTCTGCTCGCTGATGAAAAGCTTTTCGCCGATTTCCTTGTTGCGGAAGCCTTGCGCGACGAGTTGCACAATTTCCTTCTCGCGGTCGCTGAGTAAGGGTTTTTCGCGGCGCGGGCCGGATTCCGAAGACTTGGAAAAAGCCTTCATCACCTCAGCAGTCATGCGATTATCCAGCCAGATTTCGCCGGCGTGCACGCGGTGAATGCTCTTCACCAGCAGGTCGGTGGCGGACTGCTTCAGCACGACGCCGCGAGCGCCCAAACGCATGGCGCGAACCACGTCGCGGTCGTCTTCGGCGGCGGTAAGCACGACGACGCGGGTCGGAAGCGTATCGAAATTAACTTCCTCGAGGACGGCCAAGCCATCTTTATCGGGCATGCGCAAGTCGAGGAGCAGGATATCGGGCTTGAGCTTGGCGAGCATCTTGATGCATTCAGCGCCATTCTGCGCTTCGCCAACGATGGTGATATCTTCGTCGGCATCGAGGAGTTTGCGGAGGCCATCGCGAAAAATCGCGTGGTCATCCGCAAGGAGGACACGAATCTGCTGTTTAGTCTTGGCCATGTCAACCGAGCGGAATCTCGATGGTAAGACGCGCTCCATGGCCTGGGTTGGACTCCACGGTCAACACGCCCCCCACAGTACGCGTACGCTCCTTGATGGAGATAGGACCCAGCCGAAGGCGATCCAGTTCATCCCCGGTGAACTTGCCCGCGAAGCTAAAACCTTCGCCGTTGTCGTCTACCACTAAAACGAGTCGACTGTCGTCCTGCGACAGTTTTACCACGACATGGGAAGCCTTCGCATGCTTTTTTATGTTGTTGAGTGCTTCACGGTAAATCTGGAAAATCTCGCGGCAGACGCGGTCGGGAGCGTGTAATTCGAGGGAATCGATGAGGACATCCAGCGCGAGTGTGGATTCGTTGCGGTAGCGCTCGGCAAAACCGCGCATTAAATCGATTAAATCGGCGCTCTGGACGCGTAAAGGACGCAGGTCGGTGACCATATGACGCAGCTCCGCACCCTCGTTCTTGACCGTTTGCTGCAGGTTGGTTAACGCCGCCACGGTTTGGTCTGGCGAATTCGCCACGCGGCGGCGCAGCACGTCGAGCTGGATTTCAATGCTCAGCAGGGTCTGCAGGATGCCGTCGTGCAGGTCGCGCGAAATGCGGCTACGTTCGCCCTCAATGGCGCGCGCGCGCAAGTGCCGCAGCAAAAAGATATTTTCCACCGAGGGACCCACGTGCCGCGCAACGCGCTCAAACCACATCAGGTCCTCGCGCACGAACGCCCGCCGGCCGTTTAACAAGAAAAGCCGCCCCGCCGGCCGCCCCGTCTGGTCGAAAGCAACGGACATGAAGGACCGCAGGGCCAGCACTTGCTGTGTCGCTGACGGCAGGCGCGGCAGCGTCCTTAATGTGCGGCCGTCACGACGATCCCAGCCGAAACCCGCGCCGGCACCTGCCAAGCTGTTCCAGCAAATCGTGGCGTCCAGGTCGTCTAGCAGAAAACCGTCCGCGCGTGCCAGCGGCAGGTTTTCCGGAATCAGTCGCTCGCTTTCACCGGATTTCAACTGCCAGACAAAAATGCGCTCAAGGTCGGAGTCGCGATACACCAGCATGGCACCATTGGTGTGAAAGGCCTGCGTCAATTCGTCCAAGAGCAAACGCAGCGATTCGGAGAGACCCTGGTCCACCTGCATGGTGGAGCTGACGCGCGCCAGAAGTTCATTTTGCGCGGCGAAGCTGCGGCTGAGGTCTCCCAAAAAGGCGCTGCCGCCGCCTGCGGCCAGCGTCGCGCCGACAAGCCCGAGCCAGGCGACGACGCGCATCCACTGGATTTCGCCCTTCACCGCCGTGATCATGACCAGCAGCAGCGCCAGTCCGCTGGCCAGCGGAAATGCCACGCGCAATCCCCAGCGAATCCCTGCCGCATAACAAACGAATAGATATGGAAACCACGCCGGAACAGTTGTGGGGCTCAGGTACATGAAGAAGCCCAGGGCCAGCAGATCGCAAGCCAGCGGAAGATGCCACGTCACGCCCCTTAGCATTTGCTCGAAGACCAGGGCAAGCACGGACAGAAAGAAGTAAGCGATCAGGAAGTAGATGGGGCGGCGCGCGAAGTTGCTGGAGGTCTGCTGGAACAACGCGATCAGCGCCAATAGCACGATGATCGGGCGCGCGAAAGCGATTTGGCGCTCAATATGCCGGCGATCCGATTCGTGGGGGCTCATGCGCGGGGACGCAGTTCCTATGCGGCTAGTCTAGCAGCGTGCAGGAGCCGCTAAGCTCCGCTCGGTAAGAGAGTGTTCCAGATTGCAACGGGAAGGTGAACTAAGAGCGGGAGCGGGAGCTGGCAATCGAACGTCCCGCAAAGACTGTGGACGGCGAAACCGCTCTTGAGTTGGTTTGCGTCGAGGCGTGGGGAGCGGTAATCGCGCGGCGCACCTCCGACAGCGGGGCGTCTTCAACAAGACGAACACTTTTTCCATCCGCAACGATTCCCAACTCCTTCCACAGCGAGGCGAGGTCGACTTGCACCGGGTTGTCCTTCCATTTGGCGTACAAATCGCTGAGCACCGCTGTGCCCGTCGCCTGATCGCCTATTTTCAAAGTTTTTGCGAGCTCCCAATCATGGGTGATGTCGCCGCCCGCCTCCAGAATCCCGCGCAGCGCATCTTGCAGACCCTTTCGATTGTGCGTCTGCTTGCGAATCTCCACGTCCGCCACAAAACAGAAGAGCGCGCCTCCCCAGTACGTGCGTCCCCAACTGTGGGTGTGATCTAATCCGCGATCGCCCCCCTGCGGCTGGCCCTTGGGCATGTCGCGCACCAAGTCGGCCCACATCTGCTCCGCGGTCATTTGCTTCGCCTGGATGCGCGCGATGGGCTCCACGTATACGGCGATGCCTTCTTCAATCCAGTGATGCTCGTCGGCCATGGAGGGAAACGACAGGTGCACCATCTCGTGGGTCAGCATCCAATCGTTGGCCAGCTCAGCAGCTTGCGTCTGCTCCCCCACGCGAATCTTGATCAGTCCGCCGTCGTATCCGAATGTCTGGCCATGGCGAATGCCCGAGCCATCGACAGGAATAATGCGGACTTGGATGTGCGGAACGGGATAGCGGCCGTAATACGCAGCGACAGCTTCTGCCGCGGATTGCACCCAGTGCAGCAGCTCTGAGTGCGTCAGCTTCAGCTCGCCCGCTTCGATGGTTACATCGATCTTCGAGCCACCGAATAGTAGAGTCGAAGTCATTTGTCCAGCTTTCGATGTGACAGTTCGTGCGATCAAAGAAAGTACACACAGCGCGAGAAGTGCGGTGATTGCGTAAAAGCGCGCGTTGGGGGCCATCCAATGATTATGGTCGATTTGCCGTTGCGAAAGTTGTATAGCTGGCCGGCGCCGAAAGCGTCAGGGAGCGGACCGAGTTTCCCCCGCATCCGCCATTCCCAGCACCCGGATGAGCAAGGTATCCAGTGAAACCTTGCCGGGGCCGAAAATCAGTACGATAAGTGACGCGATCAAGAAGGTGTAGGGCGCCGCGGCGTAGAACTTGTCTGGATCGGAGAAAATCGAGAACAGCGCCTCGCGGTCTCCGATGATATACGCGGCGATCAAATTCACGGTGAGCACCAGCGCGGTCAGACGAGACAACAACCCAAGTGCCAGAAAAATGCCTCCGAACAATTCCACGCAGGAGATGATCACGGCCATTTGCGCGGGCATCGGCAATGCCAAGCTGGTGAAGTAGTCTGTGACTTTATCCAGATTGTGGAGCTTACCCCAGCCACTTTCGACCAGTTGCCAGCCCCAATAAAGGCGCACGGCCAGGAGAAAGGGAGAGCGCAGGTAATCGACGCCTTCAAAGAAACGGACGTAGAGGCGCTGCAGGCGAATTACAAGTGTCTTCATGGGAACAGTAGATTCGTTCCTTTCGAAAAGATTTCAAATTCCAGATCGTGGCCCGGAAAACCGGAGGTGACAATTGCCTCGCGAGAAGGCCAACGCCCCGAACGCTCGCCGGGTCTGACGGCTTAAAAAGGATGGACCGCAAATCAGTGTGAACAGAACCAGCCGAGTATCGACCAGTTCTGAAACCACTGCTGTACTAACCCGGCGCGTTCCGCCGCGGGAACCCGGCTCTTGCGGAATGCGGCCTCAATTGCTTTTCCCAGCGTCTTTCCATCCCGCAGTGTGCTCAGAATAACGAATTCCTCTCGCTCGATTCGCCGGAAATATACCGAATCATCGACCCGGTGCACGGCAAGAAAAATCTCCGTCGGCTTCAGCTTGGCCACCGCTTGCACGCGCTTGCGTTTGTGCCGTTCCTGAAAGGCATTACTCGCGAAATCTGTGTCCTCGTGTTCTTTACGCACTTCCAACAGCAAATCGTCGACGGGATATTTCAAATCCAGCAACCTTACGTACGGCTGCAATCGCAACTTCAGCGCGCCGCCAGCGTCCGCATGCAGATCCTCGGGCCTGAGCGCCGGTTCCGCCTTGCCATCGAAGGCTTCGATGTCCGCCCATTCCAGCCGCGCGATGTCGATCGCCAAGACCTGCTTTGGCCCCGCCCATTTCGGATGCTTGCGTAGCCAGGCTTCCAGCCGCGCCCCCAGGTTGCGCAGGGTAAATGACTGCGACGGGCAGTCCACCAGATACGCCTTGCTCATCGCTTCAAATTTTTTGTCGCCCAGCACCGCGCGCAACCCCGGAAAATCCTCGATCATGCTGGAGAGCACGCGAAACCAGTATTGCCGGTTGTAGATTTCCAGCCGTTCAAACGAAGTCAGCCGGTCATTGGGCTTGATGAAGCGCGAAGCATACGCGCGCATGGACTTGCCGTCGGGCGCGGTGTTTTGCATGCGCTCCGATGGTGTTAGCGGCTGCATCACCGCCCGCGCCATGGTTCGTTGCAGCGCCGCGAGCCTCATACCGCCGTCGCCAACAGGGTGGAAGACAAGAATTTGTCGGCCTTCAGCGCCTCGTCGTGTACTTCATCAAAGGAAGGAATGCTGTCATCCCATTCGAGCAACGTCGCGGTGTGCCCCACGCGCTGAATCGCCCGCTCGTAGAGCTTCCACACCGCGTCAATGACCGGATGATCGTGCGTATCCAGAATGTATCGCCGATATTTCGAGTGCCCCGCAATGTGAATTTGCGCCACGCGCTCCGCCGGAACGCTGTTCACATAATCGAAAGGATTGAAGCTGTGATTCTGCGAGGAGACATAAATATTATTCACGTCCAGCAAGATTCCGCAGTCCGCGCGCTCCACCACTTCGTTCAGGAACTCCCACTCGGTCATCTCCGAAACGTGAAACTCCGCATAGCTGCTCACGTTTTCAACCGCCACCGGCACTTCCAGAAAATCGCGCACCTCGCGTACCTTCTGCGCGGTCAGCTTCGCGGCCTCAAACGTGTACGGCATGGGCAGCAAATCGTGCGTGTACCGTCCGTCCACACTTCCCCAGCACAGATGATCGGAGAGCCATGGCGTCTTCGTTTTCTTCACCAGCTCCTTCAGCCGCCGCAAATGCTCGCGGTTCGGCTTCTCCGCCGAGCCGAAGTACATGGACACGCCGTGTTGCACCACTTTGTACTGCTCCAGGATCTGATCGAGGATGTGCAGCGGCCGCCCGCCATCGATCATGAAATTCTCGGAAATAATCTCGAACCAGTCGCACACCGGCTTGCGCGTCAAAATGTGTTTGTAGTGCGGCGCGCGCAGCCCAATCCCAATCCCATACTCCGTAAACCCATTAAATCGATTTGCAGGCATTTCCCGTGGACTCCGACCGAAGCAAAGTAAAAAAGGAGGGCCAGCGATACTCACCAGCCCCCCAACAGGTGAGAAACGTACGTTTCGCGGTTGTGGTTAAGAGGGCTTCTTCTCTTCGGCCGGCATCTTGCTGCCGTCGGTTGCGCAGCCGCCCTTGCCCTTGCAAGAGTTCTTGCCTTTGCAACCATTGTCGCTTCCCTTGCAGCCGCCCTTGCCCTTGCAAGAGTTTTGGCCCTTACAAGCGTGCTTTTCCTTCACCGCCTTGTCAGCCTTCTTCTCTGTGTCCTGAGCGGAAGCGGAAGCCTTCCCCCCGGGGAACAAATTGGAAGCCTGGATGCTGGCGCTGGTGCCCGCGAGCAAGCCCGCGACCGCCGCACCCGTTAGTAAAAAGCGATTCGACTTTGTCATTTCCCCAACGACCTCCTGGTGAATTTTACTGCTTTGCACTTCGGGCAACGTACTGCCCAAAGACCGTTAAACCACTGGGCGCAATCGTCAGAACGTAACCATTACAGAGCACGTGGGCTGGCCAGGACCTGGGCCTAGGAGCATAACGGAAGTCCACCATACCCCCAAGTCGAACGAGCCGCCACAAAAACTTTTCTGCAACCCATGTAAAATTTTCGTCATTGGGCTGGCCCACTCCTGCGACCCTGCTCCAGACTGCGCCCTTCCATGGAGCTTACGTGAACTACGGATAATTGGATGTGCCCTTACCGGTAGTTTCGGCCATGCTGCAAAGGTGTGGGGTAGTGCCCAGACTAAAGGGCTGTTCAGCGCACATGCAAATAAGTAACCACTAAGCATCGCGGTTACTATCGGCCTATAGACACTTCGCGGAGCGGTGCCCCATCGTGTGGCGAACGTGAGCTTATATCATTCCCTGTGGCACTCAAACACAAGTCGTGTCTATTAGGCGGTCGGGGACGGAACGGAACGCTCACAAAGCAATGAATGTGGCGTGTCCGCGCGTTGCGGGTTTGAAGAAAGAGTGAGCGCGTGAAACTGCTTCGCCAAGGCATTATCCCGGTAATCGCGTTTCTGGTCTTGGCCGTAAACACGGCAAGTCAACAAACCCTTAGGGACATCCGGTGGGCTGTATGGCTGGGCGCGGCCCTGATCGTAGTGGCAGGGTTGCTGGGTGTTGGGAAAAGGTGGATGTACTTCGTATTTCCCCTCGCGGTCTCGATATTCTTCTTAATTTTCAATCTCTGCCGCAACTATAGCGAAGCGACCGCTTTTTTCGGCCATCGACCACCGTGGTCTGAATTTGCAACATTCTTCATCAATAGATGGCAACGCGAGTATGGCGCGCAGGACCCCTATTGGCTGACCATCGACGTGCTCTACTTTACTTCCAGCTACAGCTCTGGATGGCTCTATGGATTATGGTCGATGCTTGAACCGGGGGCGGTGCAACTTGCGCTCAAATCTGGCACTGGACCCGTTAAGGTCGGAGTAACCGTGGGATTTAGGATTCTGGCCCTGATCATGGCGGGCTTCTTTTTGTTAAGAGTGTTTCTAGTGCTAGCAAAATAGGGTGCGAAAACTGCAATGAGCAACAAAATCGAAACCAAGAGACATCAGAGCTTCACGTCCATGGCACGTCTCCCGAATCGTTGACCCTTCCAGCTATAAACCGACGCCCTCCAAACCAGATACCATGTCACTTTTCCGCGCGCGGAAACTGGCGTAAACTGAGTGCATCGGCGGTGGGAGTAGCTCAGCTGGTAGAGCGTCGGACTGTGGCTCCGAATGTCGCGGGTTCAAATCCCGTCTCCCACCCCAACCACCGATTGACATCCCTCGAGGAATTTCCCGCCGCTTGCGGATTGGAAGCTTAGAAACGGATTGACGTACTGTAGGTCCGGGCAGACCGCCTGCGGCCAGTCTCTCTCGCGGGTGTCCAAGAGTGGACAGATGTCAGTTTGCACCAACGGTTAGCATACGTACGGTTTGGGGCTCAGGGTCACTCGACAATCACGATGAAGAGAATCCAGCCAAGGAGAATTGATATGAAAAAACTTTTGTTGGTTATTTGCTTGTTGGGCACGAGCAGCCTGGGCTGGGCACAATCGGCGCCACCACTAGGTTCCGCGCAGGGCTTTGCAGTCCTAGGCGCTTCGACAGTTACTAATGCAGGCCCGACGGTCATCACCGGAGATTTGGGTGTGAGCCCAGGAACAGCCATCACCGGCTTTCCTCCGGGGACGGTGACCGGAGGGACAATCCACGCGGGCGATGCCACCGCCACCGCGGCTCAGGCCGCCGCGCACACCGCATACGCTAATCTAGTTGCGCAACCCTGCGGCACCAACTTGACGGGGAAGACTCTAGGCACCAGTCCCGGCGCGATCACTCTCTCCCCGGGCGTCTACTGTTTTAATTCTTCGGCGCAGTTGACTGGAACCCTCACGCTCGACGGCAGCGGCGTCTACGTCTTCAAAATGGGGACCACGCTGACGACAGCGAGCAAGTCCTCCGTCGTCCTGGCCAAGGGAGCGACGGCAGGAAACGTGTTTTGGCAGGTTGGCAGCTCCGCAACTCTTGGCACCAACACCGCTTTTGTCGGAAGCATTTTCGCGAACATCAGCGACACCATCACCACGGGCGCAAGCGTTACCGGTCGAGTCTTTGCGCTGACGGGTGCTGTGACACTGAGCGAGAACCGAATTCACGCCGCACGATAAACGGGCGGTTTCAGGCACCTAGGGCGAATTCGCGATGCGCGGTGAGCAGCGCTTGCTTCATGGCGCTGTCTTCCACCACGAAAGAAATGTTGGTCTCCGAGGAGCCCTGGGCAATGGCGATGATGTTGACGTTGTCACGACCCAGCGCGGCGAAGGTGCGCCCGGCGATGCCGCGCGTGCCGCGCATATTTTCTCCGACCACGGCCACGATCGCGATTTTGGGGTCGATGGTGATGTGGTCCACGACCTCGTGCGAAAGGTCGCTCGCAAATTCCCGCCGCAGCGCTTCCACCGTGCGCTGCGCATCGGCGGTGGCCACGATGAAGCAGATGTCGTTCTGCGAAGAAGACTGCGAGATCAGCAGCACGTTCGCGCGCAATTCCGCCGTAGTGGAAAAAGTGCGCCCCACCACGTCCGGCACTCCGACAATCCCCGGACCGCCGACGCTGATCAGCGCAACGTCGCGGATCGCGGTAAGCGCCTTGACGCCGCCGCCGATGCTGCGCCCCTGCTGCGAAATCTTCGTGCCTGGCCGCGCAGGCGCGAAGCTGTTGCGAATCCAAACCGGAATACCCGCGGGCATCACAGCGCGCAGCGTTTTCGGATGCAGCACTTTGGCCCCGAAGTAGGCCAGCTCCGCGGCTTCGCGGTAAGAAATTTCGGGAATGGTGCGCGCGTCGGGTACCAGCCGCGGGTCCGCGGTCAGCACGCCATCGACGTCTGTCCAGATGATGACCTCGTCAACGCCCAGCGCCGCCCCAAGAATCGTCGCCGAATAGTCAGAGCCGCCGCGGCCTAGCGTGGTCAGCACGCCGTCGGGCGCAGCGCCGATGAAGCCGGTCACCACCGGAACGCAAGAGTCGTTGAGCAGCGGCCGCAGCACAGCTTCGCAGCGCGCTCGTGTAAGGTCCATGCGCGGTTCGGCGCCGCCGTGAAACGTATCCGTCACGATCAGTTCCGTAGCGGCGACGGCGCGACTCTTCACGCCCAGCTCCACAAGCGCGCTGGCAAAAATCGGTGCGCACAAGCGCTCGCCGAGGCTCGAAATGGCATCCAACGCGCGCGGCGTAAGCTCGCGAAGAAGCGCCGTGCCGTCCAAAAGCCGCTGCCCCTCGGCGAAAATCTCATCCAGCGTTCCGGTGACACCCGCGCGCCGCGTCTCGTCCGAGACGAGCGTAGCCAGCGCCGCAGCGTGCTGCTGACGCAACTCCGCAATCAGCGTCGAACCTGCCTCGCGATCGCCGCTCACCGCCCGATTGGCCGCCCCCACCAGCCGGTTGGTAACGCCGCTCATCGCGGAGACCACTGCCACCACCGCGTTCTCGCGCGCCGCTTGCGCCACAATCTGTGCCGCGCGCGCGATGCATGAAGCATCGCCCACCGACGTACCGCCAAATTTCATTATCTGCACTTTTGATTTCATTTTTACCCTGAAACGCGAAGGGCCCGGCCATCACCTGTTCAGCAGAATACCAAGTATCATGGAGCGCATGAAAATTGTGTGCCGTGGCGTGCTCTTTGATCTCGACGGCGTGCTCGTCGATTCCACACCCGCCGTCGCGCGCGTCTGGACCAAATGGGCTACGAAGCATGGCTTCGTTGCCGACGATGTCGTCCGCCAAGCGCACGGCCGCCCCAGCATCGCCACCATTCGCGATCTGCTCCCGCACGCCGATCACGACGCCGAAAATCGCGAAGTCGAGCGCGGCGAAATCGAAGACGTCGATGGCGTCATTCCCCTCCCCGGCGCCCTCGACCTTCTGCAAACGCTTCCGCAAGATCGCTGGGCCATCGCCACATCCTGTTCGCGGCGGCTCGCAGAAGTGCGCATTCGCGCCGCTGGCCTCCCACTGCCAAAACACATGATCACGTCCACCGACGTGCAGCGCGGCAAGCCCGACCCCGAACCCTACATCAAAGCCGCAAAAATTCTCGGCCTGGCTCCTGCGGACTGCATCGTCGTCGAAGACGCCCCTGCCGGCATCCGCTCCGGCAAAGCCGCGGCCGCACGGGTCCTCGCGTTGCGCACCACTGCGCCCGATCCCGAACTCACCCAATCCGGCGCCGACTGGATCGCCAATGATCTCGCCTCCCTCCGTTTCCTGTCCTCCGATCACCGCCCTACTCTAGAGTTCGTCTTGACCCCGGCGACGCTTTGACTTGCCTCTCCCTCGATGTATAGAATCATCCGCCCGAATCGTAATCTCGCTTTTCTGGAGCATCGAGAAATGATGAATCGCCTGCACCTCAGCGCGTTCGCGCTCGCTTCCCTGCTCGCCCTGCCAGTTTGCGCCCAGGAAAAAGAAACGAAAGCCGCCGAGAAAGAAAAGCCCGCCGAGCCGACACCGCCGCCACCAAAAGAAGAATCCTCCGTCACCGAGCACTCCATCAAAATCGGCGGCCAGACGATCCCCTACAAGGCCATCGCCGGAACGATCCTGCTGAAGAATGAAAAAGACGAACCGCAAGCGCTCATTTATTCCACTTCCTACATCCGCACCGATACCAAGGATGTCTCGCAGCGCCCTATCTCCTTCATCTATAACGGCGGCCCCGGCTCCGCTTCCGTATGGCTGCACATGGGCGCTTTCGGACCGCGCCGCGTGCTCACCGCCAATGCCGAATCCACTCCGCCTCCCCCTTACAAGCTCGCAGACAATGCAGGCACGCTGCTCGACAAAACCGACATGGTATTCCTCGATCCCGTCGGTACCGGCTTCAGCCACGCCGTCGGCAAAGCGCAGGACAAGGATTTTTGGGGCGTCGATCAGGACGTAAAGTCCCTCGCGCAGTTCATCACCATGTACGTCAGTCGTAATGGCCGCTGGAACTCTCCCAAATTCCTCATCGGCGAAAGCTACGGCACGTTCCGCTCCGCCGCGCTCGGTAACTATCTGCAAGAGCATGACGGCATGGACTTCAACGGCATCGTCCTGATCTCCAATGTCCTCGACCTCGGCACCATTTCTTTCCATCCGGGCTCGGACATGCCCTACATCTTCTACCTCCCTAGCTATGCTGCCACCGCCTGGTATCACAAAGTTCTGAAAGATCGCCCCGAAAACCTGAACGCCTTCATCGAGGAGGCGCGCAAGTTCGCCGAATCCGACTACGCTTCCGCCTTGATGAAGGGCTCGCAATTGACCGCAGCGGAAAAGGCGGACATGGCCAAGAAGCTGTCCCGTTACACAGGTTTGACCGAAGACTACCTGATCAAGGCCAATCTGCGCGTCACTCTCGGTCAATTCATGGAAGAATTGCAGCGCCATCGCGGCCTCACCACCGGCCGCCTGGATTCGCGCTATTCCGGTCTGACCTATGACCTCCTGAGCGAATTTGCCGAATCCGATCCGCAAAGCGCCGCAGTCACCGGCGCCTTTACCGCTGCTTTCAACAGTTACGTTCGCGAGGACCTAAAATTCGGCCAGGACAAGACCTACCACGCCATCAGCGAAGGCGTCGGCAGTAACTGGGACTGGAAGCACCAGAGTGGACGCGGCCGCGGCTTCTTCCCCGGCTCTCCCAACGTGGAAGGTGACTTGGTGCAGGCGCTGCTCGCCAATCCGCACCTGCAGGTCGAGGTCGAAAACGGTTACTACGACATGGCCACGCCGTTCTTCGCCACTGAGTACACCATGGAGCATCTCGGCCTGCCGGAGAAGCTTCAGAAGAACATTCGCCTTCAGTATTACGACGCCGGCCACATGATGTATCTTCGCGATGACGATCTGGCCAAACTCAAATCCAATGTCTCGGCTTTCATCGACTCCGCCTCGAAGCATTAAGCCTGCCGAGACACCTTACTTGGCCCCCGGACGCCACTTTAGGGCGTGCCTTCCGGCGGCTGCACTGTCGCCACAACGCCACTTAATCTTCTCGCAACCAACCGCCTTGCCATTCCCCGCATCGTCATCAAAATCCCGCATACTCGAACTGTTACTGGTCGGCCCGTCGACCTAATCTTGAAGCGACCCTGTCGTCGCTTTTGCAAACAAGGACTTCACCACCCATGGAAACCTCGACCCAAACGCCGCCAGCGCAGCGCGTCATTCACACCGCGCAGCTCATCGCCGCCATGCTTAAGTCCAACGCGCAGGTTAGCGACTTAATCTTTTCCCCGGGCCGCGCCCCGCAAATCGAAGTCAGCGGCCAGCTTGTCGAACTAAAATACAAAGGCCTGGAATGCCTTTCCGCCGCCGACACCAAATCCATCGCCTACGACATCATGGGTGATAACGAGCATCCCCTTCGCAAGCTCGATCAAGACGGCTCCGCGGACCTTTCCTACGGCCTCAGCGGAGTTGGCCGTTTTCGCGTCAACATCTTCCGCCAGCGCGGCAGTTGCGCCATCGTCATGCGCGTCATCCCCGACAAAATTCCCGGCTTCGATGACCTCAAGCTCCCCTCGCGCCTCGAAGAAATCGTGCACCTGAAAAATGGCATTGTCCTCGTCACCGGACCCACCGGCTCCGGCAAATCCTCCACGCTTGCCGCCATCATCGACAAAATGAACGCGGAAAAGGCTTTTCACATCCTCACCATCGAGGATCCCATCGAGTTTCTGCATCGCCACAAGAAGGCCACCATTCACCAGCGCGAGCTGCACAGCGACACACCCACATTCGCGCTTGCTCTTCGCGCCGCCCTGCGCCAGGCCCCGAAAGTCATCCTCGTCGGCGAAATGCGCGACCGCGAAACCATTGAGATCGCCATCGAAGCCGCCGAAACCGGCCACCTTGTCCTCTCCACGCTGCACACCATTGACGCCGCGAAAACCGTCGAGCGTATTGTCGGCGTCTTTCCGGTCAGCGACCAGCACTCCGTGCGCACCCGCTTTGGCAAAGCGTTCCGCTTCATCGTTTCCCAGCGCCTGCTTCCGAAAAAAGACGGCAAAGGACGCATCGCCGCCATCGAAATCCTCAAGTCCACCCTGCGCACCCGCGACTACGTCGAAAAAGGCGAAAGCGAAGGCAAAACCCTGCTCGACGCCATGCGCGACGGCGACACCGACGGCATGCAGCACTTCGACGGCGAACTCGAAAAATTGCTGCGCGCCGGCACCATCGATTTCGACACGGCCCTCAGCTACTCCACCAATCCCGGCAATTTCCGCCTGGAAGTCGCCGACTTCCTCGAAGGCGCCAGCGCCAAAGCGTCCGAAGCAGCACCAACCGAAGTCGAAGTCGAGCGCTGAACCTCTGCTAAGCCACCGTCATCCTGAGCGCATCCGACGAGGATGCGCGAAGGACCTCAACATAAACCTGCCACAAACGTAGACGATGATCTCGATCGATCCCTAGCACCCGTAGCGGCCGCCGACTGCTTGCCCTGAGTAGCGAAGGGGTGGCGGGCGCTTTCCATAGCCTCACCGCACCTCCATTCGAGCGCGCGCGTCATCTTCTCAGGCGACCGCTTCCTCTCTAGCGTACAATTCCCTGACCCATGCCGGGATTCCAGGACACCACCGCCCTTCAGACCTTACGAACCGTCGCGATTTCCGGCGTTCTCACGCTCATCCTCGGCGTAATTGCGCTACTCTTCCCGAACAACGTCAATACCTTCTTCCACCGCATCGAACAATTCCTCTCGCGCTTCGCCGAACGCAAGACCCTCGCCATCATCGTCCTGTTCTTCTCCGTCATCATTCTTCGTCTCGCGGCTCTTCCGCTGCTCCCTGTTCCGGTGCCTGGCATCCACGACGAATTCAGCTACTTGCTGATGGCCGATACGTTCGCGCACGGCCGCTTTGCGAATCCGCCGCACCCCATGTGGGTCAGCTTCGAAACCTTTCACGTCAACTGGTTCCCGAAGTACGCCTCCATGTATCCCCCCGCACAAGGGCTTGCTCTAGCCCTGGGTCAAATCCTCGGTCATCCCTGGATTGGCGTTCTGCTTAGCGATGCCGCCATGTGCGCCGCAATTCTCTGGATGCTGCAAGGCTGGATGCCCGCTCGCTGGGCTTTCCTCGGCGGCGTGCTCGTTGCCCTGAAGTTTGGCGTCGCCAGCTACTGGATGAACAGCTATTGGGGAGGCGCAACCGCCGCAATCGGCGGCGCTCTCGTGCTAGGTGCGCTCGTTCGAATCGTGAAGCGGACAGGAATTCGCGATGCCGTTTTGCTGGGCGTCGGCGTCGCCATTCTCGCCAACAGCCGCCCCTACGAAGGTTTTCTCTTCTGCATTCCCGCCGCCGCGTGGTTTTTCTGGTGGCTCATTGGAAAGGCCAAATCGGTCCCGCCGCTACGCACTCGTTTGCAAAACGTTGTTGCGCCACTGGCATTCGTTCTCGTTCTCACCGCCGCCTTCATGGGCTACTACAACTGGCGCCTCACCGGGAATCCGCTGCTGCTGCCGCACGTCCTGAACACACACACCTATCACACCACCGGCCTCTTTCTCTGGGATCACAAAAAGCCCGAGATCCACTACCGCAATCAACAATTCGAGGATTTCTACAACGGTTGGGAACGCGAAAACTACGACAATACCTGGGCCGACATTGTGCGCGTCAGCGAAGAAAAATTAATCCGCTGCAGTCTCACCTATTTCTGGGTGGGCGAATTGCTCGCTCTGCCTGCGATCCCTTTTCTCTTCCGCGACCGCAAAATGCGACTGCTCATCGCTACTTTCTTGCTTGTCACCGTCGGCGTCTTCGCGGTGATCTGGTCCAACGCACATTACGCCGCGCCCCTCACCTGCGTTATCTTTGCGCTCGCAGTACAAGCCATTCGCCACCTGCGCATCATGCGCGTCGGTGCTCGTCCCGCGGGCGTGGCGTTGTCGCGCGCCATCGTGCTGCTGCTCGTGCTCGACACCGGAATCAACACGTTTCGAGGCACTTGCGATCCGCTTCTGTGGCCTTGCCAAGGCGATCCCAGCCGCACCGCCATTGCCGAAAAACTTGCGCACACTTCCGGCAAACACTTGATC
>Ga0206866_1130_pt1 | contig 15713 bp, 17 predicted proteins | sample Alteio_BWOrgCont_40_FD_152626 | JGI IMG/M metagenome (GOLD analysis project Ga0206866, IMG submission 152626) | Enriched cells from forest soil in Barre Woods Harvard Forest LTER site, Petersham, Massachusetts, United States -... | ecosystem: Environmental > Terrestrial > Soil > Temperate forest >... | reverse complement strand
CCATCTTCGATCGCTTTATGCAGCGCAAACATTGATCGTTCAATAAAAGTAGCGCGATGTTCATCTTTTGCATCAGCTATACCATTTTCGGTAATATATATCGGAATGTTGCGTGGTTTTGTTATCCGTTTAGAGACATCCAAAATGGTGTCGTACAAGCCCTGCGCATAAGCACATTTTTTGGTCGCATATGTTTTTGATGCGTCAATGCGGCATTCGATGGTGAACATTCTGCGCAAAGAGGCCTGCAGGAAACTAAAAAGTCCTGGTGTCAAAGATGCCAAAAAAGATACAACTGCTTGATATTGCTTTTTAGGGCAAAAAGCTTTGGAAATGGCCGAAAATGAGGTTTTTAACCCTTGGATTGGTCATTTTTCCCCGGAGATTAAAGGTTTTTCATCAAACTCTTGCATTTTGCTACCCCCATGTGTCATAATTACAGTTAGAGATATGTGTTATATTTCTTGTGCCAGTGGTTGGCTAAATGTTTAATTTTTTTTACAAAAAGGAGATAGTTATGAAAAAACTATTAATTACTTCAATAACCTCTTTATTATTTGTGCAATTTGCACAGGGTGCTGATACGTTTACTATTAAAAATGGTACCAAAGATACAGCTCTTGTAGTTGGCCAATACTTTGATAAAACGTTTGGTGAAGGTCAAGAAGAATCGTCCTCTTATGTTATAGAGCTTATGCCAGGAGATACAAAAACAATCCCTCGTACTGCTCCTTATGCATTTAGACATCGTTTTGAGCCTGTTGAATATATTAGGGATATCATAATGATAGGAAAGGATGCTTCTCAGGGGAAATACAAAGTCGCCTTGTTAAGAGATGATTCTTCCGAGAAAAAAAATGAACCCCTGCTTACTAAAAAATCTGCCTCTTATGAAATTAGTGAGGCAAGTTATAACTATCCTACTTTAATGGATCATAGTAAGCCTGAGGATAAGGAAAAAATTGAAGACTATATTCTTTACAATACTGATAAAGCAGCGTGGCAAAAGAAGCATGCTGCTCCTAGCGCTAAATAATGAGTAGGGTTGATAATTTAAGATGAAAGAAATAACACGCCTCTGACAAAATCGGGGGCGTGTTATTTTTCATAGAGTAATCTCATCAGAATTTTAATCCGATTATTATATCTCCGCATATGTTCTTTTCACCACATCAATATATGATTGTGCGCCATCACGCAATAGCCGTTCTTGTGTTTTAAAGTTGACTTCATACAAACCAAACTTCATAGAATAACCTTCTGCCCATTGCATAATTATCAAGCAGCGACCAGTAAAAATAACCTCGTGCATCGCATCCATCTTTCAATGGATATAAAAAGAAGACAAGAAACTTGCGTTGCCATTGCTCATTATTTTATAGTTGTGTATACTGATTTGTATACCAAAAATCTATAAAAAGGAGTTAAGATGTCAAAAATGATGAGAATATCTGACAACACCGATAAAAATCTTGATGAACTTAAAAATATATTGGGTACATCAAAGCAAACTATCCTAGAAAAAGCGGTTGATCTTTACATCAGAGAGCAATTTTTAAAAAAAACAAATGAAGAATATGCGCAGCTACAAAAAGATCCCAAAGCATGGGCAGAAGAGTTGGAAGAACGCGCTTTGTGGGATGTCACTTTAGCTGATGGGCTTGATGATGAATAACAACTTGTTTAATTTTAATAACAAAGTAACTCGTGGCAGCGTTTGGGTTGTCGATCTTGATCCAGTCGTAGGGCATGAACAAGCAAAAAGTAGACCTTGTGTTGTTGTTTCAGTTGACTCTTATAATAATGGAAAATCACAACTTGTTGTTGTTGTGCCTTGCACATCCAAATTTAAGCCGTTATCTTGGCTTGTTGAAATTAATCCACCAGAAGGTGGCGTTACAAGAAAATCATACATAATAACTAATCAGCTAAGGACGGTATCTCCTGAAAGATTTACAGGAGATTGTTTAGGTTTTGTTCAGTCCAGCACATTAATAAAAATAGAACAACGTTTGCGAATTTTACTGAACCTATAGCTCTTAAATTCGCCATTTTACCCTAGAAATTGAAAAAATAAAAAATATTGAGGTGTATTATGTCGGCACACATGAAAAAGCACCTTGTTAATTACCATACCCCTGCGTACGTTTTTTTCACTATATCAATATATGGCTGTGCGCCATCGCGCAATATCCGTTCTTGTGTTTTAAAGTTGACCTCATACAAACCAAACTTCATAGAATAACCTTCAGCCCATTCAAAATTATCAAGCAGCGACCAATAAAAATAACCTCGCACATCACATCCATCTTCGATCGCTTTATGCAGCGCAAACATTGATCGTTCAATAAAAGTAGCGCGATGTTCATCTTTTGCATCAGCTATACCATTTTCGGTAATATATATCGGAATGTTGCGTGGTTTTGTTATCCGTTTAGAGACATCCAAAATGGTGTCGTACAAGCCCTGCGCATAAGCACATTTTTTGGTCGCATATGTTTTTGATGCGTCAATGCGGCATTCGATGGTAAACATTCTGCGCAAAGATGCATGCATGCGGATTAAAAGACTTGTGTAGTAGTTAAGTCCAAAGTAATCAAACGAGGCCGGCGCATCTGCATTGGTATAGGTAACATTGGCCACAAAAGGAATTTTGAACTTAAAATTGCCCGAAATGAAAAATTCCGTGACCGATTCATGACACATTTGATTTGCGTAATATGCTATAATTCTTTCAAGCATGTTCCATGATCTGTACGGGTGTATGGGCGAAATATTGTGCGCAAACCCAATTTGAATATGAGGTTTTATTGCTTTTAAAATAGTGTAAAGTTGCACGTGCAATGACAGCATGTTTTTAAGCACGTGACCTGCATGTTCAATATTTTTGATCCCCGGAGGCCATTCGCCCAACATATAACTGTTGCTGATATAAATACCTGGTTCATTAAATGTTTGCCACCAGGTGACTTTGTCGCCAAACTCTTTGACCATCATGACGCAAAAGTCTATAAACAGCTGATTGTTTTTTTCATCAGCAAATCCTCCTTGCTGTTCAAACCAGGCTGGCAGGGTGAAGTGATGGAGTGTCATAAATGGTGTGATGCCGTTTTGATTGAGCATATCAAATAAGAAATGGTACTGTTTGATTGCTTCTTTATTAAATACGCCTTGTTGTGGTTCGATGTTGCTCCATTCGAAAGAAAATCTAAACGCCTTAAGTTTCATTTGCCTCATGAGTTCTATGTCGTTATGCAAAGTTCGCCAGAAATCGCATGCAGCGCCAGATTCACTTCCATGGGGGGCATCTGTCTCGGGGTTTTTTACGCTCCAATTGCTGTCGGGGCAATTTTGGGCTCCTAAATATTGGTACGCTGCTCCTGAGGTGCCAAACATAAAACTTTTGTCAAATGATATAGCCGATGTGTTTATGTTTGACCAATTCCAGTGCGTATCTTTGCTGAGCCACATGCTTACCAGGCAGCTTGCGCCTACTATCAATAGTACCGTTAACAAAAAAGATTTTATAAAAGTCATGTCTAAGATCCTTAAACGCTAAAATAGTACATGGTGTCCCTTTTGTATAACGTTAAACAACATCTACTGTTCAAATCAAGAGAATATAGGTTTCTTGTGTGCAAATTCTTGAACAGTCACCAATAAATGATCTATCCTGACTTACAGATATTAGATTGCATTAACCGGAGACTATATGATAAAAATTCGTTCAGGTGTATTAGGTTTGTTTTTTTTTAGGTCATTGCTTGGCGGTTGTGTGTTAGCGGCCGTCGCTTTATTTTTATTCGTTTCATTATGTTCATACTCTCCTCATGATAGTTCCTTTTTTTATTATGCAACGGATCCGCGTCCTATAGGAAATGTCGGTGGCATTGTTGGTGCCCATATCGCTGCATTATTGTTTTATCTATTGGGCGCATCGTCATTGGGTCTGGTGGGGGTTGTGTTATTTAGTGCGTATTTATTGTTTGCTGGTATTGCTTTTAAACAAGAATGGGAGCGTTTGGGTGCGGCCGTCATTATGATGGTAGTATGCGCAACATTGTGTAGTTTTTACCGCATCGATTTTTTAAGGTCACCATTTCCTGGTGGGCTTTTGGGAGCGGCTGTATCTGCGCGTCTTGTGACTGTCTTAGGTTTATTTGGGGCGTATATTTTTTTACATACCCTGTTGTTGATCTGTTCTATTTTATTGATGCGTTTTTCCTTTATTCGTTCTGTTCAATTGTTGGTGCGGGTCGTACGTATGGTTTTTAGTAGGCGATTTTTGGTGCGTGCGCATGCCTATGCATGTTTGATCGTGCGCATGTTGACAGTCCCTTTGTATGCAATGGGTCACTTTTTAAAAAAATTATATCATGGGTCGGTAATTGGGGACGATGAGTATACGGTGGCAGATTTTGAACAACTGTTGTTGGCGCCCCGTACTCAGGAGGTTGGGCAGCAGATGGCCATTGCGCAAGCGCCAGAATCAGACTCTACACCAGCCACAATACTGCATGATACTTGTGTCCAATTGGTAGCGCCTCACCCATCGCAAAGCTCAGGGCCCATAAAAAAATTAGACAAAAAACAGTTGCTAGATGATGCGGACGATGAGGCACTTGAGCAAAGAAAACCTTATAAGTTGCCCAACGTTTCTTTGTTTGCTGTGTCTGAAAACGATAATCATGATGCCAAATTGGGTAAAGAGCTTGAGCAACGGGCTAAAATTTTAGAAGAAAAGTTGGAACGGTTTGGCGTATCGGGCAAAGTTACCTCAATTAAGCGCGGGCCTGTGGTGACGCTATTTGAATATCAGCCAAATATTGACACAAAAGTAAGCAAAATCGTTGCGCTCGAAGATGACCTTGCTTTGGCGTTACAAGCCATGAGCATTCGCATTATAGCGCCAATTCCAGGCAGGGCTGTTGTTGGCTTCGAGGTTGCCAACGCATTGCGTAAAGATGTAATGTTTTCCGATGTGGCCAAATCTGCGCAATATGCGACATTTAAAGGTGTACTGCCATTAGTGCTTGGCCAGGACACGATTGGTAATAATGTGGTGGTTGATTTGGCGCGTATGCCTCATCTGTTGATTGCTGGTTCTACGGGATCTGGCAAATCGGTTGGGCTCAATGCGATGTTAATAAGCTTGCTGTGCAAATGTAGCCCCGATGAGTTAAAATTAATTTTGATTGACCCCAAAAGGCTTGAATTTGCTGCCTATGCAGACATTGCTCATCTACTATTTCCTGTTATTACCGACAGTAAGCGTGCGACATTGGCTTTGCGTTTTGTGGTAAAGCAAATGGAAGATCGTTATGCCACTATGGCGACATGCGGAGCGCGCAATGTTGCTGATTATAATGCGATGGTCGGCATTCATGATTCGGCAACCGTTCGTATGCCATATATTGTGGTGGTTATTGATGAGTTGGCTGATTTAATGATGACGGCAAGTCGTGACATCGAAGACCTTATTGCTCGCGTTGCTCAGATGGCTCGTGCGGCAGGTATTCATATGTTGGTAGCAACCCAGCGGCCTTCGGTTGACGTGATTACCGGATTAATTAAAGTTAACTTTCCCAGCAGAATCTCATTTAGAGTTACTTCTAAGATTGATTCAAGAACCATTTTGGACTGTGGAGGCGCGGATAAATTATTAGGCCGCGGGGACATGTTGTTTTTAGACGCTTCTGGGTCTACATTGCGTAGGGTTCATGGTGCGTACGTGTCAGATAAAGAGATTTCTGATGTCGTTAAACATATTAGGCAGGAGCAAAATCCTTGTTATCTTGATTTAACCGCAGAAATCATGCATAATAAGAGTGATGAGATGCAAGATGAAAATGATGAACTGTATGAAAATATAATTCTTTTTTTAAAAGAGATTGACGAAGTGTCTATTTCGCTCTTGCAACGTAAGTTTCGAATAGGATTTAATCGGTCAGCGCGAATTATAGAAATGCTGGAGTCTCAGGGTTTGATTATGAGCGTTGATGGTGGAAAAACAAGAAAAGTGCTCAGGTAGTCCATTTCCGGTTCGTTCTGAGCATTCGATGCATGTAATACTTGACAAATGTACAAAAAAAAGACATTTTTCTCAACTAATGATAGCTTAGGTAAAAAAAAATTTACAAACTCACTGTTAAAGAACAATGGGAAAAACAATGTCGATACGTTTTGATGAACAGTTTATACGTGAAACCATTTCAGATATTTCAATTTTGGCGCACACTTTTCCAAAAGATGTGCGTTTTTCTGTCGATACGCGTGTATTGCAGGCCGGTGACATTTTTGTTGCTGTTCCTGGTGTGCATAACGATGGGCACGCTTATGTGCAAGACGCAATAAGTAAGGGTGCGGTCGGGTTGATTATCGCTCAAACACATGTGGAAGACCTGAAAAAAATAGACGCAAAAAAGCGCGCCACTATGTTAATCATCGCAGTGCCTGATCCATTGCAAGCGTTGCTCCAATTGGCAATTGCGTGGCGGGCTTTATTTACAGTGCCCGTTATTGCAATTACTGGGTCAGTTGGTAAAACATCAACAAAGGCGATGCTCGCAAGCATTTTGACGTTAAATGGTAACAATTTCTTAGTTTCACAGGGCAACCAAAATACGAAAATCGGCGTAGCTATTAATATTTTGAGGATGCGTCCTGAGCATCAAATGGCGATTTTTGAAGTTGGTATTAATATGCGCGGGGAGATGGCCGAAATTGCTCGTGTCCTAAAGCCAACAACGGCTATTATAACCAACATTGGTCACTGCCATATGGAAGGGCTTGGTTCGTTGGGAGACATAGCGATTGAAAAACGGGATGTTTTTAAATATTTTACCGAACAAAGTATTGGTATAGTACATGGCGATCAACCAGTTATTGCGCAAGTCGCTTATGCGCACCCGGTGATTAAGTTTGGTGCTAAAACAACTAATCAAATTCAGGCGCGTAAAATTCGCGTCGGTAGTGCGAGCGTTTCGTGCGTTATGAAAATTTATAGAGAAAAATTTATTGTAGTTTTGCCAAAGCCTCATTCGGGTATCGTTTTTAACGCATTGGCCGCTACGGCAGCAGCTCATTTGTTGGGTGTGCCTAATAAAACAATAATAGAAGCTATTATGCAACCGGTGCATGTGCCTGGTCGATTTGAGCAAAAAGAACTCAAGACGTTTAAGGGCGTTATGATTAATGATTGTTATAATGCTAACCCAGAGAGCATGAAGGCTGCATTATTAGCATTTCAAAATATCGACACAAAGGCTCAAAAAATTGCCGTATTGGGCGATATGTTAGAGTTGGGCGTGAACTCTCCGTTTTGGCACCGCCAACTTGGTAGATTCTTACGAAAAGTTTCCACATTAAAACAGGTGATTTTAGTTGGAGATATGATAAAATGGACTAAGAAAACTGCTCCAGTAGGATTAACGGTGGAAGTAGTTCCGTCGTGGGCGGCAGCAGTGGAAAAATTAGAAAGTAAGCTCGGGCAAGAATCAGTTGTTTTGGTAAAAGGTTCTCAAGGTATGGGCTTACGTCACTTGGTTGATGCTTTTACCGAAAAACAAAAATAGCTTGAGCCAACATTACCCTTTTACCTTTGGCTTTTAATGACACATAAAATTATTGATGAAAAACAAGCTTGCGGGCCAACACGCGTTCATAAACCCGTGTTGGTTGCCGAGGTTCTGCACTATCTTGATCCACAACCTAAACGCGTTTATTTGGATGTTACGTTTGGCACCGGTGGTCACACACGAGCTATACTTGAACAAGAACCAACGTGTCGTGTGATCGCTATGGATTGGGACAATGTAGTTTTGGATGAGTTTGGTATCCCCATGCAAGAAGAGTTTGGTGATCGATTGACGCTTATCTGGGGTAATTTTGCTTTACTGTACAAGATTTTAAAAAAAGAAAATATTACCTCGGTAGACGGCATTTTGGCTGACTTTGGTACATCCCAAATACAGCTGATGGACAGACCCGGATTTTCTATGTTCAAGGATACTCCTCTTGATATGCGGATGTCTCCGCCACACCAACAAGTCACAGCTGCGCATTTGCTTAACAAAGCATCAGAAGAAAAATTACGAGAAATTTTTTGGCAACTGGGTGAAGAGCGAGAAGCTAAGCATATAGTTCGTGCAATTGCCGAGGCGCGCAAGAAAAAATGGATTTTAACAACTGCTCAATTGGTCAAGATTGTCGAATCGGTTGTGCCAAGAAACAAAAAATCAAAAATCCATCCCGCAACTAAAGTGTTTCAGGCATTGCGTTTGTATGTTAATCGTGAGTTGAATAACATCACCGCGTTCTTGCCTTTGGCTTTGAGTACATTGACACCAAAGGGTCGCTTGGTATGCATTAGTTTTCATTCACTTGAAGATCGTTTGGTCAAAACGTTTTTTAAAGAACAGAGTGATAAAAACATAGTGAATCTACTTACGCCTCGTGTAATAACTGGCACAAAAGAAGAGATTGCTATGAACGCTTCAGCAAGATCTGCAAAATTGCGTGCAGTGGAAAAGATTTGAAAAAAATGTTTGACAAAAGCGTCATATACTATTACAATTTGCTTCAATTGGTTTATTTAACTAGCAAAAAAAGGGATGGTAAATACAACAATCTCTAAGGGTATAGCATGACAATAACTGAAGTAAAAGTTTATCCGGCAAAAGAAAGTGGTAGGCTAAAAGCTTACGCCACAGTTGTTTTTGATAACTGCTTTATTGTTCGGGATCTCAAGATCATTGAAGGGCATAAAGGTTTCTTTGTTTCCATGCCATCACGCCGCAGAAATGACGGCACATTTAGAGATATAGTACATCCATTGAATGCTGAAACCCGCAAATTAATTGAAGAGGGTGTGGTGAGTGAATATCAGAAAGTGATAACACAGACCCAAGATCAGCAACCTGATTATGAATCAATAACTGATTAGTCAGATTTCAATTCAGAGTATTGCCAGCCTACGCCAAAAGCTTAGAGCTGGGCCATATTGAAGCCCCAAATTCCTTGCCTATTGCGCAATGATTGGATCAATGATCTAAGAAATATACAATTCCTATTATTTGTTGGGGCGTAGCCAAGCGGTAAGGCACCGGTTTTTGGTACCGGCACGCGGAGGTTCGAATCCTCCCGCCCCAGCCAATCTTCGCCTACGTGGGTTAAAAATTCTAAGTAAAGCTACGGCTACGATTGGCTGTCGCCAGCGAGATGAAGGCGAAGATTGTCCTTCGTAGCTTAATATCACTTCGTAGTTTTACCCTAAAGCGAAGAACGGACAGGCCCCAGGTTTAAAATGATTATTTTTTTATCAATTCTCAATAAAGTTTTTTAGGTCCTATGCATTGTGTCTATGTTATCAAGTCCCTGAGTTTTTCTGATCGAATATATGTTGGTTATACAACAAATTTAAAGCGGCGATTTGAGACGCATAATGCAGGTGGTTCAATATATACGGCAAATTACAAGCCGTGGAAGTTATTGCTCTATCTAAATTTTGAAGATGAAGTTAAAGCGAAAAACTTCGAGAGGTATTTAAAGACATCTGCGGGAAAAGCTTTTGCTAAAAAAAGATTATGGTAAGTATATCTATGTTTAACTCCTATCTGTTGCCGTTCTTATTTTTCCTCGCATTCATAGTTGCATCTATGCTTAACTCTTCTTGGCTTGCGGGATTATTTTTACTTGTATTCATGCTCACTTCTATTGTTGCCCATTTATTGGGTGCAGGTAGTTGTGGAAAATGTAATTGTGGTAGGTTTGTTGATTCTATTAATATTTTCAAATCATGGCGGTCAGTATTGCCTAATTGGGTCGGTTTGCAAGTCAAGAGGTGTATGCGTTATTATTTTCCCCAAAAATACATTTGCTACAACTATTCATTAGAATCTCATCGATGCAATCTATTAGAATTTATTATATGCATTATTCTTTGTATGGTAGCCGTTGGGTTATTTATTATATTGTCATGCTTTTTTAAGTAATAAGTTTTAGTCTGCCATATTTCAATGGCCTGCTTCTGTTGCCTGTCCGTCATAGCTTTTTTGGGCGACGACTGATTCTTCTGCGAAGCCTGACGTAGCTCCTGCAAAGCGGGAGTGAAGACAGGTACTCACTCGTGCAATAAGAATAGCTTTCATGTTTGCCTTTTGTTTATTGGGTTTTGTGTATGTTTTTAGAATGTGAATAGTGTAAAGATCCTGCAAGAATAAACAAGAACTTCTGAACAGATAATGAACGTATTCAAGTGACAGAGAACGGCATGTTGTTTGGCGTGTTTCAAGTGCCTGTCTTCGCCTTGGGCTTCGTCAGGCTTCGCCAATAGTATGTCAATTAATAGAATCCCTAAAAGGGGGAGGTTGTAAAGCCTTTTCCCCTATTTAAGGTTAATTTTCATAACCCCCCCCTGCGGTCAATTTCTATTTGACAATTTGTTGGATTCCTGTATGATGAGATTATAACTATCTTTTTAACCTATAAGATGGAGTAATATAATGACTTATAGGTCAAAAGTAAGTTGAATAGAAAGTTTTATCGTTTGTGGATGTTATATTTATTTTGGAGGTTTAAAAATGAAGAAATATAATCTTTTTTCTTATCTGTTTGCATTGGTTGCTTTGTGCATCAATGTATCTAGTTCTGCTGTTTTCATAAGCCTAGAAGAATGGGAGCATAATGAAAATAAGCAAAAAGTATATCTGTTGAGTGATTGGCATGGTAGTTCTTCTCAAGATCAGCAAGATGATTTATTGTGGGTTGCAAAGCAGCTTGACGCTTGTGTTATAGCAGAAGATACGGATTCTTATGATGGCAATAATGCGATTCTTAGAACAATGCGTCAATACGGGACGCCTACGCCACCTTTGGGCCTTATAATTAATAAGTGTAGGCAAAATAAAATACGTTGCGAAAATGTAGAATATAGATACGCAAGAACCTTTCTTTATCCTGCTTTAAAGGCACATGGATCGAGCCAAGCGTTTAAAAAATCTTGGGAAAATGTTCATGGTTTTGAAGAATTAAAAAAAGATGAGCGAGATGAAACAAGAACGATTGTACGAGAGCTTAAGGGCTATCATTATCAAGATACACGCTTTCAAGCTGTTCATTCAAATCTATTGGCCCAAACTTTAAGAGAGCACACTGATTATTTGATAGATACAATTCTTCAAGAGGAAGATCCGGGCAATAGGTATACTATGATGGATCAGAACGTGAAAACGTGTGCAAAATTTATAGATTTAAGGATGATTCGACAATTGTATAGACATCGAAATGTAAAGCATATATTTATTCCAGGTGGCGGAAAACACATTGAAGTAGTCTCTGGACAATTACCTTCATTGGGCTTCCATAGAGTTAATCAAGTCGGAGAAAAATCTGCGATGTCCATTGAGGGCGTGTTCAAAGCTCGATTGTATGAAAAACTAAGCTGGATTCCATTTGATTTTGGTGGGGCTCCATTTGATCTAGGAAAATATTTTAATGAGCACCCGCAGCTTCATGTGCCTCAATCGCCCGTTCAAAAAAGAAAAAAAGAGTGTTCAGATAAATTAAAAGGATCATTGATAATGACTGGGCTGCTAGGATTAGCAGGAGCGATTATTTATTATAATATGGGATCGTAGTTTGCCATAGGATCGCTTTTTTTTATACAATATGAGAGTTGTTTGCAAAAGTATAAAAATAATTGATAGAAAGGTGTATTGCGTTGTTTATGGTAATATTTATCTGTGTGATGTTGGCTGTTGTTGTGTATTTATATCGCAATTATACGATCACTCGGAGTGCGCAGTCGTTTCAATTTAATAAAAAACAGGTGCGTGATTATCATACAAGCACAACATCAGCGCTTGAGTATTTTGAACATAATTTTGATAGAAGTTTTTTTACTGGAGCAAAATCTATTCTTGATATTGGATGTGGTGACGGCAAGGTGACGGCTTTTATCGCTAAACTTTATCCACAATGTACTGTTGTTGGTTCAGATGTTTCACAGGAGATGATTGCGTTTGCTATGCAACATTACCCGCCATCACAATATCCAAATTTAAGCTTTATAAAAAAAGATGCGCGTGATCTTGGGTTTGTTGATCATTTTGATCGAGTCATTTCCTTTAATTGTTTACATTGGATTAATGATCAAAAATTAGCCCTTAAATCAATCTATGGTAGTTTGAAGTCCGGTGGTAAAGCTTTTATTATTGTGACGCCAAAAGATTCGCAAGATCCTTTACCAATTAGTTGTGGTGCTGTTATCAAAACGATTAAATGGTTGCCATCTTTTATTACTTTTAATTCACCTCATTCCATGCATATTCAAGATGAGTATCGTCAGATGTTGCTTAATGTGGGATTTTTAATAGATAAAATAGGGCAACGTGAACTCTTTATCAAATACAATAATAGAGCTGAAGCAGAAGTATTTATAAGGTCCATATTAACTCCTCTATATCATTTACCAGAACATAAAAGAGCAGATTTTTTAAATGATTTGTTTGGAGAACTCGCCAAGCAAGGCGTTGTCTCTTCTAATGGATCTATTGTATTGCGAGTGAGTCAACTGGATTTGGTTATTACTAAACCATAAAAGAACCAGATAACGTCATGTGGTTTGACGTACTTCAAGTGCCAGTCTACGTCAATCCAGGTTTGCCAACTTGGCTGACTTCGTTTGGCTTCGCCGAATAGAACGTCAAGTTATAAAAGATCGTGCCAAAAGGCTCTCAGAGTTCAACTTTCTGCGTTTTTACCGAGATGAAATTTTCTACTTGACAATTATGGTCCTTTGTGTAGACTAAATCATAAGTATAATTTGAACTTTATAGAATGGAGTAATGCTATGATTTTTAAACAAAAAAAATTAAATATTAAATGTGTTGTCATGGCTATGGGTTTATTAATCCTGTTTCAGGCTACCACTAATGCATCTAATCCTGTAGAAAAATTAATCATGCCTATTATGGAACCTGTGTTAATTAAAGCCCTTAAAGCACAAAATCTCCGCATTAAGTGTTCAGTAAATGATCACTTTGCTGCTCATACACCAGTCTCTGTTGTTTTTTTCTATCCAAAACCTATACCGTCGGAAACCATTGTCCATGCATTAGAAAATGTATTAAGCACTTTTTCTATTTTTGCAGGAACTTTAACTGAAGAAGAGGGGCAATTATACATCAACTGTAATAATCAAGGTGTCTTGGTCCAGGGCGTACATTCGGATCGCTCATTGTTTCAGCAGCTTGCTCATTTTGATGAAATGAAGTCTTCATTTGTAGAACTTATTAATCCAAGCAAAACAGTCAAACAACAGGGGCCTCTTTTAACAATTAAGCTGAGTTATTATAATGATGGTATGGCTATTGGCTACTGTTGGCATCATAGCCTTGGGGATATGGCTACCTTTATGGAGTTTATAAAGGCGCTATCATCTTTTGCCCGGGGACAATCCTATAACCCTCCTATTATTGTAGAAGATCGTCAAGGTTATCTACAGAATTTCGTTTATCGCGCAGATTGTATGCCGCAATTAAAATGTTTAAGTTGGATGGATCTTCTACGTTGTGTTCCAACATATTTTTCATCGAAAAAGAGCGTATACCTTTATTTTACTCATAGCGAGCTTGAATCTTTGCGATCAGCGCTAAGTGAACAGGTGGGACAAAAATTGTCACGCAATGATGTATTATGCGCTCATTTAATCCATATGCTAGCACGTTGTCGTAATGATGACGCAACAGAACAATACGCCTCTGTTATCACAAACACGCGTTCACGCACTGGTATGCCGTTGCATGTTCTTGGCAACTATCTTGGTGCAATCACTATACAATCTAACAAGTCGCAGACTAAGGATGCTCTAGCAAGTAGTATCCATAAAGCGGTTAAAGAGTTTAGGCCAGATGATCCTGTACAAGTACTAAAAGTTATCGAGCAACAAGGTGGTATGAAAAGTATCAAGTGGATGATACCGCCGGTCTTTTTACCTCAATACAAAAATTTAATTATTACTAACTGGTCAAATTTTGGTGTCTATTCTATTGATTTCGGCGTTGTATCGCCACATTTATTTCTATCGATTGGAGAGTCTCCAATGCCATGGATTTCATGCATTGTGGAAGGTTTTAACAATAGAGGGTTACTGGCCATGCTCATACTACCAAATAGCGTTGCAAACCGATTAACTGAACCAGATATGCTCAAGCAGATTCACCAATATCAAGACCAAATGACACCAGAAGAAGAGCTTGTTTTGCAGCAAAACATGTGGTGTATGTAACTTTTATAACATTTTAAAACTTACAACTTCTTAGGCATCTTCAATGGCTCAAGTTTTTCTAGCTGTTCCCTAATGACCTTAAATGAGTTTTGTGTTCGTGGTGGCAATTTAATCTTATTGACATCCTCCATCAATCTAAACCAGGTGCGATCAGAAAATCGAGTGTGCATATTTCTCAGTTCGCGTATATCAATGTTATCAAGGGCAGTTTTAAATCCATAAATTTGCCAGATTTGTTTGGCGCCTAGATCAGGGTTATTAAACATTAAATCAGTAAATAATGCTTTGGCGCTTGTTGCTCTATAATCCAGGAGTTTTGGTCGTTTGCTCTCAATTTCATCAAGATAATGCAGTAGAACTTTTTTTGCGATTGCCGGTTTAAAAAGTTTCTTGAAGGTAAGATCAGCTTTGATGCCAAGTTTTTTAAAAAGAGATTTTATCTTCGCTCGCCTATTCAATCGTACTTCCATGCGCAAAACCTCAAAGAAGGTGCGCCGTTTTTGCAATCGATCGAAGATGGACATTTGTAACTCATTGTCTTGCTCTATGGCTCGTTTATCGCTGATTTTTGCTTTTTCAAGATCACGAATTTTATCATAGAATGCAACTTCATAATAATTAGCGTGCCACTTAAAGCTATGACCTTCATTGCGATATTCTGTTTGGTTTACATCAAGCGATAGGGCAATATTTGCTTGTCTGATTTTGGTGATATAAGAATTTGGGGTAGATCCATCCGTTAAACAAATGTTTTTAGAATAATGAATAGCTGATACAGGTGCATGACAAATGGCTTCCAGCTTTGTATTTACGCCCATCTTTTTTAACGTTGTAACTAATTTTTGTACGATTGCATCAAAATCTTTAAAACGAAGTTCAGCAAAGTTATTACCAAACATGAGCTTGGGTAATGAGAGTTCAATCTTAAGCATGATGTCGCGTTTACGAAACTCATTGATGCGGTGTGCTAATGTCAGACGAGGTGTATAAATTCCTTTGTTCAATTGAGCTTTGGTTGGAGCTTGGCGCGATATCATCCCCCTTTGGGATTTGTTTGATGTTGCCCATTCAGCTGATGGCGTGAATGCTTCGGGATCAGTTATCTGGAATTGTTCGTGGGTGAGTGTTAATACTATCGTGTCTATCATGTTGTTTATCCTTGTGTGTTGTCTCGTTCCGATGTCAATAAATAAGGCCCGCATTTTTTGCGAGCCTCTTAGTGAATATCTTTTATGCTTATTTATTGATTTTTCCAAAATGAAGATTCGATTTCTCCATAATTTCATCTATCGACTGCTGGTCAAGAAACTTTGGTTCTAAGCCTTGGGCAGATCTTAATAAATTTACTCCTATGACCATTTGATCTAAGGTGTCTTCAATTGCATTATGAGTATTGTGAAGATTTGACTGTTTTAATTCCGGAACA
>Ga0206866_1138_pt1 | contig 15950 bp, 10 predicted proteins | sample Alteio_BWOrgCont_40_FD_152626 | JGI IMG/M metagenome (GOLD analysis project Ga0206866, IMG submission 152626) | Enriched cells from forest soil in Barre Woods Harvard Forest LTER site, Petersham, Massachusetts, United States -... | ecosystem: Environmental > Terrestrial > Soil > Temperate forest >... | reverse complement strand
GGATCCCACTGGTAGAGATCGCCTTGCGGAACGCGCATGCCTTTCCAGTGCGCGTCGCCTTCATAAACTTCGCTGTACTGCTTCGTGTACATGCTGGTGGAAACGGCGGCGCGCACAGTGGTTTCGATTTCCTGCGGCGTGGGCCAAATGTCGCTGAGGAAAACGGGCTTGCCGAATTTGTCGTTGCCGAGCGGCTCGGTAGTGAGATCGAGATCCATGCGTCCAGCGAGCGCGTACGCGACTACGAGCGGAGGCGAGGCGAGATAATTTGCGCGCACGAGTGGATGGATGCGGCCTTCGAAATTGCGATTTCCGCTAAGGACGGCGACGGCGACGAGATTATTTTCTTTGATGGCGGCGCTGATGGGATCGGATAGCGGGCCGCTGTTGCCGATGCAAGTGGTGCAGCCATAGCCGACGAGATGGAATTTTAGTTTTTCAAGGAACGGCGTGAGTCCGGCGGCGGCGAGATAGTCGGTGACGACTTTCGAGCCCGGGGCGAGACTGGTTTTGACCCAGGGCTTCACTTGCAGGCCGCGCTCTACGGCTTTTTTGGCAAGCAGGCCGGCGCCGAGCATCAGGGATGGATTCGAAGTGTTGGTGCAGCTTGTGATGGCGGCGATGACCACGGCGCCGCTGGAAAAATCGAAGGAGTCGCCATTGTTGCGGACCTGGATGTGTTTTTGCGGCGTGCCTTCGACAACTTTGGTGAAGGAAGATTTGGCGTTGCGCAGCGCGACGCGATCCTGCGGGCGCTTGGGTCCGGCGACGGTGGGCTCAACGGTGCCGAGATCGAGCTCGAGCTTGTCGCTGAAAATGGGATCAGCAGTGGAATCGGTCCGGAACAGCGATTGTTCCTTGCAGTAGGCTTCCACGAGCGCGATCTGTTCGTGCGCGCGGCCGGTGAATTGGAGATAGGCAAGCGTCTCGGAATCGACGGGAAAAAAACCCATGGTCGCGCCATATTCGGGAGCCATGTTGGCGATAGTGGCGCGATCGGGAACGCTGAGGGTAGAGAGACCGGTGCCGTAGAACTCGACGAATTTGCCGACCACGCCTTTTTTGCGCAAGATTTCTGTGACGGTCAGGACAAGGTCCGTGGCGGTGGCGCCTTCGCGAAGCTTGCCGTGCAGACGGAAGCCGACGACCTCGGGAATCAACATGGAAGAAGGCTGGCCGAGCATGGCCGCTTCGGCTTCGATGCCGCCGACCCCCCACCCAAAAACGCCGAGGGCATTGACCATGGTGGTGTGCGAATCGGTGCCAACTACGGAATCGGGATAGGCTTCGAAGCGGTTGCCATACGGCATGGCGCAGACAACGCGCGCGAGATATTCAAGATTTACCTGGTGGCAGATGCCGGTGTCCGGAGGAACGACTTTGAAATTTTTGAAGGCGGTCTGGCCCCAGCGGAGAAAAGCGTAGCGCTCGACGTTGCGCTGAAATTCCAGTTCGGCGTTGAGGCCGAAAGCGTTGGCGTCGCCAAATTTGTCGACTTGCACGGAATGGTCGATGACCAACTCGGCGGGGAGGAGCGGATTGATGCGCGCGGGATTGCCGCCCATGCGCCGGACGGCTTCGCGCATGGTAGCGAGATCGACGACAGCGGGAACGCCAGTGAAATCCTGCAGCAGGACGCGCGCGGGCATGAAAGCGATTTCTTTTTGCGCGGCGTTGGGAGTCCAGCCGGCGAGGGCGCGAATGTCCTTGGGACCAACGAAATGGCCATCTTCGCAGCGCAAAAGATTTTCGAGGAGGATGCGGAGGGAAAAGGGCAGCCTAGTGACGGTGTGGATGCCGTGCTTTTCGAGCTTCTCGAGGCGATGAATATCAAAGGATTGCGCGCCGACGTTGAGCCTGTCGCGCGTGCCGAAAGAATTGCCCGCGGGGATGGCCATCCTGGCTTCCTTTCACAGAGTAGCGCAGCTTTATATCATAGCTGAAAACGAAAGCGAGCGCGGGCGACTATACTGGTAGACGATGAAGATTGTTTTGATTTCGACGTATGAGTTGGGGCGGCAGCCTTTTGGGTTGGTGTCGCCGGCGGCTTGGTTGCGGGGGCGCGGGCATGCGGTGGCTTGTTTTGATTTGACGCGGCAGGAGCTGGCTGCGGTGGCGGTGCGGTCGGCGGAGTTGATTGCGATTTATTTGCCGATGCATACGGCTACGCGGCTGGCTTGCAAGTTGATTCCTGCGCTGCGGGAGCAGAATCCGGGGGCGCATGTTTGTTGTTATGGATTGTATGCGCCTATGAATGCGGAGTATTTGCGGTCGTTGGGGGTGGGGACGATTCTTGGCGGGGAGTTTGAGGGCGGGTTGGTGCGGTTGGCGGAGCGGTTGGAGGAAAAACGTGGCAAGATTTTTCCTCAGGGGCTAAAGCCCGGTGAGAGCCAGTCTTCTATGTCGGAGCTAAAGCTCCGACCCCCAGCTGCCGAGCGGATTGATGGGGCCGAAAAGCCGTGGGGAAGCGAAAAGCCGCGGGGCTACGAGGACTCCGCCCTGCGCTACAGGGGCGGGGATACGCTAAAGCGCACCCCTACAACGCTTCTGCCGAGTCAGAGTGAGCCGATGATTTCGATGGAACGGCTGAAGTTTGAGGTGCCGGATCGGGCGGGGTTAGCGCCTATTGCGAAATACGCGCACTTGATTGTGCCGGGCGATGGGTATCGCTTGGTGGGGTCGACGGAGGCTAGCCGGGGGTGCAAGCATCTTTGCCGGCATTGCCCGATTGTGCCGGTTTACAACGGCATGTTTCGGATCGTGGACCGCGATGTGGTGCTGGCGGATGTACGGCAGCAGGTGGCGGCCGGGGCGCAGCATATTTCGTTTGGGGATCCGGACTTTTTCAATGGGATGCGGCATGCGATGGAGTTGGTCGAGGCGTTTCACCGCGAGTTTCCGGTCGTTACGTACGATGTGACCATCAAGATTGAGCATTTGCGAAAACAGGAACGGCACTTGGCGCAGCTGCGCGATACGGGATGCTTGTTTGTGATGGATTTGGTCATTGGCGGCTGGCTCGTCGATGCGCTCATTCAGCGTGGCTGGAATCCGGTGCGCGTTCGCCAGGTCGTCCTTATCGGAGGGACCGCCCTTGGGCTGGGCGTTTTAGGCGCGGCGAATGCAAACGGCGCCGTAAGCGCTCTGTTCTGGATCAGCGTTGCGTTGGGAGGCTTGTCAGCAGCATCCCCGGTGGGATGGTCGATTCCCTCGCTAATCGCTCCGAAAGAAAGCGTTGGCACCGTTGGAGGAATCCTGAATTTTTGCAATCAGCTCTCCGGAATAGCCGCTCCGATCGTGACCGGCTACGTGGTGCAGGCAACACACTCCTTTTTTTGGGCCTTTGCGGCCGCAGGCATTTTCCTGCTGATCGGAATTGCCGGCTACATTTTCCTTTTGGGATCAATGGAGCCGGTGCCGGAGCGGGCCTAACTCTCGCCCGTCAGAGGCGCTCAAGGAATTCGCTTAGCAGCATATGGAAGTGGTGCACGCCGTTTTCGCGGCGCACCGAATATCGTCCGCGATCATACGTCGCCGAGCGCAACCCTCGCTGCACGCTTTCGCACAACCCGATATCTTCCTGCTGCACCTCGTCGCTGAACTGCACGGCCTTTTTCACGCGCTCCTGCATCTTGGGCGAGCCCACATCATGGAAAAACCACTCGAAGATGGTCAGCGTCTTTTCCTGCGAGATAGGCAGGATTACGTTTGTCGAGACGTTATCGGGATAAATGTTCACCATCAAATTCGGAAATACCCAAAAATAAAGCGCCTCTTGCGATCCGGTTCCGGGCGGATAAAACCGCTCGCCAGCATCGTCGCTCTTCATCGCGCGGATCGGCGCAAACTGCTGCGAATAGTAGCGAAACGTGTCCGTGCGGTATTGCGCATAGTCGATCTCGCGCATCAAGCCGGGATGCGCAATCGGAATGTGGTAGCCCTCCAGATAGTTGTCGACGTACACCTTCCAGTTGCAGTCGATCACGTAGTCGCGGCGCTCCACCAATTTCAATCCCGCAAACTGGAATCCTCGCGATTGTTGCGGTATTTTCCCCAGAAATGCGGCAAGCGGCTCCGCCTGTGCGTCGAAATTCACAAAAATGAACTGCTCCCAGGTTTCCAAGCGGAGCGGCACCATGCCCATCGTGCTGCGATCGAAGAATTCCACGCCCTCCACGTCCGGGGTGCCGATCAGCCGCCCGTCCAGCGTGTACGTCCAACCGTGGTATCCGCAGCGCAAAACATTTTTACACCCGCTCCCCTGCGCAATCGGTCCCGCGCGGTGGCGGCACACGTTGCTGAATGCACGCAGCGTTCCTTGTTTGTCGCGCACTACAACGATCGGCTCGCCCGCCAGGTCCGCTGTAAAAAAGGTTTCGGGGTCGGCAATCGTCCGTTTCAAGCCGTTCAGTTCCCCGCAGGCCTGCTGCAGCGTCCCAACCAACTGCCAGGTGCGGCGGAAAATCTTCTCTTTCTCAATCTCCAAAATCGATGGATCGGTGTAGAAGCGCGACGCGAGCGTCTGCGCGCACTCGATCTGCTCGTTCACGTCTACTTGCAGCGATTTCTTCTGCGTGATTGGGTTAGCCGGCATATCTCAAGTTTCCTAGAATTTGCGCGTTTCCTGCCGCGACCAGCGCTCGATCACTACTTTCGATTCCGTGTAAAACTCCACGGCGTCGCGTCCTTGCCCGTGCAGGATTCCGAAGAAACTTTCTTTCCAGCCGCTGAACGGAAAATACGCCATGGGCGCCGCCACGCCGATATTGATCCCGATATTGCCCGCCGGCGCTTCATAACGGAATCGCCGCGCCGCAGCGCCGCTGGTCGTGAAGAGCGATGCCTGGTTGCCGTATGGGCTTCGCGACAAAAACTCCATTGCTTCGTCCATCGAACTCGCATGCACCAGGCTCAAAACTGGCCCAAAAATTTCCGTGTGCGCCAGTTGGCTCGACGAAGGCAACCCGTCCAAAACCGTGGGCTTCAAGAAATTACCCTGCTCGTGATTCGGAATTTTCGTGTTGCGCCCGTCCACCACCGGCTTGGCGCCTTCACCAACGCCCCTGTCAATCAGCGATTCGATGCGCTGCTTGCTCTCTCGCGTAATCACCGGCCCCATCTGCACGCCTTTGTCCAGTCCTGGTCCCACGCGAATCGCCGAAGCCGCCTGTGCGATCGCGTCGCGAAACGTCTTCTGCGCCTCGCCGATTGTGACCGCGACTGAAACCGCCAGGCACCGCTGCCCCGCGCAGCCGAAGGCACTATCGCTGATAATCTGCGTGGCCAGCTCCATGTCCGCATCCGGCAGCACAATCACGTGATTCTTCGCGCCGCCCTGGCATTGCATGCGTTTCCCGCTCGCCGCCGCCCGCGCATAGACATGCTTCGCCACCGGCGTCGAGCCCACAAAGCTAATCGCCCGAACTCTCGGATGATCGCACAACGCATCGACCACCTCGCGCCCGCCGTTCACCAGGTTCACCACACCCCTGGGAATCCCCGTCGTCTCAATCAACTCAATCGCTCGCCGCATCGTCAGCGGCACGCGCTCCGAAGGCTTCAGCACCAGCGTGTTCCCGCACGCAATCGCGTACGGCAAAAACCAAAATGGAATCATCGCCGGAAAATTAAACGGCGTAATCGCCGCCACCACGCCTAGGGGCTGGCGGATCATCATTTCATCCACACCAGGCGTCACGTCCTCCAGGTTGTAGCCCTGCATCATCATCGGAATGCCACAGGCTACTTCCACGTTCTCAATCCCGCGCCGCAATTCCGCCTTCGCTTCGCCGAATGTCTTTCCGTTCTCCAGCGTGATCAGCCGCGCCAGCTCGTCAATATGCTCCTCGAGCAAATTCTTCAGCTTGAACAAATACTGGATGCGCTCGCCGGGCGGAGTCCGCCGCCACGCGGGAAACGCCTCTGCCGCCGTCTGCACCGCCGCATCGACGTCGGCCCGCGTGGAAAGCGGCGTGTGCGTAAGTACTTCCGCCGTCGCCGGATTGATCACTTCCATAAACTCCGTTGCCGTCGATGCCCGCCACGCTCCGTTGACATAGTTCCGGAGCTTCGGCTCCTGGACGGTAGTGACACTGCTCATGAAGTGCTCCCTGGTCTGCTGCTTGCCTGAAGATCGGATGTTCGCGCGTGTACTCGCCGCCGCGAAGAATCAAACCTGCCCCAGATTACCAAAAATATGTAAGGTTGAATACGCAGCGCAAAACGAAGACGCAACCTTCTCAGCGAACCGATGCCTCCGCGCGCGCATTCTCCTCTGCTCGCGCGCTCTGGTAGATTCGCCACGCCAGCCACCCAACAACCGCAACCATTCCGATCCACCCGATCGCGCGCATCGCCCCGCCTATGTTCTGGTCCTTCATCAACAATCCCCACTGCCCGAACAAGATTGCCCAGTCGTGGTCCCCCGAACCGACCAGCGGCAACACCTGCGCCCGCGCGTCCGCCATGTACGTGCCGATGTACGGAAAATTTTCGAAGAACCAAAACCCGCAAAACGCGGTCCCTGAAATCTCACGATGCCAAAAGAAATAAGCGCCGCAAAGCAGCGGAACAATCAGCTCCGCCAGCGTTCCGCCCATAATCATTATCGTGTAGCCAAATGGGCTGAAGAGTGGGTGCCCGCATTCATGAATCAGCAAATTCGCGTAGTCAAGAAACAGGAAGCCCGAGCGGTCCGCCGCGGCATACACCAGAAACAAAAAGTACAAGCAGAGCCAGCCGATTCCCGCATAGCGCGAAATCGGCTTCCACGCTCCGAAATATTCTTCCAGGAAGCCCACTCAGGCAAGGGTAGCAGGCAAAGCCGCGCGAGGCCGCGAGATTCCAACAGGCGTGCCGAAACAGTTCAGCGTGCGTTCCAGACCTGTTGCTTTTCGACCGCGGCCAGCGCCTCATAGGCCGCGCCCAGCAGCGGTGCCGACTCATTGAGCACCACGGAAACCGGAATGTTCGCCAGCAGATTTTCAAAATGCCATTTGTCCTTGAACGACCGGAAAAAACTCCCGTCCCTGATCTTCTCGATTATTTTCACGGCAATCCCGCCCGCCACGTAAACTCCGCCCAGCGCCAGCACCTTCAGCGCCAGATTTCCGGCCTCCGCACCGTAGATCAACGTCCACAAATCCAGCGTCTCCACGCACACGGGACAAGTCTTCGCCAGGCCTTTCTGCGTGATCTCTGGCGCCGGATCGGCGTCCGGGTCTTCGAACGACGCGTGCTTCACTTCCGGTGCAAGAAACTCGTGCAGCGTGCGAAACCCGCGCCCGGACAAAATCAGCTCCCAGCTCACCTGCGGATATCGCCGCCGCATGAACCGCAGCAGCTCGATCTGCTGCTCCGTGTGCGGCGCAAAATCGGAATGCCCGCCCTCCGACGGCACAATGCGATAGCGCGCCCCGTCCCACACCAAAATCGACTGCCCCAATCCTGTTCCTGCCGCCAGCAGCGCCCGCGTCCCACCCGGCTCCGGCTTCCCGGGATTCAGCACGCAAAATTCTTCCGGCGGCAAATGCTCGATGCTGTGCCCCGTCGCGCCCAGGTCGTTCATCAGCACAATCTTAGCCACGCCCAATTCCGCCGACAGCGTACTTGCATCCACCGTCCACGGCAGATTCGTCGCGCGCACGTGATTGTCGATAACCGGACCCGCAACACCGAAACCCGCGGCCACGACGGGATCAGACGCGAGGTGCGGCGCGGCCAGCCGCGCGAATTCCTTCACAATCAAATCGAATTGCGCGAATTCCTTGCTCGCAAATCGTTTCCGGAACACGCACGTCAGCGTGCCGTTCTTCTCCGCGAACAGCGCAAGATTACATTTCGTTCCGCCGACGTCACCCGCAAGAATCACCGTTTCCCCCTCTTGCTAATCTCGATTGCTGTTTTCAACGCCAGCGTCGCCGAATTACGGGTTGTACCAACGTCTTCCGCCGCGGTCGAGCAGAAGGTCCGATTCCCGCGGCCCCCAGCTCCCCGCCGGATACTGTGGCACCGTCGCCGTCTTCGCCGCGCTCCACACATCCAAAATGGGCTCGACCAATGCCCATGCCGCTTCCACGCTGTCCCCGCGGTCAAACAGCGTCGCATCCCCCCGCACGCAATCCCCCAGCAGCGTCGCGTACGCGCTTCGCGTCCTCACGTCGCCGAAAGCCTCGCGGTAACTGAAATTCATCGCCACGTGCCCGATCCCCATTTCCGTTCCCGGTCTCTTCGCTCCAAACGAAACGGAAATCCCTTCGTCCGGCTGAATGTTCAGCACCAGCCGGTTGTCTTCCACCTCGCGCTCGCGAAACACAATGTGCGGCGCGCGCTTGAACTGAATCACAATCTCCGTGCTGCGCTTCGCCAGTCGTTTTCCGGTGCGCAAATAGAACGGCACTCCCGCCCATCGCCAGTTGTCGATCTGCAGTTCCATCGCGACGAACGTTTCCGTCCGCGAATGCGGATTCACGCCTGGCTCCTGCCGGTATCCAGGCACAGGTTTGCCATCGATCGCGCCAGCCACATATTGCCCGCGCACCACCGCCTGCGCCACCATTCCTAAATCAAAGGGACGAATCGACTGCAATATCTTCAGTTTTTCGTTGCGCACCGCCGTCGCATCGAATTGCGCCGGAGGCTCCACCGCCACCAGCGACGTCAACTGCAAAACGTGGCTCTGGATCATGTCCCGCAGCGCGCCCGCCGTCTCGTAAAATCCGCCGCGCCGCTCCACTCCCAGCGTTTCCGCCGCCGTGATCTGCACGTGGTCCACGTAGTTGCGGTTCCACAACGGCTCGAATATCCCGTTGCTGAAGCGCAGCACCAAAAGGTTCTGCACCGTATCTTTGCCCAGGTAATGATCGATTCGGTAGACCTGCTTCTCATCAAACACGCAGAGCACGGTTTTGTTCAGCTCTTTCGCCGAAGCCAGGTCGCGCCCGAACGGCTTCTCTATAATGATGCGCACCCAGGCGTCCGGCGAGGAGGCCTTCGCCAGTCCCGCGCGCCCCAACTGCTCCACAATGTGTGGGTAAACCTCCGGCGGAGTCGAAAGATAAAACAGCCGGTTCCCTCCCAGCTTCTTCTCCGCGCTCAAATCATCCAGGCGCTTCGCCAGCTTCTGGAAATCTTCCGTGCTCCCGTATTCACCGGCCTGGTAATAAAGATTCGAAGCAAACTCGCTCCACTTTTTCGGATCGATCGGCCCCACTTCGGAGATGCTCTTGGCCGCTTCCCCGGCCGTACCGCGAAAGCTGTCGTCGCTCATCGCCGTTCGCGCGAAGCCCACAATCGCGTAGCGCGGCCCCAGCGAATTGTTGATCGCCAGGTCATACATCGCCGGAATCACTTTGCGTTTCGCCAGGTCGCCGGAAGCACCGAACAGCACCACCAGGCACGGCTCGCCCACGCTGGCGCCCCAACTGCTCGCTGGACTCGCCTCGACCTCGATCTCTTCCAATGTTGCCGTCTTATTCATCCCATCACCGGGTGCACGACACTATACCTCAACACCGCAATTTTTCAGTTCCGCCCGCAGTTGTTCCGCTCCCTGGTAATGAATCGTTTTCATGCCCAGTTTCCTCGGATTCTCCAGGTTCAGCGGCCGGTCATCGATGAACACGCACTCCTCCGGAGGCCGCTGCGTAACCTCCAGCGCGATGCGATAGATCATCTCTTCCGGCTTCCTCGTGTGCAAATAACACGAGCTGAAGAACACCTGGAAATCCCGCCGCAAGTGAAACGCCGCAATCCGGTATTCGTTCAGCTCGAAGGGCTCGTTGTTGATCGACCCGGTAAAATATTTCCCGACCCGCGCGACTCGATCCAGCACCGCGCGCGATTCCGGAAACTCCCTCGACTGCGCGAACATGAACGCCGTGAACTCTTCGCGCGTGAACGCCCGCTGCCGGTAGAACAGCGTCCGATTCAAGTATTCGTTCAGCGAAATATTTCCGGAATCGAACGCGGGAAACGAAAGGTCGTGCCGGTCCTGAAACTCATCCCAGTCCAAATGAAATGTTTCCGCCGCCGCCCGCCGCGACGCGGTGTCCCATCCGTTGGTCAGAATGACCCCGCCGATGTCCCAAAAGAGCGTAGTGATTTCAGACAATGCCCCGGCACCTCCGCGCCCGGCTATTATCAGATGCTTTCTTGCGATTGTAAGTTAGGCGCGTATTCTGGCTCGTTGCGGTGGCGAACCTTGCTCAGTTTTCTCAAATCGCCCGAGTGCGCCGCGATTCTACTATCCCGTAACCCGATTCGCTATCGTCGCCGCCCGTCGCGGACTAGGAATTTCCCCTCCATTGCGGTATTGTCAAAAACGTACTCGACGAGGAGCTCCGTAAATGGCCAACGATTCCTGCGGGCCCACACCGTCCGCAAATGAGCCGGTCAAGCCCGGCACCCGCATGGTGCACTGCGTCAAATTCGGCCGCGACATGCCCGGCCTCGATCGCCCGCCCTGGAAGGGCGAGCTCGGTAAGCGCGTCTTCGAAAGCGTCTCCAAAGATGCCTGGAAGCTTTGGATCGAGCATTCCAAAATGGTCATGAACGAATATCGCCTCAATCCCCTCGATCCCAGCTCCCAAAAAATCATGGAAGAACAAATGGAGCAATTCTTCTTCGGCGAAGGCGCCAAGCTTCCCGAAGGCTACGTCGCCCCCAAAGCCAAAGGCTAATTTGGAGTGCGGCGGTCTGGCTGCCGCTTTCAAGGTTGCCAGTACAATACAGCTTCAAAATGTGGCCCGCGAAGTTTTAAATAGCCTGTCATCCTGAGGTCCCGACGCCTTTTGCCGGGCCGAAGGACCTCAACCACTCCGTCATCAATCACAACACAACGTGCGCGCGCTACCGTAACGGCGATCACTGCGCCGAATATTTTTTCGCTCCTCACCCCACCATCCGCCGGATCCCCGGATGCTCCACCGCCAACCTCTCTCGAATCGCAAACCGCAACTTCCCATGCGCCGCCCGCAACGCCCCTTCCACTTCTTCCGCCGTCTCCGCCCGCGCAAACAAAAATCCCAAATAGCTCGTCCCTTCTGGCCAAGCCGCAATGTAATCGTGCAATCGCGCCGTAATCTCCACCCCAACGATATGAGCTACCGCCCGCGCCGATTCCTCCCCCTCCACGCTCTCCAGCACCCCGCTAGCAGGCACCGGAATCATCATCACTCCCGAAGCCGCCGCCTCCCGCTTCCAATTTCCTACCGGCATCTCCGCCGCGTGCCGCAACAACAATTCCTCCAACCCGATCACCTCATCGCTCTCGCCGCCCACAAACCGCAGCGCCTGCGCGCACAATCCCCCAATCGGCCGCGGCGCCACCTCCAGCGGCCACACACCCTCCTCATTGATCCGAAACTCCGCATGCACCGGCCCATGCGAAAGTCCCAGCGCTCGCGCCGCATCCACTACGCACTTTTCAATCTCTTTCCGTTGTGCCTCGCCCAATCGCGATGGCGTAACATAAATCGTCTCCTCAAAAAACGGTCCCTCCAACGGATCGGCCTTATCAAAAATCGCCAGCACGCGAAGCTCTCCGTCCGTCAGCAGCCCTTCCACCGCCACTTCCCTTCCCGGAATGTATCCTTCGACAATCATCTGATCCAGGTTCGCTTCCCGGCTCGCCAAGATTTCCGGCGACTCCAGCACGCCCCGCACGCGCGCCGCCGCCGCCAAAAATTCTTCACGATTGTTCGCGCGAATTACTCCCGTGCTCGCCGAGAGAGAAAGCGGCTTCACCACGCACGGATACGAAATCCCCAGCAGCGCCGGCTCAGGTGCAGGCTGCAATGCCACCGCCCGAAACCACGGCACGCGCAGCCCCGCATCGCGAAACACCTCGCGCATCCGCAATTTGCTCCGGCAGGCTTCTACAGCCAACGGATGGTTGTGCGCCAGCCCTAAACCGCGCGCCACGTAAGCCGCCGCAACCGCCGGCCGATCGCCCAACGCCAAAATCCCATCAACGCGCTCGCCAGCCCGCGCCGCCTCCAACACCGTGTAAGCAGCAACCTCCGGCGACTCGAAATGCACAGCAATCGCCCGATCTCCCCACGGATCATCCAGCTGGTGGCATCGGTCCGTAACAAACGCCAACTCGACCCCGAGCTTTCGCGCCGCCGCGTCAAAGCTTCGCGTCTGATATCCCAACTTCTGCGCAAAAACCAAAACTCGTTTTGGTTGTGTCATCATCCGAATAAAAAAGGCGTGTCCGTCATCCTGAACTCAGCTAAAGAGGTTGTAGCTCAGGCCTGTCTTTTAGGCCTGAGGCTTTTCCGCCGGCAGGAGTACAGTAGGTGGACCTAAGAAGATGGGCAGAGTTCAGCGTCTCACACAAAACCATCCGCCCCACCCGCCGCTTCCCGCGCTTTTTCTCGCGCTCCCCCAATCGCCACCAACTGGTCCCGCGTAGGCTCCGCGCAGCAATACCACGGCTCGCTCAAAAACGGCACCGCGCGCGCCTCCCTCACCCGCAGCTCCGGCACGACGTGCCCCGCCGCCGCATGCGCAGCCTCCCAAATCCGCGCAAACGCCGCAGCCCGCGATTCCTTTTTCCTGTCCGAATCCGCCGCAATCGATTGCACCGTTTCGCTCAACGCATCCACGCCCGCATCCGCATTCCTCCACGGATACACCAACGATTCCGCGTCAAACGCCGCCACCATCCGCCGTACTTCCTCCAATTCCAACAACCTTGAACCCTCCGGAATCAGCAGCCGAATCCCCAGTTGAATCGGCGCAACATTCTCAATCAATTCCTCCGCCGCCAAAACGCGCAGCAAATCCAAATACCCCTCCATCGTCGTCCACGGCGTAAACGGCACAAACGTCGGATGCAACGTCATCCCCAACTCTCGAAACTTTCGCGCCACGTACAGAAAATCTTCGCGCGTATGCCCCTTATCCAGCCGCGCCAAAATCCCATCGTCCACCGACTCCACCGCGCTAATCACAAACAAGCATCCCGTATCGCGCAGCTGCGCCAAGTGCCGTTCCTGTTTTCGCAAATGCTCAATCTTGATGGTCACATCGTACGTAACGACCGGAAACTCGCGGTGAAACGCCTCGACCAACTCCATCGCATGCCGCATCCCATTGAAAAAGTCCGGATCCCCAAACGAAATATGCTGCGCCCCGGCCGCCACCTGCTGCCGTACATCCGCCAGCACCACATCGCGGTCCACGATCCGAAACATGCCGTTGTAAACCGGCACAATCGGGCAATGCCGGCAAAGATGCTTGCACCCCCGGCTAGCCTCCGTCGACCCCACCAAGCGATACCCATCGCCCGGCACAATCAAGTGCGCGTATTTCGCAATAGGCGCTAACCCCGCCCGATCCGGCACCTCAAACTTCAGCCGTTCCATCGAAATCATCGGCTCACTCTGACTCGGCAGAAGCGTTGTAGGGGTGCGCTTTAGCGTATCCCCGCCCCTGTAGCGCAGGGCGGAGTCCTCGTAGCCCCGCGGCTTTTCGCTTCCCCACGGCTTTTCGGCCCCATCAATCCGCTCGGCAGCTGGGGGTCGGAGCTTTAGCTCCGACATAGAAGACTGGCTCTCACCGGGCTTTAGCCCCTGAGGAAAAATCTTGCCACGTTTTTCCTCCAACCGCTCCGCCAACCGCACCAACCCGCCCTCAAACTCCCCGCCAAGAATCGTCCCCACCCCCAACGACCGCAAATACTCCGCATTCATAGGCGCATACAATCCATAACAACAAACATGCGCCCCCGGATTCTGCTCCCGCAGCGCAGGAATCAACTTGCAAGCCAGCCGCGTAGCCGTATGCATCGGCAAATAAATCGCAATCAACTCCGCCGACCGCACCGCCACCGCAGCCAGCTCCTGCCGCGTCAAATCAAAACAAGCCACCGCATGCCCGCGCCCCCGCAACCAAGCCGCCGGCGACACCAACCCAAAAGGCTGCCGCCCCAACTCATACGTCGAAATCAAAACAATCTTCATCGTCTACCAGTATAGTCGCCCGCGCTCGCTTTCGTTTTCAGCTATGATATAAAGCTGCGCTACTCTGTGAAAGGAAGCCAGGATGGCCATCCCCGCGGGCAATTCTTTCGGCACGCGCGACAGGCTCAACGTCGGCGCGCAATCCTTTGATATTCATCGCCTCGAGAAGCTCGAAAAGCACGGCATCCACACCGTCACTAGGCTGCCCTTTTCCCTCCGCATCCTCCTCGAAAATCTTTTGCGCTGCGAAGATGGCCATTTCGTTGGTCCCAAGGACATTCGCGCCCTCGCCGGCTGGACTCCCAACGCCGCGCAAAAAGAAATCGCTTTCATGCCCGCGCGCGTCCTGCTGCAGGATTTCACTGGCGTTCCCGCTGTCGTCGATCTCGCTACCATGCGCGAAGCCGTCCGGCGCATGGGCGGCAATCCCGCGCGCATCAATCCGCTCCTCCCCGCCGAGTTGGTCATCGACCATTCCGTGCAAGTCGACAAATTTGGCGACGCCAACGCTTTCGGCCTCAACGCCGAACTGGAATTTCAGCGCAACGTCGAGCGCTACGCTTTTCTCCGCTGGGGCCAGACCGCCTTCAAAAATTTCAAAGTCGTTCCTCCGGACACCGGCATCTGCCACCAGGTAAATCTTGAATATCTCGCGCGCGTTGTCTGCGCCATGCCGTATGGCAACCGCTTCGAAGCCTATCCCGATTCCGTAGTTGGCACCGATTCGCACACCACCATGGTCAATGCCCTCGGCGTTTTTGGGTGGGGGGTCGGCGGCATCGAAGCCGAAGCGGCCATGCTCGGCCAGCCTTCTTCCATGTTGATTCCCGAGGTCGTCGGCTTCCGTCTGCACGGCAAGCTTCGCGAAGGCGCCACCGCCACGGACCTTGTCCTGACCGTCACAGAAATCTTGCGCAAAAAAGGCGTGGTCGGCAAATTCGTCGAGTTCTACGGCACCGGTCTCTCTACCCTCAGCGTTCCCGATCGCGCCACTATCGCCAACATGGCTCCCGAATATGGCGCGACCATGGGTTTTTTTCCCGTCGATTCCGAGACGCTTGCCTATCTCCAATTCACCGGCCGCGCGCACGAACAGATCGCGCTCGTGGAAGCCTACTGCAAGGAACAATCGCTGTTCCGGACCGATTCCACTGCTGATCCCATTTTCAGCGACAAGCTCGAGCTCGATCTCGGCACCGTTGAGCCCACCGTCGCCGGACCCAAGCGCCCGCAGGATCGCGTCGCGCTGCGCAACGCCAAATCTTCCTTCACCAAAGTTGTCGAAGGCACGCCGCAAAAACACATCCAGGTCCGCAACAATGGCGACTCCTTCGATTTTTCCAGCGGCGCCGTGGTCATCGCCGCCATCACAAGCTGCACCAACACTTCGAATCCATCCCTGATGCTCGGCGCCGGCCTGCTTGCCAAAAAAGCCGTAGAGCGCGGCCTGCAAGTGAAGCCCTGGGTCAAAACCAGTCTCGCCCCGGGCTCGAAAGTCGTCACCGACTATCTCGCCGCCGCCGGACTCACGCCGTTCCTTGAAAAACTAAAATTCCATCTCGTCGGCTATGGCTGCACCACTTGCATCGGCAACAGCGGCCCGCTATCCGATCCCATCAGCGCCGCCATCAAAGAAAATAATCTCGTCGCCGTCGCCGTCCTTAGCGGAAATCGCAATTTCGAAGGCCGCATCCATCCACTCGTGCGCGCAAATTATCTCGCCTCGCCTCCGCTCGTAGTCGCGTACGCGCTCGCTGGACGCATGGATCTCGATCTCACTACCGAGCCGCTCGGCAACGACAAATTCGGCAAGCCCGTTTTCCTCAGCGACATTTGGCCCACGCCGCAGGAAATCGAAACCACTGTGCGCGCCGCCGTTTCCACCAGCATGTACACGAAGCAGTACAGCGAAGTTTATGAAGGCGACGCGCACTGGAAAGGCATGCGCGTTCCGCAAGGCGATCTCTACCAGTGGGATCC
>Ga0206866_1133_pt1 | contig 15980 bp, 20 predicted proteins | sample Alteio_BWOrgCont_40_FD_152626 | JGI IMG/M metagenome (GOLD analysis project Ga0206866, IMG submission 152626) | Enriched cells from forest soil in Barre Woods Harvard Forest LTER site, Petersham, Massachusetts, United States -... | ecosystem: Environmental > Terrestrial > Soil > Temperate forest >... | reverse complement strand
ATCAGAGGACGGGAGAGATCTGCGGCAACGCGCTGCCGCCCGGCTTGCGCGAGTCCGATCGCTTGCCGGAGCCGATTTTCACGCCGGCCACGAAGGCGGCCACCGGGCACGACGAAAACATTTCGTTTGAACGCGTTGCCTCTTTGATTGGAAGCGAATGTGCACGGCAAGTGCGCGATGTCAGCCTGGAAATTTACGGACGTGCGGTTAGATACGCAGAGCCTCGAGGGATTTTGCTGGCGGACACGAAGTTTGAGTTTGGCTTGCTCAAGGACGAGCTTATTTGGATCGACGAGGCGCTCACGCCGGATTCTTCGAGATTTTGGCCCGCCGCGCAATATAAACCTGGCGGGGCGCAACCCTCGTTCGACAAACAGTTTGTACGCGACTATCTGGAGAGCATTCACTGGCCGAAAACCCCGCCCGGCCCGGAGCTGCCTCCGGAGGTCGTCGACGCAACGCGTAGCAAGTACCGGGAAGCGTACCGCATCCTAACCGGGCGCGATTTGGTCTAGCGCCGGGACTAGAATTGCGCGTTTCTCTCTGGAGTGTGCCGTGAAGGATCAACTCGAAGGACTCGTGAGCCAAATGGTGGAGCGGGGAATATTGTTCGACGAGGCTGTGGGAGAATTTGAAAAGCGGTTTATCAAGCGGGTGCTTGAACGCGCGGAGGGCAACCAGTCGCGCGCGGCGCAGGTTTTAGGTATTCACCGCAATACGCTGAGCCGCAAGATCGACGCTTACAAGCTGGACCACCGGAATCATCACGCAAGATAGGCAGCTCATAGGGTGATTTTCATTTGCCGGATGTTGGAAGAAAAACGGCTCGCCGGGGTTTCTCTGCGAGCCGTTACATTTTGTCGGGATGCTTAGGTTGGGATACTTCGGCCCGGCACGAACCGCCGGACCTCAGGATGACAAGTTATTGCTGGCGACCGCTAGTTGCGGCCGGGCTTCTTGGTTGTTGGGCGCTTCTTCGTCGGAGACTTCTTTTCCTTTTCCTTGGGAATGTCCTCGGCGTTCACCTTGGCCTTATCCCAGTGGAGCATGAAGGCTGGGTCGGGATCGTAAGCCACCAACGTGCCAGTGAAGCGCACGGGATTGCCTTTTTCGAGCTTGGCAGCTTCAGGCTGGCCGACAACCTTGACGTCCATGTCCGGAGTGGTCTTGGCGTCGAACTCGGCATCGCTGGTGACAAAGGCGACCTTAAGCTGCACGGCGTCCGTGCCCGGGGTGACTTCGATCAGTTTGCCGGGCACATCCGGAAACTCAAGGCCGCAAGAAGCCAGCCAGGTGATCTTGGCTTTGTCGCCGCCAGCTCTGAGATCGGCGATGACAGAGGCGATGGTCATGTCCTTGCGAGCGGCATCGAGATCGGCTGAGCTGGGCAGTTTGTAGCTGGCCGGGCGCTCGGCAGAGCTGCCGGCCAACTGCAAAAGTTCATTGAGCTCCGCATCGATCAAGTTGTCGCAGACGTTGCCACCTTGGTAGTTGGCGACGAGTTTGCGGAGATAGGTCTTAACCGTGTTCGATTGCGTTTGGTTGGCATTCTTGGCGGTGACGGCTTTGGCGAAATACCAGAAGGCATCCATCTGCTGCGGCGGATTCATGGCCATGTAGGCCTGGCCGATCTTGTAGCTGGTGATGGCGTCGTCGGGATTCTTCTCAAGCACGGCCTTGTAGGAATCGATGGCCGTCAGATAGTCCTTTTGGATCATCGAGCATTGCGCCAGGGTGTAGTTGAAAAGTATGGCGGGCTGCTGTTTCTGCTTGTTGAAGTCGTCTTCGGACATGCTATCGGGCTTTTTGAGTTCGTTCAGGGTCTTCAAGCCAGCCTTCGCGGACTCGCAGGCCTTGGCCGCCTGTTCCTTGGCGGCGGCGTCCGGCTCGCCTTTCGGCTGCGGCAGGTTGCTGTAGGCGAAGGCACGCGCGTAATAGGCCTGATAGCGGATCGGGGGCTCGACTTTTTCTCCCAGCGCGAGGAGTTTGTCGGCATATTCTGTCACCTTCGCCCAATTCTTAAGCTGGCTGTAGGCGTTGTAATAGAGCGGGTAGATGTAAATGAGGAGCGCGGAGTTCGGATATTTGGAGACGAAATCATCGAGGAGCTTGATCTGCTGGGCCGGATTCCTTTCCGCAGCGGCCGCTTGGTAGGCGTTGTACTCCGCCATGGTGTACTGCTGCTTCCCGGCACCGGCGTCTTGGCCGGCGGGCGCCTGACCGAGCGCATTTGACGCGCCGCTAAGTGCCAGGCAAAGGGCTGCGATGATCGCCAGGCCCGCCATTCTACGTGTTCGATTCATTCCATTCTCCTCGCTCAAACTCCAAGCCTGTTCGTATACGTCTGGTGCACCCTGGAGCGCTGTTGCCGGGTTATGACGCTGGTTCGTAAAACTTTGGGATTATAGGAAAAGCGCACGTAAATCTGCAAGGCGTTACTCTACAGGGACCTAAGTATTTTACATTCTCAAAGCCTCCGAGCGCGTTACCTACGGTACGCACGGCGGTCCCTGCGGCTGAATGTTAAGATGATTTTGGCACGAAAAGGGTCGCCCGGGGAAAGAAGAATTGTGATGGCTGGCATAAGTAAAACGAATGAGTGGAACAATTTAGGCAGACCCCTGGCGAATAAGATTGCGCTGGTCACCGGCGGTGGCCGCGGCATTGGAAGAGCGATTGCCATGAAGCTCGCCGAGCTGGGCGCGGGGGTGGCCATTTGTGGCCGCGACAGCGACAAGCTGCGCGCGACGGCGGATGCGTTACGTGGGCTAACCGAAAGAGCCTTTTGGCAAACAGCGGATGTTACGCGCGCGGATGAAGTAGGGAAACTCGTTTCCGCCACGGAAGCGAAGCTGGGGCCGGTAGGAATCCTCGTCAACAATGCGGGCATTGGGCTTTTCGGGGCGGCACATGAGAAAAGCGAAGAGGAATGGGATCGGGTTCTTAGCACGAACCTGAAGAGCGTTTTCCTGGTTTCGCGGGCGGTGATTCCATCAATGATGCGGCAGGGCGGCGGGGACATCATAAATATCAGCTCTCTTGCCGGGAGGAACACGTTTGCAGGAGGAGGGTTGTACTGCGCGTCAAAGTGGGGAGTGCAGGGGCTCTCTGGCTGCATGGCGGAGGATTTGCGGGATTATGGGATTCGGGTGAGCGTGATTTGCCCGGGGAGCGTGGCGACGGAATTTTCCGGGCGAGGAGCGAAAGGCGCAGGAAAAGCGCTGCACGCGGAAGACGTGGCCCACGCGATAGAGGCGGTCGTGACGCAGAGGGCAGGGAGTTTCATGAGTGAGATACACGTCCGGCCGCTGCGGAAGGCGTGAAAAGAAGTTTCTTTACCTCTTGACAATATCTGTTGCAACGACTATCGTTGTGCTATGAGTAGAGCGCAAGGGCTGCCCAGCGAGGACCGCGCATTCATTGCCTTGCAAAGAGCGGCGGACAAGCTCGCGATGCAAGCCGAACAGCTACTAAAATCGAACGGTCTTACCGGCGCACAGTACAATGTGCTGCGCATTCTGCGCGGCGCAGAGCCGCAAGGGCTGGCCTGCAGCAGCATCGCGGAGCGCATGATTTCGCACGATCCGGACATGACACGGCTGTTGGATCGCATGGAAAAGCGCAAGCTGATTACGCGGCGGCGCCAGAGTGACGACCGTCGCGTCGTGAAAACGAGAATCACTAGCAGCGGACTGGAGCTGCTGAAGCGACTCGATCCGACGGTTCGCGAGCTCCACAAGCGGCAGTTCGCGCATATACCGGCCGCGCGCGTAAAAACTTTGGCGGATTTACTCGATGAGATACGCGCGGAAGACGGCAAGTGAAAATTTTGCGGTAGAGGACAGGCAAGCAATTCCAATCGCGGTACAAAGGAGAAAAATAATGGGCTACTTCCTAACTCGGGGAATTTCCGCCACGGCACTTGCAGCGGTGCTTTTGCTGCCGGCGACTGCGGCAACTTCCACCTGGCAGATCGATCCGAATCACTCGGCAGCGCAGTTTGCGGTACGCCACCTGGCGATTTCAACCGTGCGGGGAGCATTCACGAAGGTTAGCGGAACGGTGCAGTTCGACGATAGGGACATCAGCAAGTCTTCCGTGGAGGTGACGATTGATGCCGGATCGGTGGACACGCGCGTGCCGGATCGAGACAAGGATCTGCGCGGCGATCACTTCTTCGATGTCGAAAAGTACCCAACACTTACATTCAAATCGACCAAGGTGGAGCAGGTAGAGGTTGGCAAGCTGAAAGTGACAGGGGACCTGACGATTCACGGCGTCACCAAGCAAGTGGTGCTGGATGTCGAGGGGCCGACTGCGCCGGTGAAAGATCCGTGGGGCAATCAACGGGCCGCGGCGAACGCCTCTACCAAGATCAACCGGCAGGATTTCGGCGTGAAATGGAATGCGAAGATGGACAACGGCGGATGGGTGGTTGGCGACGACGTGGCGATCACGATTGACGTCGAAATGGTGCAAAAGGGCGCTCCGAAGTCTGGGAATTAATTCGCGCCGCTTTGGGCCAACTCAGGGGCGGTTTTTAAATGCACCGCCCTATGCAGTTCGTTCATCTAACGCACGTCTCCGTACAACGCAACAAGGTCTAGATCATGCACAAACCAGCTGCCACTGACGTAGCGCTCCACGAGCTGATACGAAACCGTTGGAGCCCGCGTGCGTTTGCGGAGAAGCCAGTGCCGCCCGAGGTTTTGCGGAGCCTCTTCGAGGCAGCACGGTGGGCGCCGTCCAGCAGCAACGAGCAGCCGTGGGCTTACCTGGTGGCTACAAAAGATGACCCGGAGAACTTCGCCAAGATGTTGGGTGTGCTGGTGGAATTCAATGCCCTCTGGGCAAAGCACGCGCCGGCGTTGGCGTTGTCCGTAGCCCATCTGAAAACACAGCGAGAAGGCAAGCCAAACCGGGTGGCTCTGCATGACGTGGGCAGCGCCACGGCGCAGCTTACTTTTGAAGCCAACGCGCGCGGCCTGCAGGTGCACCAGATGGCCGGCTTTGACGCGGAGAAAGCGCGGCAGACATTTGCTATTCCTGGGGATTGGGAACCTGTGGCGGCGATGGCCATTGGGTATCCCGGGAATCCGGAGTCGCTGCCAGAGAAGTTGCGTGAGCGCGAATTGGCAACGCGAACGCGTAAGCCATTGGGCGAATTTGTTATGACCGGCGGTTGGGGGCATACTGCTTCCTTCGTTGTGACCTAAGCGCGTTCCTGGGACCCGGCTCTATCATGCACAGCGCACTGGAATTCCTCCTGCACCACGGCTATGTGGTTTTGCTCGCGTGGGTATTTGCCGAACAAATCGGCTTGCCCGTGCCTTCGCTGCCGATACTCTTGGCCGCGGGCGCGCTGGCTGGGGCGGGCCGATTCAGCTTCGCGGGCTCGATTGGCCTTAGTGTCTTCGCTTCGCTCCTTGCCGACTCCATGTGGTACGGACTGGGACGTGTGCGCGGCATCAAAATTCTCCAGCTGCTCTGCAAGATTTCACTTGAGCCGGATTCCTGCGTGCGGCGCACGGAAGGTGTTTTTGCAAAGCAGGGCGCACGGTCGTTGGTTTTTGCGAAATTTGTGCCTGGACTGGGCACGGTTGCTCCGCCGCTGGCGGGCATTTTTCACATGCGGCCGTCGCGATTTTTGTGTTTCGATGCGCTGGGCGCACTTCTCTGGTCTAGTGCTTATGTCGGGCTGGGCTATGTGTTCAGCGGAGAGATTGAAAGAATCGCCGAGCATGCGTTTCATCTCGGCAGCGGACTCGGCGTTATCGTGATCGGCTTGCTGGCTGGCTACATTGGATACAAATTCATCGCGCGGCAGCGCTTTCTGCGCGAATTGCGCATTGCGCGCATCACGGCAGAGGAACTGAAGCAGAAGATTGATGCCGGAGAAGATCTGGTTATCGTGGATTTACGGCATTCCGTGGAGTTCGAGGCGGACCCGCATACGATACCCGGCGCTTTCCGCATGGACGCCAAAGATTTGGAAGAGAAGGATGACCGCTTGCCGCCCGACCGCGAAGTCATTCTTTACTGTACTTGACCAAACGAGGCTACCAGCGCCCGTGTGGCGCTGCTCCTAAGGAGTAAAGGCGTGCGGCACATCCGACCGTTGCAAGGCGGGTTGAACGCCTGGCGCGAACGTGGGTATCCGCTGGTTACCGCGGCCCTGGTTTGATGTTCTCCGGAACAGAGCATTCTCACTTTTGGAGGGGCTCGATGGGTGTCAAGGTACACGTCATTTTTTACAGCATGTATGGCCACGTCTATCGAATGGCCGAAGCTGTGCTCGCGGGGGTTAAAGAAGTAGCCGGGGCGGAAGCATCGCTTTTCCAGGTTGCGGAGCTTACGCCGGACGCGGTCTTGGAGAAATCGGGGGCCAGAGCTGCGCGCGCGGCGTTTGCGCACGTTCCGGTGGCGACAATGGACTCGCTTGCGGAGCCGCATGCGGTGATTTTTGGGACGCCTACAAGGTTTGGGAATATGGCTGCGCCGATGCGGCATTTTCTCGATCAGACCGGCGGGTTGTGGGCCAAAGGTACGCTGATCGGAAAAGTCGGAAGCGTTTTTGCGTCAACGGCTTCACAGCACGGCGGGCAGGAGACTACGATCACGAGCTTTCATACCACCTTGTTGCATCACGGAATGATTCTGGTCGGTGTGCCGTACAGCGAATCGGGCTTGACGAATATGGTGGATGTCAGCGGCGGGACTCCGTATGGCGCGACGACTCTAGCGGGCATCGACGGATCGCGCCAGCCGAGCGCGAATGAGCTGAAAATAGCGCGTTATCAAGGGCGCCATGTTGCGGAAATTGCGAGCAAGCTTTTCCGATGATGCGCTTGGTAGGTTTTGCCCCTATAGCCGCGGCAATACAATGCCGCCCTGTGATTGGTATTTTCCCTTCTTATCTTTGTAGCTGACTTCGCATTCTTCATCAGAGAGGAAGAAAATCACCTGGCACAGGCCCTCGTTGGCGTAGATTTTCGCGGGGAGCGGTGTGGTGTTGCTGATTTCCAAGGTGACGAAGCCTTCCCATTCGGGTTCGAACGGCGTGACGTTCACGATGATGCCGCAGCGGGCGTAGGTGGATTTGCCGAGGCAAATGGTCAGGACGTTGCGCGGAATCCGAAAATATTCGATGGAACGGGCCAGGGCAAAGGAATTCGGCGGGATCAAACAGGACTCGCCTTTGTAGTCGACGAGCGAGCGCGGATCGAAGTGCTTTGGATCGACGATGGTAGAATTCACGTTGGTAAAAATGCGAAATTCGTCGGCGACGCGGATGTCGTAGCCATACGACGAGACTCCATAGCTGATGACCCCTTCGCGGATCTGGCGGTCGGTGAAGGGCTCGATCATTTTGTGCTCCAGCGCCATGCGCCGGATCCAGCGGTCGGGCTTAACGGACATCCACGCCTCCTAAGTCGCGTGCAGATTTCCTCGAAACGAGCGAATGCAAAAAGGAAGGTCAGTCTAGATGAGCCACCACGTCTTGACAACCCACGACGCAGCCTCTAGCATCTGCCGAGTCGCTGGAGGCGCTTGTGATCAAGCTCGATATCGTGAATGCCGTCGTGACGACGACGAACATTAGCCGCACCAAGGCCGAGCAGGCCGTCGAAACCGTTTTCGAGTCGTTGAAAAATGCGCTGGGCCGTGGGCAGCGCATCGAGCTGCGGCGCTTCGGAGTATTCAGCGTGAAGCCCCGCAAGACCGGCATCGGCCGCAATCCGCGCACCGGCGAAGAGGTCAACATTCCTCCCGGCAAAGCGGTTCGCTTCAAGCCCGGCAAAGAGCTGCAGGGAATCGAAGAATCCGCGAAAGCCTGAAAAACATTTCTTTCTGCAGGAAATCGTATAAAGGAATCTCTCTGCGCCTGGTCGTGCTACGTGTGAATGTGATTGCAAGAGACAGCGCTACGAATCGGGCGCTTCTGGCAGCGCCCTGACACTCGTTCGTGTTTTGCTATACTAAAAAGCTTGGCGCGGTACCCAAGTGGCCCAAGGGAGAGGTCTGCAAAACCTCCATTCGTGGGTTCGAATCCCACCCGCGCCTCCAAGCCCCTAAAATAAATCCCGGCGTCTCATTCTCTTGCTTGAATACAAAAAGGTCGCGCAGCGAAAGCCGCCGCAGTCGATGGTTCCGTGCAGTTTTGTGTGGGCGACGATGCGGCTCACTTAGGGGTCTTGGGATTAGGTACGAACTGATAGCCGAGACCTCGAACGGTTACCAGGTGCCGCGGTTTGGAAGGTTCGCGCTCGATGTAACGGCGCAGACGCACGATGAAGTTGTCGATGGCGCGGGTGTCCGTATCTTCGTGGAGGTTCCAGACGTTCTGCAGGATAGCTTTGCGTGAGACGGGCCGGCCACTGTTGCGTATCAAGTAGCGCAACAACTCGGCTTCCATGAGCGTGAGCTGGAACACCTGTCCACCGCCGCGCAGCTGCAGGTTGGCGAAATCAACGGTACGGTCATCGAATTGGAAAACGTCCGGAGATTCCCCGTCTGTGACGCCGGGCTCGGGTTTAGCGCCGGAGTTGCGGAGCCAGTTTTTGCGGCGCAAAAGACTTTCTACGCGCGCCAATAGGATGGCCAAATCGAATGGCTTCGCCAAATAATCATCGGCGCCGGATTCGAACCCCTGGAGGACATCCTCCGGGCGGGTGCGCGCGGTCAACATCAGCAAGGGTATATAGTTTTGGGCCCGGCGGAGCTCGCGGGCCACGGTAAAACCGTTTTTTCCGGGCAGCATGACGTCCAGTATCAACGCATCGAATCCTTCATTGTTTTTCAGAAGGAGCGTTAAAGCTTCCTCGCCTTTGTCGGTGACGTGCACGGAATGGCCTTCCGCTTCCAGATTGAAGCGAAGCCCTTGCGCGAGGTGCGCTTCGTCTTCAACTATCAAAACGCGGCTCATGCGCGATACACCCGCGGCAAGCGAATCGTAAAGGTGCTGCCCAATCCTTCTCCCTGGCTTTCAGCGTAAGCGTCGCCGCCGTAGCGGCGCACCACGGAGCGCACGATGAAAAGTCCCAGGCCGGTGCCCGTCACCTTGCCAGTGGCGGAGCTCTGGATGCGATAGAAGCGATTGAAAATGCGCTTCAGTTCGACGCGAGGGATGCCAATGCCCTGGTCGCGCACGCTGAAAAAGATGCTATCAATGTTGGGTGTGCGCACATCGACGACGATGTTCTTGTTCTCTCCGGAATACTTAATGGCGTTGTCGAGAAGGTTGAAGACCGCCGTGCGCAACTCCTCGGGATTGCCCATCACCACCAGGTCCTCCGGCGGTTCGCTGCCGAAACGAAGCGCCTCTGGCTTGAGATTGTGGCGCAGGCGGGCGAGTTCGAGCGTTTCGCGCGCTACTTGCGCAAAGTCCACCTCTTGCCAATTGCGGCGCCGGCTGGCGTGTCGTGCTTCGCCCGCTTTCAGCACTTGCTCGATCATGCCGAGAAGGCGGTCCGAATCTTCGAGCATGATGCGGTAAAAATCGCGCCGCTTCGCTTCGTCAAGCGGGCGGCTCTGGAGCGTTTCAAGATACAGGCGTATGGATGTTACCGGCGTTTTCAGTTCGTGGGTCACGGCGTTCAAGAAACTGTCTTGCCGTTCATTTCGCCGGATCTCGCGAACGATGAAAATCGTGTTGACGACCAAGCCGGCAATAATCACGCCAAAGAAGATAATGCCCAAAACCAGCGGAACGACCTGCCGCCAGTGAAACACAATCCAGGTGATGTTGAGAAAAATCGCCAGGGCAACGAGGCAGACGCCTAGCGTGATGAAGAAGGCAATGGCCTTTGTGCGGCTGGTGATACGCATTGCCGCTAGTTTAATGCATCAAGGTGGAGCGCCGCACTAGGTGGCGATGCTTGGTGTTCAATCTCCGGCAGAAGTGGGAACCAATTCTTCTTCTTCGACTAGTGAATCAGGCGCAATGGCGGGCGCCAGGGGCTTGACTGGCTCGGACGCCGGTTGCAGCTTGGGCAGCTTAATGTCCCATGCCAGGCCGAGGCTCTTTAGCGCCGAGATTCCGTACCAATTGACGTCAACTTCGTACCAGGTAAGGCCGTGTCTAGCCGCCTGCGGCGCTGCGTGGTGGTTGTTATGCCAGCCCTCGCCAAAAGTCAGGATCGCAACCCAGAAACTGTTGGTCGAAGTGTCCCCGGTGAGGAATCGGCGCGAACCCCACATATGCGTGGCGGAATTGACCAGCCAAGTGGCGTGCAGTCCAACAACCGTTCGCAAAAACACGCCCCACAGCACGCAGGACCAGCCGCCAACAGCGTAGAGAATAGCGCCAAGACCTATCAGCGGCGCCCAGTGGTACTTGCTGATAAACATATAAAATTTTTGTTTCCGAAGGTCTGGAACATAGGGCAGCAACTCAGCGGTATTCTGGTGCATGGCCTTGCCGGTGATGATCCAGCCCATGTGCGCCCACAAACCGCCGTCATTGGGAGAATGGGGATCGCCCTCTTTGTCCGTGTTCTGGTGATGGATGCGGTGCGTAGCTACCCAGGCGATGGGGCCGCCTTCAAGGGCCATGGTTCCGCAGATCGCCATCCAGTATTCCAGCCATCTCGGCGTCTTGTATCCGCGGTGGGTCAGCAGCCGGTGGTAACACATGCCGATACCCATGCTTCCGGTCAACCACCACAGAAAAATCGCGATGCCCAGATTTTTCCAACTGAACATGAACAGCGCTGCAACCGCGCCGACGTGGAAAGCCAGCATGAAAAACGTAGTGGTCCAGTTCAAAGGCTGCTGAAAGGTTCGGTCTCGTTGGAAAATACTCATGGTCCCTGTGTCCTCAAAAAACAATCTTGCTCAAATCTGTTTCCACCGTAGCACGGGCTTTCATGGTCCTTTGTAATACTTGTGTAATGGTTCCCGAGCGTGCGCGCAGTTTGCCAAGAGGAAGGAAAATCGAATATTCGGGCAGAGAGTTATAACGTTTTCGTTACTGCTTCCGCCGGATGCGAAAACGATTGCGGCTAAACGGAATCAGTCACGTGACAGTTGCATGGCCCGCCTGCGTCCAGCGCGGCAATATCAAACCGGGCAGACACATTAATGGCAGAGGTTATTGGCTTGTAAGGAAAGTTACATGGCGCAACGGCGGCGAGTCATCCTTGCAAGGCAACCTGTCCTGGCTGCGTCAGGGCCATAAGCTGCTGGCGCAGCCTGACGCGCGCGCGGAATACTCGCGATTTCACAGTAGATATGGTGATTCCCTGCGCTTTTGCCAGCTCCCGGTTCGTCCATCCTTCCGCCTTCTGAAGTATGAAGGTATCTTGCAGTGAAGGATTCAGTCCGCGAAAGACTTTGCGGGTCAGCTCTCTGCTTATGTATTCGCGCTCGGGATCTTGCCGGCTATCTTCGATTTCCGGGAAGGACCGCGGCTCATCCTCGGAGGCGTTCGCGGGATGGTAATCGGAGATACGCTCGGAGTTCCGCTTGCGTAGCTTCATAAGCGCTTCATTGATGGTGATGCGCACGAGCCAAGTAGAAAACCGAGAATTGCCCTCGAAGCGCTTGATGTTGTGGAATGCCTTGACCAGAACGTTCTGGAGATTGTCTTCCGCGTCCTCCCGGTGTCGCAGCATATTCAAAGAGAGGCCGTAGATTTGGCCAGAGTGTCTTCTCACCAGTTCCGTAAAGGCGTCTTCGTTGCCAGCTTGCGCTTTGGCAACCAGTGTGCGTTCGGGAAGGCTTTTGGCTTCCATGCGGAAACGCTCCTTTGGATTATCAATCGCCTGCGATTAGCCGCCCAGGTCGCCGTGCGTTGGATTTCCCTTCCAACGTAACGAGCACGGCTTCAGAGGGCATCTGGCAACGAGCTGGACTGCTATAGAGGTATAAGACTGGCCTGTGATTTCAACAATACAGTGGATGCTGTATCGCAAAAGGCGATGTGTGTGTAGCCTGCGCTTCTCGAATCGAATCGATCGCAAAACGGGGTGTGTAATGGTCCAGGCTCTGCGACATGGAGAATGATGAGAAGCTTGAGGCCAAGGGCAGCATCTAGAGCTAACGGCTCCACCAGGAAAGCGATACAGACGTTTCACAATGAACCGAATGTGGGCCGGTGTTCGGCATTGGAAATGCGCGGTTTTCGATGTCATCCAGCCAACTGGGAACTAGTCTATTTTCAATGGCTTAGATTCGACATCCGGTTACCGTGTGGCCTCGCGCGTGCCACCTTTAAGGATGGCGAACTGTGTCGCGCGCGTCCCATTGCGGTCAGCGGTATCGACGCGACGCGTGCGAAACCCATCCAAAGCGGCATCTTGCGGGCTGAGATCGATCGTCTGACCCAAACCAACGTCACTCATGAGGACAGCAACATGAACAAAGCTAACGGTTCTCCCGAAGGCGCCAGCGTCAACCTGAGCGAACTGCTCGCGCGCGTCGATAACGACCGCGGGCTGTTGTGTGACCTACTATCGATTTTCAAGCGCGAATTTCCGATCCACCTCACCTCGCTTCAGAACGCTGTAGCTGGCAACGACGCCGTCCAGGCGGCACGCGTCAGTCACACGCTTAAAGGTATGCTTGCCAATCTGGCGGTGACCAAGGCGGCGGCTTCCGCTAGCCGCCTGGAGAGGCTGGCTCGCGCAGGGGCGATCTCGGCATTGGGCGACGCTCTCGCGACTCTTGAAAAAGAGGTCCAAGGACTTCTCCCCGAAATGGAGAGCTACATGGTCGAGGCGCGCCCGTGAGGATACTAATCGCCGATGACGATGCGCTGTCCAGGCGCCTGCTGCAGAAAACCTTGGAGCAGGCGGACTACCAGGTGACTACGGTCGCAGACGGGCGGCATGCGGTCGAGAGCCTAAGCCAGCCCGATGCCCCGCGTTTGGCACTGTTGGACTGGATGATGCCAGAGCTCGACGGCCCCGGAGTTTGCCGGGAAATTCGCAAGCACCGCGAGCAAGGCTATGTGTACATGATTTTGCTGACTTCCAGGGAGTCCAAGGAGGACATCGTCGCGGGATTGGAATCCGGCGCCGACGACTATCTGGTCAAGCCTTTCGACGCCGAGGAGCTGAAAGCGCGCTTGCGGACCGGCGAGCGCATCCTGCACCTCGAGAATCGGCTCGTAGAGGCTCGCGAGCAGATGCGCTTCAAAGCCACCCATGACCCTTTGACGTCTCTGTGGAATCGCGGCGTGATTATGGATCTGATGGGCCGCGAGTTGGTGCGCTCGCAGCGCGAACACGGGTGCACCGCTGTAATACTCGGCGACCTCGACCATTTCAAGAACGTCAACGATACGCACGGTCATCTGGTCGGGGACCAGGTTTTGCGGGAAGTGGCCCGGCGGCTGCTTATCTCCGTGCGTTCCTATGATTTCGTCGGCCGCTACGGAGGCGAAGAATTCCTCACTCTGCTAAATAACTGCCCACCTGCCTTTGCCTTAGTCCGAGCCGAAGAAATTCGCAAGGCTATCTGCACCCGGCCGGTTCAGACCGATGCCGGCCCGTTGGCAATCACTATGAGCTTGGGGGTGCTTCTGAGTTGTGATTGGGGGCACCGCCCGGCGGATGAGCTCTTGCGCGAAGCAGACGCCGCGCTTTATGCCGCAAAGACTGCCGGCCGCAATCGCGTCATGCAGGCCAAGCCAGAGGAATCACGCCAACGTGTGCCCACTCCCCAGCCGGCAGGAGAGCGAGTCCGCTGATCCAGTGTCACGCGTCAGGCGCCCTTCGGCTTGGATATGATTTGCGCCATCATGTTGCGCATGGCCGCGCTGGAGCCCGGTGCGTGCTTCTCCCGCCACGCTTCCAGCCGCTTGTAGGTTTCCTCGATATTCGCGAACAAGCGCGGATTCTTGAACGCACCGCGCCAGATCGGCACGATCGTGCGCATGCGGTCCCACACCACCCAGATCTCTCCGTTGCTCTCGAAGAACAGCTCGTCATTGATCAGTCCGCGATTGACGATGCTCGCCACCATGTCCCAATAGCTGATCACCATGCGAATGTATGTGTTCTCTTCGCTGCCCTGCGGATATTTCTCCATCATGTCTTCCGCGGACGTCGGATGGAAATTTTCCACGAACCACGCGCGCGCTTGCCGTAGCCGCGGCTCGCGTCTCATGTCATACAGCCTCAACATCAGGTTCACTTCCTCATAACTCACTTGCGCCATGTTGTCCTCCCGGCGTCAGCGCCGTCCCTGAGGCTGCCTTTCGTTTACCGCGATGCCTTGCCTCTGAAACTCCAGATGAATGCGCCGGCGCAGTTCGCGGCACACCTCGTCCTGCCGCGTCGGTGCGGTGCGCACTTGCAAACGTAATGTCGCGCCAGTCTGATCGAATCCCTGCACGCCCAATACGCGCGGCCCGTCCACCAGCGCCTGCGACCACGCCGCGTCGCTGCGCAATCCCGCTGCCGCGCTCTCCAGGGCTTGCAATGTCTTTTCCAGCGGCGTCTCCGCGGCTACCCCTACATCGACAAACGCCTGCGACCAGTCTCGGCTCAGATTGCTAACCGACCGCATTTCGCCGTTGGATAAAGACACCAGCGCGCCGCGTCCGTCTCGCACAATGGTCCGCCGCAGCGTTAGTTGCTCCACGCGGCCCACGGTATCGCCCGCTTGAATCGTGTCGCCGGCCACAAACTGGTCTTCCATCACTATCTGAAGGCCCGCGATAGCGTCGCGGATCGTGTCCCGCGCTGCTTTTCAGAAAGCGTACATCAAGGAAAGCGGGGAGGTTGGTACCGGAACACAAACATCGTATGTTGTGGCGCTTTACACCAAGATGGCGCCAAAAAATCTCGAGCCCATTCTTGTCGACAAGCTCGTCAAGGATATCGAATCGCGGAATTGGCATCTTTCGACGGGATTCCTGGGCACACCCTTCCTGCTTTTTACGCTGACGGACCACGGACGCACCGATGTTGCGTACCGCTTGTTGCTGAACGACACGTATCCATCGTGGGGATACATGCTTTCCAAAGGCGCGACCACTTGGTGGGAACGCTGGAACGGCGATTCGGGTGATCCGTCCATGAACTCCTACAACCATTACGCGTTCGGCTCGGTCATTGCGTGGGTCTACCGCTATATGTCCGGGATCGATACCGCTCTCGGCTCACCTGGCTTCAAGAAAATTGTCATTCGTCCGCATCTCGATCCTCGCGTCACATTTGCGCGAGGCGAATACGAATCGATCTATGGAAAAATTGTCACCGATTGGAAGGGAACCGCGAATGGGCCTTTCAGGCTGGGAGTGACAATCCCTGCCAACACCACAGCGGATATCTTTTTGCCAGCAGCCACGCGCGCGCAAGTCACGGAAAGCGGCAAAAGGGTGGAGGCGCAGCGAGAAGGAGAGTCACTGCTAGTCTCCATCGGTTCAGGCTCTTATGATTTCGAGGTGGAATGACTCCCTTTGGAAGGCGCTTCGAAGATGTGCGGACGATTCTGCAGCTGCGTGGGCGCGTCGGCGGGTCAGTCAATGCAAAACGAACGACAAACGTTTTGATTCAGCAAAAGTGGCGCGCCTGGAGGGGTTCGAACCCCCGACCCTTAGCTCCGGAGGCTAATGCTCTATCCATCTGAGCTACAGGCGCGCGGTTCGCTTCCTGGTGGAAGCAAGGAAGCACACTACACTTCCCTGGTGGGATTCTATCGCTGAATGAGTGCTGACGCTAGGGCGGAGGATCAGGCTAGCCGGCAGACCTGGATGGTACCGGCTTCGAGATGGCGGCACGGATGCTAGCCTCTGGCGTGATCCTTGATTTGCCTGGCTAGCCTTTCAATTTCTTCCGCCTTCTTCAGCATGGCGAGGGAAAGAATCGTGGTGGAATCGGTTTTTTCCACCTCGGTCTTTAGCTGGGCCGCGAGGTCGTAAAGCTTCTCGACATCTTTCTTTATGCTTTTCTGGCGCTCTTCGAGCATGGCCTTGCTGCCGTTCGCGGGAAAATTCGCCGTGTTCGGACCATTCGAGGCGTCGTCGGAGC
>Ga0206866_1075_pt1 | contig 15992 bp, 12 predicted proteins | sample Alteio_BWOrgCont_40_FD_152626 | JGI IMG/M metagenome (GOLD analysis project Ga0206866, IMG submission 152626) | Enriched cells from forest soil in Barre Woods Harvard Forest LTER site, Petersham, Massachusetts, United States -... | ecosystem: Environmental > Terrestrial > Soil > Temperate forest >... | reverse complement strand
TTACCAATTGCACCCGTATCGCCAATTGCGCCGGTCGCACCAGTTATGCCCGTTGATCCTGTATTACCAGTAGAACCCGTATTGCCTGTTGGGCCGGTGTTGCCGGTAGAACCGGTATTTCCTGTAGAACCTGTATTTCCGGTAGAACCTGTGTTACCAATTGCACCCGTATCGCCAATTGCGCCGGTCGCACCAGTTATGCCCGTTGAACCTGTATTACCAGTAGAACCTGTATTGCCTGTTGGGCCGGTGTTGCCGGTAGAACCGGTATTTCCTGTAGAACCTGTATTTCCTGTAGAACCTGTGTTACCAATTGCACCCGTATCGCCGATAGCGCCGGTCGCACCAGTTATGCCCGTTGAACCTGTATTACCAGTAGAACCCGTATTGCCTGTTGGGCCGGTGTTGCCGGTAGAACCGGTATTTCCTGTAGAACCTGTATTTCCTGTTGCACCGGTATTGCCTGTTGGACCCGTATTGCCCGTAGCGCCGGTGTTGCCAATCGCACCCGTTGCACCAGTTGATCCTGTATTTCCTATAGCCCCAGTATTACCCGTTGATCCTGTATTTCCGGTGGCACCAGTAGCGCCAGTTGAGCCCGCACCTGCCCCCGGAATACCCTGCGGCCCGGTTGCACCGGTTGCGCCTGTTGCGCCTGTTATACTTTGACCAGCAGCCCCCGTATTACCAGTTGCGCCTGTTGCACCGGTTGCCCCTTTTGGCCCTGTTACACCTATTGGACCCGAAGCAGTAACGCTTCCAGTTACCGTCATATCACCAACAAAAAACGATCCACCGCTCGCCTGAACATTAAAAGTATTTGCTCCATGATCAGCATATGCACCGGTAGTATCTGCCCACACAAATGAACCGTTATTATTAGCAGTTGCTGATGTACCTGCTGCAAAACTATTTTGACCAGCTGCAGTATTGCCTGAACCACCAGGAACTGTTGCATTAGTATTTGAAGCAGTATTGCCTGACCCGCCAGAAACAGTTGCATTAGTACCCGAAGCAGTATTATTGATACCACCACTTATAGTTGAATGAGTACCTGATGCATTACTATTAATTCCACTTATTACTTGACCAGTAACATCAAGACTGTTTTGGAACAAAGCGCTACCAGCTACGTTAAGATCACCAACAAAAAACGATCCACCGCTCGCCTGAACATTAAAAGTATTTGCTCCATGATCAGCATATGCACCGGTAGTATCTGCCCACACAAATGAACCGTTATTATTAGCAGTTGCTGATGTACCTGCTGCAAAACTATTTTGACCAGCTGCAGTATTGCCTGAACCACCAGGAACTGTTGCATTGGTACCAGATGCTATATTGTTTTGACCACCACCAATGCTTGCTGCAGTCCCAGTCGTAGTATTATTATTACCACCACTTATAGTGGAATAAGTTCCCGTAGTCGTATCTGATGGGTTCGATGAGTTACCAGCAGTATTATTATTACCACCACTTATCGTAGAATAATTTCCTTGAGCATTACTATTACTTCCACTGATTGATTGGCCAGAGACAACTAGACAACTCGCACCGTATATGCATGAGCTTGCTCGCGTACCACCATCTTGGCTATTATATGCCTGAAGATCAAAATCAGCTTTACCAGCCTGCATCTCTTGTAGAAATGCTTCTAAATCTAATCGCGTTGCGCGTAGTCGTTTATGGGCCTCATCGTTGCATGCAGCTATAGACTCTTCAATAATCTGAGTCACCAAATCTCGTGGAGCAACATTGCAACCATCGTTAATATCTAGGCATAAATTTTTAAATGCTAGAGACCAAGAATGTTTGGGCAATTTACGATGAAGTTCGACAATACGTTTTCGTGCCGTATCGCTCAAGAATATTAGTTTGAGCGGTACTACTGGACGCTCATTGGCCACATTGCCTATTTTATCAGACAAGCCAAGTACAGGTGTGCACAATAATGAAAACAATAAAGAAAATATAAACGTACACTTCATCACTCTTTGCTTCATAGACTCATCCTTTTTAAATGTGTTTAGAACCTGCCCTGCCCGCCGTAGCCTCGTGCGAAGGCTGGATTGAGGGGTGCCGAAACTAAAAAATTTTAATTTCAAAAAACTCTGTTATCACTCCACAAATTCTCTGTGCACATACTGACTCAATAATTTTTCTAGATGAGCAATTCGTTGTTGCTGTTCACTATACAGCTTGTACAGTCCTTGAATGGCCGCTAACTCAACACCATTAAAATCCAATGTGGATATTCCTAATGGAACTTCATTAAAACCAAACGCTGGATTAAAATCCTGTGCCATAGGCCCCATATGACACACAGATGCATCTTGTCCCTTATAGTTCCAACTTTGTATTGGCATACTCACGAGTTTTTTGAGCACTTCTACATGATCTATATCTCTAAAATTTTCCTTGCGGTTGCGATCGCTTACTATTATCCATCCAGCATTACCACCAATTCCACCTGCTAAAGTCACGCCAGCTGTAGCAAGACCCGTATTTGGGCCAGAAGTCTCAACTTGAGTGATAAACTCAACACCACCTGTCGCACGAACTCTAAATTGATTAGTTGAAGTGCTAGCAAATGATAGAGCGGTATTTGCAGGATAATTTACATCATCCGCCCATACAAATGAACCGGTATGGGTGGCAAGCGCATCAAAACCTGCAGCAAAACTATAATCGCCCTTAGCTGTATTTGAGGCTCCTCCTGGAATAGTTGCGGCAAAACCAGTAGTAGTATTACTCTGCCCACCGGAAATGGTTGCACTCGTTCCCGTAATCATATTAATCGTACCGCCACCGATGGTTGATTGATCACCAATAATGATATTTGGGTTACTCGTGTTCGGAAGGAGCAAAAAGAAACCACCGCCCCCACCTATAGTAGAAAGGCTACCAGTAATCTGATTGCCCAGACCACCACTTATGGTAGAAAGATTTCCGCCACCACTTATGGTAGAAAGATTCCCACCCAAAATTCTATTGCTTTGACCACCACCTATGGTAGAACTGTTCGAATTATTTTCTACTTTATTGAGATTACCACCACCTATGGTACATTGAGTACCGACAGTGCTATTGCTCGTACCGCCACTTATGGTCGATGCATCACCGGTAATTGAGTTACTACCACCGCCACCTATGATGGAAGTACCATTCGCTATATCACCCAAAATACTGTTGAAATAACCACCACCAATGGTTGATTGGTTATCAGAAATGCTATTTTTCCAACCACCACCGATGGTTGATTGGTTACCTGAAATGAAATTTCCTTGACCACTGATATTCTTACCGCCACCACCTATGATTGAAAAATCACCTTCAATGAGGTTAAATTGACCACCACCTATGGTTGAAGTGGTTCCTGTAATTATATTACCTGTACCACCACCGATGGTTGATGTATCACCAGCGATGATATTTCCAGGTGCAGATGTGGGCAAGTTATTATTGTCACTGTACCCTCCACCGCCTATGAAGGAGCCATCACCAGAAATTTGATTCTCATAACCACCAGCTATCGTAGAATTAACTCCGGTAACCGTATTGATAAAACCAGCACCAATAAAAGAACCATCACCCAAAATTTGATTTTGACTACCACCACCAACAGCAGATTGAAGGCCAGAAATGATATTGGTGTCACCACCAGCTATGGTTGAACTCGTACCGGTAATCATATTGTTCGTACCACCAGCTATAGTAGATGTATGACCAGCAATGATATTTCCAGGTGCATTAGTGTCATTGTACCCTCCACCGCCTATAGTAGAACCATCACCAGAAATTTGATTCTCATAACCACCGCCTATGAAAGATATGAAACCAAAATTTTTATTCTGCTGACCACCACCTACTGTTGAACCAAACGCAGAAGCAATATTAAGCTGACCACCACCTACTGTTGCATAAAGCCCAGCAGCGGTATTGTCCGAACCACCACCTATAAAAGACCAGCCTTCGGCAGCGGTATTGCTATCACCACCACCTATCACTGAAAGATTACCACTCGCCACCTGGGTAGGTTCGCTGCGCTGCATCTGCCAATCCACGGCATATTGTCCACGCTCATTGCCACCTATAATACCGCCTGTAGTTACTCCTGGAATGGCAGCGATCAATGCGCCTGTCCCCTTAGGCATAAGTGCTAAGTTGAGATCGGGTGAGGTACAATCATCTGCTAATAATTGCGAAGTAGCTTGAGTACCCGCTACATCAGGAGCCTTTAACGGCGCATTAATAATTGTCGTAGTAAAAAGACCATCAAATCGCGTTACCGCATCTAAGCATGATGACGCGGTGCTGGTTACCGCAGTAGGCGCAGCTGGCCCTTGTGGTCCCTGTGGACCCTGCGGCCCTTGTGGTCCCTGTGGACCTTGTGACCCAACGCCAATAGCATTACCATTGATCAATAATTGACCTGCAGAAGTGCATGTTAAAACAAGACATGAATCGAGCACAATGCTTCCATCAACAAACAACGTACCATCTACGGCAACATCGCCACCAAAATCTGCACCATTTTTTACATTGAGCGCATTGAGTGATGCCAAACCTGCTACTGCAAGTGGACCAGCAACTTGCAAAGAACTAAACGGTTTTCTAGTTTTTGCAACGCCCAAATCAAGCTCGTCAAGATCTACCGAACTCGTATCTAGTTCTTGTTGATAGCGCTTTAAATCTGCACGCAACGTTTGTAATTTTTCATCAGAAATATTGGCACACGCCAACAAACATTCTTCGACTATTTGCGTTACCAAATCGCGTGGGGCAACATTGCCACCATCGCCAATATCTTTGCATATACGTTTGAATGTTGGCGACCATGGATGGTCGGGTAGCGCATTGCCCAGCTGGACAATGCATTGGCGTGTTGTATCGTCAAGATACGCCAAATCATTAAGTAGCTCTTCAGAATCGCGATCATGACCCACGCTGGATGGCGCGTCCAATGAAATAGCCAAATTGGACGAAACCAATAAAGAAAATACAAAGATTAACACAACATTTTTTTGTTTTGACAGCTTCATATATTCACTCACCTTTTTTAATGTAAGGATATTTTTTTACCATGAATCATATAAGTAAACTTTATAAACTTAGTCAACTTTTTTTGCCAGCAGGCAAAACAGAACAACCAAGTTCAGCCGAATGCCCTCAATTCAATAATTTTATGTATACCTCCGCACCTGAATGGCAAAAACTCTCAAATTTGCTATACTCAAATGGTTGAGATATCCAACCATGTAGCATCAGGATTGTATGGAAAAACAGAAAATAGCAGTTTTAGTCTCTGGCGGTGTTGACAGCACCGTAGCATTGCGCTTGTTGCAAGAACAAGGGCACAACGTTACTGCGTTTTACCTTAAAATTTGGCTGGAAGATGAACTTGCTTACCTTGGAGACTCGTGCCCATGGCAAGAGGATTTGTCTTTCGTGCAGGCAGTTTGTGACCAGGCACACGTTCCATTACAGATTCTTTCTCTTCAAAAAGAATATTGGGATTATGTTGTCACCTATACTATTGCAGAAATTAAGGCGGGTCGCACACCCAACCCGGATATTTTATGCAACAAGATGATTAAGTTCGGATTTTTTTTGGACTACATAGATGCAAGTTATCAAAAGGTTGCCACGGGTCATTATGCGCAGGTTGAACAAAACGGAGAACACCAATTTTACACACTCAAACTAGCCCCCGATGCACTTAAAGACCAAACATATTTTCTCTCTCATTTAAGCCAAAAACAACTTTCGCGCGCACTGTTTCCCATAGGGCATTTAACAAAACCTGAAGTTCGAACACTGGCACAAAAGTTCAATGTCGCCAATAAAGACCGCAAAGACAGTCAAGGTATTTGCTTTTTGGGTAAGCTCAAATTTCATGATTTCATAAAACACTATTTAGGCGAAAAACCGGGCGACATGATTGAATTCGAATCGGGCAACTTGTTAGGAACACATCAAGGTTTTTGGTTTCACACCATTGGACAACGCCAAGGCTCTGGCCTTTCAGGAGGGCCGTGGTATGTGGTGGCAAAAGATGTCGTACACAATAAAGTCTATTTTTCACGAACTTATTACGCATCGGACAAAAAACGTACCACATTCACTATTGATCAATGCAATTGGATTTCAGGAACACCACCGGACAAAGAAACGCTCAAAGTTAAAATTCGTCACGGCAAAAATATGCACGACTGCACACTTACGTTGCACGCCAATGGCACCGGCCGTGTAATGCTCGCTCAAGATGACCAAGGATTAGCCGCAGGACAATTTGCCGTTTTTTATGATGGCCAGTATTGTCTTGGTGCTGGGGTAATTTCAAATGACACGGTGGCGTAAATGACAAAATTAAAGTTTTCATTTTCATTTTTAAAAAAACTTCCGGATCATGAAAAAAAACTTACCTTTTCTACGCTCCTGACATTAACACGCATAGCGATCAGCCCAGTGATTGTCATCGCTATGGCAACATTCAATTGGGGAGTAGCTTTCATCCTTTTTTGTATCGCAGCTATGACCGATATTGCCGACGGCTACCTGGCCCGATGGCTTAACGAAAGAACATTTTTAGGTGCATGCTTAGACCCAATTGCTGACAAGCTTCTTGTCTTGAGCTGTTTTTTTACGCTTGCATTTGTGCAATCACCACTTTTTAGCATTCCATTATGGTTTGTACTATTTGTATTGTGTAAAGAACTCATATTGGTAGTTGGTGCCATTACTCTTTACTGTCGCAAAGGACATATCGAAATTCATCCAACCTGGCTTGGCAAAGTAACAACGGTTGTGCAGATGGGTTTTATCATTTGGCTCTTTGCTTGTTATTTTTTTAACTGGATTCCAGTCAAAACCTATTATAGTATGCTTGGTATTGTTATACTTTTAGTGCTGAGTTCACTGGTGCAGTATACAATCATTGGTATACGACAGTTACAAAAATAACCCTATAAACACGGAGCAGTCAATGAAAAAACTACTATTTCTCTATCTATGTTTAATCGCATCTTCTACAAAAATTTTTGCTTCCGGGCAGCCATCCCCAAGATCTATTGAAACTGAAACTATCAAACAAAATCTAGCAGTTTTGAGGCAGGTTGCAATTCTTGCTTACAGAGATGTATTGAACCAACATCCAGAATTTTCTGGACAAACACGCGAACTAACATTGCAACAAGAGTTAAGGCGACTTGAACAAAAAGATAATGAAACTTTAGCTCTGCACATAGCGCAGCATTCATTACAACCAAATTCTGGCTTTCAAGAGCACAAAGAAGAACACAAACAAGAAGAGCGCGAGTAAATAAATAATGCATAAAAAAACCATCTTTGTTTTTCTCCTTCTTTTTGCACACAACCAATGCAACACACAAAATTTTGTGGCAAAAAAAAAGAAGGGCCCCTCAATTTCTACACTCAAAACAAACTGCTGCGATGCATGCGGCGACCTGCTGTCCGCGTGTGCACAGACTATTGAAAAGTTAAGTGCGTTACAACTTTCATTGCCCGAAAAGAACACAGAGCTTTTGCAAACGATACAAGATTTGGGGGCGCTGCAATGTTTGTTGTTAAGTAAAGTTCGTGAAATAGTTGAAGAAGTGGGTGATGGTTTTTTTGCGCATGCCAGTAAGAATGAGTTGCAAACTTGTTGTGATAAAAGTGAGGCGTGTCATGAAACGATGACGGCGTTTGAGAAGAATGTGGAGGTTGGTCGAATAAAGGCTTTTCATAATAAGGTTAAGAGGTATATGGAGTACGTACGTAGTTTGTAAATTTTTAATCAATTTGCGAACATTTTTTCGTCCATCGTAATTCACATTATTTTTTTATAATCCCTTTTGCGCTCGCCGCGCTGGCCCAAAGTGGGGTTAACAAAAACCCTCTTGGTCCAGCGCGGAAGGCGCAAAAAGGATAATAGTAAGAGAGCTAAGTCACACTGAACATAAAAAACATTTGCCTCACTCTCCCTCTTTTTCTATCACCCTAAAAAAGTAAACAACTTTTTTTGTTTACTTTTTCTCTTAATCCTTCAATATAATAGAGTGTTATTTAAAGATTTTAATGCCTGAAAGGAATTACAATGGCAAGTTACAACCGCGTGGTAATGGTAGGAAATTTAACAAGAGATCCTGAGTACAAACAGCTAAGTTCAGGGCAAGCCGTATGCCGCTTGAGTATGGCAAGCAATCGTCAATTCAAAAACAAACAAACAGGTGCAGACATACAAGAAGTATGTTACATCGATGTGGACGTTTGGGGACCACAAGCAGAAAGCAGCCGCCAATATTTGAGCAAAGGCAGACCAGTTCTTGTCGAAGGTCGCTTAAAACTTGATAGCTGGGATGATCAAAACGGCCAAAAAAGAAGTAAGCACTCCATTGTTGCTGATCGTGTTGTCTTTCTTGGTTCTAGCGCAGAAACTTCTGCAAGCGATTCAGCGGAACCCGACGCCCCGACTTCCCAACTTGATGCCAATATTGAACGCGAATTGATGGGACAAATTGCTGATATCAAAAAAAGAGCTAAGCCCGCTGGAGCAGTAAAAGCTAGAGAAACTTCTCCTGCGCAGTCAAACTCATCTGATACAGGTGAAATTGATTTTAAAGATTCACCTGCATTCCAAGATGACTTGCCTTTTTAAGATTTAATTAAAATTGTAAACAAAAGATCCTCCCCGTACAAAGGGAGGATCTTCTTTTATATCTAAAAACTAGCTCCTGTTTTCTCCCTACTCCCTCAACAAATCCATAATTGCTTGATAATTTTCTTTTTTTTCTCCATCGGCTTGATTAAACTCTTCCTGCGCAATCTCGTACGCTCTTTTTTTATCAGCAGTTTTAAATGGGCCTTCAAGGTGCTGCCCCAGTAAATAACGTAACACTTGCAACTTTCCATGTTCTGCTGCAAGCATCAACGGTGTTTGACCATTTTTAGTTTCTCTGTACAAGAATTCTGGGTGGAGCAGAAGATACGAGGTTACTCCAGCGATGTTGCCCGCGATCACTTGTCTTACAAAATCATTAAACTCTTGGGGGCTGCTGGATCGAGCCTCTTCTGCATCTTTTGCAGATTGTTGTCTTGCACGTAGCTGGGCAACCCTGCGTTGCTCTTTTGCGATAAGGGATCGTATAATCCCAAGATTTCCACGCTGACGCTCTGGAGCCTTGCTCTTAAATAGTTGAGCAACTAATGATTGCGCATTAAACCCTTGTGCATTGGTATGCTCAAGCGCTTTGGCCATATAATCTCGTCGAATATTTTCTTGCCCAGGATATGATTTTGCAGGTTCAGGTTTGTTATCAAGTTTTTGTAGCTCTTGCAAAATATTATACACAGCCTCAGGATTAATATTTTTAATCGCCAGCAGTAAAGGAGTGTCACCCACAGTATCGGCCATTTCAAGAACTTCCGGGTGTTGCTCCATTAAAACGACAAATGATTTTTGAATACCAGTGCTTGTGGGTAATAGTGATTCTTGAACACCTGTGCGTAATATCACTTTTACTTCGTTGAGTAAAATATCTCGAGGTTCCGACGAACCAACAAGAAATGTATCGAGCATCCTGGCCAATGCGGCTTCTTTTATAAGCGGTTTTTTACCTTCAAAAAGTGTTTGTCGCACAGCTTTTTCTTGCTCAAGCGCAACAATTGGATTTTTCAAAAAATCTGCTATCAGCTCGAGTTGCCTTTTTCTAACAATATTTGGTTCTGCACTCGAAAAATCATGGGCATACTCCTGTGGTGTCTCGCCAAGTGATTGGTTGCCTAGATCTGCTCCTGATTGAACCAAAATTTTAACCGCAGGATAATCTGCATACAAAATTGCCCGAGTTAAGGGAACATAATTATCATCATTGGCATCGCGAGATTCGATATCAATATCTTTATGGGAAAGTAACTCTTTTAAGATCAACAAAAGTTGCTCTTGATTTCCACGAGTAAACCCTTGGTCACCGTAAGATAAATTATTTCTTTGAAGGAGCAGATCAAAAAGCAACCCCTCGTCACGCACTCGCGCTCCTTTAGCCAGTAAATATCGTACCATAGGCAGATTTGCGCTTTGAATCGCAATTTTTAGTGGAGTAATATGCTCTCTATCATCATGTTCAATGTTAGCGCCCTTGCGCAATAAAAGCGTAGCGATAGTTTTTTGTTGAGCAGCGGTAGGCATGCGATGAATTTGTCCACAACCCGAGCATACTTCATCTGCTTGTTCGGGATGATAACCTTGAATTGCATAAAACAGTGCCGTTTGCCCTGCCGAATCGAGCGCATGAACATCGGCACCTCTTGCAAGCAATAAAGCCACCGCGTCAACATTACCAGCTCGCGCCGCCTCCATTAACGGCGTTATGCCAGTAATTGGCGCCACGCCATCAACCGCTGGCACCACATCGAATGATGCTCCACGGGCCAAATTGACCGATGCTCCACGTTTCAATAATCTTTGAACAAATAAGGCACCTTCTGGTGCACCATCAGCGCTCGCTAATAAAAGCGCTCTATTGCCATGATAATCTTGCGCATCAAGATTTTTTGTCTGATCGATCAAGAATAAAATCAAAGGCGCAAACTCTGGCCCCTCAAGATCTTCCAACGCGCAAATAAGCATGTTGTCACCACCCTCATTAATTGACTCCTCCATAACTCTTGGATGCGCCTGTATATATTCATTGACCCGCTCGACAAAACCAGGAGTGTTTTTGATATATCCACTAAAGGCCTTTAAGGGCACATGGTCGTTGTTTTCTTCTGCCTCGCTGATAGCCACCAAAATAGTCTTTATATCCCCATTAAATGCCGCATCTAACAAATCAGGCGGCAGGAGATATTGAGATGGCACGTACGGCGTGCCAGCAGCAGATGATGATGATGATGCAGACTGAGGGGTCTCGTACGGTTTTTGTGAGGCAAAGGTTGCCATGATTACGACGGCTAAGAATAGGCCAGAAATTAAAAGTTTTATTGTATTTCTCATGAGTCTCTCCATGTCTAGATTAAAAAATTCATATCTATTGTTATTCTTTACCAGAATAACAATAACGAAGATCTATTTGCAATAATTATTTTTTTGGCATTAAAACAAATTGCTGTTTGCGTTGTTACTAAACAAAAAATCCCCCATTTTATTTTCCATCATTGACAATTAGAATATATTTATGCAATCATGAAAATAGATAGCAGCAATGCCATCACGCCACATAAAATGAGAGGTAAAAAATGGGGGAAAGGGTTTGTATGAAACGGTTTTTGCCAAATATCTACGCAATGGCTTTGTTTACATTTGGCGCAGCATCTTTTTTACAAGCAGACAATTTATCAACTCGCGACATTTTTAACCCTTTGTTTCCCGCTACACCATTTAAAAATGCCGTAGCTTCATGCATGAAAGTTCGTAGCGTAGTTGAAATGGTGCGCAACCATACCGGGCCCACTCAAGATCAACAACTATTGCTGGACAGCGCCATGGGACGCATAGGATTTTTATTTTTCGATGTAGATGCCATGCTGAATGATGCCACCTCATATACCCTCAATGATGTCGAATATTTACTCAATGTTATTGATTATATGATCGCAGAAATTAATCACACCATTGAGAAAAAAAATGCACAAGAACAACACAATGCCATACGGCACCTGGTGAATCTCATTAAAAATAAACTTGAAAATGTTTTGATCAGCGCATAGAAAAATAGTGAAGCAAAAGGCTTTTACGCCTTTCCTTGCAGTGCATCAAACAAATTATTAATCATCTCCGAATCCATAGGCAACGCAAACAGCAAAGACGGTTTTTCGGGTAATGTTATCTGCAAGATTCGTTCCTGCGCTTGCGCAATTGGTTCTTGCGCTGCCCAGCAATCGATCTGATTAATGATTTGAGGGAGCAACATAGTAAATCGTTCAAGTATAAATCCAATATGCGCAATACCATGGCCATTAATTTTCAATTGTGCTTGATATAGGTTGTCGCAAGCGGGAAATTGTCGTTCAGAAAATTCTACATGCCGTTTGTCGTTATCTTCCGTTTTGTACAAACCTTGTGGGTCTATTATTTGCAACATGTCCGATGTCGAATAAAAAGAGTAAATTTTTGAAAACAATATGTCATGCACTAACTTTTTTGTTTCATGCTGCACGGGACACGCCAACAATATTGCACGAAGCGTAAAATCAGTATCTGCATCCTTAACTGCAGCCAAATTAAGTGCTACATTCCCGCCATGACTATGCGTAATCAACGTAATGTCTGGTTTGCAACCATACTGAACTTCGTACTCACTCATTAATTTTTTAATTGCTTGGTACAAATTGCGTGCCGCATCTTTTCTCTTTTCAAAGTTCAATGCACCAGACCAGCCAAAAGCGTAAAAATGCTCGAGCGGAAAGTTATCTGGATCAGCTGTAGCTAATGCCTTAGTAAAATTTTTCAATCGATACAAGCGTGACAACTCATTGACGTGCCGTAATCCCAATGGCGCCGCATGCACAAACGAAGAAAATCCTCCTGATGTTTTTGTTCCATGTACCCATATGGTAACGCGAGCAGGCTTTTTGCCAGGGGTAACGGGCGTTTGGCCATCGTTTTTGGATGGAGCCGACACTGACAAGGAAACCTCTTTGATCAGTTGGTTGTGCACTGTTTTTGAACTACTCAACACTATTGCTGACATAGTTGCTATAATAAAAAATATCGTGCTTTTTAGTCTGGCCACCGTGAAATCCTCCAAATAGGTTATAATAACTTTAATGATAACCTATCCAGGCGAAATCACAACAGGTCACTCTAAAGCAATAACCCCAGTGCCAGTGCCTGCCATCACAATTCCCGTCGCGCCAATGCTCTTTACCCAATAAATTCTGCCTATGCCATTCAACACCGAATCGGTAAGATCGGTTGGTGTTGTGACATTTTGCCCGACAACATCGTAAGGAAGCACGAGCATTCTACTGCTGATACTGTTATTGGGGCCACAACCTTGGGGCTGGACGATAAAAAATCTGCGTGCGCCATCGGACCAAAAATAAGTGGTACGAGGGAGCGTGGCAAACTGTGGCGCGGACGAATCAGCATTGAACGGCACCGGATCAAAACCAAAGTTATCAATTGTGTCGCCAGGTTCACCGCCACTCAGTTGAAATACACTACTGTGCCCATAAATTCCCAATCCGGTTGGATCTTGTAAACTAACTGGCCAAACCGTTGAAGGTGTCGGCGTATCGATGCCGGCTATGCTGCCATAATATTGAGTTTTACCGTTGTCAGGAGAAATAGCAGTGAAGCCCGCAGCTGCTTGAGACGTAGCAGCTTGCACGCCGGCACCGTTGGTTGACACAAATAGTCCATTATTGGTCCCCAAAGCAAGTTGTTCTGCGGTTTCATTTGTGGCAATTGAAATAATTTGCATGCCATACAATGCCGCCGTGCCACTTAAACTCCCCACGCCCGATTGCGCAATAATATCAATATTACCAGGTGCAAACATCGTACCGCTATTGGTTGTAAATGGAACACTATACAACGTACTTACCGATCCTGCTGGACCTGATTGCACCGTCAAAACATACAAAGCAAGTCCTGATGTTTTAATATCCACCACAGAACCTGCAATATTTGGTACCAACTTCCAAGAACCACCGGCAAATGGTGGCACATCAAGTGTGCTCAATTGCGTAACATCAAAACCGTTTCCTGAGCTATCGGCAAAAACAAATAGTCCTTGATCGGTACCTGCAAAAAAATAATTAGTTGCACCTTCGCCCGACAACCGACGACTATACTCTAAAACTTTTACTCCACCAGAACTACCAGGCAATGATGTGACCAAAAAGTTTTGGGGAGTGGAAAAGTCAGAGATCACCGTTTGAGGAGATTGTGATGCAGGTGTGCTAAAGGGTGGTGTCGGACTTGTTGAAGATGAGGTAATGACAAACGCCACCGTATTAACGCCGCCAAATAAAGCATAACGCTCGGCTGCAAATTGCCCTAATCCTTGCGTAGACTGGTCTAAATCAAGCACCGAGAGACAACCACTGGACAATGCTGCGTTTACTACTTGCGGCAATGGTGACATAAACTGTCCACTGTCCCAACCGGTCGACACAACCGTTTGCCAAAGTTCACCATCAATAACTGCCCATACTTTTCCCGTTACTGCGTCAACATCGACAAAAAGTACTTGACTGTTTTGAATGGGTAAATTTTTGGGAAAAGGATTAGGGTTAAAAGGAAGCCCTCTTTTGGCCCATGTTGTCCAGCTGCTAATTTTTCCTTGCCCATCAAACATCGCTTGAGAATAAAAAACACCCGTATCGTCGCTACTTGTAGGCGGATTGGCGAGTGATACATAGACCGTGTCACCCATGACCACCAGATCAAGCGTACTTAGATCTGTAGTTGTAGCTGTCAAACCACTGGTGCCCCAATAAGGAGTTTTTGCTTGTACTGGCAATGGCCCCTGGCCAACCAATGCGGCAGCATCGGTGGTAGTCGTCACTTGAGAATTCATCGTCGCTGGAGTTTCAAAGCGTCCAGTATTTGAATTAAAATCATTTTTATCGGCCAACGTTCCCTGTGCCGCATTAGAAGGAGTTCCCACATCCACCAGTGGCAATGCCCAGATGTTGTTGCCCACCGTACCAGAAAGACTACCATTAGTGCTTATGGTACCATTGCCGCCCTGCAAAATTAAATAACTGGCGCCAGTCGTTGTATGCATTGTTTTAAGATTTGCTGCCGCGAGAGAAAGTGATGTTGTTGAATTTTGCAGTACGCCAACGATGTTATTAACAGCGCCCTCCGTTAATGCATCATTGGGTAAAAAATCATATAGCGTAAGTGTGCCATTTTGAAGCGCTGGGTTCAATTGGCCAACCACCACTGAGCGTGCCCCATCTCCTGCGGTTCCCGTTGTAGACAACTGCAAACCAACATACAAACGCTGCAGATGGGCATCCCAATACAAAGACGCAAGATCAGAAGCGATAGTTGGATCGCTATAGATAGCAATTTGTGGTGAGGTTGGATCCAATAAAGCGGCTTTAATAGTAGGATTTCCTGGTTGCGCTGCTGTTTGCTGCGACAACAAGTTTATGGGATTAAAACTCACCACTGCAATGCCACTATTGGGGCTACCAAATGTGCCACCATCAGGTTGCACTGCAGCAAACACGAAAGTTGGATTAGCTGCCAGTTGCGCAATGCCATTAGCAGCAGCACCAGAAGCGTCAACTAAACTAGCAGTTTGTTGAACTGTTGCGCCATTTGCCGAACAAAGAATAACAGTGTTCAGAGATGAGGTGGTACTTGTCCCGACTAAAGACAAAGCTAAGTTTGGTGGAAGATTATTAACTGACGGCGCCAGAGTTAAATAGACAACACCTCCCGATGACAATAATGCATTGCTTGCTATGGGTAAAAATGTAGAGTTAGTCGAATCGGTAGGACGTGAAACCTTTGAAACAGCATAGGCAAGAGCTGGCGCAAGAGTGTTAGCAAGTGTGGGTGGCGTAGGTTGTGTTAGATTGGCTAACCCAACATACAACGTGCCACTGGCAATATCGTATGCTCTGGCGTTCACTGGCTGAGAAAATGTTAAAATACTCGCATTGGGATTAGGTGTGGCTGTGGTGGCTGGGGGAACTGGTGAATTCAATGTTGCGGCATTACCTTGAACCAAAAGCGTGCCATAAGCCGATTGTGCGAGTAATAATATGAATAAAAATTTCTTCATTGCTTTATCCTTTTTTCAACTATATTTTTTAAATCGGTATGTTTACCAGCACCAAGCCACGTCTAGTCCAAAATAACAACCGTACATATTGGTTTCAAATATTTTTCTTCCACCAACTTGCGCGTTAACCAGCAATCCAAGACGAGGCCCGGCAATCCAGCCCTCACGCGTAAAATCATATTCGGCCAAAAAGTGAACCGTATGCATTTGCCATCCGGAAAGTTGTTCATCACTGTTAAC
>Ga0206866_1132_pt1 | contig 16210 bp, 16 predicted proteins | sample Alteio_BWOrgCont_40_FD_152626 | JGI IMG/M metagenome (GOLD analysis project Ga0206866, IMG submission 152626) | Enriched cells from forest soil in Barre Woods Harvard Forest LTER site, Petersham, Massachusetts, United States -... | ecosystem: Environmental > Terrestrial > Soil > Temperate forest >... | reverse complement strand
CTTTTAGTGTTACAAGAGTAGCGGCATCAACTCCAGCAAAAGGCATGTAAATAGTTTTTATTGATGTTCTTTGGAGGAACACATGTTTAAAAAAATCACTAGCGTCGTTTTTGCGGTAAGCGTTTGTGCAGCTGTCGGTTGCTCGAAAGGTTCGACGAGCGAGCAAGCTCCACAGGCGGATCCTGTAACTCAGGCGCAGAGCGCAGCGCAAAGTTCTGAGCAAGGTTCAGCGCAAAGTACAACAGCAGCGGTGGGCAATGTCTCGCGCAACCAAACTAGCAGCACCGCCACCACAACAACGACTGGTATCGCGACAAACGGTGCACCTACGCAGACGCAAGTGCCAGTGCTTTCTGGAAGTCCAGTGGGTACATACAACGGTTATATTCTTCGAGCGGACAAAACAGTCGTTCCAGTTTCGCTCATGCTTCAGGTGAAACTGAATTCAACGAGTGGGACATCGCAGTTGCAAGCTAACCTACGCTTAGGGCTTTTCGGCGGAGTCACAGTTGGATCTACACAAGTAACTTATGATTTTACAGATGGATTGTTGACAGTCGATTTTCCGACGAACCAAGGTTCTTATGTTGAAATCACGGGCTACATTCAAGGCGATCAACTCGTAAACGGAGTGATCAGTGGTACGACATCGGGCCAACAAAATTTAGCGCTGTCGAAGAAAAATCCAAATTATTATTCAAATGCGAGCACAGCAATTTTCAACGTAGCTTTTAGTAGTAATACAGGTGGCGAGCTGACTCTGGTTCCGCAAATTGAGGCCGTGGCCTCAGGTCAGACCAGTGATTTACCTTTGATCCCTTCATTAGATGCCTCGTTTCGTGCATCGGGTTTGTCGTTTAGTCCGGTGAGTGCTGATAAAACTTATTATGATCCGTTGACTGCACGCATGGATCTTGTTTACACCGCAAACGGTGGACGCATTCATTTTGAAAATGTCGCTTTGAAATCAGAAGATAATCCAACGCCCGCGAAATTTACGGGTTATGCCATTCAAGGTGCTGCGCCTATCGCGAATTTAGTGGCAACATACAAAAGTTCAACGATTCGTGCACAAGGATACACCGGTAACGTTCAATACTTCGCCGGGAAATTTTTGGCTCCTGCTGGTCAAAGTTATCCTACGGAAGCACGCCTTGAATATAATGGTTCAGATGGAACAAACCCAACCAGTGTTATTTTGCCAAAATTTCCGATGATGACACTGAAGGTTTTCATTTGCCGTCAAGACGGCGGTGAGTTTGGTGGATTTGATTTTCAAACAATTTCTATTGATGCGATTTCTGGTTTAGCCCTTTTTCAAACAACAGATAAAAAGACTAATTTCCAAGCGCAATTCACTTCTGGTTTAGTTCAGTTAAAAGGAAACGTCACCACACCTCGCGGACAAAGTTCACCGACAGGAGAACTTTCTAAACTGCAATTTAAAAATATTCCGAAATCTAAATGGGGAATGTGCGGAAAATAAATCCGCACATCATTCTTGATCGAGTTTGAAGGCCGTGTGGAGTTTCTGCGCGGCTTTTTCTAAATGAGCTTGGTCAATCACCGCTGACACTTTAATTTCTGATGTTGTTACCAAGTGCACAGGAATATTTTCTTTCGCCAGCGTTCTAAAAAATGTTGCAGCAACGCCGGGGTGATTTCGCATTCCGACTCCGACAATGCTGATACGCAAATAATCTACCTCAATTTCATCAAAGCTCATGTAACTTTGGTGATCAGCGGTAAAACGAAGGCCTCCAACTTTTCCGGGTGTGAAATCGAGTTCAATATCAGGTGGGTTTGCGCGCGAGGCACTGGTCGGACTAATACTAATTTCCACTTGATCTGTTTGATTATTTTCAAGCTTGGTCACAGTGCCTTTGAAAAGGCCAACATAAACAGGAGTTGTTGGGAGATTTTTTGGAGTAGGATCTACTTGATTCAATGTGAATGTTCCAATTTGGTTGGAGACACCTGAGATCACTGAGCCTTTAAAACTACCATCTTTTTGAATTTTGCCAAGAAATCGCAACGTCGGAATTGTCGAGGCGCTGCTCGGTTTTGTGTAACGAAGATCAAGTTGACCCGTTTCAATATCAAAACTTGCGTATGAAAATGCGTACGGCCCACCTTCGTGATCAAGAACAAATGTCGCTACGATTGTTTTTTTGAAACCGATAATTTCGTTAGGGTCACCGGTTGTTTCTTGATCTTGATAACTGAGCGAAATATCGAGAGGAGCAACGTTAGAGATATTGTTATTCGAATCCACCACTGAGACTGATCCAGAGTAAACTCCCTCCGGAATATCATCTGCATGACTCGCACTCGCAGATAAAAACACAAACATGAAACTTAAAATAATTATGGAAAATGATGGAAGTTTTTTTGCCGTTTGCATGACCTGAATCCCCCAGCCACATTGGTGGCCCCAATGTTTGTCTTCATAACATCGGTGTGATGAACTGATAAAGAAGAAAGTGATTAGACATTGACAATTCTTGCGGAGATTAATAATTAACTAAGCTAACTATTTCGATCGCGGGGGTCGTTTTTGGGAATCCGAGCAAATACGTCACAAACTCAAAAATTAAAAAAAGAAGCGCGAACGCCGCTCTCTTCGTCTCGAAAACAAACTGAGCTCGCTCAGCTCAATAAACTCTGTTCCACAACGATCATTGGTACCATCCCCGTTCTCATGCACGATCTTCGTAATAAATTCCGCAGCGGTAACCAAGGAACTCTCTCCGTTGCTCAGTTTCGCATTCTCGGAAACGTTTATCGTAATGGCACACGAACGAGCCGCGATCTTTCAGATCATATCGGCGTGAGCTTACCTGCGATTTCAAGAATGGTTGATGTTCTCGTCAACAAAGGTTTTATTCAGCGTTTGCCAAGCATTCACGATCGTCGCCAAACACCTCTGCGTGTAACACCAAAAGGGCGACGTTATTATGTTCAGTCGAGAAGTTTTGCAGAAAAATCTGTCACACATCGAATCAGCCAACTCGATGATTCGAAAAAGCATTTACTTATTGAGGCGCTCAGCATACTGAGGCAAACTCTTTTATAAAAATGGCTCAAATTGGGGATGGAGTGGGGAAATGAAATTGTCTCGAGAAAAAAAATCAGGGCGAAATTTATTATTCGTCATTTTGACTATTGCTGCAGTCACAATAACTGCATGCGGTCCCGATCAATCATCGCAAGGGCTCGAAGAGCAGCAAATTCGAGACAATATCAATACAGTACGCCAAACGCTGGCCCCATTTGAAGGAGCTTACACAGGCTATCTCGATCAACGAGATCCCAATACGAGAAAAGTTGTGGGCAAAATCGCGGTGGCCCTGACTCTCACTATTTCAGAACCCACAGTTCAAAACGCAGGCCGCAACGAAACCACGGTCACACCCAAATTGATGGGCAAATTTTATTTGTGTGCAAACCCTAATAACTGCTTCGAAGATATTTCAAAAAATACCGGCTATGACTTGACCGACGTTACACCCACAGATCAAGGACGCATTTCCATCTTTGCTGGACAAAGTGGAACAGTGAGCGGTGCTGCCGTCGTCTATCAAATTTATGCACGATTTGATGGCACTATGCTAAAGGGTGATTGCAAATCTGGACAAAATTTGCAACCAAGTCATATCGAATTAAAAAGAGTGAACTAAACACTTTTGGTATAAATTATTTTTATTTACTGAGGACCAATGCAAAAACACAACTTAGCTCGCACAATTTTAACGTTAGGCATTTTCACGACGAGTATTTTCGTCGGCTCACGCGCTTTCTGCAACACACCTCCACCTGTTTTGCCTCCGGGTACTCAATGTGATGCTTCATGTGATGACGAACAATTGCAACCGACCAAACTCACTCTCACTGAAGCTGTAAAGAAAGCGCTCGATTACAGTCAATCAGTGAAGTCGGCGGCTTCGAGTATTAAATCAGCCATTGAAGATACAAATAAAGCCCGGGCCTTAATCTTTCCGACTATTTCAGGTCAGGCTCTTGGTTCGACAAAACAAAATCCAGCATCTTTCACGTCAGGCAACGCTTCAGGGCAAGTAGGAAGTCTCATCGGTGATACCTACGCATTAGATCTTAATTTGTCGCAACCCTTGTATGCAGGGGGCGGGCTCACAGCAGGAATTTCTTTCTACAAAACAGCAGAAGATATCGCACGACAAACTTACTATAATACCAAGCAAACTGTTTTGCAGACGGCACTGAATACATTCTATTCGCTCGCTAATGCTCAACAAAGTGTTCAAGCGGCCCAACAGAACGTTCAAATTTTAAAAGAGTACTTAGACATCACGACTCGTTACGCTCGCATTGGTCGCGCGCGCCAAATGGATAAACTCCAAGCACAAGCAAACTATTCACTGGGACTCTCAGACCTTGAGAATACTCGAAACAGCCTAGTGCAAGCCCAAGCAAATTTACGCCTGCTCTTCGGTGATACATATAAATACGCCGTCGACGCTGATTTCGACATGGTCATTCATCCACTTGATAAATTAACTGTTGATCAAGCATTTGAAGAAGCCTCGAAAACAAATCCAACAATTCTGTCGGCTAAACTCACTCTCGAACAAGTTGATTATAGTCGCGATATGGATTTAGCCACTGACATGCCAAACGCTGCGCTCACGGGCCAAGCTGGTTATGAAAGCCCGTCTCTCGATCAACTTGTTGGTTCGCAATCAACTTTCGGAACCATCGGCGTGACCCTTAACGTGCCCCTCTTTTCAGGCTTATCCTCGTTTGCAAAACGAAGACAATGGGGCGAGAAAAAATACGAAGCAGAAAAAGCTCTTCAGTTAGCTAAAGATACTTTGCGCAACAATATAGAAGATTCACTCGTCGCTCTTCGGAGCGGTCGCAGACAGTTGATTCTTTCTGAAAAGTCTGTGAAAGACGCAAAAGTTGCATTAAAGATGGCTACTGAGGGCTATCAACAAGGCATTGCCGCCAGCACAGACGTAAGCAACATGCAGACAACATATTATACAGCAGCTAAGGGACTCATCAGCGCTCAGTTTACTTACTTAGAGAACCTTGTTTCTCTGAGGCAATATATGGGAATTGATTTGGAGAAAGCTTATGTCCATTAAAAAGTCTGCGTTCACTTTCGTTTTAATAACCACGGCTCTTTGCTCACTTGCCGCTAAAGCCGACGACATTATGAACATTAAGTTCACCGCTCCCGTCGGTCCGCCCGAAGACATCATACAAGAGTCTTCAACTTTAAAGCTGCAGCAAGAGCAAACCATTCAACATGTGAATCCACCCGCTCACGTTTTCATTTCTGTGTTCGCCGGAATGTCACAGCCATCGAACAATGCAACGATTTCGACACAGGGACACGATACAGCTTATAATTTCTCAAATGTACTCCCACTGATCACGGCTCAGGTGAATGACTATATTCTTGAGTCAAAATTGGGGCGTTGGGGCTGGGCCGCATCAGTGGGGTACTCCTATTCACAATATGATGGAGTACAAAAAACAGCTCTTCATCTCCTTCCCCTCGAAGCGATGGCCGTTTATCGCGCCGAATTTAATTCTGCGCAAAAGTTCGTGCCGTACGCCATGGCTGGGCCAACGTTGATGAACTACTTCCAACGAGGCACAGATCAATACAACACATCAGGCTCAAACGTATTGGCAACCGCCTCTCTCGGAGTCGCATTGAATCTCAATCGTTGCGGACTTGTTAATTCTCGCAATGACGCTGAGGTTACTCTTCAATATCAACGCAATATCAACGTTTCGTCACAGGCCCAAGATTGGAGCGGCAATGTGCTCGAATTAGGTGGAACTATCGCACTCTAAGTGCTTTTAGTTTTATGATGTTGCAGTCGAATTTAAAATCTTTCGTTAAAAAGCAAATCGTCGCCGCTACGATCGTCAGTTGTGCGGCTCATGCAAACCCTTTCGGCAACGGAAGCTGGAAGGTTCAAGCCATTCAAAATAAAGACGACGCTAAAATTTTAGCGATTCAAAAATCAGCGGTGACTTTGCCTCGCGGCCAACATTTCCAAATTCTCTCGATGCCTGCGGCTCTCTATCAAGATGGCACTTCAATCAAAGGCGAAAACAGTAAGGATGAAACAACCTATTTAGAATATTTAGCCGACAACCGTGCCTTTACTACAGATATGGCAGGAATGGCTCTTCGCTGGATGCAGAGAAAAATTCGTGAAGGCGAAGACTACTCGGCCATTCGTGTTTCAGGAACCATTGAAAATCGAATCAATATTACCGTTCTTGGCGACGGGTATTTGCAAAAAGATAAAGAGAAGTTTTTGAACGATGTCACTCGCTTGATCAAAGAAGCATTTACCGATGACAGCCTAATTGATTTAACTCCCATCGTTAACATTTTTGCCGTGTTCACTCCGTCTCTCGAATCCGGTGTAGGCGAAGGTCACTCAAAAAATACTGTTTTTAAAATTTATCGTTACAAACAAAAATTAAAAATCGAATCTAAGAAAGCAGAGATCAAAAAGGCCGATGCTAAAATAGAATCGACACCACAAGTGGCATTGATCCCTGGTGATCAAGCCGCCGTTGAAAAAGCACTCCAATATTCTCCAGCTACCGACTACCCCATCATTATTGCCAAAGACGCAGGTGATGGAGCCCTCGCTGGACGCTATGCGATTGTTACTAGCGGCGACAAAAATTCTGGCCGTACATTGTCGAAACTCCTCAACCTTAATTTTTCAGGTCTTCGCAAAAACATTTGGTCTCAGTTTATTGCGCAAATTAATTTAATCGACGGTGTTGAAGTGGGAGCCGATCTCTCTCAGAAAATTTTGGCAGCTCCACAACAAATCGTGCGAGTGAAAGTTCCCGACCTTAAAAACCTGCATATTCGTTGGTACAAATGCATTCACCGATCTACTGGTGATTTTATTTCATCGGACGATGTCGAAATACCCGGTCTTCGCGATCAACTCGTTTGGAGAGTTCCTGCCAATGTCGCCGGCGATTATAAGATCCGCGCTACTATCTCATCTTCTTCAAATTCAGCCTCTTTTAGCAGCGTCAAAAGCATTAGCTTATAAGACCTCACTGTCTAAACTTTTGACACTCGCTAACCCTGTTGGTCTCTGAGGAGACCCTTCCATAAAAACTTGATGCCAACTCAAAATCATTGCGTCTTCGGGCTAAATTTTGTGGCACCACCCTTGCGATAGAGAGGGTTAAGAGGAAATGGTGCATGGGATTGCACATTAGAGAGAGGAAGATTTTATGAAAAACTTAGTTCGATTTATTCTCATGGGTGTTTCGGCCTTCGCACTTATTAACTGCGGGTCGAACAACAGCAATAACAATCCATACGGATACGGTGCCTATGGTTATGGTAGCGGTGGCTATTATATGTCGAACGGCTATTGCTATAGTTCAACCGGTCAAGTCATTGCAACAGGCTCATGTCCGACGACAGGTTATGGAAGCACAACTGGTTACGGTGGCCTGACTCCACAAGTTTGTTTCGGCAATTACTATGCTCCACCCAGCTACTATACAATCACATGTAATGGTGCAGGCGGCGGATGCAGTGGCCGCACCTTGTATACTCAGAGCGGATATCCAGTTTATTGCGAGTAAGTTTGCGAATTCCATTTTTATTCCACATTCATGAATGAGAATGTTCAAATATGTCGCAAATGGAAGAACTAAAGAAAATCTTGCTCGTCGAAGATGACCCTGTGCTCGGCAACAGTTTGAAAGTCGCAATGGAATTAGAAGGCTTCTCTGTAGTTTGGGCTCGTGATCTCGCGCAAGCGCGCGAACAAAAAAGAGAAGGGGTTTTTAATCTTCTTGTTCTCGACCGAGGCCTTCCCGATGGGGATGGCCTCTCTCTTTGCCAAGAGTCGCGTGGCAACGGTGAAACAACTCCTATTATTATTCTGACCGCACAGACAGACGAAGACTCTGTGGTGCAAGGTTTGAATAGCGGAGCCACCGATTATGTCCGCAAACCTTTTAGTACAAAAGAGTTCATCGCCCGGATCAGAGCGGCGACTCGAGAGATCTCACTCAAAGATAAACAAATACGTTGGCATGACGTCACAATCTCACTTGAGAAGCGACAAGTCCTCATTGGCGATAAACTCATTGATTTTAATCGCCGCGAATACGACTTGTTTTTGCATTTTATGAAACGTCCAGAAACCGTGTTGACCCGCGCGGCCCTGCTCGAAGGGCTAGATAAAGACGGAGAAATTTTTGATCGCACCATCGACTCGCATATCAGTCATATTCGTAATAGACTGAAAAGTGCAGGTGTTATGACAGTGCATATTTCTTCCGTTTACGGCGTGGGCTACAGGTTAGAAAAGAAATGATTCCAAGTCCCTCATATAAACGTTACTTCTTTTTAACTGCTGGCCTTTCACTCGTATTTACATTTCTCGGATCCATCTCGGCCCTTTTTATTATTCATAACGTTGCTCGCCCTCCTGAGCCGCCGTCAGTGGGATCAGCCCTCGTTGTTGCTCAAATGATCGATCATCTTCTTACTGATGACCCCGTCCTTGCGCAGAAAATTATCATGGACTCGCAACTGCGACCGGAACCTCTTCATTTTACATTGGTCAATCAACCACCTCAGGATCACATTCTCCCAACCGGAGTCATCGCTCTTGATTCTAAACATGCGATCACATACGAACCACTTCGACCCGTATCTGAAGGTTTACCTGGCGAACGCCATCGCACAGTTATTCGTCTAAAAGACCACCCCAGTATGTATCTTGTCGCCGACGTGAATCCTCCACAGAACTCAGCACGACGTTTTCATTTTATTTTCAACGTGTTTCCGGTGGTGTTCGCAATCTTGGTGGGAACAGCACTTTCTATTTACATTTTGCTTCGTTCGTTTCGTGAAAAATCAAAACAAGCCGCAAGCATTATTAGTGAATTACAGAGTGGTAATTTAAAGGCGCGCTTTCCTATTTCTAAAATCGATGAGTTCGGCCAAACGATGATTCAGTTTAATAAAATGGCCGACGAAATCGAAAAACTGGTAGAGCGTCTTCAAAACACAGAACAGTCGCGCAAACTTTTATTGCAAGAATTGGCTCATGATTTGCGAACGCCCGTCGCATCGTTGAGAAATATGCTTGAGATTTTGGCTCACCGTTATCACGATCTCAATGTCGAAACGCGTACTGATTTTTTCAATTTATCATTACGAGAAATCGAATACGTGCAACGTCTCATCGATGATTTGTTATTTTTGGCGCAAGTGAGCCAGCCAGAATATCGCTCCCATCAAAAACTTGTTAATATTTCTGACATTGTTGAAGAAGAGATGAAAAGCGCTTCACACGTGCATCCAGAAATCGCAGGCAAAACAAAAATAGATATGGCATCTGTGCACGGCGATTCTCACCTCATTAGACGTATGGTGAAGAATGCTATTGATAATGCATACTCATTTGCGAAGGCCGAAGTCTCCGCAACCCTTGAAGTTGTAAATGACAAAGTTTCTTTGATCATTGCCGATGACGGCCCCGGACTTTCAGCTGAAGCCATGGCTGCATTTGGCAAGAGACGAGCTACTCGCGTACTAGAAAATCAAGGACATCAAAAAAGAGTTTCTGTAGGTCTTGGATCTGTGATTATGAAAACGGTAGCAGAATCTCACGGTGGCGAGCTTAATATTAAAAATAGAGAGGCCACTTCTCATGCACAAATTGTTCACGGCGCTGAACTTAAAATTTTACTTCCCATCGGTTAATCAAAGATAAACATCCCTCCCAATCGAGATTGCTTTTGAATTTTTGCGTTTTCTTTTTCGGGATGCCAATCATGACGCTCTGTAAGTTTCATTCCGTTTTGTACAAGAAGTCGCGTTGCAATCTCAAACTCTTCTTCTGTTGGGCAACTTAGCAGGAGTCGACCTCGCCGATTTCTCAAAGTTGAGACGCAATGTGCGAGAAGCTTATCTGGTTGAAAGAAACGCGTGGGAAGTCCCCACTGTACGAGTGGTTCTTTCGTTACAAACGGATGTAGAAGAAAAATCACATCGAGATCTTGCGTCCACTTTAGAAAATCCATGGCATGATACTCACCATGTTTCACAAGCTTCGCATAGTAATGACCATAGTCGGCGCGCGAGCGAAAATTGGTGAAGCGTCGAAATGCATCTACTTCGATGCCATGAATCTCCGAGGGAAAACCCAAATCTGCGAATAATCTCTCGAAGACCGGAGCCAAAACAAAGGTTCTTGCTCCCACATCAGCAACCCGGAGACTAGCTTTGGGTGAGGATTTTGGGCCGTCGATGTGTTTTTCAGAGGGAAACTTCACAATTGACCAATTGAATTGGCGTATAAACGAATTTAATTCACTCTGAAGTGAGACCGCCATTTCATGAACACGCTTTTCTCCGAGGGGAAAACGCCATCGCAGCAGATTTCGAAGAGCAAACTCGATTTGATTATGAAGTTCAGTAAACATTGACCGCCCGGTTAATTTTCAATCTGTAAAGAATTATTTTTTAGTCTAGTGACATTAAGGTTATCTTATGTCAGAAGAAAAAAAAAGGATGAGGAGGTCCACGTGTCCGAGGTAGTTAATGGAACCACGGCCAGTTCTGTGGTTGAGGCTGATCCATGTACAATGGATCGAATCTTAAAAAACGCTCTAGAACATTTTTCGCGTTTTGGTTATGCGGGTGCGAGCGTAAGAGAAATTACCCAAGCTTCTCAAGTCACAAAGCCTACTCTCTATTACTACTTCAAAAATAAAGAAGAGCTCTACAGCAAACTCTCTCAGACATGTTTTGAATCTCTCCTTTCTAACATTCAAACTGCACTTTCAATTCAAGGTTCAACTAAAGATCGTCTTTTCAATTTGATGCGTGAATACGCTCGTCTCTCTACAGAAAAAATGTGCGAGCTTCGTTTTGTTCATTTGATGATTTCAAGTGCCGAACGAAATGCACCTGATGTTGGAATTCATCGGTACGTAGATTCTGTCGGTGATTACGTAAGAAAAGCTATTCAAGAAGGCGTAGCAAAAAACGAAGTGAACGCAGTCGACGTCGAGTCTATTACGTTTGCTACTTTAGCCCTTGCTCATTTTCACATTAGTGGCCTTTTGATTGGTTACCAACCCAAGGCCAACATGGAAACCATCAAAGGATCAATCGCCCTTCTTCTAAAACAGTAAAATCTATTTTTGCTGCATAACAAGATCGCTTACCACCTGAACCCAAGCCTTGCTCGAATTCAGTGACGGAACCAATCTTAAATCCGCTCCGCCATGAGCGATAAAATCATCGCGTCCTCGTAGCGCAATTTCTTCAAGTGTTTCAAGACAGTCTGCAACAAACGAAGGGCTCACAACCAATATTTTTTTAACGCCTCGATCTGCCAATTCTTTATAAAGAAAATCTGTATAAGGTTTGATCCATGGAGTGCGACCTAAACGCGATTGAAAGCTGACCGAATATTTTTGGGCAGAGAGATTTAATTTCTGAGCGATGCCGCGAGCGGTGAAAAAACTTTGTGCTCGATAGCAATTTTTATTTTTCTCCGTCAGAGTTTCACAACACGTTTTACTTTTTAAACAATAATTCTTAGTTGTGTCAGTTTTTTTAATGTGTCGTTCAGGAAGACCGTGAAAACTAAAGATAACGTGATCAGGATTAAATATTTTAATTTCTTGTTCTACATGAGCAGTGAACGCCGAAAGAAAATCATCGCGGTGATAAAACGTACCAACAAAATGAAGAGGATTTTTTATTTTCATTTTTTTGGCGACGACACGGGTTTCTTGAATGCAGCTTTCTGTCGCTGCGAGAGAATACTGAGGATAAAGCGGAACAACGATAATGGGCTCAGATCCATTTTCTTTTTCCAAATTATTTAAAGCTTCACTGATCGAGGGATGCCCATACCGCATCCCTAACTCGACCGCATAATCATCGCCAAGTTGTTCTTGTACTTTTTCTTTTAGTGCAGCGGAGTGTTGAATCAGCGGTGAACCATCTTTCCAGATTTTTGCGTAGGCTTTTGCAGATTCTCGGGGACGTTTACGTAAAATGATTCCATTGATTAAAAACCACCGGAATAAAAACGGAATGTCGATCACATAAGGATCCATCAAGAATTGTTTGAGATAAACATGCACCGCCTCACGCGTTGGAGCTTGAGGAGAACCTAAATTAATCAGCAAAACTTTTTTCTTGGATTTTGTATTCGTCATGGACTGACCTTCTCATCGAGAATTCTATTTGGCAAATGAGCCGACTCTTTCAAAATATTTGATAACCCAATACTGCCAAGATAATTGCCATGAAGAAAAATATTTTCTTTCTTCAATTGATTAAGGTGGGGCTTGATATTTTCTAACACGTTTTCAAGTTGGGTAGAATAATATGGAATTCCCTCGGGCCACCGTTGAACACGGGCGTATAAAGCTTTTGAACTTACCCTTAGAAACTTAAAGCGCTCGCTTTTAATCAAATCAACGAACTCACTATCAGAAAGCGATTGCTCGTCGACGCTCAACTCATTTTGATTAAAGATCCATGTTTCTGAACGTACAAAAGAACGTCCTTCAAAAATACAATTATTAAACAAAACGCCCAGAGCCCTTGCACCAGAGGATCTCGGAAACAAACACCCAAAACCAAGAGGGTCTCTAAGAGATTTCATAAAGAAAACAGTGGCTGAAATCATCGGGAGCATTTGAATTTTACCAAGCTCATTGGTGAGCGGAGTATTTGCTTGAGAAAAAATCTGGGCTGCTTGTTTTGCTCCGGTGCAGATAATAAGAACGTCGCCTTTAGAGCGAGAGTTTATATATTTATTTAGTACAAAAGGCGTGTTGAAGCGAAACATTGCCCCTTTATTTTCTAAATAACTTTTGATCTTGCCGAGAAGTTCTCCCATTCCGTTTTGTGGCGCGACTGTTCCTCTCATTTTCGGTTTTGCTACTTTCTCTTTTTTTCGAGAAAAAAAACGACCGAGAATAAGAGAGCTACTTAAGGTATCCGGGTTACCAGCGTAAACTCCTTGAAGAGCTGTGGCCAAGAGATGCTTAGACGCTGCTTGACCCAACACCCGGTTCCCCCACACTTTCACACTTTCGTGAGGACGAGGTTTTTTTCTTTTTAAAAGAAGGCCTAAAATCATTCGGAGGGTTTCTAAAAATTTGAGAGGCCAACGAAAAAGTGTACGAGAATGTTTGAGGCCTGCACGATAGATAAATCTTTTCTTCGCCTCTTTATTGGGTTGAATGAGTGTGACCCCTGTTTCATTTGCTAAATTTTCGAGGAGAATTGAATTGAGAATTCCATTGGCGGCAGTTTCACAAAGTCCCATCTCTGTCTTTACTGTCGAGATAAGTCCACCTACAGCTGAAGAGGACTCGATCACTTCAACATCAAAACCTTTTTTCTGAAGATAATAAGCTGTGGTCAAGCCAGAAAAGCCTGCGCCGACGATAGTTGCTTTCATACACTTTGAGAAAAAAGTTTCGTTTGTGGCGCTTGTCGACGCAGCCTTCGATCAAGAGCCATACATGCGTTTCTCAAAAATGGTTTGCCATGAGCCGTCATCTTTAATTGAGTGTCATTGAGCTCAACAAGATTGTCTTGAATAAGAGGTGCTAAGATTGCCTGCAGGTCGCTCACTTGATCATTAGAAATTTTTGTATGCCACTTAGTCATTAATTCTAAAATCTGCTCTCGTGTGCTTTGATCTTCATCGTTTAGCAAATGTCCGCGAAATGTCGGCACTTCATTTGAATTCACTCGACGTTCATACACAGGAAGAACTTTTTCATTTTGATGAAAACAAGTGGGTGCTTCAGAAATAGCACTCACGCCAAGACCCAATAGAATCTTTGTGCGACGACTGGTGTAGCCCATGAAGTTACGATGCAATTGCCCGTGCTTATCTGCTTCAGAAAGTGAATCAGTAGGCAACGCGAAGTGATCCATTCCGATTTCAAGGTAGCCTTCTTCGAGAAGGCGAGCGCGTGCGTATTCATAAAGTTGTCGCTTCTCTTCACCTTGTGGCAGATCTTTTTCTGTAAAGAGCCTCTGAGCAGGCTTGATCCAAGGCACATGTGCATAACTATAAAGAGCTATGCGATCGGGTCTGAGCTCGAGAGTTTTCTCAATGGCCTCGCTCATGGTCTCAAGACTCTGCTTGGGCAAGCCATAAATTAAATCAAAATTTACCGAAGCAAATCCCAATTCACGAGCAGACTGAGTAAGATCTCGCGTGATTTCAAAAGGCTGAATACGATTCACAAGGCGTTGTGTTTCAGAATTAAAATCTTGAACGCCCATACTCACACGGGTGAAACCCAAACTCTTGAGCGCTTTAAGATGTTCAGTGGTGGTGCGCCTCGGGTCGACTTCAATAGATGCTTCAAATCGCGCGCTTCGTTTTACGCGCTCAAGAATAGGAGCCAGAAGTTTGATCAGATTTTCTGGTGAAATAAAAGTGGGAGTACCGCCACCTAAATGTAGTTCTTCAAGGGGATGTTGCAGAAACTCCGGAACATTCTGAATGTAACTCTCAAATTCTTTCGTCAGCAAATCAATGTAAGGCAATTCCTTTTTATGATCGCGCGTAATCGACGTGTTGCAGCCACAAAAAGTGCAAAGCGATTCGCAAAAAGGAATATGCATGTACAGAGCCCACGGAACAACTTCACTACTGAAAGCTTTCTTCAACTCTTCGAACCATTGTGTGGTTGTGGGACTTTGTTCCCAATAAGGCACCGTTGGGTAACTGGTGTAACGAGGTGCAGGCACATCATATTTTTTAAATAAATTTGAAAGTTGTTCGTTCATTTCTTAGTCCTTAAATCACGCGAGTTCTGATCGAACGTAATCCACAAAATGTTTTACATGCGCTTCAGGAGTTTTAGGCAAAACGCCATGACCTAAACCGCAAACCCACCCGGCTCTTTCGCTGGCAGAAAATTCTTTCACCGCATGAATGTAATCGGCCAAATAATTTTTGAAATGGATCGTATCGGCGAAGAATAATGATTGGTCAAAGTTACCTTGTACGAAGCCACTCTTTGAAAGACGAACCGCAGTTTTCAAAGCCCATCGATGATCAAATCCAAGACCTGCAAATAAGCCCGATTGAAAAAGTGGGTGATCGAGATGTGCCTGCGTGGTTAATTTTGAATAGTAACCCAATTTCTGCGGAAATGTTTGAGCTAGCTTTGAAAGTTGTGGCACCACATGACGTTTGAAAAGAGCAGGAGATAATTCACCAGCTGCGGTGTCAAAAAGCATTACAATTTCTGCACCACCCTCTAATTGAAGACGAATATTTTTCTCAAGTAGCTCAACTACCTTTGCACAGAATCCTTCAAAGAGTGGGAGTTGCGCTTTTGCTTGAGTCAAACCACCATCATGACTGCCTTGAACAGCATATGCGAAGAGAGTCCAAGGTCCACCAACAAATCCAATGAGACTTTTCTGCGCAGGAATACGCGCGCGCGTCGCAAGCATTGCTTGTTTTTGAAATTCAAGCGCAGGTAACGCATCATCAGGTCGTTTGAGTTGCGAAATATTTTCTGCAGTCAAATGCCAACCCAACTTTGGGCCTCCGTCGTCATAACTCAAACCCATTCCCATGGCCTCAAGTGGAAAAAGCAAATCGCTAAACAGAATGGCCACATCGAAATCAAATTCATTCACCGGACCAAATGCAACTTCAGCAGCAAGCTCAGGGTTTTTACAAAGTTCCATGAAAGAGTATTTGGCTCTGAGTTTTTGATAATGCTGATGATAACGCCCGGCTTGTCTCATAAACCAAATCGGTGGCGTTTTCTGAGCAATTCTCTGAACGGCGTTTTTAAATTTTTCGTTTGCCATATTTAGTATTCCTTACGTTTCGTTTTGAGCGATCCACTGGTAGCCCATACCACGCACTGAGCGAATGAGTTTTCCATCGTCACCAAGTAAGCTACGCAAACGCACGATGACATTATCAACAGTGCGATTAGACGGAAATTTCTCTTGTCCCCAAATAGAGTCGAGAATTTCGTCACGACTGACCACACGTGGTGACTGCGAAATAAGAAACTCAAGAACTTTAAAATCACGAGCCGGCAAAAATTGCGGCTGGCCCTTTTCGTCAGAAACAGACATGCGTTCAAAATCAATTTCGTGTTGACCGCATTTCATTTTCTT
>Ga0206866_1117_pt1 | contig 16286 bp, 19 predicted proteins | sample Alteio_BWOrgCont_40_FD_152626 | JGI IMG/M metagenome (GOLD analysis project Ga0206866, IMG submission 152626) | Enriched cells from forest soil in Barre Woods Harvard Forest LTER site, Petersham, Massachusetts, United States -... | ecosystem: Environmental > Terrestrial > Soil > Temperate forest >... | reverse complement strand
GGTCAGCTCGGGCGAACTTCGCTGCAAAACGACCAGGTCTGGCGCCAGACGCGCAATTGCCTCGACGTCAGGTTTGACATAGGTTCCCACCTTCGGAAGCTTCTCGACTTCGGGAGGAAAACTGCAAAACTGAGAGACACCGACGACCTTCTCTCCGAGGCCAAGCGCGAAAAGCGTCTCAGTGATGCTGGGCGCGGTGGACACGATACGCTGCGGTTTCTTTTGGGCCGCGAGCGGTAGGGTTATCGCCAGCAAGAGCAGGACAATTGTCAATCGAGGGTGTACCAGGATTTTCGCCGAGATGCCGGGAAGAGGCTCGCTTCCCCTCAAGTAGGGTTGAGGCACGCGGACATGCTCCCAGACGAAGTCGGAAAGTGAGCCTAACGACCTCAAAGCTGTCGCCATGTCCGATCCCGTTCCGTGAGCCATCCAAAGAGGAGGCCGAGAGTGGCCCACATCACTGCCTGCATCTCCAGGGCTGCAATACGGAACCGCCACATGAGGGTCACCGGAAAACCGGGGGGGACCTCGTCAAATTCGGGCAGAAAATGAGCGATTGCACCCATTATGACGATGAAGACGGCGCCCGCCAGGAGTGAGGCGTTCCACACGCCCAAGCGGCTGTGAAGACGGCGTCCAATTTGAATCGAGAAGATCATGGTGGCAATCGAAAATGCGATCAACAGAAAGAACGCAGATGTGCGAACCCCGATAGTCCCGGGATTGCCAACCGAAGGCGGATTAGCTGGGTATTTGAGCGCAGGAACCAGAACGAATCCCATGCCTGCCAGCAAGGCCGAAAGCGCGCGCGGACTGGAGATCCGAGTTCGGCCATAGGCAAAAGCGAAGATCAATCCAAAAATGCCGCCGATGGCAGCTCCGTATACGACTGTTCCGGTTAGCAGGCCAACGCTCTTTTGTATTCTGCGACTAACCATTTCCGGCGCAGGCGCTTCACCTCTCGCCAGGTCCATGTTGGCTTCAAACACAATGGCGCGTTCTACTTGAGGCTCACCAATCCATCGGGCAAGCGCGAAGACGAGCAGGCCAGCAACGATACCTGCGAGCATCCCGCGCACAAGCAGGCTGCGAGTCATACTTGATGCCTTTAGTGACAGGGGAAGCCGAGAAGATGACGGCCGTCGTGCACGAATTCATGGATGACCCGTCCATGGATCAGAGAAGTGGCTCCCTGTTCCGCGCCAACAAAATAGATTGCCAGCAACATGAGAAGACCGCCGAAGATCGCCCACGGCAGCAACTCGCCCACCGGAATCGCGGGAATTGAGATCGGTTGGGGAGAAATAGAAGCGGTTGCGGTCTGAGCCATTTGGAACCTCCAGGGATCGTGCGTCCCACGACAGAGATCGTTTGATGGATGGAAAGAAGGTCTGACTCTCGATAACCTTGCGTCGATTACAGTGGCGCGACCGCGCCGGACTTTCACCGGCTTCTTCTCTTCATCTTCAAAAACTAATCTAACCCTATGTCTCCGTACGATGGGTGTCAAGGCCATGTATACGGAGAACGAGACCAAGTGACAGGGCGACTTACACTTATTGCGCACGCTCCGACCGAAGCTCAACGTCACTCAGCCTTCCCCTTTGATGAGCCGGTCGAGGAACGCGAACTCGAGAGGGCGGCTGCGCTCGACTGGAAAGCACCACGAGCCCAACGCGTTTTCTCAGCGCCAGAACTGCGGACGCAACAAACGGCTCAGGCGCTGGGGCTCTCGGCGTCCAACTCCGTCGAGCTGTGCGACTGCGACTACGGCGTTTGGCGCGGGCGCAAGATTGACGAGGTTGAGGCAGAAGATCCTGAGGGGGTTCTTGCATGGCTGACAGATCCATCATCTTCTCCGCATGGAGGCGAGTCAGTCGAGAGCTTGATAGCCCGAACGGGACGCTGGATCGAGGAGCAGTGTAATGTTGCTCACACCTTGGCCGTGACCCATCCGGCTGTGATCCGTGGCGCGATTGTCTATGTTCTCGGAATACCAGCGCTGACATTCTGGCGTTTTGACGTTCGACCGCTATCCCTCACAGATCTGCGCTTTAACGGCAGAGTCCGGACCGTCCGGTGTGCCAGCTGCCCTTTGGGAATACAGGATTAGACTCGGGCCTGGGCTGCAACTACCGAACACAATGACTGGCCGCCTCCATTCGTCAGAAGTCGGGCTGCCCCGACGATAGGGTCTGACGAAATGTGCTATGTTCGGATCATAGGTTCTGGGTGCCCGCGAGGGCATAAAAGGGAAGCCGGTGCAAGTCCGGCATGGTCCCGCCGCTGTAATCAGGTGAATAGACCTTCCACTTAGCCACTTGGGTAAAACCAGGGAAGGCGGAGGGTCTGGAGTCGGACAACTACGACTCCACCTGTAAGTCAGAAGACCTACCCAGGATGAATTCGTGGTTCATCTCCGCGTGGAAACGGGGACGATCACTCATAAATTTCTGAGCTTTTGCGCCCTTTCCCGCTTTTATGAGGCGCATTTGTCCCCTCCAAAACGAGCTTCCTTCATCGCCCGAACCGGTCTCTCTCTATTGACCGCAGTGTTCCTGCTCGTTGCGTCGACGTTTCTTTATGCAGCCAGCGGAGGCAGCATTTTCGGGCACGATCGCCGATCCGAACGGCGCCGTGATTCCGGGAGCTACGCTCAAGCTCGTCAATATCGCGCAACAGACCATCTGGAATGCTGTCTCTGATAAACAGGGACTCTATTCCTTTCCGGATCTTCCCGTAGGCCACTATGATCTCACCATCACTGCGAATGGGTTTGCGCCGCAGAAGAAGACCGGCATCAACGTCGACACGGATTCGGCCATCCGAGTGGACGTTGTCCTCGCCGTAGGCGGCAATCCGACACCGTGACGGTGACCAGCGATACCGGAACGCAAGTCGAGACGACAGCGACGCATCTCGGCGAGGTCGTTTCGGGCGCGCAGATGACGGCGCTTCCTTTGAACGGAAGAAGCTATACGGATCTGCTGGCGATCCAGCCGGGCGTGGCTCCGATTTCTACACTTCTGCCGAGTTCGGTCATCATGGCCGGCGTTACGGGCAGCCTCAATCCCTCGGGCGATCTCAATCCGGGCAACCTCTCAATCAATGGACAGCGGGAGTCTTCGAACGGCTCCCTCGTCAATGGAATTGATGTGCAGGAGCACATGAACGGAGGCACTTCGATCATTCCCAATCTCGATTCGATCGATCAGTTTCGTGTGCTGACCAACAACTTTGATCCGGAATATGGCAACTACAACGGCGGCATGATTACGGTCGTGAGCAAGTCGGGAACAAGTCAGTTTCATGGAGGGGTCTTCGAGTTCCTGCGCAATACCGATCTCGACGCGCGCGGATACTTCGATCCCACGCGCTCCGTCTTCCGGCAGAACCAGTTCGGCGGAGCATTCGGGGGTCCTGTGAGGAAAGACAAGGTGTTTTTCTTTATTGATTACCAGGGCACGCGCACCGCGCAGGGCATCTCCACCGGCAACATAACCGTACCGACGCTTGCCCAGCGTGTCGGCAATTTCCTCGATCCCTCCACAGGCCAGAGCCAACTTACGGGAAGCGTCAGCGGACCGTACCTTGCGTCCCTGCTCACGCAGGAGCTTGGCTATGCGGTTTCCGCAGGGGAAGCCTATTCGCAGGTCTTTCCCAACGGCATGATTCCGCAAGCAGCGTTTTCCGCTCCGGCGAAGAACCTGCTCCAGTACATTCCGCAGCCCAACACCGGCCCGAGCCAGTTTGCCACTTCGGCCTATGACCAGACCGTGCGCGACGACAAGGGCGGTGTGCGCATTGACGCAAACACGCGGTTCGGCCAGATCTTCGGTTACTACTTCATCGATGACTACGATCTAGACAATCCCTCTCACACCATACAGAGATGGGGGAAAACTACGCAGATCTAAGACAAAACGACGAAGCATGCCCCTGCTGAGAACTCGGCATCCTCGTGCGCCATTCTCGAAGGAGCGATTGTTTGTGAGGAGAGCGCGAAGAGCATGTTCTCGCTGAGAATGATGCGCCGGAAGTATAAAGATCCCGGCCCAGGGTTCTGAATTCTGCAGCGAGGAATGGTCAGGAGATTCCTGCGGAGCAATGATCAAAACCTTCCGACGATCTCCGGGAATAGCCATTCCGAGCATGAGCCTCTCTTCGAGCATCATTGGATAGAGAGTTGTCCGGAGATTGAGCAGATCGTTTTCGGAGAAGTCGCCGAGCCTCAGAACGAAGCCAATTCCCGCGCGATCGAGATGCTCCATGAGGTTTACCCGTTTGGGATCGCGATACCAGTGTGCCATTAAGCTTTCTCAACCTCGCGTGCGAGAGCGTCGATGAGTCGTTCGTTCTCCGCGTGGGTACGAACTGCAGAGCGCAAATGCCGATCAGGAAGAGATTCGTAATTGACGCAGTTGCGCAGGACGATGTGGTGCTCACGAATTAAGCGTTCCCAGAGTTCCTGGCCATCGATGGAGGCAGGCAAGCGCAGAAGAAGAAAGTTGGCTGCGGATGGATAGACGTGGACATCGAGCTTCTCAATGGTTGTTTGCAGCTGGTTTCGCCGCTCGCGGTTAAGTGCGATCGCGCGTTTCGCATAGGCTTCGTCCCGAACTGCGACACCGGCTGCGATAGAGGCCAGTGTGGTGACCGACCAAGGCGCGATGGCCTCCTGAAACCGTCTAGAAAGTTCCGTGCTGGCGACTGCATAAGCAACGCGGAGTCCTGCCATACCAAAGAACTTGGTGACCGAACGAAACACGATCAGATTCGGAAAGCGATCTATCTCGCGTGTCAGCGATTCCTCCGGGCAGTAGTCGATAAATGCCTCGTCGAGGAGGATGTAGACGTTTTTCTCCGCAGTTCTGGCCACGAGCTCGAGCAGAACATCAAGGTCGCAGAGAACCCCGGAAGGATTCTGCGGGTTGGCAAAGAGAATGGCATCGTGAGATCCACTCACCATGTCATGAACGTCATAGAGGAAACCTGATTCCGGCGTAAGCACCTGAGGGATGACCTCGACATCGGCGCGGGTAAGCGTTCTTCGGTACTCGACAAATGCAGGAACCGGCAGGAGACAGCTGCGGATTGGCAGCACACGGAGCGCTGCATCGAGAAGGGGAACGAATCCGTTCGCCACCGCAATATTCTCGGAATTCACTCCGGTATGAGTGGCAATCGCACTTCTCAGCGCAGATTCTCCGATCTCCGGATAATGAGTGAGAACCGAAGGGTCATCGAGGGATTCGCGCAGCGTGGAGAATACGGCGGCCGGAGGCCCTTCCGGATTGATGTTGGCGCTAAAGTCCAGTAGATCTGAGGCCGGAACGCCGAAACGCTCCGCGATCTGATACAACTGGCCACCATGGAGCGGAACTAATGCCGCCATTTGGATCTCCCCGCTTGGGCAAAAGCGGCCAGCAGCATACCTGCGCCGAGGCCCAACAGAGCAACAACCGAGACCATGCGAGTGGCCTTACGGGCATGCTCACGCCAAGGCGCAGGAAACTCTTCGCCGATTGGTTCTCCTGGAATAAGCTCTCCGTTATAGGTGTTATCGCCGCCAAGGCGCACCTGCAACGCGCCAGACATGGCACCCTCCGGCTGACCCGCGTTGGGACTTTTATGCTTACTGCCATCGCGCAACCAGGTCCTCCATGCGCTGTATGGGTGGGCCTCTCGGTCGAGCTGGCTGGCGACAACGATTCCTAATGCGGTAATGCGAGCGGGGAGATAGTTAGCCACATCATCCAACCTCGCAGCGGCCTTGCCGAAGTAGAAGTAGCGTGCATCCTTGTGGCCAATCATGGAGTCGAGTGTATTTACGGCCTTGTATGCCATAGCGAGCGGCACGCCACCTAAAGTCATGTAGAAGAGCGGAGCGATAATGCCGTCGGAGGCGCTTTCGGCTACCGTTTCAATCACAGCCCGGCTGATCTCGTGGATATCGAGTTGCAGTGTGTCCCGGCCAACGATCCGCGCAAGACGCTTGCGCGCAAGGACGATGTTGCCGGAGTCCAGTGCCTCCGTGACCGCCGTTGCCTCCTGCCGGAGATTGCGCGCAGCCAGACAGGTCCAGCCGAGAAGTATCTCCATAAGCCAGCCCAGCAATTTCGAGCGCCGATAGGTCTGCCTGATGATCAGTTGGGTCAGCGAGTAACTTACAGTCACCAGTTCAGCAGTCAGAACAGTTCCGGCAATCAGCTCTTCCGCTTTGCTCCGATCGGACTTGCGCAGGAACGCCTCTCCGCGCGTAATCGCCAGACCCATAATCCGGACCGGGTGAGGAAACCACTCCGGATCGCCTGCGATCTGATCGAGCAGATAGGCAGCCGGAAGCAGGGCGCAACGGTTCATCGGGCTTCCTCGCTGTTTCTGTACGAGAGCCCAACCCAGCCAAAGATTCGAGGCGTATCCAACGACTGGTTGACCGAGGTCGCAAGCCGGTCGAGAGATTCTTTCCTCTTCTCTCGCCAGTTGTTCATTCCAGTCGCCGGAGCAAGCTGATGAAACTCGCGGGCGGCAGAGATAAAGATATGGCGGAAATTGTCTTCATCGAAAAGTCCATGAAGATACGTGCCAAAGATTCGCGTGTCCAGGGTTATGCAGCCATCGGTTTGTGATTCTGGTGCTTCACTGGAGTGGCGAATCAGCTGAGCAAAGGGTCGTGCTCGTTCGAGGTAGGATGTTTCGCCAACATGGATTTCGTATCCACTTAGACCCACTTTCCGGATTGGCTGCCCAAAAAGCGATTCCGTCACGAGCTGACCAATGCCGGGACTCGTTACCTTCGCGGGCTGCATCGTCGTGTGAATCGGCAAAAGCCCTAACCCATCAGCACATCCCGCAGTTTCAACGCCTTGAGGATCGAGGATCTGTTCCCCGAGCATTTGCATTCCGCCGCAGATACCCACCACGAGCCCTGTTTGGGCATATTCGATCAATATCCGATCGATTCCCTCCGTTCTCATCCAGATAAGGTCGTCGATGGTCTGTTTGCTGCCGGGAAGAATTACAACGTCGGCCTGCCGGAGCTGTGGGCCGCTGCGACAGAAGTGAAGAGACACAGACGGCTCCGAGCGGAGCGCATCGAAGTCGGTGAAGTTCGAAAAAGACGGCAACGCGACAACGGCGATGCGCAACGGTCTGTCCGGAGCAGAAGAGAGCCACGCAGCGTTATCGGACGCATGGAGCTCTGGGAGACCAAGGCTATCCTCTTCCTCGAGCGCCAGGTCGTCAAGATAAGGAACAACGCCGAGACACGGCTTCTGAAGGCGGTCCTCCATCATGCGGATACCCGGTGAAAGCAGCCCCAGGTCGCCGCGAAATTTATTGAATACGAAGCCACGGATACGGGCCTGTTCCTCAGGGTCGAGCAGTTCAATCGTGCCCAGCAGCGACGCGAAGACACCGCCGCGATCGATATCGCCAACCAGCAGACAGGAGGCATCGGCCAGATCTGCCATGCGCATGTTCACGATGTCGTGCTGCTTGAGGTTGATCTCCGCAGGCGAGCCCGCGCCTTCAAGGACAAGTACGTCATACTTTGCGGCGAGCGCTGCATAGCTCTCGCGAACGACGGGCATGAGCTCTTCAACGCGGCGGCGATGGTAGTCCGAAGCGGTAAGCCTGCCCCATATCTTGCCGCGGACGACGACCTGCGAGGTCATCCTGCCAGCCGGTTTGAGCAGGATAGGATTCATGTCAACCGAGGGTGCAATGCCTGCGGCCTCGGCCTGTAAGGCCTGAGCGCGGCCAATCTCCAGCCCCTCGACGGTAGCCGCCGAGTTGAGGGACATGTTCTGCGACTTGAACGGAGCAACGCGATACCCTTGCTGCACAAAGATGCGGCAGAGCGCAGTTGTCAGCAGGGACTTGCCCGCGTGAGAACTGGTACCGAGAACCATGATGGCGCGCGCTGTCATGATTCGCCAGGTCCGGAGTAGCGGTCGTAGGAAACGACCGTTTCGACCGGCACGCGCCTCTCCCATCCATGACGTTCGAGATCGGGCTCCGAGGCGAAGCAGTTGACGTATCCGAGACAGAGGTAGGCGACCAGCGTCAGATGAGCGGGGATATGCAGAACCTCACGGAGCTTTTCCGGATCAAGGATGCTGACCCAGCCCACGCCGACGCCTTCGCTGCGGGCCGCGAGCCAGAGGTTCTGGATTGCGCATACTGTCGAGTACAGAGCCGTCTCCGGCATTGTCTGGCGTCCGAGTCCCTGTCCGCGCCCGCTGTCTGAGTTACAGAGAACGCACAGATTCTGAGGAGCCTCCAGGATGCCTTGGAGCTTGAGATCGGCATACTGTTCGCGCCGCTCATTCGTATAGTTTGCTGCAGCCTGTACATTGGCGCGTTCAAAGATGCCATGGACAGCTCTGCGAACTGCGGGATCACGGATGACGATAAAGCGCGAGGGCTGCATCAACCCAACGGAAGGTGCGCTGTGCGCAGCGGCAAGCAGGCGAGAGAGCAGGTCCTCAGGCAATGGCACATCGAGAAAGCCTCTACGCACGTCACGCCGCTCGGCGATAACACGATAGACCGCCTCGCGCTCGGTGTCGCTGAATGGCGGGGACGGCATCATTTCACTCATCACCATGCCCTTGAGAATTTCGGGCCAACCTTGCTGTCGTCACGAAGTCGCGTGTCGATGCCGGCGTTGTGCTCAATCAGACGGCCGAAGAGCCAGATCACGTCGGAGAGGCGGTTGAGATAGGCGATGACCTCGGGCTGGACGACGCCTCCGTTTTCGACGAAGCGCACGGCGGCACGTTCGGCCCGACGGCAGACTGTGCGCGCCATCTCATAGGCTGCCGACTCGGTGTAGCTTCCGGGGAGCGACCAGTCAGCGAGAATGCCCTCGGTGGCTTCGAACTTATGGACGAGATCCGTCAATTTATCAACGTCCTCAGTGGAGATAACGGGCGGCTCTTTCCTGCTCTCCGGCGGCGTAGCCAGAGCGGACCCAACGCGAAAGAGTGTGCGCTGGATATCTTCGGTCCACCCCACGATGTCTTTGTTCTGGCAGATGCTGCGCGCAAATCCGAGAACGGTGTTGAGTTCGTCGACCGAGCCGTAGGATTCGACGCGAAAGTCGGCTTTCGAGACCCGGATGCCGCCGGCCAATCCGGTCTGTCCCCCGTCACCGCGTTTGGTTGCAATACTCATAGGTTTTCTCCTGATGAAGCTGCTGGACTAAAGATCTCCTCCATCGTGAGACGAAGTGTCTTGAGGAGAGGTGTTCGATCGTATTCGAGGACAAATGCGTCATCGAGGAAATCGGTGACGCGCGGCGGCGAGGAAGAGAAAAGGACCTCTTCGGAGAAAAACCACGGACGCACGGCTCCCATCTCTACGAGCGATCTGGCCTGCACGATCACCGCGGGAAGCTGGAAGATTCCAGCCCGGAGAAGAGCGTAGGCGCGATGATAGCCGTCGCGAAGAAACCAGCGGCCGCGGTATTGGGCTACTTCGAAGAATGGACTGCCCCCATGCACGATGACCGGGCTCGCCGGATCAGCGGAAGTTCGGAAGTGTAGATTGGGATTGCCAGACTGAAGCAGGATAGTCGTCTCACTGCGAATAAGATCGCACACAACTGGCTTCGGGGGTCCGAAGGAAAGGTCCACCAGGGCGGCCCAGTCATCGGCTGCAGGCGAAGGAGTATGGGGCGCCGCGGGATTGAGGACAAGCCTGCGCTGGAAGGCCAGAAGAAGACGAAGATCGACGACTCCGAGTGACCACTCTAAGCCCGTCATCTCTTCCAGAAGATCGAGTCTCAATCTCAGTTCAGCAAATCGGTTACAAAGCTCGGAATCTTCGACATCCACGACTGCGCTCTCTGTTTGAAACAACGGCCGTTGACCGACGAACGCATGCGCGTCGACCGGTTTGCGATGGTCGAAGAAATCCGGCCGGTACTCGTCTTGGTCGAGACCCCATCCTGCCAGCTCTCGCACTCGCGCGCCTCTCCCGTTCATGAATCGGCCCCGTTTGTATATCTGAAGAAGCTGCAGTACGACCTGGTTCGTTCCCAGGTTTCTTTTTCGTCGAGACCACAGAGCTCACGGAGCACAACGCGCATAACTCCGGCGTGTGTGACCACCGCAAAGCATCTCTGATCCAGCGCCGTAAGCAGATATTCCACTTCCGCCATAACCCTCGCCTGAAAGGCTTCGAAAGATTCGCCGCCTGGCGCAGCCAGTTGCGGATAGGCCTCGCTCCACTTCCGGGCATAGGCCACATCTCGGCTCTCAATCTGCCGCCAACTAAGTCCCTCCCAATCCCCGAAGTAGATCTCGCGAAGCCCTGGAACTGCGACCGTCGAGAGTTGAAAACTCTCGGCGATAGCTTCTGCCGTAGTAAGGGCACGTTCGAGATCGCTGGAATAGATGGCGTCAATCGATTCATCCCTCAGTACATCGAGGAGTACTTCGATCTGTCGATGACCAAGCTCATTGACAGGCGGATCCGAGTGCCCGCAGAATCTACCGACCATCTCGGTCTCAGCGTGACGGATGAAGAGCAGTGTGTTCCTCATGCCCATACCCCACAGAGGTAAACGACAATCTCGGTGAGTTGGTTGGTCGCGCCGAAGCAGTCGCCTGTGACACCGCCGATCCGGCGCTTGTAGTAGAGCGCTGTGAGCAGGGTTGTGACGATGCTGATAAGAATAGGGATGAGCGCTCGGCTGCGCAATGCAAAGGCAACGATTGCAAACGCGAACAGGCTGCCAAAAACAAGCGTGCCGCTGGTGGTTAGGCGGGCGATTCGCCCACCCTGGCCGTCGATCTCATCGTCACTCCGGTCTCGTGCGGGAGGCAGATAGAAGCTCAGCGGCAACGTGGTCCAACGGCACAGGACATGGGCGGCGATCAGGTAGGTCACAGCACGAATCGGCGAAAGCGACGCGATCAACAGTATCCGGGCAACGAGGCTCAAGGTGAGAACTGCCGCGCCATAGCTGCCGATGCGGCTGTCGCGCATGATGGACAGTACCTTCTCTCGCTCCCATCCGCCGCCAAAGCCATCGGCGGCATCGGCGAGTCCGTCCTCGTGAAGGCAACCGGTGATGGCGACCAGGTAAACGACAACGAGGAGCGCGACGATCCATGCAGGGAGGTGAGGGGTGAGCAGAAAGTGGAGGAGGGCTGCGCTTGCGCCGATCAGCAGGCCCACAACCGGAAAAAATTTCACCGCACGTGAGAGAGGGTCGGGGTCATAAGGGGTTGAAGGAACGCGGACGCGGGTAAGAAACTGGACGGCCGAGAGAAAGTCGAACCAGGCGCGGCGAACGTATCCAGCGGAACTCATCGTTCAGCCCCGCTCACGCCCGCCGAGGCGAAGGTGGCCATCTGAGTGTAGAGAGCTATGGCGGATTCCAAGATGGGCATGGCCAGGACGGCGCCGGTGCCTTCTCCAAGACGCATTCCAAGGGTGAGAATCGGCGTGAGTTTGAGGTAGTCAAGGAGAAGCTTATGGCCGAGCTCTTCCGAGCGATGGCCCGCAACCACATATCCGAGAACATTCGGCTCCATCGCAACCGCCAGTGCTGCCGCAGCCGTCGAAATGAATCCGTCCGCGACTATGACCAGTTGATGCCGGGCGGCGGCAAGTACCATGCCCGTCATGGCGGCTATTTCAAGACCACCCACGCAGCGAAGGATGTCGAAAGGCGCGGGAGGCTTAGAGGCCCCGCAATGTTTTGCGACAGCGGTCTCCACGACGCGAATCTTGCGAGCATGTGCCGTAGGCTCAACGCCTGTCCCACGCCCTGTCGCGAGACTGGCTGCCGCACCGGTGAGAGCACAGGTAATCGCGCTTGCCGCTGTAGTGTTGCCGATCCCCATCTCGCCGATAGCGAGAAGAGTATGCCCCGCAGCAGCAGCTTCGGCTCCAAGGTGCGCACCAACTGCAAGCGCTTGTCCGATCTCATCCTCGCTCATGGATGCTTCTTTAAGCATGTTGCGCGAGCCTGCCCGGACCTTGTGGTGCAGTAGGCCAGGAGCGGACGCGAGATCCGCATCGACTCCTACATCGACCACATGCAGTGCGACTCTATGGAGACGAGCCAGTACATTGATCGCGGCGCCCTCAGCCATGAAACTAAGCACCATCTGATGCGTGACCTCACGCGGGTAAGCGCTGACGCCTTCTTCCGCGACTCCATGATCCGCGGCGAAGACATAAACAGCCTTGCAGACGGGCTCGCCGGAACATTCCTGACGAATTGAGACGATCTGCGCTGCGAGGTCTTCAAGACGCCCCAGGCTGCCAATGGGCTTGGTCAGAGTATCGAGACGCGCACGAGCCCGTTCACGCCAATCCTCACTCGGCGGCTTGATACCACCAGTCAGTTGTTCAATCGTCATTGTGTCGGTTTGTGTCATAAGGTTTCTCGCGTCGGGCTGCTCACCTCAGCCTCCACGACTCCCCTCCGAAGTTCACCTTGATACCTGACCTGAAGGTGAGCGGAAGCGCTGGATACCCGAAGGCTTCAAAGTAATGTTCACTGAGCAGGTTCTGAATGTTGGTGTAGATGTTGATCCGAGGAGTGATCTGGTAACCGCCGCCCAGTTCAAGCCGCTGATACGCGCCGAGCAGATTGCGGTTCGGAAGCAATATGCTTGTGCCAAAATTCGAATCCACGAGGAAGTCACTGTCGTCGCGTCTGCTGACGAGAGTTCCGGTAAATGAGGTGTAGAACTTCGAGCGCGTGTAGTTGATACCGAAATATCCAGCATGCGGAGCGACCCTGAAGGGCCGTCCTCCGACGAGGGGCGAGTCGGCGCCGATAGGAATCGTGCTGAAGTTCGATGAGGTGTTGAAGCTGGGTCCGAGGTTGTCGCTCGAAAACGAACGTTGGACAACAGGATCGGTATAGGTATAACCGCCGCGCGCAAAAAGATGGCTGCTGAGCTTGTATTCCGTCTCGAGCTCCACTCCCTGTGAACGGAAGGCCAATGAGTTCAAATAGGCTCCGCCATACTCGAATGGAGGAAGGTTTGCCGCTGGTACACCAAGTTCGATAAGCCCTGCCTGTGGCACGTACTCCACGCCATTCGTGAATTCGTCATGGAAATACGTGATGCCGATCAGGGCCCGTCCATTCAGGATCTCCTGATCGACGCCGCCGTCGAATGTCCTCGAATTTTCCGCCCCGAGTGGCGTCACGTTGTATTGCTGGATGAGTTGACTGCCATTCGATAAGGGCGCGAGAAGTCCGTAAAGCGAATTTGCCTGCTGATAGACGCTGGGTTCCTTGATGCCCTTCCCGAAGGTGCCATGCAGTTTAGTTCCGCTGAAGAATCGCGCTGTCGATGGGCGAAACAGATAATAAGCGAGCGATGCCCGAGGCGTTGCGGCAAAGCCGAATAACCCATTGTCTTCGAGTCCGCTGCCAACGTTATAGAAAAGGCGGTTGTGGATGTCTCCGGTGACTTGAAGGGTATAGCTGTAGTTGTTGCGATCTATGCTTGTAGGTGCGATGCCCGAGTAGCCTACCGAACCGCTTTCGTGTTCGTACTTAAACGCCCCCAGTGCCAGAAAATGCGCATTCAAGGTGTAGTCGGTCTGCGCATAAGCCAAGTCCCGGCTGGTTGTTGAAAGGTACTGAGAAGGCTGGTCGCTGTATTGGAAGATTGCCTGGCCATGGACAGAGTAGCCATTCGCGCCGGTGATGGTGACGGGGGCTCCGTTGTAGTATCCGGTAGTCGGGTCGAAGATTCCGGTAGCTCCAAAATCGTTGAACTCTGAGTTCAGGCGCAGTCCTCCATAGCGTAGTTGGTTGTGCCAACTGTCAGTCGTCTGGTTGTTCCAGACTACGCCGTAGTAGTTGTCCTGTTCCTTCTGCTGCGCGGCATCGGGAATTCCGTACAGGGCGATGGCGTTCGGCTGGCCGCCGGAGACGACGATGTGGCGCACGGTAAAGCGCACATCGTTCTCGCTGTTCGGAATCCAACCGAAGTTACCGGCATATGTGGCGTTGTGGAACTCGCTGTTCGGAAGGCTGTTGTCTGTATCGATCCGGGCAAAGGCAGAATACAGGTCGAAGTGCCGGTAGAGCATTCCCCCGGTCACTTCATTGCGATAGGTGCCGAAGTTACCGGCATCGCCCGCATACGTGAACAGAGGCAGACCAGTCTGGCCTCGCGGAGAAGTGAGATTGACCACGCCGGCGAGGGCGTCCGAACCATATATGGCGCTGTTCGCCTCACGCAGCACCTCTACGGACTGAATGCCCACGTTCGCCAGATTGGCAAATTCGACCGCGCCTCCGATGGCGTTGGCAGGAATTCCGTCGATCAACACTTTATTGGCATCCGTGCTGCCTCCGCGAATCGAGAGGCCACTGGTACCTCCCATCTGGCCGCTTTGCGTGATCTGCGCACCCGGTACCCACCGGAGCGGGTCCTGCACCTCCAGCGAATAGCGAAAGTCCTCCGCCGGAATCACAGTAACGGAGGCGCCTGTCTGCGCTTCGGGGGTGGGCGTTCCCGTCGCGGTGACGGTGACCTGTTGTGTAAGCGTCTGGGTTGCGAGCGTGACATCCAGCTCACCCCTGGCCGATTTGGAGAAGTATGCGACGGAGGTTGTGGTCTCCTGGAATGAGGGAGCGATAATGCGCACGCTGTAACGGCCCGATTCGGGGATTTGGAAGTTGAACTCACCCTGCGGATCAGTTTTCGTACTGGCAATAACATGACCGTCTTCAAGCAAATCAACCGATGCGTTGACGACGAGAGTCCCAAGAGGATCGCGAACTTCTCCATGCAACGTTGCTGTCAGCTGTGCACACAGATCCAATGGAACACCGTAAACGGTGAAGAAGGCAGTAAGAGCGGCGATCAGGATGCCAGCCGAACTTTCGAAAACAACGGCACAAATCCTTTTCTCTGACCGTTGACGTACACAAGCAAACATTTTCCCCCTCGGGATTTCGGTTGCAGCCGGGCCGGTCTCCTGACTTGCGCGTCTTCGAATCCGTGCTGCCTTCCCAGAGCGATTCGCTCCAGTGGCGTTGACGTTCCTGCACGTTTCTCTGCGCTCACAGTTACGGGGTAGTGGCGGCATTTCACCGCGCTTCCCGACACCCTGCTGATTTGTTGATGATGATGGGGTCCTTCCAATAACGAACTACTTCAGGGAGAGTTGTCGGTCATGCTCGCACCTCCTCATTCAGAGATCCTTTGATACCAAGCGGAAGTCCTGCAACCATGAGGCACACTTGGTCGGCAATCGCAGCAACTCTCTGGTTGATTTCGCCAAGCAGGTCCCGATAGCGTCGTCCCATTTCGAAGGCCGGAACAACCCCGCTTCCCACCTCGTTCGAAACGAGTATGACGGCGCAGGGGGAGGCGGACTTCAGCGCCGCGCAGAGAGCCTCAACCCGAGAAGCAATCCCTTCTTCATCATTGCCATGAGCTTCGAGCAGCTTTGCCGCGAATAGAGTGAGGCAATCGACAAGAAGAAGATCGCAACAACGTGTTCCACACTCGATGGCGGAGGCCAGGTCCAGCGGCTCTTCGATCGTTATCCAGTGGTCTGGACGCTCGGACCGGTGACGTTCGATTTTGCGCCGCATCTCTTCATCGTCACGACGCTCGGCTGTGGCGATAAATCCTACCCGACCCCCGCGTTCGGCGAGTCGCTGCGCATACCGGCTCTTGCCGCTCCGGACTCCGCCCAGTACAAGCGTCACGCCCCTGGGTGAACCTGAATCCATGCATTGCTCCCGGCATCCGACAAGGCGGATCCGCTCAGGACAAAGCGGGAAGTGATCTGCAGGCAGCTGCCACTGTATTCCGAATGGAGGACACAGCGGAAATGCTCTTCAACTCTCCCATCGAAGTTGAACAAGCCCGACTCCAATCTGGCCGGTCTCCTGACTCGCGCTTCATCGAGATTGAGCAGCCTTCCCAGGGCCTTGCCCCAGTGGCTTTACACGGAATGCCCATCTCTCAGCGTTCACAGTTACGGGGTAGTGACGGAATCGCACCGTCTTCCCGACACCAGATAATTTGACGATACCCCCTCACGTGGATCGAGGTCAACGCGACGCGGCTCAGAATGCCCCGATGGTGCGCGAGACCCGAAGGGTTGTCGGGAGCACAAACGCTCTACGGAAAGCTAACGCAGGAAACCTCGGAGCCTTCTCCAGGCAATGATCACGCTCGTTGTCGATAACCATGTTCCTCCAGCCAAACAGATGAGTACCGCCAGATAAGCTTTAGTTGGTATTGAATTTGCCTAGCCCTGTCTTCAGGACTAAGCGC
>Ga0206866_1131_pt1 | contig 16481 bp, 8 predicted proteins | sample Alteio_BWOrgCont_40_FD_152626 | JGI IMG/M metagenome (GOLD analysis project Ga0206866, IMG submission 152626) | Enriched cells from forest soil in Barre Woods Harvard Forest LTER site, Petersham, Massachusetts, United States -... | ecosystem: Environmental > Terrestrial > Soil > Temperate forest > O... | reverse complement strand
ACTGATAATATTAAGCTTTTTTATGGAAGAAAACTTGATATTAACGCAAAAAATGTAAGAAGTGAGACCCCTTTACATTACGCTACAGAAACGGGTCAAATCGGATCAGCAAATTATATGATTATGCGTGGCGCTGATATTAATGCTAGAGATGATAACGGTTGGCTACCAATCCAGACAGCTGCTGAATATGCTCAGGATGGAATGTTCGGGCAACTTTTAGCTCTGCATGAAAAAAGGGGAGAGGATGTTCTTAAAACTGATGGTCCTATTATGTTGGAAACAGCAATTCAAGCTAGTCTAGCGCTTGCTCAGAGTAGTGAGGCAGAAGCTGCTCCATTTGAAGAGAGATATAAGAAAATAGAAGATTTGTTGGTAGAAAGAGGTATTAAACTACCGCTATCAGAGGAACTTCAGCGTGAAGCGGCGGTGGCCGTGTCATCTGTGAGTGCAAGTATTACAGCAGCTTCAGCAGGTCATGATGGTCACGAAACACCTAAAGTGCTTGGTAAAACTACAGACAAGGCCCATCCTCATTAACAAATATTCGTTGGGTCTACAAAAAAGCTATCAATAAGCTTGCTATTTGTTTTTTACTTTAGTTGTTTGTCTTCTGTGAACAAAGGCTAGGGATATTGTTGAGTAAGGATTAGGAGTAAGGAAGTAGTTGAGGAATCTCCTAGAGATGCTATAATTTTATAGTAATTTCTAGGGGATTTTTTTTGTTTTAAGGAGTATTTATGACAAGACCAGATAGGAGTAGTGAGAAGTATGAGCTGTCATTTTTTAATATGGCGCTTGAGAAATTTATAGATAAGAACCATGAGCCAGTATTATTTATCTGACAGAATAGATTGGGATAAATTAGAGGGTATGTTTGATGAATATTATAGCGATAAGGGTCGTAAAGCTATATCCACGAGATTAATGCTAGGTTTAATGATTCTAAAATATATGAAGAATCTATCAGATGAGGAAATATGTGATACATGGGTAGAGAACCCATATTATCAATATTTTTGTGGGGAAAGATTATTTCAGTATAAGCTACCGATTGATAGGAGTTCTATGTCTAAATGGAGGAAGCGTATAGATGTAGGTAAGCTAGATAAGATATTACAGGAGAGTTTAAGATTAGCTTATGACAGTAAAGCATTATCACTTGAGGATGTTCGCAAGGTAGCGGTTGATACTACGGTTCAAGAGAAGGCGGTAGATTATCCGAGTGAGATTAAACTATTATTAGATGGGATAATAGATTTAGGGCGTAGTGCATCGAGAGCAGGTCTTAGATTGAAGCAGAATTATCGCCTTCGCGAAGTCTCTTGCTGTCAAAGCAAGTGGTTATGCGCATGCTCGTCAAATGAATCGTTTGGGGGCAGCAAGAAAGAACATGAGCAAGCTTATGTTTAAGCTAAATCAGAGGATAAGCAATGCGATAGATAAATCTGGAAAGACTATAGAAGATTTACCTGAGCATTTAACAGAAAGATTATCCTCAAAACCTCTCAAAAATTAATTCTTCACAAAAGACCCAATAGGCTTCTTAAAACTCTCTACAACCCTACTACCTGAAACAGACTCATACTCACCTTCTAACTTCTCATACCCACCCGCAACCATCATCCCCCAACTCCTACCCCCATAACGACCCACCTCCAGTAGCTGCACTGCCAAGCACTAAATTCACATCCAACCTTGCAATTTCATAAAATCATAAAAACTATTATTTTCAGTAGTCTCAAATTCTGTATACCTCTTACCTAACAAACACTCACCTATAAATTCTTCAAAAGAATCTGTAATCTTAATAGGATCCTTGCAGTCAAAATCTTCCCTACTAAAATAAATTACCTCCCCTCTCTTATTAAAGGTAAAAATACTACCATCAGCATCCTTCCCAAATGGAAAATATTCCCCTTTCAATATATCTCTCCAGTATTCTACCTCCTCCTTCAAAACTATTATACCACCAGCCTCAGATCCATAAAATACCACAAACCCTAACCCTAAATTATCAAACTCCTTCACAAATTCCCTATAACTCCCCGGCACATACGGATACTCAATCAATATACCTTCTAATTCCCCAGGTCGCCATAGATTATCTTCGGGTCCTATATCAATAAAATACTTACCAAGGTATTTTTTAGATTCTTTTGCTTCTTTCAAAAACCTAACCTTCTCTATCCAGTTCATCATTTCTTCTCCATAACCCTTAATATCCTCGTCCCAACAGAATATGGCTCAATCTGATGCCTAACCTGCACTCCAATAGACCTGTTTACCGCCTTATCTAATAATCCCATCTCACTTAATATATCCTTACCTCCTAACTGCAGTTCATGTAAATGATCTACATCCATATCTTTTATTAAACGTTGTATTCTTCTAAACTTCTCAGGTTCACTTGCCATAAATTTCTTCTCGGCTTTATCTAGGATGGTTCTGCGATATGCTCTTGTTGCCATACTAGTTCTTTCCGGCTCAACCTTATACAACTTCCCACGTTCTGCTAAATCATCTAGAGCTCTTACCTTCTTGTCAAATGCCATTCTATTTGTTCCAGGTTTATGCTTTAATTCTAAACTCACAGCTTCTCTTGTATACGCAACGCCACTCACATTTCCAGCGCCATCTTTTTTGACCATCATCCCTGATGGGTGGAGGGGGCTTGCTTCAACTGCAGGTTTCGGTACGCGCGCATTAGGTATAATGGAAGGCTTCTGCTTCGCAACAAACTCATAACTTCCATCTACTATCTTTATAGTGCCGCTCTTAAGTTCAGACTCAGCAGGTGTACTAATATATGTATAACGAGGACCCCTACTTACACTAGGCGATATCTGCGGTAAATCCTTACTACTATTTATACTAAACTCCTTACCCTTACTACCTATATCACGTCCAGCAAGATCAAGTTCCGCATATCTCGTGCCAACACCACCAGGCCCATAATCACCAGAAACCTTCACCATAGATCTAGCCCCAGATCTTGATGAAAGCATCTTCCTAGCAACACTAACCCCCTCACCTGCTCCCCCTAATGCAGATAATATAGCAATCTCATACGCAACCTCCTCCGTCTTCCTATGAACGTAATAACCCCCAATAGGCTTCTTAAAACTCTCTACAACCCTACTACCTGAAACAGACTCATACTCACCTTCTAACTTCTCATACCCACCCGCAACCATCATCCCACCCATAGACATCCCAACCAAATTACCTCTTCTAGCACTAGCTATAACACCCCTAGCCCCAATCACAACCTCCATAGCACCAATACCCCTACTCACAACCTCATCATTCCTCGATAATCCATCATCTACCCTATCTATCATCCCATACTTAAATAAATCTACCTTCCCAAGCTTCGTCGCAGCTCGCCTTAACTCTACCTGCTCCCTCGTATAACCACTCCCTTCCCTCTCATCCCTTATTAAACCTACCTTCTGCCACTCCTCCTCAGAAACACCACCACTCGCATGAACTAAATACTTCGCCGCCTTCTCATACCTATCCCTCTCCTCCTCACCCATACCTTTCGTCACATACATCAAAACTTGCTGCTCATCACTATGTAACTCACGGTTGTTACTACGACCACTACCTCCTACATTAGATGCAGCACCAATATCACCTACACTACCACCACCAACAAAACTCGATATAGCTCCTATACTACTTGCAACTCCAACTCTTAACTCCCTACTACTACCTACACCACCATCTTCTCCTACCCTACTACCACCTACCCTATCTATAACACCAGATAAACCCTCAACCGCCCCTCCTCCTATAGCACCATCCCTAAACCTACCACCACTAGCTATACTCGATAAACCACCAACTGCCCCATGCATCGCAACTTTAAGCGCACTCCCATCCCTTATACCATGAAGACTACTCACATCACCTATAGACTTAAACGCACTATCCGTCCCCTCCATCACTACATTCCCACTCAAACTATCACCTATACTACTACCAGTAATACTACTCGAAACTACCGACTTAACACCTACTCTCATACCACTTACAGCACTACCCCTAATAAATCCTCCACCACCACCTAATGCAGCCTTCGATACAACATCAACCCCAGAACTAATACCTCCTAACAACATACTAGATCCTACAGCTCTCACTCCTTCCTTACTTAATACCTCACCTAACCCCTTGCCTATATCACCACGATTATTTACACTACTTACCACAAACCTACTACTTAACGCACTAACCCCAGCACGAATGCCTGAAGATATAACAGCACTTCCTACACCACTTACACCCATACTACCAGTAATCGTAGCTCCAAGCCCTGACCCAATGCCGCTAGTCACACTACCTGCCACCACAGATAATACGCTACTCGCCTCCGGCGTAAGACCTGATCTCCTGTAATTTGTATTTGTTACCTCATCACTTATGCCCACCACAGATACATCATCCCTACCCGCAGCTGCCTTACCTACCACAGATTCATTAAATGATGAATTATCATTTCCACTAACCCTACGCTCTACCTTAATTCCACCACTAACTTCTCCAAACTCAAGCCCTCCCTCAAATCTTGTCTCATTTGCAACATTGCCACCTCTTTCGCTTACCTTCACAGACTGCCAAGCAGCGTCCCTATAACTCGTACTAGAACTAACCATATTCAAAGTCTTCGCAGCTAAAATCTCAACCCTACCTCCATCTATTCGTGCCCCCTCACCTGATACAATATTCGCCCCTCTCATAATAGTACCATCACCAGCAAATACCTTAAACCTCCCATGAGCCTCAATAGCACCTCCAGATAAATTCTCAGAATGAATAACTGACGTAGATATTTTAGAAGATTTCACGCCAAAATTATTGCGTTTGCTTGATACGCTACTTGCTTCATAGTGATGCATATCAATCCCTGCTCTTACCTCAACACCACCAGCAGCAATTACCTCAATATCTCCGCCGCTTGCCACTTTACTTGCATCAACAACAAAATCACCGTCAGCCTTTATAAAAGCGGAACCCGCTACAACCAAACCACTCCCCTCATTTACCACATGATACTCCCTACCATCATTACCAGATTCATATCTCGATTCAATATTATGCGCAGAAAGTTTTATATCTCCTCCAGCTTCCATAGATAAATTCCCAGCCATTAATATAGAAGCATGGTGCAATTGGTCGCCGGATGTAATAGACCTTACATCCCCTCTAAAATCTATAGTAGATACTCGCCCAAGCTTCTCTCTAAAACCATCATAAGACGATTCCCTAGATTTTTCAGTAATATTGAAAATATTCTCAGCTGAAAATAACGCACTTCCAAGCCCGGAAATCGTGCCGCCAACATTCACAATATCACCAGCAGCACCAAGACGCATATATTTTGATGCAAAGATAGAGCCTCCTAGATTACTTATCCCAGACCTACTTAGTAGCGTAACATTACTTCCCCTAATATTTCCTGTATTTACTATAGATTCTGCTGATATATTTATCTCATCTGCAATTAATCCATCAATTCTAGTTTGACCACTTGCTAAATACACTTTCGGAACTATTTTTATTTGATTGCCTATGGTAATAGGCTCATGCCAAACTATATTTCTCCGAAGCCTTGAAACTGATTCATGAGAGATTGAAGCACCAGGCACAAGACCAAGACGCACTGCCTCATGATCAGCGTTTCTATATAAATGATACATCAATTCTTCATTTGTCTTTCCATAATCTAAACTTCCTACTAAATTGCTAATTTGGTCTCTTACTAATTTTACATGAGAATAATCAGGGAGCGAAGATTCGGGCTGCATACTAATCGAAGTACTTTGTAGGACTTCAGGCATCCTACGTGATGCTAAAAACCTATCTGCATTAACATAATCTGGGTTAGTCTCAATTCTGTAAGTCCTGCTAGGCTTATCAGGAATATTGAAAGAATATGATTCACTAGATTCTATTTCATGTATCCTTCTTGAATCTTCCATGTGTAACATCAAACTATATAACTCACTTTCTTTTCCTTCTCCATCGCCCGAGGAGTCATATGTACCTGGAGCTTCCATAAGCGCAATATTCAAAGCATTAGTGTTTAAAATAGCCCTCTTTTCTCCTGCTAAAATCTCTGTGATACTATCTATCTCATCTGCATCGCTCACATTAGATTCACCAGCTACAGAGCCCCCATCACCAGAGCCAAAAATAACTACAGGCACTTCTGTAAATTCTGTTGAAGTTCCTGATTTAGAATTTCCGGTTTTCACAGAACTTGAGGTCACAGCAATGCCAGAAGATGGTCCAAAACTTATCTCGGGAATAGGTTCAAATTCTATTTCTCTATTTACAGCACTTAAAAGTTTTGACCTGAATGCTGTAACTTCTGGATTAGTAAATGTTGCAGCTTGCGTAATTTCATCTGCAGCCATTTTAGCAAATATATCAGCTGGTAATGTTTGTGGTGGCATAGGAGTTATAGCAGAGAGAGAATTTTCGATTGGCGCAATTGGTGGCTTATGAGATGGTGCTACCATACTATAACCTCTTGGCCCAAATTCTGCACGACTATTGATAACAGCACGAGCAAGATTACCAGCAATTGATCTAGCCCTTATTATTGATCCACCAGCACTATAACCTCGTTCACCAACTACTTCCTCATGTGGCACAACATGATATGCTGTTGCAGAAGCCATAACATCATGAAGCCTACCCTGCCCCCACTTTCCACTTCTTTTTTGATGGTGTACATATTCATACGAATACTCCTTATATTTAAAACCTCTATCATAAACTGCTTCCATAGGATTTATTAATTCAGTCCCACTAACATATACAGTGTTTGCAGCAGCAATAATACTATGGTCATTTGTTATACGACCTAAAACATCAATATTTATACTACCATTTGTAATTAAATGTGCAGGAACACCAGGAGACACATCATCTCTTTTGTAAGCAAAAACATAGTCACCAATTTCTCTACTTGGTAATAATCCAATTTCTCTTCTTATACCTCCTACACTTGCACCTTCTTTTTTATACGGAAGACCATATGTACTCATTAATTCCGCACTTGATTTAGCATGAGAAATACGAAATCCAGGATTATTGTTAGAAAAATTACCACTTCTTACAGTAATAGTTCCTGAATATAAACTTTCAATTGTTCCATAATTAGCAACAGAACCGGTTTTTGCTCCACCATAGCCAGTTAGCGATATATCTCCACGAGCAAGCACTACAGAATTATTAACTATGTTACTTGCACCAATATCGACAAAACTACCTTGCAAATAATGAGAATTTATCACAGAGGTTTCAGCCTGTATTCCAAGTCTTCCACCTGCACCAATTGTACCATAATTTATTAAATCACGAGTATTAATTATAATATCAGAACTCGAAAATAATTCACCAGACCCTTGATTATTTACGTATCTTGCGCTTATTGAAAGATTTCCAAGAGAATGTGTTTGTGAACCCCACCCAGATACAAATGAATGTCCTGGAAGTATAGCAGTAAATCCTCCATCAGAACGAATCACACCATTTTGCGAAAAATCTCCAGCTAATGTAACTCTGGCACTTCCACGCGTATATAACGCACCTCTATGCACAAAATCCCTAGCTTCAATATCCAAATCTCCAGAAGATGTCACAACTTTTCCAGCAGGGATAGTAAGACCGCCTACAACCTTTACCCTCCCACCCGATGTCCCTATATAGCCAGGATCAAGCAAATCACTCTCAACTACCATATCCATATTTTTAGCAAAAATAGTGCCTAGATTTTCAAGCCTCTTTGTGAGTAAAGTTAACTTACCATCAGATAATAATTTTGAAGCCGGAGTAGTAAGTTTGAACGCTTCAGTCGTAATATTTAAAGCACCTCCAGATTGGATTATCCCACTACCCTCTACAAGTTTTACCCTACTACCAGGAATCTCCTCTACTCCGCCTATTGTCAGCCCACCTTGAACCAAAATTTTATCCTTAACTAGCAAAGATGAAGCTGTACGAAGTGATATATTCCCAGAATTAGATGCTAAATTTGCGATTTCAATATTCCCGGCAGTAGCCAAAACTTTGGACTCAACTGAATTGAGATGCATTTTTCCATCACTTTTTATAGAAGATGCAGTAAGATGTAATTTTCTGCCACTTCCATATAATAGTCCTGTCCCTGCATTATCAAAACTCCTCGATACACTAACTGTAGAATCAGCATCAAATCTAAGTAACTCACTATTCCTGAAACCACCAACTAATAATTTTTCAACCACACCCTTAAAAGCAAGCATTTTTGAATTAGTAACATCACCATCTATACCTAAATTCGTAAGGCCAGTAACAACAATATCTCCAGCATTCATAAAACTACCAGACACACGCCCACTAAACCCACCATCTAGCACCATAAGGCTTCCTGTATTCTCAAAAATGTTTGAAGAAATTGCCATAGTTTTTACAAGTACCTTTCCTTCATTTCTAAATTTTCTAGCTCCAGCATTAAACTTTCCTGCGCTCTGCAAAGCCCCCTTGTTAGTAAAATTTCCAGAAAGAGGAATATTCATATCTCCACCGACCAATATTATACCAGTCTCCATATTAGAAATGTCTCTTATCTCAGCCGAAGTCTTATTTGAAATGGTGAAATTTTTTAATACCTCAATAGACCCTCTATTAATCACTTCATTTCCAGCTCTTACCCCTAAACTTCCTTTTTTTACGCGGATCACACCGGCATTTTCTAACTTTGTTACCTCATATAAATTCATATCTCCATTTAAAATGCTAATTTCACCTCTGTTAATAATATCAGAAGAAGTAATAGCGCTGGTATTACCTAATTTTATTTTTTTGAGATTCTCAAACCTTACAGTGTCAACATCAAATTTTCCTAAAACTTCTAATGTTCCACTGTTAGTAATATTCAGAGCAGAAAGAAATTTTACATCAGCATTTGAAACTATGGAACCAGTTGCTCTGTTTTCTATATTCCTAATCTTCTTTCCAACTATTAAATTCGTAAATATCAAATCCCTTGCGACTTTAATATTTTTGCTATTAACAATTTCTTCACCTACCTTTAGTTCAAGACTTCCTTTATTCACAGCAAATGTCCCTGCATTCTCAAACTTTCTCATCACACTTAAATTCATGTTTCCATCAACAACAGTAATTTCACCATTATTGGTAATATCCAAATTCAAAGACGAAATAGTACTGGTTTTACCTAAATTTATAACACCACTCACATCATTAAGAATCTGAGTTTTTATAGAAAAAATTCCTCCATTATCAGCAATGATCTTCCCGCTATTAGTTAAAGAACCTACTACTGTAGTAATATTAAGAAGATTAGCTGAGGCATGTAATGTACCAATATTACTAATATCGTCATTTATCATTAATGTTAAACCTTGCGCCTCTAATACACCTCTATTATCTAGTGATTTACTATTTGCTGTAATATTTCCAAATGTACTGCCTATAATACCCTCAGCACCATTTATAACTTTTCCACTACTACTAAGAACTATATTTGACTTCGCTACAAAAGTTCCGAAATTGTCTATACCACCATTTATTATAGAAAGATCAAGCGTTTCACCTGAGGAAATGATAGAACCATATAAGTTCTTTATACTAGCTCTAGCAGCTAATACAGCACTCTTAGCAGATACTATCCTGCCACCTGAAATATTTCTAATATCATGCGAACTCAAATTTGTAGAACCTTGAGAATAAATCATACCATTATCATTCAATATCTCTCTACTTGATAATAAAACTAACTCATTTTCAGCTTCTATACTTCCACCGTCACTATTAACAATTTGTACAAACTTGCTCTCAACCTCCATATCCAACTTAGTTTTTACATTTAAACCATGAATTGTGCCTGTATTTGATAAATTTGCACCACTTAATGATAAACCTCCCTTAGTAATTATGTCGCCTCTATTTGTGATATCATTACCAGAAATCAACTTAAGAAAATCTTTCGCACCAATGAAAGAACTTTTACTATTCTCTATACTGTTTACTGAATGAATCTCACAGGAAGTAATGCTTTCTAACCTACCTCCCTCCAAATTCACTATCTTCCCAGCATCAACATGTAAAGGCAAACTCGAAATAATCTTACCACCACGATTTACCAGATCATCGGTAACACTAAAAAATATGTCTTTACCAGATACAATTTCTCCAGCATTTACAAAGTTATTAAACTGCCCTTCACTATATATCTTCCCAGCAGACCTAATCATCCCATCATTAAAAAATGTTTTTGACTCTAAGCTTACAGACTCATAACCATATATAGCACCTATCTTATCACCATTAGTAAAATTCTTTATGGCTCTCTCGCTTACTAATGTAGCTAATCCATGAGTTTTAAGAATCCCAGAATTCTCTATATCTCCCGCAGCTACACTTAGTGACTCCTCTGAATCCACAAATCCTGAATTTTCAAAGCTTTGTGCCACAACAAAATGAGAACTTTTTAACCACATTTCCCCATCATTAGTGAGACTTAATGATTTGAAATCCGCAGGTCCAGATAAACTTACAAATTTACCTGTAGAACTATTTACCAATCCATTCTCTACATCAAAAATAAGGCCCTCAGCTTTAATCAATCCTCTATTACCTAAATAATCACTCTTTTCATTAATAATCCCGGTTTCGCTTACTATCAATGCTTCAGAACTATTTTCTATACTCTTACCAATAAAAAGATTTATGTCAGATTTCGCTCTAATTACTCCAGAATTTGCCAAATTCCCTTCTGACACGGTAATATCCAGACCTCCTTCTAAACCCCTCAGTTCTCCAGCATTTGAAACCAAAGATTCTACAGAAATACTAATTTCTTCCCCCTCCATCACCCCATTATTTATAAATTCTTTACTTTTATTAGTAATGCCATTATTAGATAAAATTTTAGAAGCAAATGAGTTTTCTACAATATTCTCTGAAATTAATTTCACTCCCAAACCACCACTTATCAAGCCATCAGAGATATTCCTTATATCGCGAGAGCTTAAATTGGTGTAACCCTGTTTTGAATTAATTATTCCAGAGAGCTGATTTAGTATCAGAAATCTTGATGACAAAACAATATCACCATTTGCCTCAATTTTTCCACTATTGATAATTTCTTCAAATGCCTCAGGCTTTACTTCAATTTTAGAACCAGCTGATAGTAACCCTTTATTCTTTAATTCCATTGCATCAAATAATAAGCCACCAGATGATATAATTTCCCCACTATTTTCAATATTAAAAGCGCCAATATCTATACTTTCTGATGCTGAAATGCTTGAAAATTCGCTATTCTCTATCGCACTATCTGATATAATTTTAAAAGACGCAGAAGTTTCAAGCCTCGCACCACCTGAATTCACAAATCTCCCCGCTGTAACAAAAATAGGAAGCCATGAAGTAATTCTACTTTTATCTCCACTATTTTCAAAAATATTCTCAACATCAAATATTATCTCGTCGTCTGATACAATTTCTCCAAAATTAGTAAAACTATCAAATGAGCCGGTACCAAATATACTAGGGAAGACACGTACAGTATCTTTAACTTCAGATAGGATTGTGCTCTCCGTTGATTCAGATTTCTCAACCGCACTATTTTCTATTGTCTCAGCGTTAATATTTGAGTCTTTTTCTGATAATATTGAACCATGATTCTCAAGCTTACTAGAAGATAAAATAAAGCTTGAACCTTTAAACCTCAATTCTCCAAAATTCGTGAAATCACGAGACACAATGTCTGGCGCTTCTGTTAAACTCTTCAGTCTACCTCTATTTACAACCCCACCAACCACATTAATGAAAAACCTATCCGCCTGAATTAAACCATCATTCTCTAATGATTCACTACTTATACTAATTTTACCATTTAAACTTAAGATAGACCCCCCTCTGCCAGAAGTAATAGCACCATTAGACTTTAAAATTATGTTCGACTCCGCCGCAATAATTCCATAATTTCTCAAATCACCACCAGATATTAAAATACCTGAGCCTTCACCTAAACTCTTTAATTCTCCACTATTTGAAGCTAAAGTCTCAGCAGCGATCTCAATCTCTCGTCCTTCAATTAAACTATCATTTATAAATTTGCCGCTCTTATTCACAATCTCACCACCAGATAAGATACTAGCCTTATCCAAATTCTCAAACCTACCATCTGCAGTCAGTAACATTCCTAAATCACCTTTTATTAAACCACTAGAAACATTTCTTAGATCTTTAGAACTCAAATCAATAAAACTTTGTGAATAAATAGCGCCGGATTCGTTTAATAATGACAAATTTGATGATAAAACTATATCACCATCCGCCTGAATATTACCCATATTAACAATATGCTCAAATTTTTCCCCCACACCAACTATTTTGTATGCCTTTAACAAACCAGTATTACGCAAATTTGCACCACTAAGTAATAAATCTCCACTCGCTACAATGTAACCATCACTATTAATATCATGCGAGTCTATATTAAGCATGCCTGCATATATCTTGCCTTTTATATCACCACTAGAAATATTATTTATGAATCCTGCACTTCTAAGCCTAGCAGATCCATCAGTCTTAAGTACACCAGAGTTTCCAATATTTCTAGAATCTATAGTGAATGACTCTCTTGAAATTATAGAAGCCGAATTTTTAAAATCACCAAATGTTGTAAAATATGAACTCCTAGATTCTACCTCCCCTAAATTAAAAAAACTTGATGATTCAAGATTAATACTATCTGCAACTATCTTTCCCATATTCCAAAATTCAGTTCCAGACCATACGTGCAACTCCTCTTTTACCCCAATCAATCCCTTGTTATTAAAATCACCAATAGACATAATACTGGCATTACCACCTCTACTAACTACATATGCTAAAGGATGGTTTTCAAAATGACCAAGTGTATTCACTTCAACTCCAAGAACACCAAACATACTAGCATTTTCAAAATTCCTTACATCACCTACAGAATTAATCTTCAATCTATCTTCAGCAAATATATTCCCAAAATTACCAAATTCTTGCTGAGTTCTTACATCCAAAATTCTAGCAGAAATATGACCATGATTTTGCAGGCTTCCAGTAGCCTCAATGCTAATATTACCAGCAACAGATGCTACTTTGCCAGCATTCCTGAATGTACCGGCTATAAAATCTATGGATTCATTACCAGAACTCACAGAAGAAGTTTGTATGGTACCCAAATTATCTATAACATCTCCGCTAATTTTCATAGTAGGAGAAGATATACTAGAACGTTCACTTACCTTCACCTTATCCTTAGCACTCACATTATAAGAACCAGTTGCATGAATCTTCGAATCTTTAACAGATACAACAGAACTCTTTTTTGACACTATTTCAATATCCTCTCCTTGAATAGATGAATGAATAATTTTCCCATCTGCAGTTATTTTCATCTCCTTCTTAACAGATATTTCAGGTAACTTAATACCAGCACCATCTTTTGTCGCAACTATAGTAATACGATCCGCGTATAATCCACCAACAATACTCGAATCAATCGCTACACTCTTTTCCTTTTTCTCGTGCATGTCATTTTTTGAAACAGATCTAGTGTCATAATCATACGAATTATTACCGGTAACTATCTTTATCTCTTTTGCATGAATCCTACTAGCTACCTCAACAGTCTTTGCAACTATGTCAAAATAATCTAGCCCTGTCATATCCAAATCCTCAGGCCCCATATAAACACGCCCGGAATTAACTATTATACTCTCTAATCCCCCATTACTATCAATCGAAGGCACGCCTGTAGCAATAGTAGCAGAGGCTGCATTAATAAATGTTGCACCATCTATACTAATACCGTTTGGGTTAGCAAGAATATATGCAGCCTTTCTCCCAGCTATTTCAGTAGGACCGGCTAGAGTAGACGTATTATGAGAAACTACATGATTAATAATAATATCAGCGGTTCTACCATCAGAAAAATTTGGATTCGCAAGAACTTGCCCTCCAATCTCTGTTTTTACCATTGTATCACTGTTATTAATAATGACTCCAGCAGTATCTACATTGAATTTATCGTAAGTGTTGTAAGATACACCAGCAGCACTCGGGGTCGCTATATTAACAACAGCTATGTCAGGATTTGCTGCAGTAGTGATTTCAACACCATGCAAGACAGATTCACTATGCACTACTATTCCCTGGTCAGAGGCTATCTGTCCTTCTGCATAACAATTATATGTTTGAGAAAAAAATAATATAAAAGAAAGAAAATAGCATATCCCTCTTCTAACAATATTATCTATAAATAAGTATTTCTTTATATGCGCAGATTTATACATTTAAACCTCTATCACAACTGAAAAAAATATATTATTTGATTTGCTAGACTTCGTGTTGCCAAGTGAATTCACTTTTGAATAAACAAAATTCGTAGAGATCACACCACCACTTGTTCTAACACCTATGGAGGTAGAACTTAATGAACCTCGTTTTTTAGGATTATCATCAAATCGATAAAAATCTCCTAAATCAAGTCCAACAAATAATTGAGGCTTCCCAAGCAAGACTGAGAATAGATTTTTTGATTTTTGAGGAAGATCTAAAATTAGTTCATTACGAACATAATGTCCTTCCTCACTTTTTAATAATACATCGTTAAACCCACGAACTGCATTTGAACTTCCAACATCAAATTTTTCTGAAGCATATAGAATATTCTGGCTATGCTGCATTTTAAAATTTGAACTAAAAATCATGCTACCAAAAGAAAAATTATGCAAGTATTTATAATAGTTTGCATCACATATCACTTTAGTAAAATTTGATGCAGGAGATAAGGATTTATAGAGATAATATTTAGTAGCATCAGCATCCAATCCTTTCTCCACAGCACATCCAGTCTGCAACCATCCACCTAGTACTCTGCTCGACAAATTAATACCTAATTCTATTACAGTTAATTTATAACTTTGATAGTTTAAATTAATATTATTGATCTTTTCTTTATAATTAGACTTCCTAAAGCCTATATTAACATCCAGTTTTTTATTTCCATCTCTAATAAGATTTTTAGTTATATTGATCCCACCTCTATTATGATTTCCAGAATAAAAAATTGGTAATTCTACTAAAGGTACTTTATCCTTATGAAATCCATAATCATAATTAAAAGTTACCTTGTAATAATCATATGGAATCGACCAAATGATGTTATAATTTTGCATTAGATTATTTTCAAAATTCTCAACATTATGCCTCTCTGATAAAATCAAAGAATCATTCAAAGATAAAATATTATCAACTGCAAATGTTGAAAACCCTTGGTATAAGCTTTTAGATTTATCACCTGAACTATCAATTCCAGTAGATACATAAAATCTTTTCTTTGGAGTGTTTCTAATAATTAACTTAGATTCACCGTCTTTCCCTCCATGCATTAGTTCTATTTTCGCATTATTTGATCTTAGATTATTTAAATGCTCTATAGCTTGCTCTATATCTCGTAAGTTTACATCATTACCAACCAATTTTGGAAAACTACTCTCAATAGAGCTATCGCTTGGATTCTCATACTCAATCTCCACTATTTTACCTTGAATAACATTGAGACGTAGAACATTGGATGCCAGATCTTGTTCTGGAACTTCAACACGCGCAGTTAGATAACCACGCTTCATATAATAATTAGTTATACTATGAATAATTGCATTTATATCTTCCACAGAAATACATCTCAAAATAAATGGCTTTATGAGTCTTTTTTTCTCTTTCGGCGAGATTTTAACTTCTGAATTTATAAAAATATCGTTTATTGTAAAACACGAAGCTAAAACCTCAGTGCACGCAAACACGCCATAAAAAAATAATATTAAAATCAGAATAGATATCTGAGTTCGAAATCCTACAAACACAATTTATAATATACTTCAAATCATATCCCAAATTTGCTTAGGCCGTTTACAACAAAAAAACTCTGCGAAGAATAGCGCTGTACACTTCTTACAGTCGCATCGTACATTTCACACTTTAGGTGTCTATAAGTCTTTTGATTGAAGCATTGGCACAATAAGCTAACGGTAACCTGTAGTATATTCAAATATCTCAAAAGCACAACTAAAAGTTATGACAATTTTGGGAATAACGATTGATATTAGGTATTCATTAAAGAGTATGCACTATTAACAAAATATTCTTTTCGGATATTTTGTTGTCAAAACTTGTTTTCTGTGCTCGAATATTAGTATCAATGATACTGTTGATGGATTTACTATAGTCAATTAACTTGAATATGGGAACTAGGAACGACAAATGAAACTATTTTTGTCATCTCTGTGAAAGCAAGAATCTCTTTTTTAAGAATAGATACCGCATTAAATGCAGGAAGACAGAGAAATAAAACTGAGAGATCAATTTTCATTATCTTCACCTTTTTTGAACGAAATTAAGTTAATGAT
>Ga0206866_1129_pt1 | contig 16521 bp, 17 predicted proteins | sample Alteio_BWOrgCont_40_FD_152626 | JGI IMG/M metagenome (GOLD analysis project Ga0206866, IMG submission 152626) | Enriched cells from forest soil in Barre Woods Harvard Forest LTER site, Petersham, Massachusetts, United States -... | ecosystem: Environmental > Terrestrial > Soil > Temperate forest >... | reverse complement strand
TGAGAATTTTTCTGATAAAATCACCTTTTTTTAAGGTGTAGTTGGTAAATTCAAAATTATTTTTTTCAGACGAAGAGGCATCAGACAATAAACTCTTTTTAAGATCTGCATACTCATCCCGAGCAGCCACGTTTGATCTCAAGTAGTCCCTAAACAAAATGTTGAGCTCAATTTCAGGATGACCTTCTTGGTATACGTGGAGATTTATATCAACTTCGCCGCGTTTGCTAAAACCATAATGTAATGGGATGTTGTACTCGCCTCGGTACGTAATGCCGATTTTTTCCAACTTTTCTATGATATGTGAAGGGTCTTTTACTACCGCAATTATGTCAATCTTAGGTTTAGCTGCAAGTTCGGGTACCGATGTGGAACCTATATGATGAACTGCAACACAATTGTCACCAAGAGCTTTTTTTGATGGCCGTTGCTTGAATATCAAAGAGGTTTGGCCAGCTGGGATTATAGGGCACAACTTCAATCTTTTTCATAGTATCCTTATGATGTAGCCAAAAGCATTTTTAGTGGCTGAAATTCATCATTTTTTTCTATATTGGTCTCAAAAAATCTATTATTCTTCCAATAAATTTTGTACGCATGAGCAGCTTTTTTTGAACTAATAATGCGATAGTGATTGCCAACTACTTCCAATGCGCAGCAATCTTCAAGGGCAATGGCAACACCAGAACTACGCTTCATCATTTTCTTTAATGATGATTTGCGCTCGTATTCGGAATTATAATGAGGGCAGTTTAATGCATCAATAAACCCTAAACCTGTCACCTTGATATAATCAGCGTCAGGGTTTATTGATTTACGTGAATCTGAATTGCCATTATTAAACCAACAGATTGAACCTGCGCTTACGCCACTCAGCACTATGCCTTTTTTTCGTGCCAGTTCAAGTAATATATCTATCCCTAATTTACGCCATAAATTCATCATTTTTAAGGTATTGCCGCCACCAACATAAATAATGTCTGTCGATAAAATTTTTGTTTTTATGGTGTCGTAAGGTAACTTTTTATCAAAAAGGAGCAGCGTGTCGACTATACAACCCAACTTGGAAAAATAGTTACTGGCGCGAGTACAATAATCGGTGTTATCGGAACTGGCAGTTGGAATAAACAACAGTTTAGGGTGTAGCTGATTACTGAGATTAACAATCTCTTTATCAATCGGTAAGGTATTCTTTTTATTGATATTGCTACCACCAATGGCTATAATTTTTTGTGTCATACATTGTACCCTTAACTATTTTACTTTAATCTTATCGCTACATTATTATAGAGATTATCTAAATAATAGTTGAGTGAATTTATTTACTGTAAATCGGATGAAGATTGTGATGAGAAATTATTCAAAGATAATAGTGGCAATTGGGCTGCTCTGTCTAGCAGGTTACGGTGTTTACTACAAAGTCAGCAGCTATTATAGTTTGGCATATCCTAAACTCAACTTTGAACAAAGCTGCCCAGACTCAGCAGGCCTACGACCAATTTTTACATGGAATAACGACAATGCGCCTTATCTAGAAAAATTACGCCAAAAGTTTGGTCTAGATGCGATAGTGATCGATTACCATACGGATCTTGAAAAAATTTTAGCCATAACCAATTGGGTACATCATTTGTGGGAACACAATGGTGACAATGCGCCTGAGAAATCGGATCCGATTTCAGTTTTAACAGAAGTAATTGAAGATAAAAAACAGTTTCGTTGTGTTGAATATTCCAACGTAACCGCTGGTTGCCTGAATGCCTTGGGCATACCAGCCAGAACTCTCAGTCTTAGAACTGCCGATGTTGAAACTCGTGCATACGGGGCCGGACATGTAGTAATCGAGGCATATTTAGCAGAGCTTAATACATGGATAATGGTTGATACACAAGCGAACGTAATACCGGTGTTAGATGGTAAACCGCTCAACGCGGTAGAGCTCCAGGAAGCCCTCGCACAAAAACCTTCTGGTTTAACGATTATGTCACACGCGCCGGGTGCAACTTTTGATGAATATGTGAGTTTTATAAAACCTTATTTATACTATTTTCAAACGGCGTTAGAGCAAAGTTATAATGATGATTCTCACCAAATTGCCAAATCAGTGATGCTGGTGCCAATTGGTGCAAAAAATCCTACAATTTTTCAAATCACTTCGCCCATAGTAAATGTAGAATACACGCATTCAGTAGCTTGTTTTTATCAAAAACCAGTAATGATATGACAGGTGAGTATGTTGTTCCTGGCCAATCGTATTCGATTGATGATGAATTGGTGTTGTGGATGGATAAACAAATCGTGTGGGAAAATTAGTTCATTTATCTTTTTTACAAAAGGCGTACTATGCAAAAAATTTTTTATATCATTTTTTTATTATTAGCAGTCGTTATGGGTTGTTCTGTCCTCTTCTGGTGGAAAAAAAAGAGTCAGCACGTGTTAAAAATCCTCCCAAATATGGAACGAAAAGAGATCCGCGAACACAATGTTGTCGGCACACTTTTTAAGCCTAAAGGTGATGTGACGTTACCTGGTCTCATTATTATTCCTGGGTCGGATGGTGGCATACCGGAAGAGATTGCGCAGCACTTCGCCTCACTTGGGTATGTTGTGCTTGCGTTAGGATATTTTGGAGTTGAGGGACTGCCCGAAAAACTTGAAAATATTCCACTCGAATATTTTGAAAACGCAATCACATGGTTTGGTAAACAACCCTATGTTAAACAAAACAGCATCGGATTAATAGGATCTTCACGCGGAGGTGAATTGGTGCTCCTTTTGGGCGCTACATTTCCAGAACTTATCAACGCGATTGTAGCGTACGTGCCTAGCAGTGTTGTCTACGGAGGATTTCCTAATTTGAATGGCCCGGCATGGACACATCACCATAAACCGATAACTCCGTTTGTGCCTTGTTCAAGTAATGAAGAAGTAATGCAGGCAGTTAAAGAAGGTAAATTACCGGTTCATCAAGGAACGTTTGAAGATCCATTTGAGATTCTTCCCGTATATTTATATGACATGCAAAAGTATCAACAGATTTTTCAAGAAGCTGCTATTCCTGTGGAAAATATTGCCTGCCCATTACTTATCCTCACGGGTGAGGATGACAGGATGTGGCCATCAACGATGTTTGGCAACATGGTTATGGAAAGATTAGACAAAAAAGGATCTACTATTGCCAGAAAACATCTGCATTTTCCTCATGCAGGACATGCATTTGCAATGCCTGATGCACCGGCATCCGACAAACCAGTATATCATCCAGTAGGAAAATTTTGGTGTACTTTTGGTGGAACAGCAGAGGGCAATGCTTATGCAACTAAAGAATCGTGGCGTGAAGTACAAGAGTTCTTGAAAACATACCTACCATAAGGATCCCCTCAAATGAAATTGACACCAATTTGTATCACCGCAAAAATAAATCCTGACCTTGATGGGGTAGCTTGTGCATTGGGCTATGCAGACTTATTGAATAAACAACATGTGCGTGCGCAAGCGTGTATATTTGGCACCCCACAGTCTGAAGTACAATACTTTATAAAAAATCATGCTATTGCCATACAAACGTTTGATAGCAGCGCGCCAGCTCAATGGCACAAATTCATTCTTGTCGATGCGAGTTCGATGCGGGGTATGCCGCATGTGGTACAAGCAAACTTGGTGCAAGAGATAGTTGATCACCGAGTTGGTGAACCCGAAAAAGAGTTTCCTCATGCCAAAATACAAAATGAGTTGGTTGGTGCTGCAGCTACGTTGATTGTAGAGCGATTTATGCAAGCAAATATATTGCCTGACTACAACAATGCAAAATTGTTATATGGCGCTATTTTTCATAATAGTTTGAACTTTATTACTTCAAATACGACTGAACGAGATAAGCTTGCCGTACAATTTTTGGAAAGAAATTTTGATCTTAATCAAGCATTAATAGATGAAATGTTTCAGTATGCTAGCCAAGAGATACTGCGCGATCTCTATGGCTCAGTAGTGAGTGACGCAAAGCAGTTTGGTGAGTTTAACTTCTATCAACTGGTTATGTCCGACGTTGATTATAAAAGTTTAGAAAAAGAGTTATCAAAAATAGTAGTGAACGAAGATATCAAGCATCCGTGCGCATGGTCCATGGTAAATATTGTGGATGTTAACAAAAAAGTTTCGTATTTGTTTGTACCATCGACAATGGGACAGGAAATTCTCACACGAGGTCTTGGCTGCACCTTTATCGATTCATGGGCCATGGTTCCTGCGACTTTACGGAAAGAGATTATGCCGAAAATAACCCTGGAGTCCAGATGATTAAAGAGCGATACGCCGCGCGCGTTTTTCTTATCAACGCTAAAAATGAGATTTTGCTTTTGCATTTCAATGCATCGCTTTCGGTTATTAATCAAAAGGATCTGCAATGTTCGCCGCACTCCTCTGCTCATTGGGTCACACCTGGTGGACAGATGGAAGGAAATGAAACGCCGCAACAGGCTGCGCGCAGAGAGCTGTATGAAGAAACAGGAATTGAAGACGCAGAGTTTGTCGAGACTCCTGTTTTTTACTCAGAAATAGAGTTTTTGTTTAGAAATGAGCCTACGGTATTTAAAGAGTATTTTTTCGTTGCTCGCGTACAACATGCAGATATATCAACGGCTAATTTTACTCCTGAAGAAAAAATATTCATACGCGCCCACAAATGGTGGTCGTTTAAAGAGCTACAAGAAACGACCGAGAGAGTTTTTCCGTTAGAAATAGTGAATCTTATTGCGCCTTTTATAAAGGATATTTAATCGATTCACTTAATGAGTATATTTTAGTAGTTTTGATGTGAGTTAGTATAAAATTGTGGATTCAACTCTGAACGTTGGGTTGGTTTCGAAAAAAAAAGGAAGATGATGAATAAGTTTAAAACTGTAACAACATTTGTGAGTCACGGCATACTATTAGCAGCCGTATCATGCACAACTTTGTACACCAAATCTAAAAAGGAAGATAGTATGTATTGTGTAGGGTCTCCAGCTCAGGCTGTCCAACTGTTTCCAACGTCAGTCGAAGCTATCGAAGCATTAGTTGCTGATAGCATCGAAAAAGCAAAAAAAGAGGTGCAAAAAATTATTGACGTTCATGATGACAAAAGAACCTTTGCCAATACCATCAAGGCGTATGATAATGTAGCGTTATCTGATTTTTCAATCGCATCAAATGTGTTGCAATCGCTTGAAATGGTAAGCCCGCATGAAAAACTGCGCGAATCTGCACATCAAAGCATTATTCGCATGCAAGGTTTTGCGGTAGACTATTTGAGTAACGATCGTGAGCTCTATAATGCCCTTAAATATTATGCAGAACATAATGCTGTCAATGAGTCTTTGACTACACAAGAACTATATTTCATGCATGAAACATTAGCTAGTTTTAAGCGCAATGGTCTTGATTTGCCTGATGAACAGCAAGAAAAAATTAAACAACTGAAAAAAGAGTTAGCCACATTAACACTTGATTTTGATACTAATATCGCAAAAGATAATAAAACAATTACCGTCAAACCTGATGCGCTACCTGGCGTAGACGCCGATTTTCTTGCTGTTTTGAAAAAGACCGATGCTGGTGATTATATAGTGGGAGTTGATTATCCAACGTTTTTCATGGTCATGCAAAATTGTAGTAACGTGCATACACGCAAAGCGTTATTTTTAGCTTTCAATAATCGTGCTTATCCTGTGAATGAATCAGTACTTCATACAATTGTAAAAAAACGTGACCAACTAGCAAAAATGCTAGGATTTGTAAGCTATGCGGCATTGGATACCAGCGACCAGATGGTAAAAACTCCTGATCGTGCATATCAGTTTATTCATGACCTACTTGAACAATCGTCAAAAAAAGAAGCGCAAGAGTATAAGGACTTATTGAAAGAGTTGCCTGAAGGAGTCATCTTAAATGCCGATGGTAAGGCAAATGCATGGGATACTGCTTATATAATTAATCAATACAAGAAAAAACATTTTGATATTGATGAACTAAAAATAGCTGAATATTTTCCTATGGAAAAAGCGGTGCAAGGGCTTCTTGATATTTATCAGCAGTTTTTTGGTTTAAATTTTAAAGATCAAAAAGCTGATAATGCGTGGCATGAGGATGTGCGCCTTATTTCCGTATATGATGCAACCAATAACAGTTTATTGGGGTATCTATTTTTAGATATGTATCCACGTGAAAATAAATTCACGCACGCATGCGAAAACACGGTAATTCCATCTACGTATGATGAGCACAATAATCCGATTTTGGGTGTATCGTTGGTGATTTGTAACTTTCCAAAATCTACTCAATCAAAACCATCACTCTTAAAACGTGATGATGTACAAACATTCTTTCATGAATTTGGACATGCCTTGCATGATTTGCTTGGCAGAACTCATATCGCATCATTAGCGGGAGCCCACACTAAGCAGGATTTTGTGGAGCTGCCTTCACAAATGTTAGAAGAGTGGTTATCCGATGCATCAATACTAAAACAGTTGAGCAGCCATTACCTTACTGGTGAGCAACTTCCTGACCAGTTGATAGAACGTATTTTATCGTTAAGGCATTTTGCTTCGGGCAGCTTTGTGCAACGTCAATTAATGCTTTCGTTATTATCGTTGGAATTGCATAAAGATGGCGAAGATAAAGATATTCATGCGATGTATAAAGAAATTTTTAATCGTACTCGCCATTTTGTTGCGTACGATCCGCAAGATCATATGTATGCATCATTTGGACATTTAACGGGGTATGGCGCAAAATATTATGGTTATATGTGGTCCAAAGTGTTTGCGCTTGATCTGTTTGAAGAGATCAAAAAATATGGCTTGCTCAATCCAGAAATTGGAAAAAAATATGTGCGTGAAGTTATTGGCAAAGGTGGTAGCCAAGATCCAGATGAACTTTTGAAAGCGTTTTTGGGTAGAGAGCCTAATCAAAAAGCGTTCTTGAAGGACTTGGGGTTGGGGGAGCTCAACTGAGTTATTCAAAATTATAGATTCGTAAGGAAGATTTCAAAAAAGATCTATTCAATTTTTTGCATAAAAACTGATTTGTTGATAAAGTTTGAGGTGATTGTACTATTTTCCCCTATTTATATATGAATTTGCAGGCCGTTATGAAAGTTTTTCTTTCTGTTTTATAAAAAAATATTCGTTGGTGTTACAACCGATTACATATTGTCTCGTTGTTCCATGAGTGGAAACACATTATCCTTAATTTCTAAGGTCAGTTAATGTTTTATAAAATAAACGTGATAACTTTATCCATTTTGATGGGTACGAGTTTCTGCACGTCAGCAAATTCTTTTAAGGAAATTATTATAATGAATACAAAAAACGGTATCTTTTTTGCACAGGACGTATTAAAAAACCCCATTATTTTAGAGTGGGAAGAAATAGGTGGTCATACAGAGTGCCTTTCTGAAAAGATCAAAAGCGTATCTGGTATTTTAGTTCCAGCCTATACCAAAACGGAAGTTGATTTCGCTCAGAAAAAACCTGAATTGGTTGCAAGCGATTTTATGCTTACATCATTAGCGTCAATGATAACACAAGATTTGTCTGTGGTTGATTGGAAACAGTTTGAATCGAAAACAAAAGATATTTTGGAAAAATTCTTTGCGACAATGGATTGGGCAAAGCATTCGAACGTCCAAGATACAAACATCTTTGTAACGGCGATAGACCAAAAGACTGGTGATCGATTAGGCGTTATTCAATTTTTAATTTCACCCGACTTTGGCCCGAATAATATCAAGACTGCTTTGTATGGCGTGCTGCCGTTTGCTCAAAATAGAAAATTAGAAGATCTGCTCATGAGTTCGATTTTCAAATTGCGACCAGACGTTAAACGAATCTTTCTCCATATACGATCAACAAACGAAGATGCTATTTTGAATTATAAAGATTGGGGATTTACCGAAATTGCAGGTGGACTTCCTCAATGGCCTGATTTTGAGTATGTAGTTGAACATTCCAATAGATTACAAAAAACAGCCGAAGGTTTAGTTGTACAAAAATAGTTGATCAAAAAACGAGGAGCTCATTTAATGATGAGCTCCTCTCTTGATTTTGAAAGAGTGTTATAGTATAACACTCAAGAAGGGGAAATATGGACAGTACGGCAGAAGCTAAATTAGGAATAGTTTATATTTTTTGGACAATGACAGCATGGTCTCTCTACAAATTTTTTTTCTATGGGCAGATAGCAGCTTTAGGTGAACCAACAAGTACGATAGTGATGGAGACTATTCGCTTCTTGGTGTTCATGGGGCCTATCGTAATCTTTATCCTATGTAATATCAAAAAACCATGGTATCGATGGCTGGGTTTGTATGGATGCAACAAGGGCTCATTATACAAAACTCTTGTTGTTACGTGCATATACGCTGCGATAAGTTTGATGGTCAATATCTATGGCTTTCATAAAACAGCCCATCTATCCTCAATCCCTTATATCTTTTGGTTTACGACTTTTTCCTTGAGCATAATCATGGAAGAGATCGCCTTTCGCGGATTTCTGTTTTATTTGTTTGAAAAATGGAATAAGAATATCGTGGTAATCGTAACTTCATTGGCATTTGCGGCCAAACATATTCCGGGATGGTTCTTTTTTCCAACTGAACTGTCTCATGTTGGATTTATGGGCGACTTTTTAATGGTTTTTATTGTGGGAAGCATCTTGGGATATGTGTATCTCGCGACACATTCTATCTGGGCAACGTTATTAGTTCATAGTGTTAATAATTTGATCGTTGCGTTGTTTTACTGAAACGCGCATGTTCACTTAATGCGCATATTTTAGTAACCTTACAAAGGTTAAGATCAATATCAAACATATATGTAGAAAGAAAAAAGATGCTTTATAAAACCTGCCTATCAACTATTTTCATGCTCTCATGTTCGCTCGCTTTACAGGCATCAGACAGTAATGCCGTCACCTTACAACATGTTAAAAGTGGTGACCTTCAAGAAGAAAAAAAGACTTCAATTGGTTCATTACAAAAATCGGTGGCTAGCAAAGTTATTCTCGTAGCCGGTCCCTCAAGCTCGGGCAAAACCTCTACTATTAATGAACTAAAAAAAATCTATGGAAAATCGCATCAAGTAGTCAAAATGGATGGTGATTTTGATTTTGACGCAGTTAGAGAAAAACAGGCGATTGAATTAGGTTGGAATCCAGAAAAAGCAACATTCAATGATTTTATGGCTGAGTATGTATTAAAACAAACAGGAAAAGCCACTAGTCTATTAGGGATAGGTGAATTTTGTACTGATCCAATAATGCTCAAAGAGATGAGAGACAAAAGGCTACGTGCATTTTTTCAACACATACATGATGTTGCCATCAAGAGTGAAAACGTTATTGTAGATACAGTATTTGTCTATGCTGACGATTATGAGATGTTTTTTGATGTTATGCATGATCAACGGATAGCTAAAATCTTAATTTACTTACCTCTTGAAGCCATAGCGCAAAGAGTTGAAACACGAAACAATTCGGGGGACAAGAGAAGTGTTTTTCAAGCAATAAATCAATTTCCTGCTTTCTATAAAGTTAAAGAATCCGATACAGAACCAATAGTTGATGTAATACGGAGTAACAGCACAAAGCAGTTTCTTAAAAAGATTTTAGATGATGATTATCGCAGGTCGATGCAAGATGCTGATTATTACGCGATGGTAAGATACGGTCTATCGCAACATGATATTAGTGAATTGAAAATTGAATTCTATGCGTTTTATCGGGCATTTGTAGAGCGTTTCAAGCTTGAAACGTCAAAAACGGTAGTGTTGGTTCCCCAACGTGAATGGGACCTGGTTGTAAATACGAGTATTCACTCACCGGAAGAAGCAGCTCAAATTATTGTTGAATATTTAAAAAAGAAAGAAGGATAAGGACACTCATGATCAAAAATCAATCTCATAAGATTACTCTGTTAATATTATTTGCTATGGCACATATTCCTTTCCCGTCATGTGCAAATTCGCCCTCACAAACGATGGCAGTCACATTAGAATATGTTAAAGGTGGCGACCTTCAAGAAGAAAAAAATGTTTGGGTCAGAGCAGCGAAAGATGCTTATAAAGATATTCCATTGGATGTTCTTTTTGGTACTATTAATGCCGAAAGATTTAAAACCCTTGATGGTGTTTTGGAAGTAGGATTTGAGGATCACCCAATAGACCTCAATAACCCAGATAAAAACGTCTTCTGTGTTGTTGCAAAGAATGAAGAAGTTGTTGTAGGTGTTATTCTTTTTGAGCCAACAGAACAAAAAAATGAAGTGTATATTAGAGAGCTAGCTGTTGATCCTGCAATGCAAAGAAAAGGAATTGGTCGACAATTAATGGGTGCCGTCCAAACAACATTACCAACAACCAAAAAAATCGTATTGACAACTAATAAAGCGAATATGTCTGCATCCAATTTTTATCAAAAAATTGGATTTGTGCGATGTGCACAAATCCATCATGGATTCAACCCGGAACGTTGGATTGGTTTTGAAAAAGAAATAAAATAGAGAGATAATGAATAGATTTAAAACTGTAAAAGCATTCTTGAAGGACTTGGGATTGGAAATCTACTGAATTACCCCAAAAAATTACTGACTTTAAGGTTTAGCATCAGGGTAAAAGCTCGAAATATCGATCCGGGCAACCTGTTGCAATTTGAAATATTTCTGGTAATATTTGTATTAGTATGGTCGTTTAGTTATTTATCAGAAAGGATAAAAATCATGAGAAATAATGTATTAAACTGTTGTATGGTAGCCTGCCTAACGATGTCAGCAGGGAATTTGTTGGCGATGCAAGGGGAGCCTGGTGCAGCTCCGGCTAAGCCTGATTTGTCTGGTATAACAATACCAAATGCCTCTATTCCGGAATTGAAAAACGCAGTAACAAATATCACCAAAGATATGAACTCTGTTTTTTGGTTAGATAACGGGAATGTGAGCAGTGTAGTTTTCGCCGAAAAAGTAAAACCAGTTACCATGGTGGCAAGAACGGTTGAAGAACAATCAACTCCTCAAATGGTGGTGTTAGGTTACCCGTTATATCACCGTATTGAAAAGACTACGGTCGAAAAAACATATCAGGGCTCCTTGAATTTTACAAGGGTTTCTCGAGGTGAAGGTAATAGTATTAGCTTAGGTATAGACTATGGCTTCAATATTCCACTGAGGCCTACCACCGAAACGAGAGTTCGTCGAAGACCTACCAAGTTGGGTTATTCAATAGGTGTACCAGCGATAATGTTAACCGTTGGTGCTGTAGCGGTTTTGGCCAAAAGCTATTTTCAAAAATAAATTTCTCTATATTCATGAATTGTGGCCCCAGTGTAAAATCCGGGGTTTTTTGGTGCGCAAATCAAGAAATTGTGATGTGTGGTTGGCAAAACCAGGTAAATAGGAGGGGGAGCATTTCTAGTGTTAGTTGTTTAAATAGTATCACGAGTTTCTCATTCTATAAGAGATATATCCTATAGCAATAATTATGACCAGGGCACCCAATAAGCCTAAGCCTATCTTTTCTTGTGCGAGAGATAATTTGCTCATGCCGAAACCTTTGCCAATCAAAACGTCTATTTCCGCTAGCCTACGTTGCGCTACGCTTTGTACCCAATCAGCGGCATTAGGATTATTTGCTTGATTAAAAAAGTCTCGTGCTCGCTCAAAATTTTTCTCAACGCCATCACCACCTATGAAGTATATAAACCCTAGCCCCCATTGCGCCTCGCTTTGCAATCTAACACCGGCATCGGAATTATTTGCTTGGTTAAAAAATTTTCGTGCTCGCACAAAGTCTTTGGCAATACCATTACCACCTGCGAGATATATCACTCCTAGGCTCACTTGTGCGGCTCTTCGCACTTTAATAGAAGCATCAGGAGAATTCGCTTGGTTATAAAAGTCCTCTGCTTGGACAACGTCTTGAGTGACGCCATTGTCACCTGTGCGATATATATGTCCTAGGCCCAATTGCGCCTTTCTTTGCACTTCAGTAAGAGCATCAGGATTATTTGCTTGGTTATAAAAGTTTTTTGCTCGCGCAAGGTTCTGATTGACACCATTGCCACCTACGAGATATATCTCTCCTAGCCCCAATTGCGCTGCTGTTTGCACTTCAATAAGAGCATCGGGATTATTGGCTTGTTCAAAAAAATACTCTGCTCGCGCAAGGTCTTGAGCGATGTCATTCTCGCCTGTGCTATATATATGTCCTAGTCTCAATTGCGCGGATCTTTGCACCCAAATAGGAGCATCGAGATTATTGGCTTGGTTAAAAAAGTTGCATGCTTGATCAGGATCTTGAGCGATGTCATTGTCGCCTAAGTAATATATTTCTCCTAGCCACAATTGTGCCTCTCTTTGCACAGCAACAGGGGCATCAGGATTATTGGCTTGGTTATAAAAACTGCGGGCTTGTTCAAGTTCTTCATCTTCTTGATGCATTTTTCCCAGATTCAATTGCTCCTCAAAAAAAATCTCTGTATTATCGGGATTATTCGTTGAAGTGGATTGCAATGCAGACAAAGGAAAAGCTCCTATTAAAGATAAAATTATCACTATTTTGTTTTTCATAAGGGTACCTTGCGTGTTATTCAAAATTATAGATCATTAACAGGAGTGGTCTTAAATCTGGAATATTACCATATTGCATAAGATAGGTTTCCTGTTTTTTAAATCCCGCTTTTTCGTAATGTGCTATTGCGCGATGATTTTCGCTCGGGATATCCATAATAACGGCCTTGCATTCAGGTTCGCGTTCTTTAATGATTTTCATAATATCGACCATCATACGTGCGCCATACCCTTTTCCAAGCTTATTTGGATCAGCAACAAAAAGGTTAGTTCCGATTGCTGGCGTGGCAATATTAGAGCGATGCCATATTTTTCGATCATCTGCGCTTAAATGGAAATACTCGATGTAGCCAAGTGGTTCATTATCCAAGTAAGCAATATAACGAAATTTAGTAGTGAGTTGTTCCGACCATTCTTTTTCAAATTCAGGCCAGACCTTTGGTTCAGGCCAAACCATTGCCGTATGTGGTTGGCAAAGCCAGGTAAATAGGAGGGGGAGCATTTCTACTGTTAATTGTTTAAATAGTATCATATGTGAGGCCTTTTCTGTTACATTAATAATATAATTAAGAATAAAGATTTTTCGAAAACTGGCAAATGGATAGGAGAAAATAACGTATGTCACAAACAACCGTCACCGGATTGGCAATATTTTCTATGCTCTTTGGCGCAGGAAACTTGATGTTTCCGCTGAGTTACTTATCATAACATTTGATACGTCCTACTCAAAAATATAATTCGGAATTTTCACCTCGTAACCCGTATAGCCACCTTTGAAGTCAACGGTGCGATCACCCACACAACCAACAATGGTGTACTCTTGTGCCAATTGTTTGCGAATTCCAAGTTTCCAATCGGCCGTTTTTATGTTTTGATCAAAAGCGAGTTTGTCAGGCATAAGAATGAGTTTGTCAAAGTCATGATATCCAATGTCAGTGAGATTCTTGTAGTATTCATCATATACGGCTTGGTTGCGGGAGCTGACAAAAACTGTTTTAAAGCCAAGGTTTTTAAGCTCATGGTAAAATGCCAGAGTTGCTTTGATTGCGGGTACTATTTTTGTTTGGCGAGCTTTAATTAGTTCAGGCTGGTGCTTCCAAATAAATTCTGCGTCATCGCGATACTGATAGTTATAAAACGCCGTATCATCAACATCAAAAATAATAAGTGACTTTGGCGTAACGGTAAGTTGGCAAAACTGTTTGAGTGCCTTGGTGTATACCTTTTGAACATCTTTCTCAAATGCATCGGTGGTATAATAGTTGAAAATCTGTTGTTTTCGTTTTTCCAGCATCGTTGCATCATGCGTTTGTTCAAACTCTTGTGTTGCTTGCTTGAGGTTGATGAGCTCGGGGACATGATTTTTATGCAAATAGTAGGCAATGCTTGCTACTGCAATTAACGATGTTGTGGTTATGATTTTTTTCTTCATATTTTCCTCTGTTTTCATTTTTACTCATTGGGTAATCACGTGTATACTGTATTATTATTGTAAAGCGAAATTCAACAGATAGAAAAATGAAAACAGTTATTGAAAAACATTCAGGGGGCGACATGAAAAAAATAGATTTGCGAAGCGATACAGTTACCAAGCCATCCAATGAAATGCTTCAAGCAATGATCACGGCGCAAGTAGGTGACGATGTTTTTGGTGAAGATCCAACAGTAAACGAACTTGAGGCTTATGCAGCAGAGCTGTGTGGCAAAGAGGCTGCTGTTTTTGCCCCAACAGGGACTCAATCTAATCTTATAGGGCTTATGGCTCACTGTCAGCGTGGGGACGAATATGTTGTCGGTCAACAAGCTCATATCTATAAATGTGAAGGTGGGGGCGCGGCTGTTCTTGGGAGCATTCAGCCTCAGCCACTTGATTTTGAACCTGATGGCACCCTGTGTCTAAAAAAAGTTAAGGCGTATATTAAACCTGACGATTCTCATTATGCGCGTACCAAACTGTTATGTTTAGAAAACACACATATGGGCAAAGTATTACCTTTATCGTATTTACAGGAAGCTGCTGAATTTTGCAAAACAAACAACCTATCATTTCATTTGGATGGTGCTCGCGTCTTTAATGCCGCAGTAAAATGTGGCGTTGACGTTAAAGAGATAACAAAACATTTTGATACTGTTTCATTTTGTCTGTCTAAAGGACTTGGTGCGCCAATTGGATCGTTAGTGTGCGGTCCAAAGGAGTTGATGCATAGCGCGCGTCGTTGGCGTAAAGTAGTTGGCGGCGGTATGCGTCAAGCGGGTATTATTGCGGCTGCTGGTTTGTATGCGCTTAAAAATAATATTTCTCGCTTAAAAGAAGATCATGCGAATGCGTTATTGTTAGCCCAGGGACTTTCTGAAATTGAGGGATTATCAGTTGAGATTGCAGAGCTTCAAACCAATATTTTTTTCGTATCGATTTTGAATGGTAAAAGTCATGCATTAAAAGAGTTTTTGCATGCTGAAGGAATTATTATACCTGCAGGTGATAGGGTTCGCTTAGTGACACATCTTGATATTGATTCGTCTGACGTGAAGCGTGTTGTTGCTGTATGTAAAGATTTTTTTATGCACCATAAAGATACGCCTCATCAAGTTGATACCAAAAACGTTTCTAAGGGTTTTTCGTATTGATATTTTTAATCACATAAGTCCTGGTCTGTATTTAATAAAAATGAAATTAGCCTTATATGAAAAAAATTCTTCTGTTTTGTATGTTTATGCATGGTTTGTATATGAATGGCCTGGACCAGCCAAAGGTTGTTAAGATAGCAGTTTTTTGTAGTGGGAATAATAACATAGCACCAGATTTGAAAATTGCAGCTTATGGATTAGGTCAATATTTGGGATTGCATTGTTTTGGTCTTATAACTGGTGGTGGAAGCTTAGGTCTTATGAAAGAAGTTGCCGATGGATATGTATCACGGGCCATTTCTCTAAAAGAGTTTCGATCTGTTATTTTACAATCACACATGCCTGATGGCCATCCTGCGATGTCTAAAGAAAATATAATATGTGTAAAATCATTACACGATCGTATGGACTATTTTTACGATACTGCGGATGCATTTATCGTATTGCCGGGCGGATTGGGCACGTTACATGAATTAATCGATTGCTTGACTCATAACAAACATATGAGAAAACCGATTATTCTACTCAACGGTGATGGTTCTTGGAATAATCTGATACAGCAATTCCAGGCCATAGTAACTAGTAACCCTGATGCAGACCAATATTTTACATCACTTGTTGTTGTCAATACACTATCTGAATGCATAAAATTTTTGCACACACATTGTTATTGCACAAGCATATCAGCAATGATCGGCAAATGATCTGAAGGATATCCGCTATTTTTAAATTCATTATGAACCAAATTGATACAGGCATTCAAGTCGTTGTTTACCTTAAGATTCAGGGCACCTTCTTTTAAAACGACACACTGCCGTACAAATATATGATCAAGTCGCTCGCCTATGGTACCAAACGGTGCTGCATATTTGTCGTATGGCCAACCGACCCATGTTCCATCAGGGCCATAATGATTTTTCCCAGAAATATCGCGAACATCATGTAATCCTGTATTGTGTGCAATGAGCGCGTATGCTTCTTCAGATTTTTTTGTGATAATTGGTGGTGTGCATATGAAATTAAAATCCCCCACTAATATTATCGGTATATTGACAGGACTTTTTGCCAGTTGTTGCATTAATACTTCAGCGCTTTTAATACGCGATTCCATGCCATCGCTATCAAAATGTGTACAAAAGACAATAAATTCTTTGTAAGTTTGACGGTCAAGTAATGTCGCCGATATAACTATGCGCGGACTTTTTCCACCCCAAGACGGTTGCTCGGGCCTATTTTTGTTTAAAGGTTCATCTGAAAGCCAAAAATAGTCTTGATTTTTTATAATAAATCTGTTG
>Ga0206866_1127_pt1 | contig 16850 bp, 17 predicted proteins | sample Alteio_BWOrgCont_40_FD_152626 | JGI IMG/M metagenome (GOLD analysis project Ga0206866, IMG submission 152626) | Enriched cells from forest soil in Barre Woods Harvard Forest LTER site, Petersham, Massachusetts, United States -... | ecosystem: Environmental > Terrestrial > Soil > Temperate forest >... | reverse complement strand
TAATTGGTGGGCTTGTCGCTGCAGTGATCGGTTATCTCGTTGGGCTCCCAAGTTTGCGACTCAAAGGTGATTACCTCGCCATTGTTACTTTAGGTTTCGGTGAAATCATTCGCGTGGTGCTTTTGAATATTGATTCTATTGGTGGCGCGCGCGGACTTTCTGGGATTCCGAAACGCACAGATTTTTTCTGGGCATCGACTTGGGCCTTTATTTGTTTTTTAACAGTTTCACGTTTGATGAAGTCCACACATGGCCGCGCGTTCATTTCAATTCGTGAAGATGAAATCGCATCAGAGAGTGTCGGTGTTAATACGACGAAATATAAAACTCGCGCGTTTGTAATCAGTGCTTTTTTCGCGGGCGCTGCAGGCTCTCTGTTCGGGCACTACTTATGTTACTTAAATCCGTCGTCATTCACGTTTATGAAAAGCGTCGATATTATTGTGATGGTTGTCTTAGGTGGTATGAGCAGCATTATCGGCAGCTCCATCGCCGCAGTATTCATTACGATTTTGCCCGAACTCTTGAGACCCGTTGAAGATCTCACTCATGTTGATTTCAGAATGGTGCTCTACTCGCTCATGCTCATTATTTTGATGCTCGCTAAACAAGAAAACTTTTTTGTTCGCGTGTGGATCAGAAAATTGCGAGGGCGTGCATGAGTCTCGTTCTCGATGTTCAAAATGTTACAAAATCTTTTGGTGGTCTCGTTGCTGTTTCAGATTTTAATTTGAAACTCAAAGCCTCTGAACTCGTTGGGCTCATTGGTCCTAATGGTGCGGGCAAAACCACCGTCTTCAATTTACTTTCAGGAATTTACAAACCTACCCAAGGGGCAATCACTCTTTGCGGTGAAGACACTCAAAAGCTTCAGCCTTATCTCTTTTCACGCCGTGGTGTTTCTAGAACATTTCAAAATATTCGTCTTTTTAAAAACATGTCAGTACTCGACAATATTTTAGTGGCCTCTCATCAGCATTCGCATGCGTCGATGCTTGATGCGATTTTTCTCTCGAACAAACAAGAAAAAGAAGAACACATGGCGCGCGATCGCGCTCTCGACCTTCTGAAAATTTTTGAACTTCAAGGCCGGGCTAATGATGTTGCAGGTTCACTTCCGTACGGCGAACAACGCCGCCTTGAGATCTTGCGAGCTCTCGCGACCCAACCAAAAGTTTTACTTCTCGACGAGCCCGCTGCCGGAATGAATCACAGCGAGACTGCAACATTGATGGAAACCATTCGTCATATTCGCGATCGCTTCAAAGTTGCCGTTCTTCTTATTGAACACGATATGAAACTCGTTATGGGAATTTGTGAACGCATTCTTGTTCTCGATTACGGCGCCACCATTTGCGAAGGTGCTCCTGAAAAAATCAAGAATGACCCAAAAGTCATCGAAGCTTATTTAGGTGTGAGTCATGAGTGACGTAACAAATTCAATGCCGCAGACACTTCCTCTTTTGTCAGTGCAAGATTTGCGCGTCAGCTACGGCAATATCGAAGCACTCAAAGGAATTAATTTCGAAATTCATTCTGGTGAAATTGTTTCTCTTATTGGTGCCAATGGTGCAGGTAAAACCACGACACTCAAAACCATTAGCGGACTTCTCAAACCCACTCACGGAAAAATTATTTTTGGTGGTGAAGAAATCGGCGGAATGAAACCCCATCGCATCGTGCGGCGCAATCTTCTTCAAGCACCCGAAGGCCGCGGCATTTTTGCGCACCTTACTGTCGAAGAAAATCTCATGTTAGGTGCGTACACGAGAGAAGACTCCCGTCACGAAATCAAAAAAGATTTAGAACACTGTTTGTGGCTCTTTCCGCGACTTAAAGAAAGATTCGATCAGGTCTCGGGCACTCTCTCTGGTGGTGAGCAACAGATGCTTGCCATTAGTCGCTCTCTCATGGGACGTCCACGCCTTCTGCTCTTAGATGAACCGTCCTTAGGGCTCGCACCTCAGATGGTCGAAAAGATTTTTCAAATCATCGTCGACATCAATCGCGGCGACCGCGGTCACAAAGTGACGATTCTTCTCGTCGAACAAAATGCCTATCAAGCTTTGAAGATTTCTCACCGCGCATACGTGATTGAAAATGGTCATGTGGTTCTGGCGGGTTCTGCCGCAGAACTTTCAGGTAATCCGAGGGTGCGCGAAGCGTATTTGGGCGGGTAACAAACGCGTGTCATTGCGATTACAACGATCACCATTTGAAAATTATTTTTATTAAAATGATTTTTTCTTTCCGAGAGTCATTAGCCCCGAGGACTGTCGTTTTAGGAAGTATTTTTCTTTTGCAATTTGCATTCTATTAAAAATATTCCACTTATGAAATATCGGTTGACACCCTTTTTGACTTTCTAGAATCACTCTTTACATCAAAATGATTTTCATATGAGGCCGGAGTCATCTTGAAATTTTTGGCAACGGGGCCATGGTCTATTGAATGCCATGCCTGCCAATTTTGACGATCGTGAAATGCATAACAAAAAATAGAAGTCCCTAAGAAAGTAAGTTTTAAAAGCTGTGATAGAGTTTTTCATTCGCTTCAAACTAAGTGCGGGGGTTCAAGTGAGACAAACTTCTTTTTTTAAACAAAAAGATTTTCCGAAAGAATTTGGCGGCGAGCTCTTAAAACGAAGACGTAAATCTAGAAGACCTCTAAGCACAAAGCGGCCCATTCACAATGTTCTCAGGGCCAACCTCAAAACAGGCTCATTTGTTAAATATAGAAACAAAATCAATTCAGTGCTTAAAGAATTTAGTCAGAGGTTTAATGTCAGAATTTATAAATTGGGAATTGCGAGAGACCACATCCATCTTGTGATCAAAGTAGATTCTAGAAACGACTACTCAAATTTCGTAAGAGCAGTAACAGGAGTTTTAGCAAAGCTTTTCAAGTTTAGATGGCTCTTTAGGCCTTTTACTCGCGTGATTGAGTGGGGACGAGATTTCAAACGTGTCTGCCAATATGTTTTGCAAAATGATTTAGAGGGATTGGGTTTAATCCCATATCAAAAAAGACGAACGAAAAAACGAGTGCCGACGTAAAAAATCAAACTCTAAAGCGGGCCACTCTCCGAGTGTGTTAACGGCCAGTTGATGGCCATGTGCTATTTGATTTTAGTCAGGTGAAACTTTGGCTGTCGAACTTGTAACCATTCGTGAAAAAACTCAATATTAACTTTATTAGCGCCATAAGTTAAGATCTCATTTTCTCACAAGGAGCGCTGTAGTGATGTCGAAGTTATTTTTTATCTTAGGTATTTTCGTTGCGTCTCAAAGCTACGCTGGAAGTTTTAATAGATGTCAGATCAACCAAATTACCGCGGCTGACACTGCGTCTATATGGTTCACGTGCACATCGTTGACCAATTCGAATACGCCAATTATTGACAATCAAGGCTACAATATCTGCCCCCACTCCACTCAAAGTGTTTTAACTGTGGCGTCGGTTGCAAAGGCTTCTAATTTGAAGGTTGAATTTTGGACTTCTTCTGTTAATGCCTTAGACAGCGGTGAGGTAAAAGAATGTATTGGCGGTATTAGCATTAGATAGACACCTTAAAACCACTTGTTTCACGGCCTTATAAAGTCCACCAAGACACACTTCCGAGAATCAGGCGTGAGCAATTTCCTTCGACAAAATTTCCGTCGAAAAATAGGCACACTCAACCTTGACATACCCCCATTTTCAAATAAGTTGTTGGTCTTTGGGGGTACTCATGAAGACATTCAATCTTGCACTGGCTATCGCGTTCATTTTCACATCATTAAATGTTTATCCGTGCACATCGGTTTTCTTTGATGGGCGCTTTGAGCCGCTGGTCGGAAAAAATCAGGATTGGTTTCAAGGCAACGGCGCCGTCTTCATTAACAAACGCGACGTTCAAAAGACCGCCATTTTTGTGAAGAACCCACTCACTTGGACTTCTAAATACATGAGCGCCACATTCACTCAATCGGGAAGAGAATTTCCATGGGAAGGAATGAACGAGCGCGGTGTTTCTGTCACCATTATGTGGCTTGATTCAACAGTACTTCCACCAACAACTGACTCACGCCCCGCCATTAATGGTCTTCAATTTATTCAATATCTTCTCGACACGTCTGCTTCAACTGATCAGGCCATTGCGCATGCTCTCGGAACACGTGTTGAAGGACCAGTTGCAGACAAAGTTCACTATTTTGTCTGTGACATCACGAAAAAGTGCGCGACTCTCGAGTTTATCGGTGGCAATTTGATATTCCACACCGGTATCGGACTTCCTTTTAAGGCATTAACCAATGACACTTATGAATATTCAGAGAACACACTGCGAACAAATTTGAAAACATCTTCTGCGCTGCATATTTTGTCTTCGAAAAGCACACGATCGTCAGATCGATTTGCGCGAGCTGCAATCTTGTCACAAAAAATTTCTCAATCTCTGTTTCCTTCTGTCACTTATGCTTTCATGACTCTTCACAATGTGAGCGCACCTGCAAACGCTGAGTCACCCACACAGTGGAGTATCGTCTTTGCTTTGAAATCAAAGTTGATTCGTTGGAAGACTTTGCAGTCACCGACACTTAAATATTTTGACCTTAAAAGTTTTGATCCGCACTGCAAAGCGCCGGTGAAAATGTTTGATATGAATTCAAAGGTAACAGGCGATGCAAACGCTGCCTTTGTTGACTACACTCCTGAAGCCAACAAAGCTTTGGCCAATCTACAAAAACTTCAGCCACAAAAATTTATTGATGTTTCAACGAGCTACCCTGCTTCGACCAAATGTCTGGAGTAAGATCACTTCTTTTTCTTTTTAACTGAATCTGGCTGACGAGGTTGCGGCTGCGCTTGATCATCGCTGCCGCTACTGCTGCCATCTTCGCTCTCACCGTCTGCACTCACTTCGCTTTCTTGATCACGCTTTGAAAAATCAGAGGCAGGTTGGTGATAGTTCACGGGCGGATAATTATTGATCACAAATTCTCTAAAACCTTTAATCGCATAATCAGCATTGAAGTTTGTCGTAGGACAGAAATTTTTAAATTCGCTGTCGCTGACTTTCGAGAGTTTCAACGCCGTCAACCATAGTTGTGCGAGCACGGCCGACGCTTCACCCATTCTCTTCTCGGCAGATTCGACCACAGAAATTTTATGATCAATGCCCGCCACTTGAATGGGCGCATTCATAAATTGTTCGAGAGTGACTGCGTGAATGGCGGTTCTCTTACTGTGATGATTACAATCTGTAATGGGCAATTCTAATTGTGAAAATTTATCGTCTGCGAGGCGTGCCGATTTAAACGCAGCCAAAAGAGGATCAATCAAATTATATCCATTAGCCACAAGACCAAACACTGCTGGAATCACTTTGTCTTCAGCCACATCACTAGCTGCTTTATGATTTAAATAATTTTGCGCATAGCGATCAACCGTCGCACTTGTTGCATCGAATGGGCCCCAAAGTTTTGTTGCTTTGTCTTGCCTCGCGTGAGCATTTTGTTTTCCGTATCTTTCAAGAATTTTTTCTTCATAAGAAGAATGCACTCCGAATGTCGCGGCATCAGTCTGCCCGTCATAATCTAAAGTCGCGTGAAAGGGTTGTCCCATATCACCAACGTAATGGCCCATGGTTCCTAAAAGAAGAAGCGCTTGATTAAATTTATCTGCATCGTGATTTTTTACCGCAGTTGAAAGCACATAAGCGGCACTTTTCATGAGTGAGTAAGCGCGCCACGGAGCTGTTCCGTGTTGAACGACATCACGGCTGTCACTTCCTGAGGGAGTTTTGCATGGATCGATCTGGGTGATCGCTTTTTCGTTCGCTTTTACTTTCTTTTCGTAATCAGAAAGGTCACTGCCGTCGAAATCAGCACTTGATGGAAGTTTGAAAATTTGCGGAACTTTCGCTTCGCCCTGATTGACGTATGCATCGGCCTCCCAGAAATGCAGAGAGTGTTCGCCGTCATCGATAGAAACTTTTTTCTTAAGATCTTCATACGTAAGTGTGCCCAACTGCCCGGCAGCTTGTTCTTGATCGCGAAGTTGCGCAAGAAGTGTGGCATCGGTGGGATGCTCGCCCAGACCACTCACTAAATCGTCAGACAAATATTTTTTCTTGCGTCTCGCCTCTTGATCTAAAATCTTTTTTACCTTCGAAAGCATCTTGGTACTTTGCGGATACTTCGGCAGCTGCTCTGCTAAATTGTAAACACTCAATGCAAAAAAATCTTGCGAGCTCATCTTCCAATCAAGATCAGGAGTGACAGCGAGACGCACAAGCATGTCGCGATTCTTAACCGCACATGCACCAAACGCCGTTTGCTTGATGAGATCAATGGCTTCAGAATTAATTTGTTCGTGGCCGTAAGCGCCCCATCCAAAAGATTTCGAAGACATTAGTGTGAATAGCAGAAGTGAAATGAAAAAAAGCCGATGCCCCACAACTCCCCCCAATTTAATTAAGTTGGTCAGAAGAGAAGTTTACCAAAGTTTATAAGCAAACGCAGTCCAAGAGCCATTGCCCGTCACAAATGCCCAATGCTGAGCATCTTTCGTGAATGGAGCGAAATAATCAGGAGGGTTAAGTGTATAAGGTCCAGGGCCAATGGTCACACCTGTACCATAAGCAATATCAACTGTACCCGGGACCGGCGGATTGTCGCTTAAGTGATCGCCATACCGTATTGCAACCCAACTTCCTCCCACTCCCGAACCTGAAATGGGATAAGGCTGACCACCCGGATCTGAATGGAAGTAATTTACGGTGCAATTAAAATTTGTTGGCGAAGTCGTGTTGAGCAAAAGATATTTCGTAGAAGTCATGGTGGCATTGAGGCCAGTGTAGCCTTTTCGAGTGGCAGTGATTTGTATGGCTCCAAGATGAAATGTATCTAGACTAAAGACCGAACCTAAATCAAGGAGCTTAGTCGACACATTAGTGAGACCATCGCCAATATTACCGCCGTTAGTGATGAGCGGAGTCGTACCATTCGGCATATAAATGGTTGTAAGTGTGGATCCTCCCGGAGCGAATGTAGGAGCTGTGTTAACTGTGGTATTACAACTATTCATGTTCGATAGAGTTCGCCGTACGAGAGATGCGCTTGTCGCAAAATCAACTGTCTCTTGAGCTGCAAGAGACGCAGAAATGCTATCAGGAATAAATTTGCTGATCGCAAAGCCGACCACACTGATAATCGCCAGTATTAACACCGCATCAATAAGTGAAAAACCCGCAGATTTCTTCATTGTGGTTGCCACGTCTTATATGAGTCGTATTGCCAGTTCACTGTTCCAGCTGTCGTCACGCAGTTCGTGTAATTACCTGAGCCGTCTTGATTTTGTACGAATGGAATCAAAGGAACAGTCGTCGGAGACTGAAAAGAAAATGCCGATTCATCAGCGGTGAACGGTGGGATGCATCCACTACCCGTGATTGTTCCCGCACCAAAAACTAAATTTTTATTATTACCTGCAGGATACGGTGCTGTGTAAATTCCGTATCCCAATTGAAGAACCATAACCGAGCCGGTGTAATTGGGGCCCGTCACTGGCGCGATGGCCACATCTGCAAGTCCCAATGAATAGGCGGATATATCACACTGAGTGATTTTTCCGCCTGCGGTGTTTGCATAAAAATAAATAGTGTTTGTATAAGCCCCCGTGCTGCCAGCTTTTGCCACGGTCTCTAAATAAAGTGCCATGTAATGAGTCGGGTTCACGCTTCCAGCAATGGTGTTTCCTAAATCATAGAGCTCGAGTCTTTTAATAGAGGCGCGACCATAGGTGCCAGGTACCGTGGCAGCTGAGTTTCCGTTGAGATCGAGAAAGGACGCAATTGTAGTACCTGCGACTTTGCCTATTTGACTGCCGTCTGCCGCCGTAGGTAACGGAGTTTTTCCGCCAAAAGTTGTATTACAACCTGTGGGCGTCTGAATTAAGAACGTCAGATAATCGAAGAGATTATCTGAATCGACTCGAAAACTATCATTAATATAAGATCTCTGTCCCACAGCCACGACACCAGACAATGTACTTAAGTAGACACCTACTCCGGCTACGCAAAGAACAATCAGAATGAGTGCGCTACCGCGCGAATTCAACTTTACCATCGCTTGAACACCGTCGCCGTCCATGAGGATGTTGAAATACTTTGCACCGAGTTTGTTGTGTCCATCACAAAACCACCTCCGAAGTAAGGTGTCGTCGGTGCATTCAATGTTGGTGGAGTGCCAGTAACAACTCCTGTTCCGAATGCATAATCGATGGTGCCAGCTCGTGGAGGATTAGCGCCACCGGGCCCGCCGGTGTCGCCAGAGCGAATGATAAACCAGTTTCCAGTGATGTTAGAACCCGTCGCCGCTTGACTATAAACAATCGGACTTGCTGGATGACCATATGTCGAGCACGCGTTGACATTTCCACCTGAGACAGTGACAGGAATATAGACCACCGACGACACGAACACATTACCTTCTGTTGTACCCATTGCCTGGTAGGCCTGAATGTAAAGTGCGGCAATATGAGTTGAGGATAGAGGAGAAACGGTATCTGCTTGTCCCATGTCGTACAATAAAAGCTTTATCTTCGTGAGATTGTTATACGTGCCATTGGTTTTCACTAATGGAGTGAGTCCATCAACCGCATAAAATATAGCAACGTTTCCGCCTGTGCCTGGGTCTCCAAATTTCTGAGTACCCGACAAAGCAAAAAGAGGAGATCCATCCAAACTCGCGTTGCACGCTGTGGATCCTTTGATGGTGATTCGCATTTGTGTGACGAGGTCGTCGAAGGCAAGGGAGTGAGCGACACCGCTGGCGCCACGACTTCCGTACACGACCATTCCCGAAACTCCCACTGCAACAATGGCAGTGACCAAAGCCATCACCAATGCTTCAACTAGAGAAATACCTCGAGAATTATTCATATTCTTTTAAACGTTTTAAAATTTTATTGTAGGGTTCGATGATTTCAGAAAAATAATCACCTTTTCGAAATTTGAGAGGTTGAATTTTTTCGCCGTCAGCGATTTCTTGAATGTGTCTTCGCAAACGAAATATAGGACCTGCAATTTTGTTTGTGATCCAAAAGCCCGTGATTATCGAAATAAAAAATATGGCAGTGACAGCTCCCGCAAAAATCCATTTTACATTGGGTGTGTCTGCTGTCCGAATCGCATCTGCAAATTTTAATTCGAAAATTAAATTAATGGCCATGATGGCGACTGTGAGTAAGACAGAATGCAGAGCTAAGAGAACCTGCATTTTGCTGTTAACAATATAACGTCGATTCAACCAAGTACGATTATGTTTGCGCATGAGTAAAGCTTTCCATACTCCACAAATTAGTCAATTTTTATCTCGGCAGTGTTGTCAGAAGTATTGAGAGATCACCAACTTGGCGGTAGGCCGCGTTGGACCCTCAAATGCGTCTACTCTTTTGACAACTGTCAGAACAATGTCAGCTGTAAACAACATATGCGAGATAACCAGGTATTGTTCTTGCTTCGTTAATAGCTCAACGGGGTATTCAAAATTATGTGGGGTGTAGAATGAAAAATACCAAGCTTTTATTGTTTATGTCTTTAACGGCCCTTGCGCTGCAAGGTTGTTCCGCTCGAACGAGTATGTCTAATGGACAAAATGGCGGCACAAATACCAACGCTGTAGTTAATGGGACCGTTTCAGCAGAAGGTATTACGGTCACGAGTCCAAGTAACGGATCTTCTGTAGGAATTTCATTTACATTGAGTGCAACAGCACCGACATGTTCGTCGCAAGCTGTAGCATCAATGGGTTATTCACTTGATAATAGTTCAAGCACAACCACTGTAAGTGGCACATCTATTAGTTCAGCTAAAATTACCGCGGCCGTTGGTTCGCATACACTTCACGTGAAATCGTGGGGTAAATCAGGATCAGCTTGTACGGCCCCTGTGACGATCACGGTCGTTGCAGCAGCACCTACACCTGCTCCTTCATCAGGTTTTACAGTGAGCTCACCGGCAAACGGTGCAAGTGTTGGCTCGCCATTTAGTGTTAAAGCTTCTGCATCAACGTGCTCATCAGCAGCTGTTGTTTCAATGGGCTACTCACTTGATAGTAGTTCAACGACAACAACCGCAACCGGCACATCAATTAGCGGCTCTGTTAGTGCTTCTTCAGGTGCTCACGTACTTCATGTGAAATCTTGGAACGGCAGTGGTGGTGGTTGCAGCACAGATATCAATGTCACCGTTGGTGGCGGCACAACAGCTCCAACTCCAACACCTCCTCCTTCAGGTGGTGATATCTATTCACAAGGTATTCCTTCAGGCGTTGCCGCTTCAACTGACATCGATTACGACACTGGTTTCGGCTGGACCTTCAGACATGACCCAGGCACAACCGGCAGCTCTAGCGGAACAAGTTCAATCGTAAGTAACTTTGCTGGAAAAGCAAAAGCACGTGAATACACCATGACCTATAAATCTGGTGGCGGTGAAATTTTCTACAGCAGTTACGCTAACGATACTCTTGTGACTCACTTTGTTTACGACAACTATGTGTACATCGCTTCAGGTTCAAACATCGCAAATCTTGAAATGGACATGAACCAAGTTATGTCAGACGGTCGCACGGTCATCTACGGATTTCAGTGTGATAGCGGTGCTAAAACGTGGGACTACACATACATGAACTCAAGCGGTAGTCACTGGACGCATTCAAAACAAGCTTGTAATGTGTCGACGTGGTCGAAAAACACATGGCATCACATTCAAGTGGCCTACTTCCGCGACAACAACGGTAACGTAACTTATCAATACGTTATCCTCGATGGCGTTAAACAAACGATTAACGTGACTGTTGCTTCAGCAGAGAACTTAAATTGGGGAAAAGGCACATTGCTCACCAACTTCCAACTTGATGGTTCCGGTGCATCAGGTGGAATCACCGCTTACACCAGTGGTATGACGATCTATCGTTGGTAAGTAACACCCTTACTTAATTGATACCCTTTAATCCCGAGTGGCCTTTGTCACTCGGGATTTTTTTACGCACGCAAGTGGCGGGACTATCACCGTTTGCTTGACACCAAGTCATACACGCAGCGAAGCTTGAATTAAGAGGAGAATCTTATGAAACACATCATCTCGCTATTTCATCTTGTGGCTTTCATTGTTTTGATTTTTGTTTTCGCTGGCTGCGCCAGTGTGAAAGTTACTGACGTTCCTGCACCAGAAGGAAAACATGGCTATCTTCTTTCGTGCTCGAGCTCAGAAAAATGCTACGAGAAAGCGCAAGAAATTTGCGGCGCCAGCGGATACAAAATCGAAAACTCCACCGCCGAAACCCACGGCCTTTTCCGTGGTCGCGAAAAATATAATATTTTGGTGACGTGTAAGTAAAAGTTTTGCGCGGCGAAAAGCACGATCTGAAATATTACGGTGGTGCTTGCATGGACGAGTAAACACTTGTCTCATTTACTGCTTCCTTCAATGAGTGTAGAAAAGCTTTTTTCTTTTAGACAATAATAAAAATATTTCATTTATCTGTTTGACAGTATTTTCTAATTCTTCACTTGGGCCACATCAAAAGAAATATTTTTTATCACAACCGGCTGCGCCTTTTGAGATTTAACATTGGGGCGATGGTCTCTTGAGTTTTTAAAGTAGCAAATTTTGCGAGTTATAAATTCTTGCTTGCACCTGCACAAAGCCCAAAAAATCATTTTAAAAAGTCATGTTAGATTGTTTCCCGATATGAAACAAAAATCGTTCTTCAAACAAAGTGAATTCCCAAAAGAATTTGGCGGAGAACTTCTTCGAGGGAAAAGAAAAAGTAGAAGGCCACTCACAACTAAAAAGTCTGTTCATAGTGTACTACGAGCGGACACAAAGAAGAGTTCTTCATTTTTGAAGCACAGAAATAAAATTAATTTAACCCTTCAAAAATTTTCAAAGCGCTTTGGCATAAAAATTTATCGAAAAGGACTTGCTCACGATCACATTCATTTCATCCTTAAATTCGAAAATAGACAAGACTACGCAAATTTTGTGAGAGCAGTGAGTGGAGTTCTGGCAAAATTTCTGAAAATCAAATGGCTTTATCGCCCGTACACCCGTGTGATTGAATGGGGACGAGATTTCAAAAGAGCGTGTACTTATGTTTTTCAGAATGAGCTAGAGGGACTCGGAATCATTGCTTATCAAAAAAGAAAAAGAGGGGTGACGCGAAAAAGCTGTCAAACAAAATAATAAAAAATTCTGAGGCTACCACTAGTTGAAAAAGCTTCAGAAACTATTCATGTGTTATCGGGGCAATATATATCGAAAATCAAAGTGTCACGAGAGGACTAAGTGACAGCCCCACGAATCCATTTGCTTCACCGCTTTGGCCCTGCCGTTGCATTTGTTCGACATCGAAAAGTTATTTAGATCAACTCACATAGGAGTTTCTATGAAATTGAAGGTATTAGCTGTGCTGACTTTTTTAGGCGTAATGTCTACGAGTTCTACACAGGCAAATGCACTTTGCCTTCGTCAATAAGCAGGGAGTCTACAAGTGAGAACTGTCGCAAATGTTCTTTTAATTAGCTCATTCATTTTATTAGGAATGAGTCATCAAAGTTACGCCCAATCAAATCCGAAAAATATAAAGAGCCTTTGTCAGAATCTGCAAACCACTCGTAGCGAATTGCTTAACTACAAATTGACTCCTTATTTTGAAAATCTTAAAACTTTCGCCACTCGTGTTTGGGCAGACGTAAAATATCCATATAAAGGTGAAATTTTAAAGGCGAAGAGTAGCGAGGAAGTTGCTTCTGCTCTCAAAAAATATGCTGAACATGTTGGCGGATTTCAATACATGCCAAATGGAATTCTCAACTCCTCGTGGCGAGTTCCAACTTTTGTGCGTTATCAAAATGAATCTTTGTTGCCTATTAGAGCTAGTTATTTGGCAGTCGTTACTGAACCTGACCCCGCGATTTTGATTCAAGAACAAGTCACTGCTCAAAATGAATTTCGAAATGGACTAACCGCCTTAACGTTTGACGTCGACGACGACTTTTTCACTCTTGTGGCGGCCTACACGACCATAGACGAACGATTGCTTTCTAAAATAAACCAAGAGTTAAAAGCCGTACTTGGAAATGCTTTAACCAAATCAGCAAAAAATATTGAGTTGGATCTTGATCTAAAGACAAAGGAAGTTCTTTTAGGAGTTGCGTTCGACGACGCATCCAATTCTGGAAGTCCTCGGTTTATTTCTTTAGATGATCTTGTTCAACAGAACCCCCCTCCCGTTTGTAGAGAGTGATCCACCCCGACCTCGACGAGCCAGTCCTTCGTCTACTCCAAAACAAATTTAATTATGCCGAAAAAGAAAAGAGTTCTTCTACAGAATAGGAGCAGCGTGTGCGACGACTTTTCTTTCAGGTTTCAGCAGTTCTTTTTTTAGCCATCGGAGTTATTGCACATTTTTACTCGCCCATTCTTTGGAGTCTTTGTGTTGTGTTGCCGGTTTTTTTAATCGGCCTTCAAAATGCGCTTCAAAAAAAGAAAGCTATCTTGAGAAATTTTCCTCTTTTTGGAATCTTTCGTTACCTTCTCGAAATGATTCGTCCAGAAATTCAGCAATACTTCATCGAGTCAGAGACTGATGGTCTCCCTGTTCCACGAGAAGTTCGATCGGTTGTCTATCAAAGAGCAAAAAAGCAAACCGACACACTTCCTTTCGGAACACAGAGAAGTGTTTATGATTCTGGTTACGAATGGATTTCTCATTCTTTGGTCGCAAAGAAAGTTGATCCGGTAAGTCTTCGCGTCCGAATCGGAGGCGCCGATTGCAAGCAACCCTACTCTGCCAGCATCTTTAATATTTCAGCCATGAGTTATGGAGCTCTAAGCAAAAACGCAGTTCTCGCATTAAACGGAGGAGCAAAACTCGGTGGTTTTTATCACAACACCGGTGAAGGTGGAGTGAGCCCTTACCATCTTGCCGAAGGTGGAGATCTCATTTGGCAAATTGGCACAGGTTATTTTGGTTGTCGAAATTTAGATGGAACCTTTTCTCCAGAACTTTTTCAAGAAAGAGCAAGTGATTCAAGAATCAAAATGATTGAGATCAAATTATCTCAAGGAGCAAAACCTTCTCACGGTGGGATTTTACCGGCCGCCAAAGTCACTCAAGAGATTGTAGAAATTAGAAAAGTAGAATTAGGAAAAGATGTTCTTTCTCCCCCCACTTACGGAGTATTTTCGGATCCAGTCGGACTTTTAAAATTTGTGAAACTCTTACGAGATCTCAGCGGCGGAAAACCCATCGGCTTCAAACTTTGCTTAGGTCAGCCCGTCGAGTTTGTAGCCATCTGCAAAGCAATGCACGAGGTAAAGATTTTGCCCGATTTTATTACGGTTGATGGTGGAGAAGGTGGTACAGGTGCGGCACCTCTTGAATTTTCAAATAGCGTTGGCTTTCCTCTCGAAGAAGGACTCACTTTTGTTCACGATGCGTTGACTGGATTTGATTTACGCAAACACATTCGCTTAATTGCCTCCGGAAAAATCATGACTGGCTTTCATATCTTTTCAAGAATGGCTCTCGGTGCTGACATTTGTAACTCCGCTCGCGGAATGATGCTCGCACTCGGTTGCATTCAAGCGCGCCGATGTAACACCAATCATTGCCCCACAGGAGTTGCGACAAGTAACAAAGAACTTGTTTATGGCCTTGATCCCGCTGATAAAAAAGTACGCGTGTTTAACTTTCATAAAAATACCATCCATGCGTTTGCTGAACTACTCGGAGCCGCAGGACTATCGAGCACATCGCAAATGACGCGAGCTCTTGTGAACCGTCGTGTTTCTGGAGAAATTGTGAAAAATTACTCTCAGCTTTTTCCGACAGTTTCTGTCGGCAGTTTTCTTCAAGGAAATATTCCCGATCGCTTCAAATTTGATGTCGAAAACGCATCATCACACAGTTTCTCAATTGAAAGACCAAATCATCGAGCCGCGGCGTGAGATCCGCCACTTTTTCTAAGTAGAAGTAAACAGCGTCGTGCATTAAACTGCGGCACGATTTTGTTTGAAGGAAGAAGTTATGAAAAAAGCGGTTATCGTTTTCGTAAGCCTCATTTCTCTCCATGCATTTGCTCAATCTTCACTTAAATATGAATATCAAAAAGCAATGAATGCGAGAACGGGCGTTGACGTAGCGACACAGAGAGCGCAAGAAGACGCGAGAATTTTTGACTTTCAAGCTGCTGCGAAAAAAATAGAACTCGACGGTCTCACCAACGCTTTTCGCTCAAAAGGATATGACCCAAGCGAATTCATAACGACCAGCACTTTGGGTAGTGGAGAACAAAATGATTGGGTAGCAGTCGATTACAATGAGCCGTTTAGTTGGGGTGATGGAGCTCAAGATTTCAAAAAGATTAAAACCACATACTACCTGACAAACCAAACTGTCATTTGTCGCGTGGATCTTTACAAGGCCAGCATCTCAGGCTCAAACTTCGACGAGTCATTGCGCTTTATAAAAGGCGAAATCGATTGCTTACCTGTGGCCACTTCTTCGCATTGATGAGTCATTTATTTAAGACGTCCGAAAAATTTCTGAATGCCGGACATACTCACATTCATTTCTGCATAAATTAAATTTGAATCGTTGGCATGATTTGCAGAAGCATCTCGTTGCCTCAGACCCCGGAGGTAACCGGGGACTAAGAAGAGATCCCGCTTTTAAAGGGGAGGTGACTATGTACCCACATAGAAACTTTCGGCGGTTTCTAGAAAATCTGTACGAGCTTTGCCGAATATTTTGTTATTGGCCAAACTGATTTTCTGGATTCTGCAGTGTCTAATCTTAATTCTTAGGAGCTGAATTGCTCTTGTGTGGAATGTAAGGGGCAAGTATTGACCTAAGTCTAACGTGAGATCAGGGACGGTTCCGGGGCTGAGGCCCATTTAATTCTGCTTGAATCCCGTTATTGTGCCGATCACCTCAGTATATATTCACAGACAAACGACGTGTTAAAGACATTAGGTTTTGAAGCGCCGTAAATTGTCATTCCGTCAAAATCATTACAGGTGAAACTAATGCTGATTTTAAGTATATTGAGGTGTTGATTTTATTTTGAGGATTTAGGCTTTATGAAACATCTTTTTTTGGCCCTTTTGACATTTGGAATAGCTATAGGCACGGGCTATGGAGCTGTCGGCGAAGACAAGGGGCCTAAAAAAGAATCGAATCCATGGATTGAAACCGGCAATTTGGTTCATTCCGTATCCCCGAACAAGCTTTGGCACGTAGGATACAAAGGAGCCGTATTTTCTACGCGTTCAACTGTTAAAGAAGAAGATGTCATGTTGAAATGGCAAGCCGAGGGGTACATTGAGCCGCTGAAACCCAACGAGTGGATCATTGGTCCCCCGACGGGCCTAGGATTTGGAATGTTTAAAGCCGACGATGCCGGAAACGTGTGGCGCAGCTTTATTGCGAAGGATTCAGATAAGCGAGATACTTGGTATCTTTGGATGACTGTTCCGGTTGGTCAGGGTGAGAGACTTGTAGGAGCCGACGGATACACCTTGTGGAAGAAGGACAGGGAGGGGCGGCTCAGCTCTACCGATATGTTTGCTCCAAGTCACCAAGAAGTGAATTGGCAAATAAAAGGAAAAGTTTCGTTAAAGCACGGTGAAGCAATTATCGGAATCGTAGAGAGTTACATCTTTAAAGTGAACCAAAGAGGCAAAATCGAGGAAGGTAACGTTCCTACAGACGGCGAATCAGACGCAGTTTGGACCAAAGAGATTCCCGTAGTTTTTTCATTACTCAATAATTGTACCTTGCGCCTACTCGAATTTT
>Ga0206866_1064_pt2 | contig 16916 bp, 8 predicted proteins | sample Alteio_BWOrgCont_40_FD_152626 | JGI IMG/M metagenome (GOLD analysis project Ga0206866, IMG submission 152626) | Enriched cells from forest soil in Barre Woods Harvard Forest LTER site, Petersham, Massachusetts, United States -... | ecosystem: Environmental > Terrestrial > Soil > Temperate forest > O... | reverse complement strand
GTGCCGGTCGCCGTGACCTCGGAGGTGAGATTGCCGTTTGCGTCGTAAGTGAGCGATGGAATCGCCGAGCCGGCGGTGACGTTTACTCCGAGGGTTTTGTTAGTGACGTTTCCATTCACGTCCGTGGCGGAGATGGGGATGTTGTTCGAACCGGCCGTTACCGGCGCATAGGCGGTGAAGTTGTAGTTTGAATCCGTGGTCACCGACGCCCCGGCCACCGTCACCGTCCCGGACTCGCCCAATCCCGATTCGCTCAGGCTGCCGCTGATCATCAACTGCTGAGTCCCCGTGCCCGTGACGCTCGTCACCTGGTTCAGGTCATTGTATGCGGCGCTGCTCACGGCGTCATTGAGTTGCTGGGCTGTGCGGTTTCCCGCACCGTCGTAATGCCAGGCGTAGGTGTCAAGCCCGAAGCGCGAACTGCCGCTGGCCAGGACCGCGCTCTAACACGAATATGCCCCCTCTGGCCAAGCGGTGCTACGACGCTTACATTCTGACCCGCTCCGGCGGAACCTTGAAATGGGCGAGGCCGCATCTCGCGAGACGGACTCCTTAGCCCTTTGGCCCAACTTTGAACAGCTTCTACTTGCTCTCCGCCATCGCCTGCTGTCGAATCCTCATCTCCAGAGCCGTTGAAGTCGCGATTCTTACCTGTTTGATCGGCGTCCCGGAATGGACGCCGGGGTGCCGGGAACAGCGCTTGGAGAGGCGGGCTTTTGCGTTGGATCGCTCGGATGAATATTCGAGCCAAGCGGATTACGCCTCCGGCTCAAAGAAGCTGCCAACGGACTTTATTTCCTCTATGGCGGTGGCACGCCACGCGCTATGGCTGCGACTGTTTGGAAAGTCAAGGGTCCCGCCCAGCCCTGCCGTGCGCCAGCGCGACAGGGCTGGGCGAGATGCTTGAAGGATTGCTATGCCCGGATGACTCGGAAACAAGCGGGGAGCAGAGGGAGCGCCTCGCTATGGTTTGCCACTATTCTGATTGCCTTCTGTGACGTGTTGCCGCCTCATTTTTTTGGAAGGGTCCAAAGGCCATATATGCCGGCTAATAAGAATAATAATCCAGTAAAACGCGCCTCGTTTCCCGTTAAATCCTGTCCCCACCTTCCAATATGACCCGTGGATATTGCGAGTACTCCAATAAGAATCAATACTGCAATCATAAACTTATAACCTAAAGGCGACGTTTTCATATTGAGTGAACCAGTCGTTCGAATTTTCGAGGCATTTCGATATTGGAACGCTAATATGTTGGATTCACTCTCATGGAATCGCAGATATTAACAATTCCCGAGCAGTTAAAGGAGCATGAAGCACATGTTGTTCCGAACATTAATATAATCTAATAACAGGACTTAGTTTGAGGTTGTTTATCCCCCGGCGTATATGGGGTTCCGGAGCCATCATCCGGCGTCAACGCGTCTAGATTGTCTTGCAGAACTGACACCCCCGCTCCTGTTATAGCCGGCCAGTTACCATTCGGTAGCCCTGTTGGGGCATACCCGCCTGCGAATTCGCTAGTAGCATCTTCGACATTAGCCATAACTCCTGGGTTTGCCAAAGCCGCAGCCGTAGCCGCTCCTGCGCCGGTAACAGCGACATAGGCACCAGCCGTTGCCAAATATGCAGAATCTGCGGCCACAGACACCGCTGCGGGCGCGGCTACGGCTGCGGCTGCAACTATGGCTGTAGCGGCAATAGTATTGGAAACAGCGCTATTCCACTGCGCCGTGGTACTTGGCTTGCCATTTAGACGCGGCACAGGACAAAGGCCAAGAGGATCAATCAGATTGATCGGATCATCGAGCACATACCCGTACAAATTAATTCCGCCCCGCTCCCCGATGGGATCGCGGCCTAACCACCTGCCGAGCGCGGGCGAATACTCCCGGTACGCTGCCAACAGCAGCCCGCTCGGCTGATGATAATACAGTCCGGTAAACCCAAAGTCCGCGGTGATCGTCCCGCTCAACTGGGTCTGCTGGCCGTAAGGGTCGTAGTCATATCGCGCCTGCACCAATTCGTTGGTTCCCGTCAATTCCCGGATGCTCCCCAGGTGATCGCGCGTGTAGTAGTAATTCGTCCCGCCGATCCTCACCCCGTTGTCGAAATACATCTTCGTCACCGCGTTGCTCGCATTGCGCTCCTCGCGAATCTCCATCCCGTCCCAGATCAGGTTCTTCGTGACCGCCCCGGTGCTGCTAGTCTCTATAATCTGCACCCGCCTCCCGAAACCATCGTAATTCATCGACGTATTGGAGGAATTCCCGATCGGTCCGTACCATATCTTCACCAGCCGGTCGGCCATGTCCCAAACGAAATTGGTCGTGCCGGTCGCCGTGACCTCGGAGGTGAGATTGCCGTTTGCGTCGTAAGTGAGCGATGGAATCGCCGAGCCGGCGGTGACGTTTACTCCGAGGGTTTTGTTAGTGACGTTTCCATTCACGTCCGTGGCGGAGATGGGGATGTTGTTCGAACCGGCCGTTACCGGCGCATAGGCGGTGAAGTTGTAGTTTGAATCCGTGGTCACCGACGCCCCGGCCACCGTCACCGTCCCGGACTCGCCCAATCCCGATTCGCTCAGGCTGCCGCTGATCATCAACTGCTGAGTCCCCGTGCCCGTGACGCTCGTCACCTGGTTCAGGTCATTGTATGCGGCGCTGCTCACGGCGTCATTGAGTTGCTGGGCTGTGCGGTTCCCCGCACCGTCGTAATGCCAGGCGTAGGTGTCAAGCCCGAAGCGCGAACTGCCGCTGGCCAGGACCGCGCTCAGCAGTTCGCTCGATCCATCGTAATTGTACGCATAACCGACCGAATTGCTCCCGTCGGCTTCCTGCGTCCAGGAAGTGATGTCTCCGGCCGCATCATAGCCATACCCGAACTGCGAAATCGTCCCGTCCGTGACCGGCCCCGTATTGATGATCGACTCCAGCCGCTCATTCGAAACCCCCGAGGTGTAATAGCCGAACTTCACATTCTGCCCATTCGGGTAACTGATCTGCTGGACCAGATTCGCGCCTTCATAGGGAGTGTAGCCGTATGTGCCCGTCAAGTTTACGACCCGGATGATTCTTTGGAGCGGATCGTACTGAGTCGTTTCCGTGTTGGTCCCTCCGTCGATGGCGCGGCTGATGACGTCTCCGAGCTCGTCGTAACCATAGGTCAGGGTGTGCCCGAAGGAGCCGGTGTTCACCACGCTGTAAAGCATCCCGCCGCCGACGCTCCCGGTAACGGAGGCGGGATTGTAGTTCAAGGCGGTCGAGCCGCTGACCGCGTCCGCCATGCCGGTGAGCCGGGGATAATTCGGATCATAACTATAGCTCACGCTGGGCGTTGAAGGGCCAGTGCCGCTGTAGCTTACGCCGGCGAGCGTATTGTCCAGGTTATAGCTGTAGGCCGTCGTCTGGCCCTTCGCGTCCTCAATCGACTGAAGCCGGCTCGTGTCCGGCTCGTAGTTGTAATCAATCGTGCTGGCGTCGTTGAACACCTTCTGCGTAACCCGCGAGTGGTCATCGAGGATGAATGACGTCGTGTTCCCATTGCCGTCGATGATTCCACTCAAGGCCCCGCAGGGGCAGTATTGATATTGCGTCGCATGGCCGGCCGGATCGACGACATAGACGAGCCGCCCAAGCTGATCGTGCAGGTAATGTGTCCACCGGTTGTCCCGATCCTTCTTCCATTCAACGTCTCGCCGATTGTAAATCAACTGGTCGGAAGTGCCGTCCCCATAGCTGACAGAAGTCAGCCGGTTCAACCCATCGTAGGAGAATGATCCCGTGAGGCCCAGGCAATCCGTCATCGTTTGCACACGATCCCGGCTGTCGTAGGTGAAACCGGTGGTTGCGCTCGAGATCGGGCCGGTAATCTCGTCAAGAAATCCGTTGCCGTCGTAGCTCCATGTCGTCGTCTCGCTGCTGCCGCTCTGGACAACCGCCCTGGTGTGGATTTCGCCATTGCCATAGTAGCTGAACGTGGTCACCTGGCCGGCCGCGTTGGTGGCGGAGAGAACCTCGTGCTGCGAATTGTAGCTGTACGCCGCGATTTGATCCGTCCCGGTGGCGGCGGAAGGATTGTTCTGATAAACTCCGATTACATCCAGGTTGTTGCCGGCATAGGCGTAGGTGGTCACGCGACCGGCCGGGTCGATAACCTGCGTCGGATTACCCGCGGAATTATATTGATACTGATAAATCTGCGTGCTTCCGCTCGGATTGGTCGAATCAAGCACTCTGGCAACAGTAGTCGGCAAATCGTCGCTGCTCCCGCTGACGGTGTAAGAATTCTCCTGGTACGGATAGAGATACCACACGCGGTTTTCAAACGGCATCTTTTCGCTTTCCACGACGCCTGAAACAGTATAGTTGTCGAGGTGCAACCAATGCGTGATCACGGCCTTCGAGTAATCGCCAGGCGCATCCATGAAGGCTTTCTTGGACCAATAGAAACTGTTGCGGTCGCTTAGGTACTGATTCGAGATAGTGGTGCAGGATGCGGGCAGGTTTTGCGGTATGGTGTTCGTTCCATCGGAATCCGGAATTGGAGCCGCGTCATCAAACTCGAGCCGCTCGGTGGCCCCAGCGGGGTCCGTAGCCTGAAACCAGCGAACGTCCGAGGCCGTAATCTCATTATCGTCATTCGCGTCCCCGCCGGAGAAGGTAGTGGTTCCATAGGGGGTCGTCATGGAGCTGATGAAAGAGCCGCTATAAGTGAAGCTGGAGGTCATCCCCGCCGCATCGGTAATGCTCGACAGCGTGCCCGACGTGACGTAGCCGAAGCTGGCGCTCCAGCTAGTGCCGCTGCCGAGAGCGCTGGAGGCGCTGACCAGCGCGAGGCTGTTATCGGCATTGTAGGTGAAATTCAGGCTCGCGGCCGCCGAGCCGCTGACGGAGGCCAGACGATTGTAAGCATCGTAGGATAAAAGAGTTTCGTTCCCGGCCGGATCGATAGACTCGCTTAAAAACACAGGGCGCCCGCTCCCCACGGTCGATCCCGCGACGGAAAAAACTTCCTGCGATCCGTCCGTATAATTGATCACGTATTCGGGAGAGCCGCCGGTGGAGACGATCGTGAGTGTCGATTGGTCCGAAGCCTGAGGATCAGAGACCGTTCCGCTGGTGAACATATATGGCCGGATTCCGCCGCCGCGGTCGTATAGATCCAGTTCCGTCGGGTATGGATCGGTCGGATCATCGGCAATGAATGAAAACCAGTTATGCGTCCATTGCCCGGTGTTCAGGTAGGGGCTTACCGTACTCATACTCGTGGGCAGCATCCCCCGTTGGCTGTAGGACATCGTAAAATTAAGCGACTCGCCCACCGGCGGCCGGAATAGCAACGGCGTGTCGTTTATGTAAAGGCTTACGAGCATCGTATGGATGCGGTAGGAGGCCATGCCCGTGCAACCTCCTCCCGAATCGCCGCCGGACTGATTGTCGCATTTGTCAGTCCGATTCGTGTCTTTCCCAGTAACGGTGCCCTTTCCCCAAACGTTGTCCGCTTCCTGGAGCGTGACTGGCTCCCAGCCGGCAGGCAGCGGCCCCGCGGGGACGAGAAAATATCCGCTGGCTTCCGCGTCGAGCGCTTTGACAGTAATATCGTTGCGTTCGCCAAAGGTCGGGTCTTCCAATTCGATGCGATTCCCCCTCCGCTGAAGCAGGGCGCCGTAATGACCCACCTTCCAATGGACCACCGCGGGGAGGATGATCGGGGCGCCCGGTGATCTCCTGGCCAGTTGAAAGTTCAGGCCGATCTTATCCGCGAGTTTTTTGACGGCGGCAAGCGACACGCCCATTTTTGTGGACAAACATTGATCGGTAAGTGCGATGGTCTTGATCGGCAGCTTCTCGAATTTTGCAATGCTGTGAATCGCGAGGGGACCGCAACGGAACGCTTCTCCGGAGCGATTGATCATGAGCCAGTGAGCCTCCCGGGCGGCGAGGATGTACTGGCCGGCCGGTCCGGTAAAGTTGCGCCCTTTGATTTCGGCAAATATGGATTCGAGCCGGTCGATCCGTCCGAGCCGCGAATTCATCCGAGCATATTGCGAGACGGCCCAATTCGCTTCGGATTCAATCCCCGAATCTTTGGAGGATTTGCCTGTCTCCCAGGCCTCCTGCCAGGCATCCATGGCCTTGTCGAAATATCCCGTCCGATAGTAAAGGCCGCCCAGATTGCTCAGCAGCGACACCTTCCACGTCGAGAATGGATACTGGAATAGAAAACCGGTGATCGATGAAAAATCATCCGCCTCTTTTCTGGACGCATATTTTTTGAGCGCGACGGACAAGGCGGCGTTTTCCCCCTGCGCGGGCGGCTGGCCCGCGTCGGCGACTAGCGGGTCCGCGAAGACCAGGCAGCCCATGATCTGCTGGACGCTGGGATTACCCGGAAGAGCTTCCGCGGATTGAGGCGGGATGGCTTTCCCCGTTGTCGGGCCCCTGTGCAATTCTTCAGCCTGAACGACGCCCACGCATAACGACAGCATAACCGCCGCCAGGCCGCCCGCCAGACGGGCGCATCCCCATTCATTGGCTCTCTTAATGCTGTCCATAATGCGGTTTCTGTACTTGGGCCTCAGTGCAAGCTGGCGCCTGCGGGTACCGTGATATAAATCGTCGGCGCTGTGCCACCGCCGGTCCCTGTCGGAAGCTGATAAGGCGTGTACGGGAGCGCCGGGTTGATGCCGAGACCATCGGCGTAGAGAATGGTTTCGGGTATTCCGTAGCTGTTGGAATATGGCGTGAAGGGATCGAGGCCCATCTCCAGTGCAAGCCAATCTGGCATTCCGTCGTAGCTCGAGAATGCATAACCGGTGAAATCAACCATCGACGGAGGCGGATATTGCGAATTGACAGTCCCGTTTCCCAATTGCCCGCTGGCATTGTAGCCCCAGGCCCACAAAGTTTGCACCCCGCTCGTATTTGCGACGATCAAGGAATGGTCATCGCCCGCGCTGACCATGGTCGAAATGGAAGGGAGCGACGTAGTGCCTGCTGTGAGCGACACGCCGGGCACAACGGCGGGAAGAGAAGGATCCGAGGCGGAACTTGTAATGTCGTCGTTGTTGTTTCTGCCCCACGCGAGGTAAGAGCCGTCTCCGCGCAATGCAACGCAGTGATTCTCCCCCGCGGCGATCGCTACGACATCCCGCACGGTGCCGATGAGGACGGGGCCGGTCTCATAATTTCCAAGGTCGTCCGCCAGCAGGTCCACGCCGTATCCATCGACGCCCCAGCCCCACACAGTGCCGTCATTGCGCAGCGCGTAGCTCGAAAACTCGCCAGCCGCTATCGCAATGATATGGTTCAAGCCCGGCACGGGGAAGGCGACATCCGTGCCGGTCCCAATGGTGCTATAGCCCAACTGCCCACTTTGGTTATTTCCCCAGGCGTACACGGTGCCGCTCGTGGAAAGCGCCAGGGTATGCTCCTCTCCCGCCGCCACAGCTTTGATGGTGACGCCCGAAAGTCCGACAACGCTTACCGGTGAAGGCTCGAAGGTCGTCGTTCCGTTGCCAAGCTGACCATAGCCGTTCGCCCCCCAACACGAGACCGTTCCACTGCCAGTGACCGCTGCGACATGGAACCAGCCGCAGGAAATGCCGGTCGCTCCGCTTATGCCTTGCACCTGAAACGGAGCGTTGAAGTAGTTGGTAGAACTCACGATGCCGCACTGCGCATCCGCGTCACTCCCCCACACCCAAACGGTTCCGATATTTGTTCCAGAATTCACAATCGCGGCGCTATTCGATTCACCGGCGGAAATCGCCCTGGCGCTGCCTGAGAGGCCGGTGACAAGCTGAGGGATGACTTGATCGCCGGAGTTCCAATTCAGGCCTAACTCGCCGTTTAAGTTTGATCCCCAAGTGTAAACGCTTCCGTTTGTGTCCAACAGGACCGAATGCCAGCCTGCCGCCGCCGTCTGATAACCCATATGATACGCCGCGCTCTTGATTGGGCTGGACACTCCCCCGGCGACGGCGCAAGCTCTTAGCATCGTCGCGGAGCCAACGCTTAGGGATTTCCCGGATTGAATGATCGATCCATTCTCGGGGCCGGGAACGCTGCCATCGGTCGTGTAATAGATTAAGGCCTCGCTATCCGTGCAGCTCACGACCACTTGCTGCGCGCTGCTGTAAATTCCGCCGTCTGGGGTAAACGTGGGCGCGGTGGGCTCAAGCAATAGGAAAGCCATGCTTAAGACGGGCGTCGTCGAACTCGTCGCCGCGCCTGCGGCAAATCCGGCGCCGAATTCGCCGTTCGTATCCTCCCCCATCGCGGTCACCGTCCCATTGCTTCCTGCAATGAGTGCGTGAAGTCCCGCCGCCGCGCCCACGGCTCCGGAAATTCCGTTCACTTGAGTCGCGTAAAAAATCGCCCCGGTCAGGCCATTTCCGAGATTTCCCCATTGCCACACAGTGCCGTCCCCCTTGACCGCAATGCTGTATTGCGTACCGGCAGCAATGCTCGCAACGTCGCTAAGCGCACTCGTGGCGCTCGTCATGATTTCGACCGGGGTGCCGCTCTCCGTTATGCCGGATCCACATCCAAGCTGTCCATTATTATTACGGCCCCACGCCCAAACCGTGCCATTGCTTTCCAGGGCCAGCGCATGTTGATCTCCCGCAGCAATTGCAGTAATATCCGTTAAGTCAATAACCTTGGTCGCGACATCGTAAGTGCCATCTTCGACAACGCCTTGACCGCACTGACCGTACGTGTCATCGCCCCATGCCCATACGGAGCCGTCGCTCGTCAGTGCAAGGCTGAAATATCCGGCGCTGATGAACGATCCGCCGGCGGCGATTGCAATCGGTTTGGCTGAACCCCCTATGCTCACCGGCTCGGGGGTTGTACCGCTGCTTCCGGCATATCCCAACTCGCCGTAGGTATTATCTCCCCAAGTCAGTACGGCGCTTCCAGAGGTCAACGCCATGCTATGATGGGGACCGGCGGCCACTGCGACCGCATTCGTTCCTCCCATCACCAGCGTGGGTGTATTTATGGTGTAGTAAGTGGTCGAGGACACTCCCAATTGATTGTCGTCGTTTAGCCCCCAGGCCCACACCTTGCCGTCGCTCGTGACGGCAAGCGTATGATAGCTGCCGGCCGCAACACTGATGACGCTCGACGGAAGCGTAACTTGCGTCGGATACCACTGATCCACGTAACTGCCTATGCCTAGTTGTCCAATGGTGCCGGTCGTATATTGCGTATTTGCTCCACATGCCCAAAGCGATCCGTCGGACCTGATGGCGAGGCTGTGGTATTGTCCCGCCGCAATCGGATTTGGATTCGAACCTCCAAGTACCCAATAGGCGGCCGCCCCCTCTTCAGAAGCCGCGCTTCCAGAGTAGGCAATCGCCCGCAAAGTCGTCGCGCCAGATATCGGAATCGGCGTGCTGTATAAGCTGCCGCTCGTGGCCGGATCGGCTCCGTTGGTGGTGTAATAAATGGCCGTCGCTCCAGTGGCGGAAATCGCGACCTCGGTGGCGGACCTAAGCAACTCACCGGGAGGAGAGAAAACCGGAGCGGGCAAGGGAGACAACTGCTGTTGATAGGCTTCGAGGTAAGTGACGCCGCCGCCGTCTATCGGGAACGTGCTGGTCGCGCTAACGCTCAAAGTTCCGAAGTAATACTTGCGCCACCAATCCGGCAGCGGATTTCCATCACTGCTGTACGTAAGGTCAAAGCTGAACAAGTTTTTGACCTGCCCTATGTTCGCCGCGGCATAGTCGGCGGCCGTGCCTCCGACCCACGGATAGTTGGTGGAGGAGTAGATCGGGGGACCGTCGTAATCGATACTGAACAGCCGGTCGTAAAAGGGCTTTGCGAGGGTTTTCAGTTGTCCGAGGTTTACGGTGGCATAGTCGCTCGTGCTGCCAGACGTGGCCGTCAGAGATAGCGCCAGACTGTTCAAAGTGGAGCCCGCGCCGCCGGGCAGGGCCGAGGTCAATTCATTAACGGCCGTAACCGCCATATTCTTCATCTGTCCCTGGTTCGCAGCCGCGTAATCGTTCGCGGTCCCGCTCACCAAAGGCGCAGTCCCGCTCGTGGTAAACGAGGAATTATACCACCATGTTGGCCCGGAAGCGGCGAGGAGCATCAGGGGAATGCCGAGGCAGATCGCGGTTGCCGCGAGAATGCGTACGCTCTTGAGGGAGGTCGGGGCGGAGTTTGCTTTGGGCTTCATGGCGCCAGCGCTGCAAAGATTGGGGATATGGCCGTCCTGACGCGCCTACAGAGGCTGCGCGCCCGCCGTGAACGGACCCATCGACAGGTCCCCCTGCTGCGGCACCAGCATCAGGTTGGTCCCGGTCGCCACCACTGTCGTGCCGCTGGTAAGCACCGTTAGACTGCCCGTAACGATTACGCTGCCTCGCATGTAGGTGTTCCCATTCACGTCAAGCCGAGCTTGCGGGGTGGCGGTGTTTATTCCGACGTAGCCCTGATTATGTCCGGAGGCATTGCCGTCAATGCACATATATTCTGCGTTGTTTTCCACAAATGAAATGGCGCTTCTGTAGCCATCTCCGCGCATGGACCCGCCGAGGAAAATCGTAGCGCCATCCGTAAGGAAGGTTCCGCTGCCGCTGTCGGTAACGCCGAGAGTGAGATTGCCGCCCGATCCGAAGGTCGTTGCGACGATTTGATGGGCCGCATCGAAACCGAAACCGCCCCCTCCGCCATTGACCTGCAAAGGATATCCCGGAGTCGTCGTTCCTATCCCGACGTTGCCGCCCTTGACCACATTGAGTCCGGTGGGCGTACTATCGCCATAACCCAAAATCGAGAGATAGCTGCCAACTCCACTGGACGTATCGGTGAACGTTATGCCGAAAGCATGTCCTGTCGATTCAGATTGCCCCATATATAGCCATGAGGTTCCCGCAGAAGTGGGGTTCGTGAAAAACGGCGCACTTGAGTAACTGTTTGGTTCGACAATTGTCAGTATTTGACTTGGCGACGTCGTCCCGATGCCGACGTAACCATCAGGTAAGACCGTCATTGCGATTGAATTATCCGGCCTGAAATCAATCGGCTGATTTGAGAGCGTTGTGACGAATCCCGCAGTTGAATCAACGCCGATCTGCACTTGTTTGGCAGCATTGCTGCCGCCTACGGAAATCCAACCGCCAGATGTGCTCGGACCATAGAAGGAAGCGACCGCACTGCTGTCCATCCCGCTTCCACTGCCCACCTGCAATTCATTGCCAGGCGTACCGGTGCCAATGCCCACATCCGTCGGGGAAGCGGGCATATACAGGGTGTTGCCAAGAGCCTCGGTCAAGACGCTGGCGGTTCCGCCGAGGAGAGTTTGATAAGGCAGCGTGCTCTCGGTGCCAGTCACCGCCAGGTTTCCGTTTATCGTCGTATTCCCATTCTTGAGCACCTCCAGGGCGTCGTGCGGAGTGGATGAGGTGCCGTTCCCAATCTCAAAGAGCGGATCCGTCGAAACCCAGGTCTGCGAATCGCTTCCGCCCCCTCCGAGATTGTATGCGCCGACGACGAATGATTCCAGAGAGTCCGCGCTCGTATAATTGCCGCTCGCAGTCGAATAATAGCCGCTCGCGGTGGTAGAATGTCCCGAAGCGAAGGCCCCAGCCCCATTGGAAACCGAGCCGTAGCCAAAGGCCGCGCCGTTCGATTGATTAGCCGTCGTAAAGTTTCCAAAGGCGACCGAATAAGTTCCGTTCGCCGTCGTCCAGCCTCCAAACGCCTGCGAATAACTCCCGCTCGCCGTGGCATAATCGCCGCTGGCCGTGGCGCCATTTCCGTTCGCAGTTGCATACCACCCGCTGGCGGTTGAGAAATCACCCCATGCTTGGGTGTAGTATCCGAAAGCAAGCGAACAGGCGCCGAATGCTCTGTTTCCAATTCCAAACGCCGTCGAGAAATCTCCGTACGCACTATTGGAATTTGTACCCGGAATGCTTCCGCCCCAAGCCATCGATCCAATGCCAGTTGCGGAAGTACCTATTCCAAAAGCCACTGAATAGGACCCGCTCGCGAGCACCGAATATCCGGAAGCCAGCGACACAACCCCGCTGGCTGTCGAACTCAATCCCAGCGCTGTCGAATCCGATCCGCTCGCCACCGTCCGATTTCCAATAGCCGAGGAAGCATACCCGGAGGTGGAAGTGAGTACATAACCCACCTGCGCCTTTAGCGGTGACGCATACAGAAAAAGCAAAATCGCCACAATTAGCGCCAATTTTTTCATCTCTCTAGCAGTCATTGGTTTTTGTCCTCCCGATCTGTATTTGCATTCGACATATTCTCCGCCAGTTCGCGCCACTGTTTAAGGCGGCCGGCGTTCTCCTGACGCCATTGCTCAATCGCAGCTTCCCGGGTCGCCGGATCCGCATGAAGATACTGGCGCATAAACTCAGCCCGGCTCCGTATGACTTCGTCCCGCGCGACCAGGTAAGCCCTCAATCCAGGCGAAGCATTTGAGGGGATCCTCGTCATATTGGGCGGATCGGGATCCGTTGGCGCCGCCGACGCCGCCAAAAGCTGGGCTCGCTGCCGCTGCAGTGCCATATCCTTGGCGTGCTGCTCCTGAAATATTTCGCTCTCCCGCTCGCGCATCGCCTTCACATCCTCCTCACTCGCCTCAGAGGACATTGCTTGTAGCAGCTCATTGTGTATTTGGGCGCGCGCACTGGCCAGAGTCGCCTGCGTAACAAGGAAATCCTCCAGAGTACTCGATGCGTTCGCAGGAATGGTCACTTGGCTCACTACCCCGATTGGTTTAAGCTCGGAATCCAGAGCCATTTCCTTCGCCCGCTCCTGTTGCGCCTGAATTCTCGCCGCATTTTGCTGACGCCAAGCCGCGAGTTCTTTGATCGTGGCGCCTCTTGATTCAAGCGACTGTCGCTCTTGAGCTAGCGCAAACTGCTCCCGCCTATAAGCCCCCAGAATGTCGTCTGCCGGTGAAGTCTGAGGAGAAATACTCTGCCCGTAGGCGCATGCCATGCCGCCCATCACCAAGCCCCCCAGCAGCCCGATCCAGCCTCGACTGGATTTTTGCAAGATCACTTTCATGCCCGACCCTCCCAAATTATTTCCTGCCTGGGGGATCGGGCATGCATATCGCCGAAATTCCGCGGCAGTGTCGAGAAAAAAGTGAAGCTCAATGCGAAAAATCTCGAATCTCAGGCATCCCACGAAGATCCATTCAGCGGCCACTTACCTCCTCGAGAAGTTTTTCTTCCCCAATGCGCCCAGTTTTCTCTAACCTGCCAACCCTCCGATGACTCCGAAGATATTCTACCAAAGCTCGATGCCCCGTTCGGGATCGACTCTGCTTCAAAACATCATCGCTCAGAATCCCGACTTTTACGTGACTCCCACCTCCGGGTTGCTGGAGCTGGTCTTCGGGGCGCGGCTTAGCTACACCAATAATCCCGAGTTCCGAGCCCAGGACCCTTCGCTGATGAAAGGCGCCTTTCTCGCCTTTTGTCGGACCGGCATGGAAGCCTATTTCAGCGCACTTACCGATAAACGCTTCATTCTCGATAAATCCCGCGGCTGGGGAGTCCATTTTGACTTACTCAGGCTTATCTTCGGCGAAGAGCCAAAGATCATCTGCATGGTGCGAGACTTGCGGCAAATTCTAGCCTCTATGGAAAAGAGATTCCGCCAGAGCCCTGACAGGAATCGGCCTATCGAGAGCCACCATAACCTCAGCGGTACCACCACCCTCAAGCGAGCCATGATCCATCTGCAAACGCCCCCAGTCGGATTGGCCCTCGATCGCCTGATCGAGATTCGCCAGCGCGGTTGGGACAAAAAGATTCTTTTCCTGCGATTTGAGGACCTGACCACGGAACCCGCTCAGACGCTGCAAAAAGTCTATCAATATCTGGAGATTCCGGAATTCAAGCACGACTTCGAAAACGTGATCCAGGTCACCCACGAGGACGACGAGGTCTTCGGCATTCCCGGGCTCCACGACATTCGCGCAAAGGTCGAGCCATACCGGAACGATTATCTGACAATCCTTGGGCGGGAGACGGTGATGCACGTGCAAGCCCAGCATGCCTGGTATTTTGCGGAGTTTGGCTACAGGCTGGCGCCCGTTTAGGCGATCCGGTGACTGCCCCGCTCTTCCGGACAGACAGCGATCTGCCGCCGTGGTTTTGCTCCTACCACTTGGCGCCGTCCCGGTGGCTATGGGGCGCGGGAAGGTTCAGGTGAAGATGTTGGCGGAGTTTTGTAACGGTAAAGCCAATATATCTCGTCACCCACCATCGACGGGTGGAATGACGCTTCCTCGTGTAAATCTCCCAACTGCCTGACTTCGTATAGCTGGTTGTCTCTCACGATCATGAGCGGCCCGTTCAGAAGCAGAAGAAAATCGTGATTGCCTTGCGCCGCGAATTCACTGACAGACTTCATTATCTCATCTTCGGTCCAGTCGGTCTGCCTTTTGTCGTTTTCGATGACAAAAGATCCCCAGCGGCGCGTGTCGGGGTAATAAATCCGCACACCCGCGTAACCCGCGACAGGCATGGCTATATAGTCAGGATAACCTACGATGGGAAGTCCCTTCAAATGGTTCTGCTCCAGGTAAAGAGCCACCGCCTTGCTGCAAGAAAATGGGTAATAGTAGCCCGCGATACTAAGGAAAACGGAGTCAAAAATATGAATGAGCAGAAGCGGACAAAGGAACAGCTTTTGAGAAAGCGAAAGTTTGAAAGGCCTGGTTTTAGGCGACCCACTCGACTCCGGGAAGTAATGGGCGAGCCACAAACAGATGAGAAACCAAAGAAAGAAGTGGCCTGTGTGACGCGCATAATTGTTGAATTTTACAGAGGCGAGGAGAAGAAGCAGGCTGGCCCCGCCCAAGTATGTCCACATTATCGGGTGCGACCGCCAAAAAAACACAACGGTCAACGGGAAGAGAATCATCCCGAGAATGACGCGCAATTCGGCCGCGCCGAGGAGAGTATGCCCCAACATGCCCATTACCCACGAGTTCAGCAGGCTCGGTTCCGAGAGAGGAACAAACCCTGCCCAAAAGGCGATGAATGAGTGCGTTATTTTAACCCCCAACCCCAAGCCAAGATCAAAGATATGTATGCCCGCGTCAGGTTGCGGAATTCCGATCCAGAATGCCAGGAGAACGCCTCCGAACACCAGGAAAACGCTCAAGGCGGCATCCCATCTGTGGGTGCGGATTCGACTCCGCAGTTCCGGCTTCGTCCAGGCTTCGAAAATCAAAAGCCCGCCCAGAGCCGCCACCTGGAGCGCGGCGTAATGGTTTGCCTGAGTGGCCAGGAAGAGGATCGCAGCCAATCCAAGGTAACCTTTGCCGCGCTTGGGAAACAGGGTGCAAAACGCAAAGCATAACAAAACTCCCAATGCATAGTTGCGGCTGAGCGTCCCCCATTCATACACAAAAAAATATCCAAAAACCGTCAGCGCCTTGAGGTAAAACGGCAATGGACAAAAGCGAACGAAGAGAGCGATTGCCAAACCGATGATCAAAAAATTCGCGGCTTGCATGGCCGCTGGGTTACTGGTGATCCGCGTGATTCCAAACAGGATGAGATACCAGAGACGCGGGTGCGTCTCATAGCGCATATTCTTGAAGAGATCGGGAATCGTTGCGCTGTCCCGGGCAAAAAGCCATGGCAGCATCTCGTCCCGCCACATCGCATGATGCAGAATGTCAAAGCCGCAAACGAGCAGAAAGGCAAGTATCAGGACCGCTTCCCATAGGCCCCGCCTTGCAAAGCCGAATCCGGGGGATCGCTCCGCCACGCTGCCGCCGCCGGCCAATTTCCCGCGGTGTGATTTAGCAGAGGTCATTCTTCTCCATCGGAATGATCCAGCGCGTCCGACCGGATAAGCCTGCACTCCCGCGACCACACGCCCCCCTTATTGCTGTCGGGATAGTAGCATGACTTGCCGATCAGATTGTCCGCTACGACGTAAATAACCAGGTCCTCCGCGCCGTTATTGGAAATCTGATGAGACTCCCCCGGCTTGAATTTGAGTGCGTCGCCGGTCTCTATCGGGGGGGTCGCGTCCTTGTGGCGGACGGCGCCCGCGCCGGAAATCGCGTGGTAAGACTCCCGCTGCGCGCCATCTAAATGATATAGGTGGGGCGTCTTCCCCGGCGGAATGCGGCAAATCTCAATTCGAGATTTCCCAGATGGATCGTTGTTCATAGGCCGGAGGGGTTCAATGCGATGATTTTTTCGGAGCGGACTCGGAGTTCAAGCAATTTCGGACGCGTTTGAGAGCTGTTCATGGCGGTTTCCTCCATTCCTTCACCCATTGTTGCGCCATGCCCAGCTCGTTGTAGAAGCGGACCACCCGCTTGACGGACCCTCCCAGGTTGGTGACGACAAACCCGACGCGGGGAGACAACTCTCCTTTGCGCTATTCTGCCTTGGCAACCACCCACCGGGCGCGGGCCCAACTCTGTGCTTGGTATTCGAGATCCCTAAGGCGTGACCGTGCCATCCGCCGCGCTCGGACCACGGGCGGCGAGCGGAGAGTCTGATCCCGGCGCTCTCCCATCTTCCCGTGGCTATCTTGGCTTCAGACTCTCCGCTCCGCGCGGGACCACCCCTCCGTCCGCGTTTTCAGGTCCTTTGGACTCACCTGGGTCTCGTTCTGTCGCCCTTTTTCAGCCCGACTCCGCAGGGGGCCGGACGCGGCGCCCTCTGAAGACTACTCCCGCTGGCCGCCCTGCTTCGCGGGCCTTCTGGTCAAAGGGCGACAGAACGAAACGAACGGCAGAGCACAAAAAAAGACCATGAAAACCACCGCTAAAAATAAGAAGAATCAGACTCATGGGCTCTTGAGCCGAACCGAACGGTTGGGCACTGAGAGCAGACCGGAGATTGACTTCGCCCTCCGCCGGGCGAATCGGGCATTGGAAACCGAGAAGTT
>Ga0206866_1126_pt1 | contig 16958 bp, 14 predicted proteins | sample Alteio_BWOrgCont_40_FD_152626 | JGI IMG/M metagenome (GOLD analysis project Ga0206866, IMG submission 152626) | Enriched cells from forest soil in Barre Woods Harvard Forest LTER site, Petersham, Massachusetts, United States -... | ecosystem: Environmental > Terrestrial > Soil > Temperate forest >... | reverse complement strand
GGCGGCCGTCGCAGTCTTGTTGTCGGGCCGGAATGTCTGGAAGCTACTGACGAAGTTAGTTCTGACAGGGGCCGTCGGAACCGGCATCACATATTTCTTTCTTGGGAATACACCGTTCATGCGGCGGCTGACCGATCCGGATAATCTCTACGGCCGGTTCGAATACTGGAAGGCGGCGCTGCGAGCCTTCGCTAACCACGTGTGGCTTGGCGTAGGCCACATGCAGTTTCCGCAAGTCTACCTTTCCTATATCCAGGATATAAGCAGCACCGTGCGAATGGATCTCGCGAAGGTCGATGTCGTGGACAACATGTATCTGACAACGCTCGTCGAAAATGGGCTACTCGGATTTATTGCCCTGATTGGGCTGCTGCTCTACATAGCGGTTCTGTTGCGGCAAAATCGCAAAGAACTTGAGATATGCGGTCTTTCCGCGGAAGCCTCATTTGTCCAATGCTCAGAACTTGCCCTGGCTGCGTACGCAGTCTCCGGTGTTTTTGCGGACGTGAATCTTTTTACAAAGGCAACGAAATATTTCTTTATCCTCGTGGGACTCGGTCTCGCCGTGGGGGCGCGCGCTCGCAAATTGCGGCAAGGCGGCAAGGGCTCGGACATAGCCGTCTCGCCAGTGCGCATGCCGGTCGCGGGATGAGGCCAGCTCGACACTCGCGAATGGCAATCATTGCTTTGTGACGAATGGCTTTCGAGAGGGCCCTTCCTGGCTGCTGTTGACGGACAACAATGACATGGACGTCTCGATCATTTACGTGAACTGGAATTGCTCCGAGGAGATACTGGCGTCGGTCGCCTCGATCCGGCAATGGGCCGGAACGCGTCCCTATGAAGTGATCGTAGTCGATAACAACTCGCCCGAGGGGATGGGAGCTTTGGCGGAGCACGGCTCGATTCATTTGATTCGAAACCCGGAGAACAAGGGATTTGGTGCAGGCTGCAACTTGGGGGCACGGCACGCATCGGGAAAATATCTTCTCTTCTGAATGACGTCATAGAAGAGCTGGCGCAGTTTCTGGACGCACACTCATCCGCTGCATTGGCTGGCCCGTTGGTCGAGGACGAAGCCGGCAAGGTTCTTTTTGAGGGCGGAAGATCGCTCCCGACGCTGCTCAACGAGTTCCTGCAGCACAGCACGCTAGCATTCCGATTCCCGCAGGGGGCGTTGACATCGAAACCGTATCTGTCCCGTTGGGATCATCTCTCCACGCGGGAGGTGGAAACCGTCCTCGGAGCATGCATGTTGGTGCGATCGGAGGTGTTCCGTCGAGTCGGGGGATTTGACGAGACGTTTTTCCTTTATAGCGAGGATCTCGACTTGTGTTGTCGCATTCGCAAAGCCGGCCGGGGGGTCTGGTATGTGCATTCCGCGCGTCTGGTGCATAAGGAGCGACAAAGCACCATTCAGATGTTTGGCTCGGTTGGCCGGATCGTGTTTCAGAACATGCGCAGCCAGCACTACTATTTTCAGAAACACTATGGCGCCTTCACGGCATTCCTATGGCGACACATGATCGCCGGGCTCTATTTTCTGAGGTATTTGCGGAGCCGGGACAGGCTTCACCTCGAATATGCCAAGTGGGCGATAACGGCATGATTCCCGACATGTTCAGCATCGTCATTCCGACGCACAACCGTGCCGGGAAACTGCAGCGGGTGCTGCGGCACCTTTTGCAACTGGCAGAAATCGACCGTTGTGAAGTGATTGTTGTGAATGACGGATCGACGGATGGTACCGGTGCCGTTTTGGAGGAATTCAAGCGATTGCGCCCCGAGATCGTGCGCGTACTGACGGTCGCGAACGGCGGCCCGGGGTACGCCCGAAACCGCGGAGCAGAAATGGCGCGAGGCAATCGCATCCTGTTTTTGGACGACGATGTGTTCCCGCGCTCGGGAGCGATCGAGAGTCAGTCGCGGATGCTCGACGCGGGATATGCCGGATCGCAGGGTCTCCTGCTGTGGCACGAGGAGATCTCCCAAACGCCGCTTGTTCAATACATCGACTCGCGCGGATCGGAATTTGGGTTCGATCGAGTTGAGGATGCGAGCCGCCTGGATTTCCGTCACTTGTACACGGGGAACTTTGCGGTTCTCCGCAAGGCGTTCCTGAAAATCGGCGGATTCGATGAAAGCCTCTTCGACCGGAAGGAACGATTCAGCGCCTTCGAAGACACGGTGCTCGGGTATCAATTGAGGCAAAGTGGAGCCAGACTGGCCCTGAACAAAGAGTCTGTTGTCGACCATCTGCGCGATATGACGGAAGAGGGGTATCTGCATAGGGAGCGCAAAATAGGCTATAGCGTTGGGCATTTGAGAGAGAAATATCCGGCGGTTGTACGCGCGCTAGGGTTGGAACACAAAGATTTTCTATCCGAGCCGCAAATACAATTGCTGCAGTTCGTCAACGCGGTGCCTTGGGTTCGATACCTGGCCGGCTATGGTTTGAGCATGCGCCTGCGCCAACGCGAGGCCTTCTATCGCGGATTGCTGCAGTGCCGCCAGGAACGCACGAACCAAATGACAGCGACGAGTCAATGACCCAGCCTTCACTTTCATTCATCCTTGTCGCCTACAACAGCGCCAGCACGATTGCAGCGTGTCTTCGTTCGATCGCCGACCAGACGAGCGCGTCGTATGAGATCGTCATTGTCGACAACTCACCTGACGGGGCCACCATGGAGGAAATCAGGGGGTTCGCAGCGTCCCACCCAAAGGTCCTAGTCCACCAGCTCCGGCCGGACGAAAATATCGGTTTCAGCCGCGCGTGCAATCTCGGTGCGCGGCACGCTTCCGGGAAGTACCTGTTTTTTCTGAATCCCGACACGCAGTTGTTGAACGATGCAGGAGCCATTCTTTCGCTCTGCCTGGAGCAGCGACCGCTGGCGTTCGCCGCTGGTCCGGCAATCTTCGACGACGAGGGGCAAGTCGCGAGGACCTGCCGCAATCTGCCGAATCTCTTTTATGTATTGCTGGATGCGAGCGGAATAGACAGGTGGTGGGGTGCATACAAGCTGACGCGATTTGCTCATGACCGCCCGACCATGGTCGAGCAGATCATCGGTGCCGCAATTGTGGTGCGGCGGCGCAACTACGAACGGTTAGGGGGAATGGACGAGAGATTCTTCGTATATTTTGAGGAAGTCGATTTATGCAAGCGTTTTAAGGATGCCGGCGGTGAAATCTGGTTCTGGCCTGACGCGAAGGTACGGCACATTGCCGGCCAATCCTGCGAAGTGGGCCGCGTACGCGCTCGTATGATTTATATCCTGCGCGAGAGTCGGAGAAAGTACTTCGCTAAGCATTTCGGACAGCCCGGACAAATTGCATTAGAGGTCCTGAACAGGCTGGAGGCGTTTCAGAAGTTGCCCGTCCTTTTAGCGCTGTGGCTATTGCGTGGCGAACGCAACTACAGAGATAAAGCTTCCGGATTCTGGGGCGTTGCGATAGGCGTGCCCCCGAGAACGTAAGCCATCCTCTATGTTCCGCGTGCTCGCGTTCACGGTTAAGCCTCGAGAGTCGGCTGATACACGATACCGGATCCTGCAATATCACGCGGTTGCCGAACGGGACGGGGTCTTGATCGACCATCGCAGCTTGATGGGGCCGAAATTCTTTCGATGGCAGATTCAGAATGTTCACTTGCTACTCAGATTGCTGCTCTATCCCCTTTCCCTGCTGGTCCGTCTATGGCAGGTGCTGTTCCTGGCGCCGCAGTACGACGCCGTGTGGATATCTCGGGAGATGGCCCCGCTTGGTCCGCCAGTGCTGGAACGCCTGCTGTTAGCGCGATGTGGAAAAGTCATTCTAGACATCGACGACGCGCTGCATATTTCCGACAGAAAGAGTGGGCGCCTCATTCCGAGACTTCTGCGGGATCGCGGTAAATTTAGTCGCATGGCTGATTCTTATACCGCGGTGGTGTGTGGCAACAAATACCTGGCAGATTTCTACATGGAGCATTCCGCGGCGGTCGAAATCATTCCTACGGTGGTGGAAATAGGCCGATATGGAGGGTTGGGGCGGATTCCGGCAGAGACTGTGCGAATCGGCTGGATCGGCACACCCTTGAACGGTCATCACCTCGAAGCGCTGTACTCACCTCTTGCTGCTCTCGCGCGTGAACGAGACTTCGAACTGGTGATTGTGGGGCTGAATAAACCGCTGCAATGGGACATGCCGCGAGTTCGCTACGTTGACTGGCAGCTTGCCAACGAGTTCGGCTACTTTGCTCAGTTTGACATCGGGATAATGCCGCTTACGGACTCGCCGTTCGCGCGTGGAAAGTGCGCGTTCAAGCTAATTCAATATATGGCCGCCGGCCTGCCTGTGGTGGCGTCGCCGGTAGGCGCGAATTGCGAGGTGGTAGAGCACGGACGGAACGGATATCTGGCAGCTACGCAGGACGATTGGCATTCCATGCTGCGGCGGCTCGTGGACGATCCGGAGATGCGGCGCCGCATGGGGGAATATGGGCGTGATCTTGTGCGGCGTCGCTACAGCGTAGATGCAATGTGGCCACGCTACTCAGCCCTTCTAAGGGGTACCGCTTGCTGAGGCTGAGAATATGCAATCTATTGTTGATTGTTTCGATCGCCGCCGCGGCGTCGGTCTTGCAGGCTCACGGTGGGTTGCCGCCGCGAATGCAACTGGGTGTAGATGCGGATAACTGGAGCGGACAGATTGCTAACCCTACGTTTGAAAGCAGCCTGAGGCAAATGCAGCTCGATTTCATATCCTGGCACATTCTTCCCGAAGAGGAAGCCGATCCTAAACGCTTACAGGCAGTAGTCGAGTTTTGCCGCAGAAATCATTGGCATTATCTTTTCAATACAGAAATCGCCAACTATCGTCGCGACGAAAGTGCATTCAAGCACGCGGATGGGACCTACCGGTATGACGTTGCAGAGACAACCCTGGAGTCGCTCAAGGATGATCCACTGTTTGTGGGGATGGTCTACGACGAAGCCGATGTGGTGCAATCGCTGCTCGGCATGAACGATAACAAGGGCAAACCCATAGAGCCGTACTTGGTAGATACGCGAAATCTGACTGCTTCCGAGGCATTCCTCGCGGTCGCGAATAAGGTGGCTGAACTGACGCGGCGTTATGCTGCGTACAAAAAGTCTATCGTTTTCGAGATGACATTTCCCGACTATCCGTTTGCTTTTGCTCGCGGTGGCGGATTATTAGCGCCGAAACTGTTGAAAGAAAATTACAACGATCTTATGTACGACGTCTACCGGGGTGCAGCCCTAGAGTATCGCTCGTCGGCACTGTGGGCCTGCGTGGATCTCTGGTTTCTTGACAAGTTTCCTTTTGCAGGGAAATACGGACCGTCCGATCACACGCCTGAGCAACTGTTGGAGACGCTCGAGTTCGCATACTCGGCCGGATTCGACAACGTGTACATCGAGCAGGCGAAAGGGCTGATGGATGAAAGTTACCACCTGACTGAGTATGGCCGGAAGGTAATTGAGTTTCAGCATTGGCGCGAAGCAAACGCGCAGGGCAACTGGCGAACTGCTCCGATCCAGTATTACGTCAGGCGCTTTCCAGACGGATATTGGGGACAGTCGTATTCGACCTTCATCCCCGATCATCCCTACGGATCTTGGGAGAGCAATCCGTATCGTTCGGAAGACGTGACCTGGTTTGGGTTGCTGCACCAGCTTTCGGGCGGCACGATACCCATTGATGCCGACACCTGGAATGCCCAACGCAGTCCCGATTTCATGACGCACCCCTATCAGACCATGGCCGGCCTTCCACCTATGGTTATTTTCGATCAGTACGGGACGGTCCCGGCCCACACGAAAGCTAAAGTATTTGACCTGCTACCGACGACCTCGAAGCGGTGATTTGCCTGCCTGATTCGGACGCCACAATATGCGGATCGTTCAAATCGTTACGGGAACACCATTGTTTGGGGGTTCAGATGCGCACGTCCGCGACCTCTCAATCGGGCTGCGCGCGCGCGGCCATGAATGCGTCGTCATGGTGGGCCCTCCGGAGGGCCGGTTGGCGGAAGAGTTGCGGGGGAATGGCGTGACTGTACTTACGATCCCGGCGCTTCGTAAGCCGATTCGGCCATTTGCCGATGCCATTTCCCTCTTCCAGGTGATTCGCGCATTGCGTGAAGTACAGCCAGACGTCGTTGCAACGCACACTGCGAAGGCCGGGTTTATTGGGCGCATCGCCGCACGAGCGATCGGCGTGCCGGTTTTTTTCACTCCGCACGGTTTGTCGTTCGTCGATCGAGAAAGCGGAGATCTAATCGGATTCCGTCTGCTGCTGGAGCGAATGGTAGCGCGTATTGGAGGCGAGATGATCGCCGTATGCGATGCGGAGAGGAATATTGCTTTGAGATATCTGGGATCAACAGGGATCCGCATTTCCACCATTCGTAATGGTCTGCCGGACTGCGAAACAAGGGGTGAGAAGGGCCGGGGCCCGGTGGTGATCACGATGATTGCTAGATTCGTCCCCCAAAAGGACCATTCGACGCTAATTCGTGCGTTGTCAACACTGAATCACCTGGAATGGGAACTCCGACTCGCAGGGAACGGGCCGCTGCTGGAGTCTATTCAGCAGCTTGCGGAAGAATGCGGGCTCACCCCACGAGTTTGCTTCATGAATGAATGTTCCGACACGCCACGTCTACTTGCCGAAAGCGATATTTACGTACTTTCCTCCAACTACGAAGCCTTTCCCATCAGCATCCTCGAAGCTATGAGGGCCGGTATTCCGGTAGTTGCCAGTGACACAGGAGGAGTCCGCGAAGCCGTGCAAGACGAATGCAATGGCTTTCTTGTCCCTCCTCGAGATGCGAGCCTGCTTGCCGATAGGCTCGCTTCGCTCATATGTTCAGCTGAACTGAGAAACAGCATGGGGTTTCAATCTCGCCAACGGTTCACCCGAGAGTTTGAGTGGCGCAGCATGCTGGACAAGACCGAGGCGCTGTACGCGAACACTCTTCGCAATAAAATGAACTGCGAAATGGCTCCTTCGCAATAGACGACGCTAGCTTCCAGATCACGCGATGCTGCGTACCGCTTTTGCAAATCTCTGTCACCTCTAGTAAGCGTCGGTCGTAAACCATGGCCGTTCGAACTTCGAGTTGGGACTGGGTCTCTCTCCTATGACAAACTTTCGTCGGCAAATCCTCAGCAAGGCATTTAAACTACTCGATCCAAGCTTACTCACGATTGCGTATCTGGTGGCCGCTATCCCGACTTGGCATCTGACGGGGTTCACCTCTGTTGCCTCGTTCCTCTCCATGCACATCAAATTGTCGGATGTCCTTGTGTTCCTCGGCCTCTTTTATGCCTGGCAAGCGATTTTCTCCGCGTTCGGTTTGTATGAATCCAAACGGCTCGGCGATCAAAAGAAAGAAGCGGCAGCCGCCGTCAAGGCTAGCTTGGCGGGGACGTTGCTGTTTGGTTTCGTTGCGGTCTTCTTCCGGATGCACATGATCACTCCCGCTTTCATCGCAGCGTTCTGGTTCGTGGCCGGTTCCACAATTATTTGTTCTCGGTTGGTGTTACGAGAGTTCCTCAGGCAAATGAGAAAACGGGGACGCAACCTTCATCATTTGCTGATCATTGGCACGAATGCGCGCGCCGTGGAATTTGCCCATGCGATTGAGGGCAAGCCCGAATTGGGCTACCGACTGCTTGGTTTTGCAGACCAAGAGTGGTCAGGGAATCCGGACTTTGGAAAGGGCGGCGAATCGATCGTCACCGATCTGGAGCACTTTCCAGACTTTCTGCGGGAGCGCGTCGTCGATGAAGTGGCAATCACGCTTCCTATGAAGTCGTTCTACTCCCAGGCTGCTCGCATCGTAGCAAAGTGCCAGGAACAAGGGGTCAACGTCCATGTGCTGCCGAGTATTTTTGATTTTCAGAAGGGCAGGGTAAACAACAGCCAGTTTGACGGAATGGCGATATCAACGCTCAATCTCACGCTGTCCGAAAGCTGGCCGATGGTCTGCAAACGAATACTAGACGTATTTGTTTCTTCGGTCGCCCTGATCGGCTTAGCCCCCCTTTTGATGCTCGTTGCCATACTGATAAAATTGGATTCCAGCGGCTCAGTATTCTTCGTTCAAGATCGTGTGGGTCTGAACAAGAGACGTTTTCGAATGTACAAATTCCGTACCATGGTCGGCGACGCGGAGAAGAGGCAGTATGAAGTCGAATCCTTGAATGAAGCTGACGGCCCGGTTTTCAAGATCAAGAACGATCCGCGCATCACTCGCCTCGGAAAATATCTCCGCAAAACCAGCATTGACGAACTGCCCCAGTTGCTGAACGTCTTGAAGGGCGACATGAGTCTCGTAGGCCCTCGGCCTCTTAGCCTTCGCGATTACAACGGGTTAGACGAGGACTGGTTGCGCCGCCGGTTTAGCGTACCACCAGGGATCACGTGCCTCTGGCAAGTGGGCGGCAGAAGTTCTCTTTCCTTCCAAAAATGGATGGAGTTGGATTTGCACTACATTGACCATTGGTCCTTCTGGCTCGACTTGAAAGTGATTGCCAGAACGATCCCTGCAGTGTTGAAAGGCGCCGGAGCCGCGTAAGTATGCCTCACGACATTTAGTCTCCCTCACGCCGAGCGGAGGAAATGTTGGCGCCTAGCTCAGACATCCGAGCCGCCTCGCCAATCGCAATGGTGGCCAATGGAGAAGCGAAACTGCCAGTGAGAAACGCGACGCATCGACGGGGCGAATGCGTCAGCATAAATCACCTTCATTAAGAAGGATTGGGTTGGTTTGCGGTTAGTGACGGCGATGCCTGTTGCCCGGCGCGTTGATAGAGAAAGAGGGGGGACTGATATGAAAGGCGTTGTGCTTGCAGGTGGGACAGGTAGCAGGCTGAGCCCGCTCACACGGGTCACCAACAAGCATCTGCTTCCCGTCTACGATAAGCCTATGGTGTATTACCCAATCCAGACACTAGTGAACGCGGGAATTCATGAAATCCTGGTGGTGACAGGCGGCAAGAACGCGGGCGACTTCCTGCGGCTGCTGGGTAACGGCCGTGATTTCGGTTTAAAGCATATCAACTATACGTATCAAGAGGGAGAAGGGGGCATCGCGGAAGCACTCGGATTGGCTGAGTATTTCGCTGCTCGCGACTCAATCTGCGTTGTGCTGGGCGATAACATCATTGAGTCCAACATCCACCATGCGGTCGAGAATTTCCAAAGGCAGAAAGAGGGCGCAAAGATTTTGCTCAAAGAAGTCAGCGACGCCCACCGTTTTGGAGTGGCCGAAATTCGAGGCGAGCGCGTGCTCAAGATCGAGGAAAAACCAAAGAACCCCAAGTCGAACTACGCGGTGATTGGGATCTATCTTTATGACTGCACGGTCTTTGACAAAATCCACCGCCTGAAACCATCTGGGAGAGGGGAACTCGAAATCACCGATGTAAATAACGCTTACATTGAGCAGGGAAAGCTCACCTACGAAGTTTTGCGTGGCTGGTGGACAGACGCTGGCACTTTTGAATCTCTGCTTCGCGCAAATAATTTGGTGGCAGAAACGGGTGCAAACAAAATGGAAATCGCACGTCAGCAGGTGGCCCTATGAGGGTATTTGTCACAGGTGGTGCGGGGTTCATCGGTTCGAACTTCATCCGTTACGTGCTGGCCCAGGGGAAAGAATACCAGGTCGTCAATTACGACAAGCTGACCTATGCGGGGAACCTTGCGAATCTGGATGGGATCTCGGGCGACGCGCGCTACGCGTTCGTAAAGGGTGACATTTGCGACGCGGGCGAGGCGGAAACGGCCATGCGCGGGTGCGATGCGGTGGTCCATTTTGCAGCCGAATCGCATGTCGACCGGAGTATTTACGAGCCGGCGCGGGCGATCGAGACCAATATCACCGGGACCTTCGTTTTGCTGCAAGTCGCACGAAAACTGGGCATCGGCCGATTCCTTCATATTTCGACGGACGAAGTCTACGGCGACTTACCTGCCGGGGCATTTGCCGATGAAAGGTCACCGCTACGGCCAAGCAGCCCATATTCGGCCGCCAAAGCTGCTTCCGACCTGCTGGTGAGTTCGTACGTCCGTACGTACGGATTGCCGGCGATCATCACGCGCTCTTCGAATAATTACGGACCTTATCAATTTCCAGAGAAATTTCTGCCGCTGATGATTACCAATGCCCTGGAGGATAAGCCGCTGCCGATCTATGGCGATGGAAAGCAACAGCGCGATTGGTTACACGTCACCGACAACTGCCGAGGAATTTTGGCGGTTCTCGAAAGAGGGCGAGACGGCGAGGCTTATAACATTGGCGGTTCGGACATTGAGGAGAACCTGGCGATCGCACACTGCGTGCTGCGGCTACTCGGCAAGCCCGAGTCGCTACTTTCGTACGTAAAGGACCGGCCGGGACACGACCGGCGTTACGCCTTGCACTGCCACAAGATGGAAGAGCAGGTGGGCTGGAAGCCGGAGATATCTTTAGAAGGTGGGCTGCGGCAGACCATCGCCTGGTACGAGCAGAACAGGGAGTGGATGGCTGGAGTGCGCGGCGGCGAATATCGCTCTTACTACGAAAAATACTACGTGAACCGCGACACCTCCCTAAACGCCATTGCGCCAGAGGCCGCCAATTCAGCAATTTGATCTGATGCTGTTGCTGCCTTCGTTTTTCGCCCGCGAAATATTGACGGAGTAAAAGGGGGATACGCGTGCCAGCGTCTGCTACTTCCCGCGGAGTTTTCGTTGACTTGCAAAAAGTCGGGACATCGTTAGCCCAAGTGTGGGAAATCCGCACGAAACAATTGCGCGATTCGCGCGGCTTTTTCCTGGAGACCTATCACCGCGAGAAGTTCGCGGAACTTGGAATCACCGATACGTTTGTTCAAGACAATCAGTCCTGCTCGCGCAAGGGAGTCGTGCGCGGACTTCACTACCAGCTGCACCACGCCCAGGCCAAGCTCGTCCGCGTGACGGAAGGCGAGGCCCTTGACGTCGCGGTTGATATTCGTTTCGGTTCGCCGCAATTCGGAAAATGGGCGAGCGTAGTGCTTTCGGCAGAGGCGCAGAATCAACTCTATATCCCGGCAGGCTTTGCGCACGGTTTTCTGGCTATGAGCGAGAATGTGAAACTCCTCTACAAGTGCGGCGACTTCTACAGTGCCGGCGACGAGCACGGAATTCTATGGAACGATCCAAGCCTCGGCATTGCCTGGAACGTGGTGAAACCAATCATTTCAGAAAAGGATGCCAAACTTCCGACGCTGGCGTCGGTGACTGAGGCATGGCTCCCCCGATATCCGGCAAAATGAAAGCAATAGCAAAGAAAGCGGACCAGATGGCCGCGAACAGCGAGCGCCGCTGCTGCGATCGAGTGAGGTCACGCAGTTAGACTGTGCGAAACTCGATCTGGCACGACTGAACAGACTCGCGACCGATTCGCCGGACCCGCCTGCAAATTCTTGTTCGCGCCGGGCGGGATTCATTCCACTGCTTAGAGAATTTTGTCGTGGACACCCTCGGTCCCCGCCGCGCGGCCCACTTCCTCACCTGAGCAGTCTCCTCGCCCACGCAAGAAATTCCCCGAGCGACTCCTCTCTCAGAAAAGGAATTTCACTCCCAACTGAAGGGTTCTCGGACTGTGTGCGTCGATTGGGTGCAGAAAGGGGGTTCCGGCACAGGACCGATCGCCGGCGGAGTTGTTTGCTCCGGCGTAGCAGGTAATCACATTGTTGCCGGGATTGCCGGGGTGACTGGGGTCGTAAATCATGAACTGGCTAGTATTGAAAACATTGTAGGACTCTACGCGAAACTGGAGCGATGTGGACTCGCTGGTCTTAATGTCCTTTATCAGTGACATATCGAAATTCAACCGGCTCGGATTGTTGAGCGAGTTCCTCCCCGCAGTCCCGAAGGTCAATCCGATCGGGGCTACAAATTCCGACGGATTCCCCAACAGTGGACCGATGGTGCTAGTCCCGTTCGGAATATTGGGCTTGGGTCCGACGACCGCCGCCAGATCGGGATACGAACCGAAACCTGTTCCGCTCGCAACGCCCGCGTTATCCGGATAAGAACTGCCATTGGTACTTCCCCCATTGATCACGCTGAACGGCGTGCCGGACGCGAAGATCGTGATTCCAGAAAGCGACCAACCGCTCAACCACTTCGCGTGCGCATTCGCTGCAAAGAAGTTGCCGTCTTTAAAGTGGTTCAGGATACCAATCACCGGAATATCGTAAACATAATCGACGGTCAGGGACTGGCGCTGATCAAAATCGGAGTTAGCCATGTTCTGCCTTAAATCAAAGGAATTCACCAAAGGGTCGGTGCGGTCCGACGCGTCATCGATGGAATGACCAAAGGTGTAAACCACGCCGAGGTCAAGCGGCTTTCGATCGCGCCGCAGGGTGATTTGGAGCGCGTTGTAGCTGGACTCGGCGATATTTTGCAAGGAGAAAATCTCACCCATAGTCGGGTAATTCTCCCGGAGTGAATTGGGAACAGGAAAGGTTTGTCCTTGCAGCGTGTTCGAACCGTAGCACGCTGCTTCCAGATTCACGAAAGCCGGACTTCCGATACTCACGGCAGGCAATCCCGTGCCCTCGTTTGCGAAAGTCGAGCCGTTGAATGAGCTGCATACTTGGGCGGTGAGCGGCAGTCCTGCTTGAACAAAGGGGTTTTCTGAGGCGCTCAGCGGGTTTAACTGATTAGCCTCTAAAGCTGCGGTCAGGTGAGTCCCCTTGCTGCCGACATAGGCGCCCGTCAACAGCATGTTCCAAGGCAGGTTGCGCTGCACGCTCAAGCTCCACTGCTGGACATAGGGCCATACCGCCTGTGTGGGAACGGAGGTTACGTTTAGCGGATAGGCTACCGGTCCGCCGCCGCAGCCCACTGCGGCTCCTCCTTGATTTCCGATGCACAACCAGTTGCTCGGCGCAAGCTGCGTGATATCTACAACGCCATTCGGCGCGTTGGCTGTGCTCCCTTCCAGCGAGCCCGTGTTGGCTTCGTTGCCGACGCCGTGTTCATAGAAAAGTCCGTATCCCGCTCGTATCGACGTTTTTCCCGTGCCAAACGGATCCCAGGCAAGGCCAATCCGTGGCGCAGGATTAAAAATGTGCCCTTTCATGCAGCTCTCTGGAACGCCATTCGCCCCACAGTGGACGATCCCGTTCACCATAGCCGGGTTCAGGTTGAACGGATCGAGAGGGATTGGCGTAGGATTTTGCCCCGGACCAGCGGCAGGGTATTCCAAGGTTCCATTTTGGGGGTTCACGAGCACTCCGGAGGCAAGTGCCGGGTTGAACGCAGAGGGCTCGAAGTTATAGGCGTTTGTGTATTTCTCGTACCAGGTGCCAAACAGGCTGACCCGCAGGCCCAAGTTTACAGTCAGGCGGTTGGTGGCATGCCAGTCGTCCTGGACATATGCCTCTCCGAGTTTGTAATTGTTGTGGTAGCTCAATTGTGCGCTGTCTTGCTGATAGCTTTGGATGCGTCCCTGCAGAAAGTCCGCGAAGGCGTTGCCGGTTGAATTGGGGCTATTGAGGTTGTTGAAGCTGACGATGCCTTGCAAGTCCCCAGTGTTTGCGCCGACCGGAGGATTAATCTCGTTTCTTTGTGCAATGGTCAAGATGAATCCAAACGTCAATGTGTGTTTGGCCAGGGCGAGCGTGGCGTCGTCGCGAATGTCGTATGTGGGGTTGGAGTGCGTCCACGGCATGTACGCCGGGTCTACCGCAAATCCTGTCCCGCCGTAGGCGGCATTTGTGCCGCCGATCACGATTCCGGGTATCTTGCCCCCGAACCCGTTGTTAAAAAGATAGCCCATGGTTAGGTTCGACGGCCTCTGAAAATTTGCGCCGGGACCGTTGATGTCGGTCAGAGAGATGTGGTCTGTCGTGTAAGAAAAGGCGATGTCGTTGACCATCCGGTTTGAGATGGTGTCTGTCAAGTGGGCAATCATGCTCAGACCTGGCCCCTGGAAGTTATTTTGGATGGTCGGAAAACTGTTCTTGAGGGCGGCATAGGGTGGTACCAAGGCATCGGTGGCCCAAGCGTCGTGAATGTATCGGAACGAGAGTTTTGCGTTTTGAGTAAGGTTGTGGTCGATCTTAAAGAGTTCCTCGCGCCAGGTAGTCAGCGGCGACAAGACTGCGTCGTAACACGAGTTGATCGTCGAGTTGCAACCCGACGTCGAGTTAGGCGCTGGGATAACTCCGGTGCCGAGAAGAACATACGGCGCCGATTGAGCCGAGGCGGTAGGTTGGAAGAACAGGTTCTGGTTCGGAATCGAAGAAATGGGCACGAGGTTGCCTGGGAACGTCGCATACGTAAGAACGCCGCGCGTGTTGACCGGCGACGACGCTGGGCAGTCCGGGAAGTATGGAAGGCCCGTTTCTTGGCTGAGCGCAAGGGAACGGGCAAACCCGGCTTCGCTCCCGGCTCCAACAGACGGACAAACGTCGCTGAAGTCTCCGAAACTCCTGCCGCTAGCACTCAGCCCGGTGCAGTTTGGGTTCGGATTCGCTGCCGCCATACAATTGCGCTCGGCCAGGCTCGGCACTGCCTGGTTGAAATCGGTTGGATCGCGCTCGTGCCGATACTCTTCCGAGAAAAAGAAAAAAGTCTTGTCTTTCTTGGTGTTGTAATGCCCCGGAATATAGACGGGCCCGCCGATCGTTATGCCCGGGTTGAATTTCTGATACAAAGGCGCGTGACCGGGTGGGTCGAAGAAATTGCGCGCATTGAAAACGTTGTCCCGGCCAAAGAAGTAGGCATCTCCGTGAAACGAGCTCCCGCCGGACTTGGTCGTTGCCACTATTGTTCCGGAGGCGGTCCTGCCATACATCGCTCCGTAGTTTGAGGTCAGGACCTGCATTTCCTGGATCGCATCTGGGCTGGGATAAACGATGAGAGTAGTAGTAGTGGCGTTGAGCGGGTTAAGGACGTCTCCGCCATCCACGTCGAAGCTGTTGTACTCTACCCGCCCGCCGTTAACGCTGTATCGCACGCTGCCTTTGATTCCTACCGATGCTTCATCTTGGCCGGTCTGATTACTTACGCCGGGCGCCAGCATCGCGAGCTGCGTGAAATTGCGCCCGTTCAGCGACAATGTCGTAACTTCCTGCGCGGTAACCGTTCCCTGAATCTGGGCGTTCTGCGTTTCAACTTCGGTGGTCGTTTGTCCCTGGACCTGCACGTCAACGCTCACGCCGGCAAGGGCCATCGCCGCAGTCGCGTGCGCGGTCTGACCCGCATCCACCTTGATGCCGTTGGCTTGAAAATCCGCAAATCCGGTTGCCGCGACCTTCACGTCATACGCACCGGGAGGAACCCCTGTGACTTCGGCTTGCCCGTTTTGGCCCGTAGTCAACATCCGGGCGAACCCCCCGATGCCACTCACAGTAACCGTTGCGCCTGGGATCGCCGCACCAGATTTGTCTGTCACCGCAACCGTGAGCGAGCCAGTTCCTGCTACCTGAGCCGGAGCGAGGATTGGAAAGCTGAGGAGCAACAGCGCGAGGCCGGTTAACCAAGTCGCTAGTTTCAAGCGAGAGTCCCCCTTTGGATGGGCGCCCGCAAGATATAGGCGTGCTGTTACTTCAGCATTAGCTCAATGTTGTTTTCGTATGAAGAAGGCCAGCGCCGCCGCTGCATCTCGCTCGCGCCCTTCAGATGCGCGCAAAGCAGCGAATTTGCCGCGATTCGGTAGCTATTGGCGGACCGGCACCGACAGCTCATGCCCGATGCCGTTCATAATCCTCGCGCGCGCGATGTCTTCAGGCGCGTCCACAGTTCGTACCGCGGCTGGAATCATTCGCGTTTTTGCACGATCGCAAAGGTTCAAAAAGAATAACTCAGTGCTCTCATAGGCCACAACAGCTGAAGGAGTTAACTCGTTTGCTGATCTCAGCAAATTGTTAATGCGGACGTCTTCGGCGGAAGACATACGGGAAGAATCTCATTTCACTTGAGCCAGTCACAAATATGCAAGAAGTTTCACGCGAGTTTACATCCCACGTGATTCTCTTGTAACAGACACGGTCCACACTCCCCCCCGCAGCGCCCGATCCCGGTTTCCGCTGCTTCAACCATCAATGTCGTCAGTGCTTGACAAAACTGTCTAAGGAGAGAAAAGAAAGATGAAGATTGCAAAGTGGTTAGGAACGTGTTTGTTTTTGTGTGCAACACTGCTTCTCGCTCCCACGTCCAACGCCCAGACCCTTCCCACTCCGCAGATTATGCTTGTGGGCTCTTCCGGCGCATGGTATTCGTTTGCGGTTTCATCGGTTGAACCTGACACGATCACCGGTAACCCTGCAGCGTGCACCGGCGCTACGACCGCCACTTCCACTCCTACGAACTTCTGGACGCAAAAGAACGGCACTACCAGCCCGGTTGTCATCGGGGCGCTGGATGCTCGTTCGGTCGCTCCTCACGAGGCAGGCAACGTCTGGGTCTCTTGGAACGCGGCGGCCGCATCCTACCCCTACGGATCCAACCCAATCGTGTGCGCATATCTCTCCGTTGACTCCATTGTTGGTCAGCGAATGCTCTTCGGAACCTCCAGTGGCCAGACCGGTCAACTGATCATTGACCCCACGGAAGCAGCCGCTGGCGCGGCTCCGACCGGCGGCATCGCATGTGCGGGTCCCGGCAAGGCCGGCGGCAAGGCTATTCCGTATTTCAATGACTCTGCCAACACTCTGCCGTGCCCCGTCTGGAACATCCTGGTAGGCGCTCCGACATTTAACGGGGCCCCCACCGATATTCGTCCTGAAGACGCCCTCTTCGCCAATACGCGGGCGCTGACGCCCTGCGGAGGACCCGTCTCACCCATCCCCTGCGGCCCAGATACCGGCAAGATCGGTTTGGGATACGGGCCGTATCCAACAGGTGCTGCCGTTCAGAGCGCCATCGACGGAACAGATGCGAACGTCCTTGCCTACAAC
>Ga0206866_1125_pt1 | contig 16977 bp, 16 predicted proteins | sample Alteio_BWOrgCont_40_FD_152626 | JGI IMG/M metagenome (GOLD analysis project Ga0206866, IMG submission 152626) | Enriched cells from forest soil in Barre Woods Harvard Forest LTER site, Petersham, Massachusetts, United States -... | ecosystem: Environmental > Terrestrial > Soil > Temperate forest >... | reverse complement strand
CGAGCATGGGCAGGCTTTTAATCTTCACGAACTTATGCAACAAGAGCGAAACTTGAAAAATGAAAATGTTAAACTTAGTGGTATTAATTATAAAGTGGCAGCTGATGAGCTGCATCATTTATATAGCCCTTTTTATAATCTTTCTCGGTGGGTTACGTTAAAAAGACCGATAACTTGTTATTTGAGAACTGAAGAGACCACTTTAATTCAAGCAGGAAAAGGAACAATATATAAACCAGTTAACCCGGGCCCGTCACTTCATAGTCATACATTAGTTCAGGGGAAATCGACCTCTTTTGCTGGACCAGTTTTTATGTGCACAAAAAGGTATATTTCTACTCCAGTCAAAGCTGTTGGGCTAGCGACAGTCGCAGGAGCGGCAGGAGTGCTAGGATTGGGTTATCTTGTTAGCCACAAATGGTGATTATATCGCTTGAAGTTTAAAATAAAAAATAAAAAGCAGGTAAGCATACTATTTTGCTTGAGTGCTTTTTTGTTTGCTGTACATTTATACACAAAAATATCTTCTGGGCAAACGAGGACATCCACTATGAACTTTAATCACGTAGCGCAAGCATTTAGTACGATAGAATCAACAAGCGGCCGACTGGAAATGACAAAGCTTCTTGCAGACCTCTTAAAACAGGCAACGCCAGAAGAAGCTTCAATTATTTGCAATATTTCATTAGGGCAACTCAACCCACCGCATATTGGCACGCAGTTTCAAGTAGCTGAAAAAAATATGATCAAAACGATCGCCGATCTGTTGGGTAAACCAGAATCTGAAATTCAACAACAAGCAAAAGTAGCAGGCGATTTAGGATTAGTGGTTGCGCAAGGTGATTGGGCTACTCAAGAACAAGTTTCGATACAACATGTGTATGGCGCACTGCACCAAATTGAACAAGTTTCTGGTACTGGGTCACAAGAAGAAAAAAATAACTATTTACGTGATCTGCTTGCGCAGGTCGATCCAGTGTCTGCCAAATATATTGTGCGCATTGTGCTTGGAAAATTACGTTTAGGATTTTCTGATATGACCATTATTGATGCGTTGTCATGGATGGAATCTGGGGACAAATCTTTGCATCAAACTATTGAAGATGCCTATAATATTTGCGCTGATATTGGCTTGATCGCATTTGTTCTTAAAGAACAAGGAATCCAAGCGATACAACATATGTCCATTCATTTGGGCATTCCTATTCGCCCGGCTGCAGCAGAACGTCTGCCGACAGCGCGTGCAATTGTGGAAAAAATTGGCACGTGCATTGCACAGCCGAAGTTAGATGGTTTTAGGTTACAAATTCATTTGGACAAAACTGGTCCAACACCGCGCATACATTTTTTTTCTCGTAATTTACAAGATATGTCTGCTATGTTTCCTGATATTAAACAAGCGATCACAGACTTGGATGTACAAAGCATTATTTGTGAAGGCGAAGCAATTGTGTATGACGTGCACTCGGGACACTTTTTGCCATTTCAAGAAACAGTAAAGCGTAAACGTAAACATGGTATTGAACAAGCGATGGAAGAGTTGCCATTGCGTGTATTTATTTTTGATCTTTTATATTTGAACGGTCAAGAGTATATGAGCAAAACACATCATGAACGACGCTATGCTGCGCTAGCAGTGTTTAAAGATTTTAATAATGATGCGATACAAGTTATTGATGAAAAAAATATTGGCACACCACAAGAGCTCGAAGACTATTTTGTGCAAAATATTGCTTCAGGGCTTGAAGGCTTAGTGGTAAAAAAAGATGACTCTGTGTACAAACCGGGCAAGCGTAACTTTAATTGGATTAAGTTAAAACGCCAAGAAGAAGGCCACCTAGAAGACACGATCGATTGTGTAGTGCTTGGGTATTATGCGGGTGAAGGCAAGCGCGCAGGCTTGGGCATTGGGGCCTGTTTGGTGGGTGTGTATAATAAAGTTGAGGATCGTTTTGAAACGGTTGCTAAAATTGGTACGGGATTTAAAGATCCAGAATGGATAGCACTCAAAAAACGATGCGATGCTATACAAGTTTCAGGCAAACCAAAAAATGTTGTGTGCGATAAAATGCTCGAACCCGATGTTTGGGTAAACCCAGAACTGGTTATTATTATTCGTGCAGACGAAATTACGATGTCGCCGGTGCATGCCGCAGGAAAAACGGCAAATAAGTTGGGCTATGCACTCAGGTTTCCTCGTTTTATGGGGTATAGCATTGATAAATCAGCAGATGATGCAACGACTATTGGTGAAGTTGAGCATCTGTATAAAGATCAGTTTGTGAGATAAATCGGGATGCTGAAAATCAATTGCATTTTTTATCAAAATCGCTTTTTTTATCTTTTTTGCAGCTGAGCTGTCCGGAGTGCGTGCGCGATATGTGCACTCACCAAACTATCTGTTCTTTGCGCAACGTGCTGAACTTTTCCATTACGCACTTTAATATGCCACATTGGTGATAGGTGTGTAGGATCAAAAGCGATTTTATGAGGGTTGGTTGGCAATCTTATTGGCAAAAGAGCTGGCGGAGTAGGAGTGTTTTTTCTGACTTGTTCCTCAAGAATCATTTTCTCTTGTCGCTCTACCTCTTGCTCCTCTCTCGGGAAATCCCCAATTTGATGACGTGGCCACATCCCCATCTGTTGACGATATTCTTCTGCTAATTGTTGTCCCACAAAACTTGAAATGGTTCTTCTCGTTGCGTAAGAAATAAGGGATTGCCCGCCAGCTTTTTTTTGTTCATAATATTCCGTTTGAGCTTGCGCAATTTTAGGTGCTAAATACTGTTCTTTTCTTTGTTGGCGCATAGCGGCGAATAATGCGTGAAATACTCTTCCTTCTTTACGACTCTCAAGATGTTCTCTTAACCACACAATAGTAGAATTATCAGTACAATCACTCGTTATTTTTTGCAGCAGTTGCTTGGTCTGTGGAGAAGGATCTAAAGCACGGCGATTATCGGATCTATTACTATCACGATAGTATTTATCACGATAGTATTTATAGGCTAAAAAACGCCATGCTTCTTTGTCATTATCTGGAAAGAGTTCATGCTGTATGAGGGCGCCAGATAAATTCATTTGTATAGTTTGTTCAGGTTGTTCCCATTGTCTACAAACTTCATACTTGGGGCAGGCACCATGTACAAGAACTTCATCTAGAGTCATATAAAACCAATGTCTTCTATAATGATGTTTATGTTCCCTCCAATCATTATCCACATTGACTTTATATTCAGCGTATACTTGATTATCTTGTAAAATTTGGCCTTTTTCAAACTCCTTCTCTTCATTAAAAAAAGCACATCTTGCTTGTGGCAAGCATCCTTTGCACATATCCCCATCACTCGATGAACTTGCGCAAGCACTTGCACAAGATGCACTTGAACTGCTGCTGGAACTTGCCTGCATATAGCCAGAAGTCATCAACAATAATAAGTATAAAATTAATAGCATAAAAATTCCTCGCTTTATGGGGTACGGCATTGATAAATCAGCAAATGATACAACGACTGTTGATGAAGTTCAACATCCTTATAAAGATCAGTTTGTGAGATAAATTTATTTTGTTGCAGAGGGCGGTGCGGGCCGATGAGCATTGTCAATTGCCAATATGGCCTGTGTTTGAACAAGTAAACCGTTTAATGTCATTGATCTAGCTTGGCTTTCTGCGAATGCAGTTTGGCTTTCTAAGGATCTATTCATGCTCGCTGTTAATTTACTGTGACATCTTGTTTGAAACAAATCTCTAGCACGGGATGGTGGCTCATCATTGGTATCTGATAACTCATCAGTAATTGTTTGGAAGAATTTTGTTTCTTCGGCCATATCTTCTGTTATTTTTGTTGCTAATCTTTTCTCTTGGGCCATTTCTCGGTGTATTATTGCCAATACGGCTGGAGTGGAAACTGCAACTTGAGATCCGTTCATTGCTGATGAACAAAAAAATATTAGATAAAATATGAGGCTATTGAGACTGTTTTCCATGTTATTCCTTAATGGCTAACGACGTGGCTTTTGTTTTTCAAGCTCAATAAGTTGATTTTTTAATCTGATTAATTGTTCTTCTCTTGGTGGTAGTTCGTTTTTAAACCTTATTAATCTTTTTGGGGTGCTTGCTTTGTGATAGCATGACAGCTGTTTGTAGGGATGTGATCTATTCCAAAGAATGCGACGTTCAATTTCCTCAAAAATTCTTTCTGTTCGGTCCAATTTTTTTTCTGTTTGTCTAACGAGTCCTTCCGCCTTGTTTATTTCTTTTTCCAATTTTGCAACTTTTATTTCATGAACGGCTAGCTCATCTAGATTTTCATAAAATCCCAATATTGTTGGAGCTGATTTTATAGCTTGAGAGCCGTTCATTGCTGATGAACAAAAAAATATTACATAAAATATGAGGCTATTGAGACTGTTTTGCATCTTATTCCTCGTTGGATTGTTGATCTGATTTTTGTTCCTGTGACGCCAGCGTTGCTTGAAGTTGGGTGTTTTCTGCTTTAAGTTGTGCATTCTCTTTTTGGGATTGGGCATACTTTGTTTTATATGATTCCTTGCTTGCTTGAAGTTGTTTATACATCGCCCGACATTGTTTTTTTTCTAATGTCGCAATGAGACTTATTCGAACTTCAGCTCTTATCATAAAAGCAATAAAGCTCTCAACAGAGTAATCCAGCTCCTTCGCCTTATTCTGAATTGCGCAATAAAAGTGACTGTTATTGCCTTTTCTTAACGCTGAACGTATAGCAGGTGTTGCGCCTTTTTCTTCTTCCTCCATTTTCTTAAGAAAATTACTTCTTATGTGAACAGCTGGAGCATTATGAGGATTTATTAGCGCGTCTCGAAGTTTAGACTTGTGGTGCTCAATCTGTTTTTGCAGTGCTAATATTCTTTCCGCGAGGTTGGAAGCTGGCCTGTCCGCCGTAGTTTGCCGAGCCGGACCGCGTCCGCCGTAGCCAGCCAAGTTGGGAACCTGGATTGGCGTAGGAGGAAGGCCCGGATCAACGCAGGGGGAAGCGTCCGATGTTGATTCTGCCGGTGCAGATGCGGGTCTCGCAGGGGCTGATCCTAGGATAAAAGAAAAATAGTTGAGGGCGACAATAATAATTGGAAGATGTAATTTGATTTTCATATGATCTTTCTTTGCTGAAAATCTAATATTTTGATGCGAGTTCATAAAAATATTTTGCTTCTTGTTCAGGATCCTGCGCTTCAGTAATACTTCTACCAATAATGATGCCATGTGGCTGTACGTTGAGAACGCCTTCAATCGTCTCGCGTCGAATTTTTGCAGCGATAAAAATAGGCAGCATTGAATTTTCTTTGACCATATCCCATTTATCAAAGAATGTGAGTGATTCTTGCTCATCAGAAGCTTGATGGAATAAAAGTGCGCTAATGCCAAGATTTTTTGCCTCGAGTGCCGATTGAGCAACGGAGCTAGAATCAAGCAGATCAAGCATAACTTGAACATTGAGGCCATCTGCTGCCGAACAGCAGGCGTGAATAACTTCTTTGCCGGTGCCTGCCATCACGGTGACCCAATCAGCGCCAGCTTGTGCAAACAGCGTAACAGACTCTTTGCCGCGATCGGCAATTTTGCAATCGGCAAAAATTGTTTTTTTGGGAAAAGCGTTTTTAAAAGCTTCTACTGCTTTGACGCCATGTTGGTAAATCAAAAGGGTGCCAACTTCAAATATATCTGCATAGGGAGCCACCTGCGTGGCAATGGATAAGGCTTTTTCTAGATCGGGCTTATCGAATGAGATTTGTACTTTCATACTCTCTTTTTCCTCATGTATTTGGTTATGCGTATGGCAGCCGTAGCCTTTATTTAACATAACATCTGATAAATAAATTCGTGAGCTTAAGGCTGATCTTCGTTTATTTTACGTGTCACACAACAGCAGTATAACAGTATTTATATACTTTGAAAAAAGTAGCTTATAATCATATATATCGCAAGGGTTAATTGTGTATGGGCATTGCGACATTATATCATAATCTGTACATTGTTGTGCGCTGGATCGGTTTTGTATTGATAATGTATTGGGCTGAATAAATGTCGCCATTTGAGCATATAAAGAGTGTCCATGACATGGTCGATTCCTTGTTTTGCATATATGTCAGGCAATAGCAAAGAGGGACTTTCCGTGGTCGGCGTTACGCCAATCGGCATATATATGTCGTGAGGTTTGGCGATAATAATAATTGCTTGTGGCGGTATTTTTTTGTCGTCTGGTAGTTTGGCCTGCTGCGTGTCCCAGTAGCTGATTTTTGCTGTATCATCAGTTTTTTGGCTCATGGTAAACATAGCCGATTTGGCGTTATCTTCTAGTTGCCAATGAAGTACGGTGTTTCCGGGTCCCCAAATAGGAAAAATATTATGCGTTATAATAATGCTGACACTTTTTTTTGAATGTTTGTAGGGAAACGATATATGGCCGTTCGCATCGGAAAGATTCAGGTACCCACCATACGCAGCAAAAATACCCTCACTGAGTTTAGCGTTCATAATACCATTAACGCAATGTTCAGCTATAATTCCTGGATGACTTAAGCTGTAGGATAAGCTTTCGCAATATTTCCTATCTGGCATTACCGGGTAAGGGCGTATAAAAAAAGTAATTATAGGATCGCCAAAGAGCGTGAGATTATACGCAAAACATGTTATTATACATAAGGTAATTTTTTTATTTTTCATATACATTTCTTAGTTTTTAAGGGTTATATATGTTGTCTATGATACTAACATGTATTATTTATTAAAAGCTATAGTTTGAGGAACATGCATTGTCTATAGTAGAAAAATATGGCAAAGAAGCCAATCAAATATGGGTTGAATTTGTACATAAAGAGGGTTTGACTACCCACCAGGCGAGTCAGTTTGAGCAATATCTTCTTATGTTGCGTGAATGGAATGACAAAATAAACTTAACCCGTATTGTTGATATACCAGATATTATTTCCTTTCATTTTCAAGATTCGATGCGCATTGCCGACTCTGTTGACTTTACTGCGCTGCGTGGCGTGTGTGATGTTGGGTCTGGTGGAGGATTTCCTGGAATTCCACTCAAAATCCTGTACCCACAGGTGCCATTTTTTTTACTCGAGGTAAATTCTAAAAAAGTTGCCTTTTTGCAAGAGGTGATTTCCACACTAGGATTAACCGATTGTACGGTGAATTCCCTCGATTGGCGTACTTTTTTGAGGCAAACGGATTATACTATAGATCTTTGTATGGCGCGTGCATCGCTACAACTAGACCAGTTGGTCAAGATGTTTAAGCCATCGTGCGCATACAAAGATGCACAATTAATTTATTGGGCATCCAAGCATTGGCAGCCAGGATCTGACGAAAAACCTTATTTGCACAAACGTGTGACGTACCATGTAGGTGGTCAGCAACGTGTATATGCATTTTTTAGCGCACAAAAAAATTAGAAAATTTTTTGTGCGGTGGCATGAATCTTTTAAGTTCATGCATCAAAAAAAGCTTATATATACTTGCTAAAAAAGGATTTTTTGTTAAGGTTACTTCAACATCTTTGATGATTATAGATATAATAAGCATGGTTACCTCTAAGGCAAAACTATGGACATAACGAATTGGCGAGGGTCAATGGATAAAAATATTGATAATACACCAAAAACCAAGGAGACTCCCATGAAAAGAGGATTATTAGCAAGCTATGTTGCGGGAATCAGGGATTTTAGTCATGGTGAAAGTTACGAAACAATTATACGCTATTTTGTGCCCGAGTTTGTCACTGCATTACTTCTTTATTCGGTTCCCATCTGGATTGAGGGGAACTTTATTAGCCATTTAAAATCAACACCTACGTACGCGACTTTAGGTGCAACGAATAATCTGATTCATTTGCTTATTAAAATGGCAGAAGCTTTTTCTGTCGGGACCTTAGTGTTAAGCGGACAATTTAATGGTAAGGCCGATTACAAGCAAGCGGGTCAAGCGGTCCGCGATGCGTTCTGGACAACCTGTCTGTTGGGAATATTTGTGGCCAGTGGTTTGTATTTTGGCGCTTACTATATTTATTATTGGCTTGGTGTGCCGACCGAAATTATTGGGTTGGGTGTTCCCTTTTTACGCTTAAGGGCCATAGGCATTTTCTTTATGTTTATCTATTTAGCGCTTGTCGGGTTTATACGCGGTATTAAAAATACAAAAGTTCCTATGCAAATTTGTGTTATTGGTATTGGTGTTCTTCTATTGTTAGAATACCTTCTAATTTTTGGCAATTACGGTTTTCCAAATATGGGACTGCAAGGGTCAGCTCTTGCGGCAGTGATACAATATTTTGTTATGACGCTCTTGGCAGTTATTTATATTTTATTTTACGAAGGAAATCGTAAATATGCTGTTGATCTATTTTCTGTATTTCGATCTCATGCGTATATACTACAATTAATTAAGTTGAGTTGGCCGGTAATGCTTGATAAAACAACATTGGCTGCTGCTTATATTTGGCTTTTAAAGATGATTGCTCCCATGGGCAGTTCTATTGTGGCTACGTTTTGTGTCGTTAAAGATATGGAGCGCGTTGCATTTGCCCCCGCAATAGCGTTTGCTTCAGTTATTACTTTTTTAGTGAGTAATGATTTGGGTATAAAAAATTGGGATGGCATTAAAAGTAATATCAAAAAAACTATTTTTATGGCATCGTTTTGCGTGCTGGCTATTTTGGTACTATTTTCTATGATGCCAGAAACGATTATTGGGTTATTTGACAAAAAGGGTGATTTCACCGCTTCTGCAGCGTTCGCCTTTCCGATTTTGAGTATTCTTGCCTTTTTTGACTTACTCCAAGTTGTTTTGTCGGGGGCGTTACGCGGTGCTGCTAATGTTAAAACGGTTATGATCGTTAGATTGCTTGTTTGTGGTGGCCTTTTTGTGCCGATATCTTATACGCTTGCATCTCTTCCTATCGCAAATCCCGTATTAAAATTTGTTATGATTTATGCTTCGTTTTATCTATGTAATGGCATAATGAGTATTATTTATATTAATCGTTTTCGTTCAAATGCATGGAAGTTGGACGTAGTATAGGAAATAATTGCATGGCAACAATTACCAAAGAAGATATTTTGAAAATTTCACGCATGTCCCATATAAAGATTCATGATGATGAGATTGAATCATTGATAGACCGACTGGGAGAGGTTCTTAATTATGCAGCTCGCGTACAAGAAATTGCCGTTGATGTTGTGCTTTCCCCCTCTAAAAATATCAATGTGTTGAGGGATGATGTTGCGATAAAGTTTGATGCGCAATTAATAGTTGCTTGTGCTCCAGAAAGTGAAGAACATTATTTTGTTGTGCCGGCAATTTTAGAAAGCAATAAATAAATCTTCGACATGAAATTTAAAAATATTAATTGAGTTTAAGGCTACCTATGAATAATTTAGCATTTGCAACGATCAAAGAACTACGCACAAAGTTGGTCAATAAAGAGATTTCTGCTCAAGAACTTGCAGCCTTTTTCACCAAAAGATTTGAACAACATGATACAAAGATTCAATCAGCATTAGAAGTTTTTGGTGCCGATTCGGTGCTTGCGTCATCTGAACAACAAGGTGTATTGCAAGGCATTCCGGGTTTGATCAAAGATAATATTTCCCAAAAAGGCCGGGCATTGACCTGTTCATCAAACATTCTCAAAGGCTTTAAGGCGACATATGACGCTACGGCTATTGTACGATTAAAACAAGAGGGTGCATTGCTTTTAGGGCGTGCAAATATGGATGAGTTTGCGATGGGTAGTTCGGGCGAAACGTCTGCGTATCAAACAAGCAAAAATCCATGGGACGTCACGCGTGTGCCCGGTGGCTCAAGTAGTGGTTCTGCCGCTGCTGTGGCCGCAGGTCTGGTTCCTTGGGCGTTAGGTACTGACACAGGTGGTTCTGTGCGTCAACCAGCAGCCTTTTGTAATCTTGTAGGGAGCAAGCCTACGTATGGTTTAGTTTCGCGATATGGTATTGTTGCCTACGGTTCTTCGTTAGATCAAATCGGCGTTATGACACGCACGGTGTACGATAATGCATTAGTATTGTCCGTCATTGCGGGTCATGATCCACGTGATTCGTCCAGCCTTGCGGTGCAAAAAAAAGATTATACACAATCGTTAGATGGTACAATTCCCGCAGGATTACGTATTGGTGTTGTGGACAATGCTTTGTATGCTGATGGGATGGATCCTGAAGTTGTCAGTGCCATAGAACAAGCAATTAAGGTGTTAGAGCAATTAGGCGCAACTATTAAACGCATTAAGCTTCCTGCATTAGATTATAGTGCGGCTACCTATTTTATTATAAGTCGTGCCGAAGCAGCGTCGAATTTGGCTCGTTTTGATGGTGTTCGTTATGGTATGCGCGACAAAAAATCTTCTTCGTTGAGTGATATGTATTTCAACACACGACATGATGGATTTGGCACCGAAGTTAAGTCTCGAATTTTGATAGGTAATTATGTCTTGTCAGCGGGTTACGCTGATGCGTATTATGAAAACGCAAAAAAAGTTCGTCACATGATGACGAAAAATTTTCTTGATATGTACAAGGATGTTGATCTTCTGGTTATGCCAACAGCACCTTGCGCTGCATTCAAGTTTGGTGCGTTTGCGCAACATAAGTTACAAATGGATTTGCAAGATTATTTTACCTGCGCAGCTAATTTGACTGGCATGCCCGCCGTTGCTGTTCCTTGTGGCATGACGTCGACACAATTGCCCGTTGGTTTTCAACTGTACGGTCCGCATCTTTCGGAAGAACTTATCTTTAAAGTTGCCCATGCGTACGAACAAAAAACAGCTTGGCACACCATGCATGCAAATGTTTAGTGATTTTTAACTATTTCATTTGTTCTATACAAAGGATTTTCATGAATTATAAGGTTTCATTCAAAATACTTATCGTGCTGTGTACGTTCCTCATCTTTTTTCCTAGTATAACTGCTTCATCGGTGGCTACAGCTACACAACCCCTCGCTGTTTTTGCTGAATATAAGATCAAAAGAACTGCATGGGAAGCTTGCCAAGATCCCGTTCAAAAAAAACAATTAGGAGAAGAAATGGTGGAGCTGCAGTTAAGAGCCCATAAGGAAAAGAAAGCTCTGACTTCCGATCAAGTTACTTGGATACCTAATACAAAATTTAAAAAACAATTTTTGAGCAATATAGATGCCGGAATATATTACAGTAGAGAGAAACAAAGGTGTGAGCAACAACTCCAAGAAGCACAGCAGATATCACCTTCGCCTCGAGTAGACAAAAGAAAACTAATCTGGGGATTAGAGAAGGACATTCAAAGATGCTCAATCCATCTTTCTCAATTGTCATCTCATGATCGGACGATTATTGCTCAAATAATTGCTGATAACGACAGGATTCTCCTTGAAACAGCACTCAGGAGCTCGGGTGGTCAACCCCAAAATCAAGCACAATAAATGTGTATCATTTTAAAGATCTTGGCACACCATGCATGCAAATGTCTGATGGTAAAATCATTGTTTGATTAACGGTTTTTATTTTATTATTTGTGATTTTCTTGCCAACTATAATGTTCATATATTAACCTAAAGATAAAATGCAGGTTTACATTTAGGACATTAATGGAGGTAGGGTAATCATGAAGATGCATGGAACCATTCGTTATACTATTTTTTGTACGGTTTTCTTTTTTTTTGTGGCTTGTGGTCATGAAGTAGAAACAGAAGTCTCGGTTAATTTGATGAAGAGTAACGAGTTAGTTTATCCTGATTGTCCGTTCGTGTTTGATGAATTGAAAAAAGGAACGTTGCGTCAAGATTTGCAATGTCGGGCCTTGCTCGATGTATTAAAAAATTGCTGCCCCATGGTTGTTGACGTCGCATCAATGGTTAAAAATTTCATTGATGGCCATTACTATAAAACAGTTGTAGCCGCATTTCCTTTATTTGTTGCCAAGCAAGCGCAATACGAAGTTATCCCGGAGTTGTTTGGTAGTAAAAAACAGCATAAAGAGATCGATGGCATGCGTCTTGGTGTAGGATTTGCCCGTAATGGCGCACCAGCAATTTTGTTGAACTATGATTTTTGATTCTAGATTGACCACATGCCCGTAAAGCTTTGATTGATTTTTCCTTCGATTCTTAGATCGAACAGTAGTTCATTAAGCTTAAATACATCCAAACCAGTTTTGTCGATCAAATCATCAACAGAAGATGGTTGTGCGCACGCTTGCAGTACAATACCCTTGGGGCTGTTGTCTGGCGCTGGCGCCTCAAAAACAGGGGTTTGTAGGTGGCTGTCTGTATTTGTTTTACTCTTTGCAGCAGATCGTGTGTTGCTGTGTGGTTCAGATTTTTTTTCTTCTGGTACAACTTCACCAAACTCTCTTAAAATATCATGGGCATGCGTGGTTATTTTTGCTCCTTGGGCGATCAATGCATGGCACCCAACGCTTAATTCATCATAAATTGACCCGGGTACAGCAAAAACATCACGCCCTTGATCTAAGGCAAATCGAGCAGTGATACTCGTACCACTTTTCGCTGCAGCTTGAACGACAACCGTACCTCGACTTAATCCTGAAATAATTCGATTGCGTTCGGGAAAGTTGTAAGGGAGAGCTTCCGTTTGAGCGGGAAATGCGCTTAGTATGGTTCCCCCGTTCATTATTATGTTCTCAAATAATTTTTTATTGGTGTGGGGCAAGGGTCTTAATACACCAGAGCCTAACACAACAACAGTTTTGCCGCCAGCTTGTAGGGCGGCCTGATGTGCCATTGCATCGGCTCCTAATGCTCCGCCGCTTACAATTGTGTAGCCATAGTTCACGAGCGGTGGCACTAATGTCGATATAACCGTTTGAGCATATGAGTTTGCTTTGCGAGAGCCAACAAAAGCGACTGATTTTTCATTGTTTGGAGTTGCCCCTTGCCAATAAATTACCGGTGGCATCATATGAATATTTTTAAGAAGTGCCGGATACATCGGGCATATCGTTGTTGCCCATTGAATGTTGTATTTATCAATAAGCGCCAGTTCATTTGCTAACGATTTGGTGTCGGTCAGTCCTGTCGTCAGGGTTGTAGCGGATGTTTGTGATAGACCAAATAGATGCATGAGATCTTTTTGGCTCATGTTGTACATGTCGCATAAATCTAGGGCATTAGGTTTGTTGTTGAGTACCATTGCGATAGTTGCTGCGCTGACACCGTCTATGAGCGATAAATGAAGAAGTATGTTTTTGTTGTTCATGTTAGTTGTAATTAAGTAATTTCTAAAAAAAAATAGTGCTTTATAATTGTTAAAATGATTTGATTTTTTCCGCTCTCCCTGAGTTTTTTGCGAAGCAAAAAGTATCGAAGGGTAAGCGGGAAATCCTATTTTATTAATTTTTTATTAGGTACAAATAACTCCCCGCTTACCCTTCGATACATCGAGCAGAGCTCGTCCTTCGATACGCTTCGCACTCAGGACTAAAGACCCCTCAAACTTCAGCCCGATCATCCCGAGTAGCCCGAAGGGCATATCGAGGGGTCAGGGAGAGCGGGGTAAATATTTTTTTTCTATTCTGTCTTGTCTGCCTCTAAAATTCCATCAACGGATCGTTATCACTTTCATCAGAAGGCAACGGTTCGTCTAATGATTCTACTTCATATCCGGACGCAACATGATCTTGAAAGATATCAAAATCTCCTGTTGGTTCAGTTATGGCAGCATGATCACTGGCTGCGCTCATCACAAACGTTTCAGAATCCGATTGCTCATCAAGTTTGACGCTCGGTATAATGTTATTGCCTGAATCATCGATTTGCCCGTCATCATGAGCATCTTCTTCAAACGCTACCACAGAAGAAAGTTTTTGGTCTGCATCAAGTCTAATTAAGCGAACGCCTTTTGCTTGACGCCCCATCGTGCGAATTTCTGATGGAGAAAGACGAATAATTTTACCCGCCTCGTCAATAAGCAGTAGGGTTGAAGTTTCGTACACCATTGCCAAACCAATCACTTTTCCGTTGCGATTGTCAGTCGGTATAGTTCTTACGCCAACGCCACCACGATGTGCAAGTCGGAAGTTGGGTACATCAACTCGTTTGCCATAACCATGTTCTGTTGCAAAAAGAATGTCGCCGCCGTCTGAGACAACTTCCATGCCAACAACGTAATCACCTTTTCGCAAACGCATACCAATAACACCAGCAGCTTGACGCCCCATAGACCGTACTTCGTCTTCTTTAAAGCGAATTCCTTGGCCTTTGGCAGTGGCAATAACAATTGAATCGTTGCCGGAACTAACGGAGCAAAATACTAATTCGTCGCCTTCTCTGAGTGTTGATGCACGAATACCGGTTGAGCGAACTTTAGCAAATGCCATAGCATCGGTACGTTTAATGATGCCGTTTTTGGTAAGCATGACGATGAACTTATTTTCCATATCACGCAAGCATAATAATTTTACTACTTTTTCGCCTGGTTGCAGTGGTAATAGATTAATAACAGCGCGCCCTTTAGCAGTACGGGAACCTTCTGGTACTTCAAATACGTTTAAAGCGTAAATGCGACCAAGGTTGGTGAAAAATAGAAGTTCGTCATGTGTTTTGGCAACGAACAGATCTTGCACCACATCTTCTGAGCCTTCAAGGGTGGTCATGCCCATTTTACCTTTACCGCCACGATGTTGGACACCGTAGGTCGATAACGTGACGCGTTTGATATAACCTTTTAATGTCAAGGTTACCACCACATCTTCATCAGGTATTAAGTCAGCTTCTGTTAAAATATCGATAGCACCTTCAATTTTAGTGCGACGAACATCGGCATAATCTTTTTTAATCTCTTCAAGTTCTTTAACGATTTCATTCTTAAGCACCGTTTCATCTTCTATGATAGATTTCAAAAAGGCGATCGTCTTTTTAAGCTCGTCCATTTCTGCATAGATTTTTTCTTGTTCCATGCCTGTCAAACGTTGGAGGCGCATTTCTAAAATTGCCTTGCCTTGTTCGGCAGAAAGTAAGAATCGTTTGTTTAACTTTGCAATAGCTTCGTCGCCTGTTTTACATGCTTTGATTAAAGCTATTACTTCATCAATATTTTGTAGTGCAATAATGAAGCCCTGCAACACGTGTTCACGCGCTTGTGCTTTGCTTAAATCGAAAAATGTACGTTTGTAAACAACCTGTCTTCGGTGGAATAAAAATTCATCAATCAACTGACGCAACGAGAAAACAAGGGGGCGATTATCGAGTAATCCAAGCATCAAAATAGAAACCGAAGTTTGTAGCGATGTGTGCTTATAGAGTTGATTTAGAACAACTTGTGGCATTTCCCCGCGCTTAATTTCAATAACTAATCGGATGCCTCGTTTGTCTGACTCATCTCTGATATTGCTAATGCCGTCAATGATTTTATCTTTAACGAGATCTGCGATTTTAATGGTCAGTTCAGCTTTATTAACTTGGTAAGGTAGTTCGTTAATAACAAGTGAAGAGCCTTTTTTGGTTTCTTCGACTTCTACAACACCGCGCAATATTAAGTTGCCACGCCCAGTTTTGTACGCTCTGACAATGCCGGAACGTCCGCAAATAATACCGCCGGTTGGAAAATCAGGTGCTGGCACAAGGGCAAACAGTTCGTCGTCACTCAAATTTTCATTGGCGAGTAATGCAAGGCACGCATTGACTATTTCACCAAGATTGTGTGGCGGAATAGAAGTTGCCATGCCGACCGCAATACCTGCAGTGCCATTGACGAGCAAGTGTGGCAATCTGCTGGGTAAAATAACTGGTTCTACGGTTGATTCATCAAAGTTTGGCACAAAGTCGACGGTGTTTTTTTCTAGATCGGCCAAAATCTCTTGCGAAATTTTTGTCATACGAGTTTCGGTATAACGCATTGCTGCTGCATTATCCCCGTCAACAGAACCCCAGTTACCTTGTCCATCTAATAGTGGATAACGTTTGGAGAATGTTTGCACCATACCAACCATCGTGTTGTAAACTGCTTGGTCACCATGTGGATGGTACTTACCAAGCACTTCACCCACAACACGCACGGATTTGTGGTAAGGTTTGTTATAAATAAATCCAAGTTGATGCATGGTGTACAGCACGCGACGATGCACTGGTTTGAGTCCATCGCGTATGTCTGGTAATGCCCGACTAACGACAACTGACATTGCGTAATCGAGAAAAGAAGTTTTTAACTCTTCTTCGATCAAAATTGGTTTTAAGCGATCTTTAATAATCTTGTCGTGGTTGTTAGTCGCATCCATACAAAAAGGTTCCTTTTACCATAGATTTTTTTATGCTAATTTAGCTTATTGCTTATGATACAATGGATACAAAAAGAAGACAAGAGAGTTGCGTTGTCCCGGTTGAAATTAAATAAACGTTTTTTTCATGCCACTTTTATAATAATCTACTTCGCAATTTATGCCACCAGTTTTTTCGTCTTCTGCCAGACCGGCTATTGTTATCCGATTTAATAGCGCTGGTCGGTATGTTGGGTCAATTGCAAGTGCTTTATCGAGACATTCAAGCGCTATCTTGTTTTTTCCTAATGCGCTATAGGCCAAAGCAATATTGCCGTATGACTGAACGTGTTGTGGATCTATTTCTATAACCATATTGAAATATTCTATAGCTTCTTCATGTTTTTTTTCTTTTAAATAGGCGAATGCTTGATCGAACAACTTGTTGCTTTGCACACATTCATGCAAAGAAAGACCGTTAAATTTTTTGACTGCCCGTTCAAGTTCATCAAGATCTTGTTGAGCCGATTTTCCAAACTCTCCATTCTTCCCATCAATGGCGATCACCTCTTTAAGATTTTCTACGCATTTAGCGATTTTGGCTTCTTGTTTGTAAAGACCGGCTAAATTGTAATAGGCCTCGGTAAAATAGGGAAATATTTTGACTGCCTGTTCAAAATAAAAAATAGCATTGATGAATTTTTCTTCCTTTATGAAAAAACAGCCGTA
>Ga0206866_1124_pt1 | contig 17007 bp, 14 predicted proteins | sample Alteio_BWOrgCont_40_FD_152626 | JGI IMG/M metagenome (GOLD analysis project Ga0206866, IMG submission 152626) | Enriched cells from forest soil in Barre Woods Harvard Forest LTER site, Petersham, Massachusetts, United States -... | ecosystem: Environmental > Terrestrial > Soil > Temperate forest >... | reverse complement strand
GCTTCATGCGTACAAAGAAGGTTTCAGGATTTGTGTTTCCGGAGGGGACACGCAATAAGGGTGCAGCTCGTTTACTTCCTTTTAAAAAAGGCGCGTTTCATCTCGCCGTCGCTGCGCAAGTTCCCATTGTTCCAATTGTGTGTAGTCCGATTAAGAAAATAATCGATGAAAGAAAATTTCTTATTACACCTGGCACTGTTCACATTCACGTTCTCGAACCTATTCCAACAGTGGGTCTGAAGCCTCATGATATTCCTGCTCTCGCCGAACGCTTGCAGACTCTTATGCAAAAAACTTTTGATGAGTTGAGTTGAGTCTAGTTTTCATTCTCTTTGAAATTAACTTGAGCGAGTCTCGCCGCAAAACTTTTATTAAGCTCCATGACAACCTCTGTATTAGAAGGTAGCTTCTCTTCTTGTCGGCGTAATACAAATCCTCTAAAATCATTTGCATCTAAGCGTGCTTGAATTTCGTCCTTACAAACTTCAAACATTTTACGCATGAACATCGAAGGTGAAACTCCCTCAGTTTTTTCTTTTTGATATAATTTCCAGATTTCTGGTCTTTGATAGACAAACACCTCACTTGCATAATGAAACCAGCCTTTGCCAAAGAAAGTATTTTTCGAAATGTCATAGTCGAAGGCGTAAGTTCGAATGGCATCTTGAACAGACAAATCAAAAACGCCGTTAAATTGGAACCATGTTCGAAGTCTGCCGATTTTTCGAATCGAAGAAGCTTTCACCATTTTTAATACGGCCTTGGGGTCACCAAAATAAAGTGCGACTGCTAATTCAGAGAGAAGATCTTCGTATGGTCGGACCATTGAGTGATATTCATTCAGTGGAAATTCGTCGGTTTTTTGGTTTTTCGTTTTCTTACCCACAAATTCGCGAAAAAATATTTTTTTAAAATAGGAGTCAATAATAGATGAAGCGTACGCATTAACGAGGATGCCCTTATTGGTAAAACGTACTTTAGACCCAAAAAATGGAGTGATGCCTTTTTTAGGAGCGAGAATATGTTTAGGGGCATCTATAGAAACAGTAATCTTTCTTGCGAGATCATCGTAATCAAGAAAAGAAAAGTAACTGTCTAAAGAAATCTCTATAGGTTTTATAGGTTGTAGTTGTAAAAAAATTTTATTCGTTACGTCTTCTAGAAACGCCCTCACCTCGACTCGATGTTGGGCAGTGACTTCTGGAGTAAGAGGAGTCAATATAAGAGACTGGAAATCAAGTACACACCCTTCTTTATTTTCGGCGTGTGCGATCGGTTTAAGAAAAGAAAATGTGGATGCTAGTACAAAAGAAAAAATAAAAAGTGATTTCATTCTCATGAATTCTGAAAAGTGCAAGTTTGAGACCAATACTTAATTAGAAATTAAATATTCACTGTCGAAACAATGATGAGAGGTTTTATATCGAGATAGCGGCGCACTGCTCTTCGCGCGTGGCTGGCGACCCATTGTTCTTTGGTCATTCCTTCAGGATTGTCGGCATAAAAATTTTCAAAGGCCTCTTCACAGGCAGTGGCAATTTCTTTTTCTATTTTTGCACGAGTGCTTTCTTTGCAGAGAAATCCCGTCAAGATCACATGGGGCGTTTTGGCCAATTTTGAACCCCGTGCAGACACCAAGCAATTCACATTGATAACTCCGGCTCTTGCGGCCGCTTTTCGACTTTTGATTTCAGAAGCATCGAGAGAACCTTCTGTGTCACCGGCAACCCAGAGGCGCCCCGTGGTCACCGCATAGGCTTCAGAGAGTGTGGCCACATCGCGCTCGGGTTCGTAACTCCATACGTGACCGTTCTCGACAACGAATGTTTCTTCACTTACACAACCCGATTCTCGAGCGGTACGTGCATGTAAATTCAAATGACGAAACTCACCATGCACGGGAATAAAAAATCGAGGCTTGAGCATCTCAAGTAATTCTAATTGTTCTTTTTGATACGCATGACCACTGACATGAACGTCATTGGTATCTTGATAATGAACCATAGCACCTAATTTAAAAAGGGAGTTGACCACAAAGTTGATGGCCTTTTCGTTTCCGGGAATACTTCTCGAGCTCAAGATGACGGTGTCACCCGGCTGAATTTTGAGCCAGCGATTTTCATTCTTAGCCATGCGCTGTAAACTTGAACGCGCTTCACCTTGGCTTCCGGTGCTCAACACAAGAACTTCATTGCGCGCAAAATGATTAATCTCTTCGACGGCATGAAGCATGTCCCGTCGTGCAGGCAAATAATTTTCTTCGATAGCGATTTGCACGTAACGCTCCATGCTTCGGCCAGAGAGAAAAACTTTTCTCCCACATTTTTCGGCGATGTCCATGAGTTGATGCACGCGATGCACGTTACTTGCAAAAAGGGCCACGACAACGGCTTCTTTACTTTCACTAATAAGTCGCTCAAGCTCTTCACCAATCGAACTTTCACTGAGTGAATGTCCACAGCGCTCACTATTAGTGCTATCAGCCAGAAGCAGAAGAGGTTTTTGCTTTCCTAATTCTTTGAAACGCTTTTTATCACTAGGTGGTCCATCGTAAGGCTCTTCATCAAATTTAAAATCGCCACTATGAATAACAAGACCGTGGGGTGTATCGATAGCAAGAGCAAATGTTTCAAGTGTTGAGTGGGTGACATGAACAAACTCCACCGAAAAATGCTGACCCACATCGATTTTTTCACCGGCCGAAACGTTATACGTAAAAAGCTTATCTTTCACATGTCGCTCTTCGCATTTGTCTGTAATGAGGCGCCCTGCGAAGCGACTGCAGTAAATAACGGGAATCTTCACCTTACCCAGAAGAAATGGAATAGCTCCAATATGATCTTCGTGACCGTGAGTGACTACGAGTCCTTTAATTTTATGTTCGTTTTCGATGAGGTAAGTAAAATCTGGGAGAACGAGATCAAGTCCTAACCAATGAAGATCTGGAAAGAGAACGCCACAATCGATGACGAGAATTTCATTATCGTATTCCACGACCATGAGATTCAGACCAATTTCGCCAAGCCCGCCGAGGGGAATTACTTTAAGAGGTTTATTTGATTTCGTCATTGCCCCTTCCACGGCTGATCATCGAGAGTGGGCACAATTAATTTCTGCCCAGGCCTTAAGCGTGAACGCATCGAAAGATTATTAGCCTCAAGAAGTGCTTTGAGAGTGATGCCAAAATCTTTACTAATACTCGACAGCGTATCGCCCACCATAATTCTGTAAGTTCCATTTTTCAAAGTGAGTTTTACTTTTGTGGGATCCACATTCTGAAGCTGAGCCAGAAATTTCTCTTGATAATTTTTTGGAACGCGAATGCTTACTCCTTGTGGAATCTTTCGATGACCGATAATCACTTGGCGACTAAAAAACGGATTGTACAAACGCGCGCGCTCAATACCATCGTCGCTTGAATTTGTTCTCATCGCCAAAGCAATTTCGCCAAAGAGCACAGGACGAGGTAATGTGACTTCATCGTAGATTAACGGTGGACTTACTTGAATATCGCCAAAATATTTTGCAGCATGAGACTCGGTTTCAAGAGCCGCAAGAAATTCTGCGTAAAAATTCTCACTTGCAAATCCAAATCGATGCCGATTGTTGTTCCAAACAATTTGATTGATATCGTCAGTTTTCAATTTTTTTACAATGCGAGCAACACCTTGGGGACCGTGGTTGTACGCAGTCAGGGCAAGGGGCCAACTCTTTAAGAGAGTATAATTATATTTAAGAAGCTTAGCAGCGGCTCTTGTTGCGGCGAGCGGATCATTTCTTAAATCAACAAAACTGTCATTTTTCAAATGAAAGAGACGGCCTGTAGAGCGCATGAACTGCCAAATACCGCTAGCACCTACTTTTGAAAATGCGTACAAGTTGAAGGAGCTTTCGACAAATGGAAGACGCGTCAGCTCAACGGGTACGCCCTCCTCTTTGAAAATCTTTTCCATTTCACGAATGTAGCGGCCTGAAAAATACACGCCGAGTGCAAAACGATCTTTTTGACCTAGTTGCATGCGAAGGCGATGACGATTGGCCGCTTCGGAAAATTTATGTCGTTCGAAGACAAATCTAAACTTTTTAAAAATGTCTTTGTCATCTGCACTTAGCGTTTCGACATCATCTTCGTGTTGCTGAATGCGTAAGAGTTGCTCGCGTACTTCTTTTTTTGCTTCTTTGATTTGCTTTTTCTTTGTGCGTTCTTTATCAACAGCGCTTAAATTAGGATCATCATCTAATTTTGTGAAATCTAACATTCTATAAACGATGTCGAGGTAGTGAGCATCGTGCAGAAGTACTTGGTGCGTTGTGTATTTGGTATAAATGTCGATCCAGAAATTCACACGGCGAACAAAGCCTGGAGGTGTATCAAATGTGTGAAGCGTCCACCCAGCAGCCGCATCTTGTTTTGAAAAATCAGGAGCTACCCACGGCACACTCTTAATCGGTTCTTCGGGAACCGCGGCATTCTGCGGTTCTGTGGTTTTTAATTCTTCTTCTTCGTTGGGTGAAAGATCAGTACTCTGACTTGTCCCCTGAGGTGCTGCCGACGCAGAAGGTGTCGGCGAAGCGGTGGGCTTATCTTCGGCGCGGGTCGCGTCGGCTTTGAGTGCAACCGCGCAAAGCGTAGATAGCAAAATCCCAGACAGATTTCTCATCTTTATCATTGCGCAAGGCTTTCTGCGATGGAGTCGAAAAGATCTCGCACACGAGATTCATCATGATGACCGTTGTAGATAAACGCGAAAATAAGCGGACTCTCATTTTTCTTTCCGATGTAACCAGAAAGAGCAACCACACCATTGAGCAGCCCTGTTTTTGCTCTTACCCAACCTTGTGCAGGAGAATTAAGCATTCGCTTATGCAAAGTCCCGTCTACACCCGCAATGGGAAGGCTTTGCTGGAACTCAGGGAAAATATCAAATTGATTTTTAAACCAAAATAAAAGTTGAGTGAACTGTTCCGGTGTAAAGGAATTTCTTCTAGTAAAACCCGAGACATTCACAATCTTAAAATCTTTTTCACTAAAACCGATTGTACCAGTAAGAAAATCTCGAACGACTTGCAAACCATCAGACATTTTTCCTTGATGGCCGGTCTTATAAGCGCCCAAATTTTTTGCCAGCATCTCGGCGATAAAATTATTTGAGAATTTATTCATGTCAGTAATGAGCTTGCCAATGGGATCGCCTTCAAGATCAGCAACAACCTTCGCTTGTGATGGAGTTGTTTTCACTCCAATGTCTTTATCGAAAGTGACTCCACGCTGCTTGAGAAATTCTTTTAAGTTGTAACCAGCGTATAAAGCAGGATCAGAAATATTTTTATATGAATGCTTTTCGGTAGAATCCACAGCAATTTTTCCGCGCGCAACGAGAATGTCTTTTCCTTCTACGCCTTCGAGACGTGACACTTGAAAATCGCCGCCTGAGCTCGCGGTTTTGATTTCGCTTTTCAACGTAACGTAATCATTAATGGGGTCAACCCATGCTTGTGCTAGATCGCCTGCTTTCTCGCCAGGTCGCGCATATAAAGTGGTGCTGTTCCAATCAAAAGAAAGAGCACTAATCGGAGCATCGTACGCTCGATCATTACGATCTTCTTCTCGATTCGGATCAATTCTCTCGGCATCAAAGAATGAATCATCAACGTAAAGCGCACCTTTTACTTTTTTAATTCCTGACCGAAGAAAATCATTCACGAGCATCCACATTTTCTCTGAAACAAAAGCGGGGTCACCTCCACCTTTAAGATAAAGGTCACCATTGAGCACACCGTCTTGAATAGGGCCGTCAGCATAAATTTGAGTATGAAATTTATAATTAACGCCAAAATTGTGTAGCACGGCCCCGGTTGTCATGAGTTTCGAGATAGACGCCGGTATGAAATGTTGTTCAGAATTAAGTTTGTAGACCACTGAGCGATCAGTGGAGTGAATAACAAAAATTCCGAGTTCGCTTTTTGGAATCTTTGAATGAACGATTAATTTATTAATTTTTTCGCTCGTGACTGACTCAGCGGCATGTGATGCTGATGAGACGTGAGCAAACCCAAACAAAAATAAAAACAGGACTAAAGATTGTGACATGAATCCCCCGATGCTCTACATAGTTAAACGCGAAATACAAATCTTTTCAACGGCGCTCATCATCGCCGCACAGAGCATTATTGCTTGCACATCAAATTCTAAATTGACATCGTCACATGAAATTATCGTGGGGCTTGGCAGTCGCCCATTAACACTAGACCCAAGGCTTGCTACAGATGCAAACTCAGAGCGAATTACAGACCTTACTTTTCACTCTGTGGCGCGTATCGACCACGATCTCAAAACTGTTCCTTACGGAGTGAAGAGCTGGAAAGTAGAAAATAATAAAATCGATCTGACTCTTGATAACTCGCTTCACTTTCATGACGGCTCACCAGTCACCGCAGAAGATATTTTATTTTCTTTTAAAGAATATATGAAACCGGCAAGTCCATTCGCCGCTCAATTTGAAACGATCGCAAACGTGACCACTACAAATAATCATGTGATTTTAAAACTTAAAAAACCTGACGGTGCTCTTCTCACAAATCTCGTTTACATAAAAATTTTAAAAAAATCAGATGTGCCTGCCGAAATCTTACAAGGCACTGGTCCTTACATTCTATTATCTCATGATCTCAATGAAACCGTTCTTCAAAAGTCGAAAGATCCTCAGCAAAATAAAATTAAGTTTCGCATTGTGCGAGATGACAACACACGCTTTTTAAAAATGCTTCATGGCGATATTGATCTTGTTATCAATGAACTCCCCGAAGAGAAAGTTTTAGAACTGCAGCAAAATGGTCATTTTCAAGTCGTGGTTTCTCCAGGCCTAAACTTTAATTATCTTCTTCTCAATTTTCAAAACCCCCTGATAAGCAATTTAGAATTTAGAAGAGCGTTACTTTCAAGTATTTCTCGCGACGACATTGTTACTTATAAGCTTGAAGGGCTTGCACAAACGGCCACATCGCTGCTCGCTCCGATAAATCCATTTGCAAAAAAAGATGTGAAACTTAATTTCTCACCTGCAGAGAAAATCAAAGATCTCATCACAAGTCACGGCTGGAACCACACACAGATTTCACTCAAAAGCTCAGATCAAGCTTCGGCTAACGGTGAATTCATTACGGGTGAGCTTCGCCAAAAAGGTTTTAATGTCATATTTCAAAACTACGAGTGGGGTACTTATTACAACGATATCAAAAATGGTTTATTCGATTTGGCGCTCATGCGTTGGGTTGGCATTGTCGACCCAGACATTTATCGAGAAAGTCTAGAAAGCCACGAGTTTCCTCCTGGCAAAAATCGTGGCCGCTATTCAAATAAAATCTTTGATGAAATCGCAACTAAAGCCCGCTACACGATGGATCCCCAAACACGACACCGGCTTTACGACCAGCTCCAAGACATTTTTGCAGAAGATCTTCCTGTCATTCCACTGTGGTATAATTCGAACATTAGCGTATTAAGTAAGCGTATAAAGAATTTTGATCCTTGGCCCGCAGGAAGTTTTTATTCGCTGCTGAGTGTGACAAAAGAGTGACCATGAAAATCTTGATTGTCGATGACGAACAACATATCCGCGAAGCTCTAACGCGAACATTGCGCAAAGACTTCGAAGTTATTGAATCGGGCTCAGCAAAAGAAGCACTCGACCTTCTCAAAGAATTGCACGGTAAAGATCCCAACACATCGTCCATTCCTCAAATCATTCTTGCCGATGAAAAAATGCCAGAACGTTCTGGCGCCGATCTTTTGCGTGAAATAAAAATTCTGTACCCGTCCATCGTACGTGTATTGATTTCAGGCCAAATTCAGCTCGAAGAAATGATGGCGATCATCAACGAATCGATCGTTCACCGCTTTATTTTAAAACCCTGGGACAACTCAATCTTGCGCTTACAATTGCAAGAAGCGCTCTTGCAGCACCGTAGCCTTGACGAAATTTCAAAGCTCCAGAAACTTGCGGTTACAGATTCTGTAACAGGACTAACAAACCATCGCTTCTTTCAAGAAAGTTTGCGCGAAGAACTAGACCGCGCCATTCGTTACAAAAGAGAACTCAGCCTGCTGATGATCGACGTCGATCACTTTAAAAAATTTAATGATTCGTATGGCCACCCTGCTGGCGACAAAGCTCTCGCGCAGATTGCGCGTCTTCTCAAAAAAGCAACTCGTGTGAGCGATCGGGTCTCTCGTTATGGCGGAGAAGAATTCGCGGTGATCTTACCTGAAACTACAAAAGCCGTCGCTGCAGACGTCGCCGAACGCATTCGCACTGAATTTGAAAGCATTTCGATTTCGGTGGCATCTGATCAAAATTATTCATTCACTTTGAGCATGGGTCTTGCGACTTTTCCGCTTGATGCAAATGGACCAGAAAAATTAATTGAAGCGGCGGACCAAGCTCTATATCAAGCAAAGACTGCGGGCCGCAATCGCGTAAAACTCTTTAAGTCCTAGACTCGACATTCGTCGCTCGTAGACGAACGGGTTACTTTCGAATAAAATTAAGAGATGAAGAAAAACGATTGGATGTATGTCATTCTCAGTTTGTGTCTCACGTGGATTCTCGATCGCGTCTCAAAACTTCTCATGTTTAATGTTTATCAACGAAATTTCTTTGGCATCGTCGGCATTGTTCCGTACAGAAATCACGGTGCACTTTTAGGAATGTTTAGTCACGTTCCACCCATCTTGCGTGTCGTAAGTCTTTCAACTGGTGGCGCGTTTCTTCTTTTTCTCTACGGCATTTTTCAATTTCTGATTCCAACTCGCTCGATGATGTTGCGAATTGGTCTTTCACTTCTCATGGGCGGAATCATCGGCAACGTTGCTGACCGTACCGTGTGGGGTTACGTCGTCGACTTTCTTGTCATCGGCACACCAACCTTTCACTCGCCGTCATTTAATTTTGCCGACGCCATTCAGTGGGTAGGTTATGGACTTCTTATCGCTGCTTTTGTTCGCGAAGGTAAGCAAATGTGGCCTAGCTCTGATACGAGAAAAAAATATTGGGTGAAGCCGTGGTTTCAACTCAAGTACTGCTTCATTCTTGTGCTTTGCGGTTTGGGCCTCACTCTAATCTTAGGTGTTTATAGCTACACTTATTTATCATTTGCGATTCGCGAAGCGCATCCGATTCAAATTCAAGATCGCTCATTCATTGAAGCCTTCGCGTATACTTTTGGAATTGTTAGCCTCACATTCTGCGCCGTTCTCTTCGTCGTAGGACTTGTACTCTCGCATCGCGCAGCGGGCCCACTCTACGCGTTTGAAAAATTCTTAGATCAATATCTTGAAGGTAAAACGCCCACACTTCGCTTGAGAGCCGGTGACGAATTTAGAGAATTAGAAGGACTCGCTCGAAGGTTGAATGAAAAAACACAAGCTGAAGCAAAGAAAGAAAAATCTAATCTAGAATCTTTGCACTCACGATCCGGTTGAAGTAGTAACGCTTCTCAAAATTTTCTTTATGACAAAGCCCCACCATAAAATCTCCGTCGGGATTTCGCACAAGTCCGCGAGGCGTAACACGACGAGGTTGCCCCGGTGCTGATCCACCGGTGTAAACCATTTCGAGAACCGCTTGTTGAACAGTGGCGTCAACGACGGTCTTGAAAACTTCATGGGCGCGTAATGCATTAATAGAATAACGAGTCCACTCGAAGGGCGCCCCTTGAATAGCAATAATTTGTTCAAGCGTTGCAGTGGCCCCCAGCTTTTCCATGCACTGAAGACCTACATGAAGACACGCTTTACTATCGTCAAGAGCGCGATGCGCTTGAGTCTGATCAAATTTCAAAAGAGTGCATAACGTTGCGAGTTTATGATTTGGAGATTCAGGATACGCTTTTCGTCCGAGAGCGCAGCTATCGAGTCCGATGCTCAAAGGAAGAGCGAGCGCTGCTTTTTCAAAATCATAAGAGAGAAAACCCATATCGAAAGCCGTGTGATGAGCAATGACCACGCAGTCTTCAATAAATTTTTCAAAAGCAGGAAGCATCGTATGAATCAAGGGCGCATTCTCAACCATTTCATTTGTGATGTGATGAATGCGAATAACCGCTTCGCCCATTAAGCGTGAAGGCTTGAGAAGCGTTTGAAATGTATCAATGATTTTTCCGTCACGCCATTTGACGGCAGCAATTTCTACAACTTCGTCTACAAGGGGATATTTACCCGATGTCTCTGTGTCAAAGGCGACATAGGTGTAGTCGCGCCACGGTTTTGTTAAATCCATGACTCCGTATAACACGACGGCCTTTGAGACACACGTGACTTTCTATTTGCGACATTTTTATTTATGCGCTATTCCACGTCTATGCTTCTTAAAGGTAAAAAGGCTCTCATTTTAGGTGTCGCAAACGAACGCTCTCTCGCTTGGGGAATTGCACAGCAATTCAAAAGCGAGGGTGCTGAACTCGCTTTCACGTACGTCGGAGACGCTATCAAAAAACGTCTCGATCCATTGGCTGCAGAAATTGGTTCAAATTTAGTTCTGCCCTGTGATGTTTCTAGCGACGAGAGCATCAAAAATCTTTTTACCGAAATCAAAAACAAATGGGGAACCTTCGATATTCTTGTGCATTCTGTGGCGTTCGCAAATAAAGACGAACTTCAAGGTCGCTTCGTCAACACCACACGCGATGGTTTTAAACTTGCCATGGACATTTCGGCATATTCACTGATTGGCGTCGCACGCGAAGCTCTGCCACTTATGAATAGTGGCGGCAGCATCATCACCCTCAGCTATCTCGGCGCAACAAAAGTCGTTCAAAACTACAACATGATGGGCGTTGCAAAAGCAGCACTTGAAGCCTCAGTGAGATATCTCGCTTGGGATTTAGGTGCACAAAATATCAGAGTGAATGCAATCTCGGCAGGCCCTGTGAAAACATTGGCTGCTGCGGGAATCAAAGGCTTCCGTTCTATTCTCGATTCGGTGGGCCAGCTCAGTGCTTTGAAACGCAACATCACGAATGAAGATGTGGGTAAGTCAGCGCTCTATCTTGCATCTGATTTATCGAGTGGTGTGACGGGAGAAATTCATTTTGTCGATGCAGGTTTCAACACCGGCGCACTTCGTACACCTGAAGCACCTTCAACAGAAAATCCAACTTAATTATTTTCTGCCCCAGGCAATCGTACTTCATCAATCAATTGATTATTGACGTCATTCACTTCAACTTGCAGAGCCGTTTCTGAAGCTTGCACTTGAAGCATCGTTCGTGTGCGTGCAAATTTCACAGCGAAAGGATTTTTCGCTCCGACAAAACCTAAAATTCCACCAGCAGGACCGTTGGTCAAATAGTGCACGCCGTTTTTAATAGAGTGTTCATAAAAATGCACATGGCCATTCACGACGACATCGACTTTGTATTTTTCAAAAAGCGGAACATAAAACTGTTGTAGCTTGAGATATTCTTTCTTCGGATAAATCGGCATTGCCATCACACTGCGACTGTATGGTGGATGATGAAACACAACCATCTTCCAACGCGCTGGTCTTTGAAGCTCATTCTCAAGCCACGGAAGTTGCGACTCGACAAGCGATGGATCATCTGAAAAACAAGAATTGAGTACGATCAAATGCACGTTGCCTAAATCAACGCTGTAGTGAGCGTCGTGTGCTTGAGCATCAAAGAAATATGGCCACGCTGGCACCATCGCATTTTTTCTGTACTCGTGATTTCCCACCACAGGAATCAAAACACGCGAACCAATCACAGGTGAAAGTGCATTGAAAAATCCCGTCCACAATCTCACAGAGGTACCTTCATCAGTGAGATCGCCATCGACGACGAGCGCACTTGCTGGCGTTGCCGCAATCATCTTCATAAATCTCGAATCAAAACCGAGACTGCCTTGCGTATCTGAGATCATCGCAAATCGCACAAGTGAAGAACCGCCACACGGAATCGCTGCAATTTTCTGTGGAGCTGTCATGCCGTGAATCATATAGGCCGCGCTATCACCAAATCCACAAGCAGGAATAGGAAGCTCAGCCACTTCGAGACCATTATGATTTTGTGTATGAAGAAATGCTTGTCGCCCGTTCCAGAAAAAAACAGCGTCGCTGGGGTCTTCTGATGCAGCAGCGGCCTTTACGTTTGGGTACCGCCAGGCGAGTCCAATATGTTGACCTTGAATTGAAAAAAGATAAGGAGGAATCACAAACGCGGATTGAGCCTTCACGCTCTGCCACCCCATCAGGGCGAGAACGACTAAAGCACAACTCCCCATGCTTACTAAAAGGCGTTTTTTCATTTCCCCTATACGCACGATTTCGCGCGTCCCCAAGCCTCAGGGTCTACCCGAGGTCCTCTTATTCAGCAAGAAAAAGCAAGCCCTCAGCCCCTTTTATGGCCAGCCATGTGACAGAGAATTTCGAACATCACATCGACAGCAAAAAGCTGCGTAATTTCAGAAGGATCATATTGTGGAATGACCTCAACCACATCGGCGCCAACCAGATTCACCGGAGGTAAACGGCGCAAGAACGATTGAGCTTCATATGAGGTGAGTCCACCGATAACAGGTGTACCCGTACCCGGCGCAAATGCAGGGTCGAGCGAATCAACATCGAAACTGAGATAAACAGGCATGTCACCGAAGTCAGGCCATTGCGAACAAAGTGCTTCGACACCGCGAGCGCGAATGAGATCCATGTTCCAAACGGTGAATTTATTTTTTTCTGCAAAGGCCGCATCGTCTTTCACAGCAAAGGGCCCACGAATTCCAATCTGCACTGTCTTTGTTGGGTCAATTAATTTTTCTGTGACTGCGTGACGAACAAAAGTGCCGTGATGATATTCTTTATTCCACGCTGGCGGATACGTATCAAAGTGCGCATCGAAATGAATAAGGCCGAGAGGTTTTTTGTAATGTTTGTGAAGTGCGCGCAAGAGCGGGAGTGTCGTCGAGTGATCACCACCACACGAAATAAATTTCTTCTTTGTTTTTAAAATATCATCAGCAAATTTTTCGACCCGTTCGTAAGTTTGTTCAAGATCAATGGGCACTGTCGGTGCATCACCCACATCGGCCACACGCAATTCATTTGAGAAATGCACATCACGGCCCCAATGATATCCGCGTCCAAGTGACGATGCGGCTCTCACCATCTGCGGAGCAAAACGCTGCCCTACTCTGTAACTTGCGCCACCATCAAACGGAACTCCGAAGAGAGCGACGTCGAATGCATCTTTAACGTCGGCTACCGGAAGTCTGAAAAATGTTTTGAGTCCAGAGAAACGCGGAAATTGTCGGCCCTCGAGGGGTTTATATTCTTTTTCGCTCATAGATTGATCTTTTCTAAAATAAGTTGAGGAATCAATCACAATATTATTGTACAAACCGACCATGCCGCTCAGCACCGCCTTAAGAACATGGTTTCAAGCAAATCACCGCGACCTCCCGTGGCGAAGAACACGTGACCCCTATCGCATTTGGATTTCAGAGATCATGCTGCAACAAACCACGGTGAATGTGGTGATTCCTTATTATGAGGCGTTTTTAAAAGGGTTTCCGACAGTAGAAATTTTAGCGAAAGCTCGTGAAGAAAAAGTTTTAAGTTTGTGGTCAGGACTCGGCTACTATTCACGCGCTCGCAACTTGCAAAAAGCAGCAAAAGAGATTGTAAAGCTCAAAAAATTTCCCCAAACGTATGCACAACTTCTTGAGCTGCCTGGCATCGGCCCCTATACAGCTGCCGCTATTGCAAGTTTTGCTTTCAACGAAAGTGTCGCATGTGTTGATGGCAACGTTATTCGTGTCATCACACGACTCTTTGATATTGACGAAGACATTGCGACAAAATCAGCAAAAGAAAAAATTGCGGCCCACGCGCAGTCCCTAATTGAAGGACAAGACCCGCACGATCATAACCAGGCGATGATGGAATTAGGCGCAACGATTTGCACTCCACAAAATCCAACATGCCTTCTCTGCCCAATTTCAAAATTCTGTGCGAGCAAACAAAACGGCACGCAACTTTCAAGACCTGTGAAAACCAAAAATAAAAAACAAGAACCGTGGCTTTGGAAGCTTTATGTCGTCGAAAAAGAAGGCCGCATCGCTCTTGTGAAAAACGAAAACGGAACTCCTTGGCTCAATCATCTTTGGATTTTGCCAGGCGAAGCAGCGCCACTTGAAGTTCAAAAAAGTGCGATTCAACCTACGCACGCGTTCAAACATTCAATTACTCATCACAAAATTTTTGTTCAAGTTTTAAAAGGTTCAAAAAAAGAAATCACAAAACTGGAGTCGAAGGGTGAACACGTTAAAGTTAAATGGATTAAGCCCGCTGAAATGAAAAAGCTTGGCGTGAGCAGTGTAATTCAAAAGGCCGTCAATGTTTGGAATCAGGCTTCCACGTCTTATCAAGAGAATCACCGCGCGGATTATCTAAAGCGTAATAATTGATCGCGATGTGATCGCCATCTTCATAAAAAGTAATCGGTCCGCTCGATTCAAGTTCATAAAGAGGTTGTTTGGTTTCATCGGCTTTGCCATTGCTATTACTATTGGGATTAATCACCACAAGAACTTGCCCGTGCGGGCCACTGTCCCAAGTCAGGACGATAAGAGGGTGTGAGAATTTTTCGAGATTCACCTCTTCTGCTGAATCAAAGTGTTCTGTGCGAAACGAAGGTTTGTAAGTCGCAAGAAGTTTTCCGGTGTCACGAGTGAGAACCTGCACTTCTTCGCCACCACCTGTCGCTGGCAAGACTTTAATATTCCATGTGTCACTCTGAATCGAATTATCGTCTACAGACGATGACGAATCAGCAGCGACATGAAACGCCATCAACAAAAATGCGAATGTCAAAATCATCACTCGTGTTTTCATTTCGCACCCTTTCGCGTAGTCAACGATACACACTCCGAGACGTCAGCATTTTTTTTCGACATGCACGCTGAACATGCGAGCACTCCCGAAATGGCGGGATTTCGCTTCCCAAACCACTTCTCGAGAGCCGGTCTCACAGCATTGCCTGAGTCATTGAGATAATAATTAAACAATTTAATCGCCGACATCAATTGCAGTGTCGGATCATCTGACATTTTCTCAAAGAGCGCGTCTCCATTTGGCGCATCAACGCATTTATGTCTCGGAAAGAATGTATTTTTTCTCACGCTGTCCATGCTCGCCCAATAAGATGAGAAATCTTTACAGTAATTTTTCAACACCGGTGGACCTGGGTTTCCATGAGCATCTGGGTCGCTGTAAAGCCACTGGGTCGTCTTTCGCACAAGCATGGTGAGGCCGGCCGCTGAAGAGTAATTTGCATAATAATTTTTAATTGCAGGAATCATAACTTCAGACGGACGATGACGTGACCAATCCGTGATGCTCGTAAAGTGCGCAACGTCTTCGCATGCAAGCTCAAGATCTTCACCCTTATCTTTCAACTTCGAACACGATTTCAAATAATCTTTTACTTTTGATTTAGAAAGTCCGTGACGAGCGAGCATGGCGGCAAATTGCGCAAGGGCTGCGTGTTCTGCAGCGTTGAATCTCTTTGCGTCGCATGTAAGTGACGTCGGACTATTGGGCTCAAATAATTGGTTTTCAGCATTGAGTAAGCAGGCCATCAATGGAGGTCGCATCGATCGACTCTTATCTTCGTCACTCGGAGTGAAACTCGCAATCTGTCTCTTCAACGCGTCGAATGTTTTGGCGCGACGGTCTTCAACTGTGCCACTAGCTTTCCAAACGCCACAGTTACTTTCAAATTGTCGTTGAGCGATGTTGCAAAGTGCGGATGATCGTTTCACCAAAACCGCAGATAGATCTTCAATTTTTCGGCCCCGTGAAAATCTTGTATCACCACAAACATCACGCCCCCCATAGAAACAAAGTGCGCATTTGCCATCATCAGTGAGAGATGTCGAAAACTTCATTCCAGGTAGATACTCGAGGTGTTGGTTCTCTGAGCATGCTTCTTTTAAATCTGAGGAGGCTGCATCGTAGAGTTTGCAACCGTTATTACTTACAGCTGCTTGCTTTACTTTCTCTACTTGTTTGAAGATTTTGCCAGTGGTCTCGGGCGTAACCGTCGTCGGATCTGGAATACAATCCGTGCAATACACTAACGCTTGGTCTGCTGGTATCTTGACTTTCTTCGAAGGATCTTTCGGATCGACATAGGGTTTGAGCACAACAGCATCTTTTCTGACCCAACCATTTCCACTATTTTCTTCTACTGAGGCATTTTCAAAAAAGCTGAAAAAACTTTTATCTCGCTCGCACCAGCCTTTTCCGAGACCCATTTTCGCGCCAGTCTGCACGCACTGAGGAATCGATGTCTTGTACGAAAAATGGACGTAAACATACTTTGAAGGATCAGCGCCGTCAGGAAGAATCGACATAGTTGGACATGCGCCTTCTGGCATCATTTTACAATCAACAACTTCGGCAGCTCTATTTGATGACGAGACAAAACCTGCGCAAGCGTCTTTTGTTTCCTCACAATTGATATCTTTCACACTTGAGTAAGGTTGATCATAAATAATAAAACCATTTTGACCGGCGGGGACCGTGTAATGTCCTTCACCCGTTGCAAGATCGCTATCGTCGGCACTCACACGAGCAGACGCACCCCACACCACTGCACTCAGCATAATGAGAGCCGCGATTTTATTCAGAAATTGTCTTTTACCCGTGTCACAGACCATGCCGTTTATCTTATCGGTAAGCAGTACTTGTTCTGTGACGGACTTTTCACTAAACTTGACCTGAGTTGAGTAACATTTTGAAAAACTTCTTCGAGGCGAAAGTCGGTGCTTATGAAATTCGTTAATTTAGCGTTGATGATTATGGCTGCGTCGACTTTAGTCTGTGCATCGACAACTCCGCGACAATATGTCGATGACGTTCGCAAATTCTCGCTGAAGTCCGCTAATACGAAATGGGATTTTTTTTCAGCCAATGACCTCTCGAGTAAAGCCTCTCGCCTCGACCGCAA
>Ga0206866_1123_pt1 | contig 17032 bp, 19 predicted proteins | sample Alteio_BWOrgCont_40_FD_152626 | JGI IMG/M metagenome (GOLD analysis project Ga0206866, IMG submission 152626) | Enriched cells from forest soil in Barre Woods Harvard Forest LTER site, Petersham, Massachusetts, United States -... | ecosystem: Environmental > Terrestrial > Soil > Temperate forest >... | reverse complement strand
GCGGCTTTTCCTTTTTCTTACTGTGGGTAATGAAGTGAATTACTCCGTAAATGCCCCATAGTATTGCGGCCCCCAGGGCGTAGAACGGCTCATGCCAGCTCATACCCGCCACCGAGAACGGGCCGATGACATAGAACAGCATGCAGCCCAGGTTCGCCACCAGGCCGAACAGCGGCACCACCATGTGCTTGAACCCATGGAAGCTATGATGCTCGCGGAAGGCGACGATAGCCACTACGCACGTCATCATATACAGCAGGAACGTGCCGAAGTTGCTGATCAGCGTAATGATGAGCAGCGTGTTCGGGGCCGAGGTATAAGCGCCCGGTGCAAAGATGCCGAACTTATACCAGATATTGTTATACGACGGATCGAGCGCGCTCGGCGTCGTGCCGCCCAGGTACATCGTCACGGTCACCCAGCCGAGCACGATTGAGAGCACGGAGAGAATCCAGATGCCCTTCGTCGGCGCCCCGGTCTTCCCGTCGACATGGCCGAAGAGTTCGCCCACTTCCTTGTCCCGGCCCATCGCGTAAGTAACGCGCGCGCCGGTGTTGATGCAGGCCAGCGTGGTGCCGATGAGCGCCAGGAACACGGTGATGCCTTGGATCCACATATACCAGGTGCCCGCCGTCGCGCTGCCAAACAGCGCCGCGCCGGTGATGACCATCATATCGCCGATTGGCGCGCTCGAGGCGCCGGCGTTGGTGATGGTGTAGCCGTTGTTCAGGAAGTAGTTGGCGGCGAAGTACTCGAACAGGTAACAGATCGCACCCTGGATGATCAGCGAGAGGAGCACCGCTTTCGGCACATCCTTGGTGGGATTCTTCGCTTCCGCGCCCATGGCGGTCACGGATTCAAAGCCGACCAGGATGAGAATCGCGACGCAGGCCTGCACGATCAGGTTGAACGGACCGTGCGGGGATACGACCGAGAGGGCGTTCGCATGGTAGTTGAACGTCAGCGGACCGTCGTCGGCGCTATGAGGAGCTCCGCCGCCGCTGAACGCGCCGGTATAATCAAGCGTAAACGGCATTTCCTGAGCCTTGCCGCTCTTGTCCGGAACGATCTTGCCCGCGGAGTCGCGCACGAAGACGGGGAGAGGGTCTCCCACATTGAGGCCGAGCGCGGCGATAGCCTTGTCCTTCAGGTTGTCCGCCGAAACTTGCGCGTCCTGCGTCGCCCAGACCGGTTGACCCTTCGCATCCGTCATCGGCGAGCCGTCAGCCCACTTTTGCTGGATGGGCTTGTTATTCGCGTCCAACTGATTGGTCTGGTCGACCTGGTAATTGACACAAGCGCCGTTCGACAGATGCCATCCTTGCGAGCCCTGCGGATGGTTTATGCGGTAGGAGAGCGCGATCACCGAGAAAACGATCAATGCCGAGATTTGAATGACGTTGATCGCAATGCTCACCCCGGTGCTGCCGGTGACTCCGCGCGAGGCGATCCAGCCGACTCCGAGCGAGAATACGATGCAGAACAGGAACATCAGCAGCGGGCTGTTGTAAGCCGGGCTGAAGGTATGGGGCAGGAACTGGTTGGCCATGTACCCCACGAAGATCGCTGTAACTCCCACCATGCACCCGGGATACACCCAATAGTAGAGGTGGCTCGCCCAGCCGACAGCAAACTTGGCGATGCGCGAGTACTTGAACATCTTCGTCTTCGAGAGGAACGCCTGTTCCGCATAAAGATAAGACGAGCCCGCGCCCGGATAGAGTTTCGAGAGTTCCGCGTAGCTGATTGCCGTGGCGAAGCACAGCATCAACGCGCCGACGATGCCAAACCACATGGCGCACGCCGCGATGGGCGCGCCATATAGTGATTGTTCTTCAAAGGTCAGCCAGAGGAACGCGCCGGGCGCAATCAGCGCCATCGCGTTCACGGTCAACCCCGTTAGACCGAGGGTCCCTGTTGGGTTCTGTTGTGGATTATTGGACATACAGCATGGTTGTTTTGGTTTGCGGCTTGGGTGCCGAATTGCCTCGCGTCGCCAAGCACCCCCCATGCCAGCCTGTCGGAAAATCCACTACGCGGGGGTATAATACATTGTTTTATTGGGATAATACGATGTATTATGCCATTCGGAGCTTACTCGATTCCGCCCCGCCGCTCCCCCCATTTGCGCATAAAGCGACACCGATGGGCAAATTCGTCCAGCCTTCCACTACACGCGCCGGGTCCAACCCGCGGCTCAGCCCCTCGCTGCCGCCTCCAGCCCCCTAATCAACTTCCTGCACCGCCAAAGCGGCGAGATCCCAAAAAATCCGAACGAACAATCGATCAGCCGCCAGCCGAGCGGAATTCCCCGAAAGCCTCCAACGATCAGCGCGAACGGAACCACCAGCACGCACGCGATCATCCCGAACTCGATCACCCAAACGTTCTTCACCGGATCGCGCAACGGCCCGATGAACGCGATCGCGATCGCGAAATGCCCGAACGCCAGCCAATCCGTCCCGTAAGCGAGGAACGGATACTTCGCGCCCGTGTCGGCCACCGCCTCCCGCACGCGCCACAGCCAATGCCGCAGCCCTTCCGACGTGAATCCCAGGTTCGCATCCATCACGCGCACCACGAAATTCAATTCCATCTGCAGCGGCATCGCCGTCGCCCCGCTCAGCGCGAGGCCGGCGATGAAAATCCAGATCAAAACGCGAATGCGCCGCTCGAGCGAAGCGACTGCCCCGGCCTCGCTCATGCGGCCGGCTTTTCCCCTCCGCATATCCGCTCGACATACTTGGCCAGCAGGTCGAACTCCAGGTTCACCAATCCCCCCGCCGCCGCCTCGCGCAGATTGGTCCGCTCCCGCGTGTGCGGGATGATCCACGTCGTAAAACTCTCTCCGCCCACCGCCGCGACGGTCAGCGAAATCCCATCCACCGCGATCGATCCCTTCTCAACCACGTAGCGCGCGAACTCCCGCGGCAATTCAATCTCGAGCCGGTAATCCTCCCCCGCCGCCTCCCACGCCCGCACCGCCGCCGTGCAATCGACGTGCCCTTGCACGAAATGCCCGCCCAGCCGCCCATCGACCCGTAGCGCGCGCTCGAGGTTCACCAGCGGCCCGCCGCGTCCCAGGTTCGTCCGCCGCAGCGTCTCCTCGAGCAGATCGAACTCCAGCCGTCCCCCCTCCGGCGGCGCGGCGACCGTCAGGCAGCAGCCGTTCACCGCCACGCTCTCTCCCGCGCGGCACTCCGGCGCAAGGCGCTCCGCCGCCACGATGAGGCGCGACGCCCCCTGCCGCCGGTGCAGCGCCTCGACGACGCCCGTTTCTTCGACCAGGCCGGTGAACATCCCCCACTCTCGGCCAAACCCGCCCGCGAACGCACTTCAAAAAACCGAGCCGCAAGAGGCATTGCAAATTGGGGCCGGGTGGGAGAATGTTTCGGTCCCGTTCATCGTCCCATCATGGAGAAAGTGATCATTGTCGGCACCGGCTGCGCGGGGCTCACCGCCGCCATCTACGCCGCCCGCGCAAGCTTCGAGCCGCTCGTCCTCGAGGGCTGCGAGCCCGGCGGCCAGCTTTCGACCACCACCCTGGTCGAGAATTATCCCGGCTTCGTCGATGGCATCGACGGCCCGATGCTCATCATGAACATGAAATCGCAGGCCCAGCGTTTTGGCGCCCGTTTTCAATACGCCACCGTCACCGGCTTCGAACCCCGCAACGGCCACTTGGCCGTGCAGTTGGATGGCAAGAACTGGATCGATACCCGCACCCTCATCGTCGCCAGCGGCGCCTCGGCCCGGTGGCTCGGCATCGACCGTGAGCGTGAGCTGGTCGGCCACGGCCTGACCTCCTGCGCCACCTGCGATGGCGCCTTTTACCGCGACGTGCCGGTCGCCGTCGTGGGCGGCGGCGATTCCGCCTGCGAGGAGGCCAGCTTCCTCACCCGATTCGCCTCGAAGGTTTATCTCATCCATCGCCGCGATAAGCTCCGCGCCTCGAAGATCATGGCCGACCGCGCGCTGGGCAATCCGAAGATCGAGCCGGTCTGGAACTCGACGATCAAGGGGTACCTTACCGACGACCAGGGCGAGGTGCGCGCCGTCCTCCTGACCGATGTCGTGACCGGCCAGACTCGCGAGGTCGAGGTAAAATGCGTCTTCGTCGCCATCGGCCACAACCCGAACACCGCACCCTTCCGCGGCAAGCTCGATACGGACCCGGACGGCTATCTCATCCAGAAAGAGGGCACGCGCACCAATATTCCCGGCGTCTTTGCCGCTGGCGACGTCGCCGACCGCACCTATCGCCAGGCCGTGACCGCCGCCGGCCAGGGCTGCGCCGCCGCGCTCGACGCCGAGCGTTACCTCGCCGATTTCGAATAAGTGAGCGCCTCCCCCGAGCGCGGCCTCTCCCCTCATTCGGGCGCACGATCACATGCCGGGGGTGCGCCGTGACGGTCTGTGACCTCACCCAGTTTTACTCCCCGGTCAGCGGCGGGGTGAAACGTTACCTCCATGAGAAAGTCGCCTACCTCCACGAACACACGCTCGACGACCGCCACATCCTCATCGTCCCTGGCTCCGAGGATGGCATGACCGAGCAGGGCCGCGCCCGCACCTACACAATCCGCTCGCCCCTGGTCTCCCGCACCTCGCGTTACCGCGCTCTGCTCCGCCTCGAGAGCGTTGAGCGCATCCTCGAGCGCGAGATGCCCGATGTCATCGAGTCCGGCGACCCCTACCAGGTCGCGTGGAAAGCCGTCGCCTCGGGCGAGGCGCTGCACATCCCGGTTGTCGGCTTTTACCATTCCCATTTCCCGGAGGCTTACTTTCGCAGCGCCGGCAAGTTTTTCGGTCGGACGGCCACCGAGTACGTGATGGACATCAGCCGCCGCTACGTCTGCCGGCTCTACAATCGGTTCGCCCGCACGCTGGTCCCCTCGCCGGCGCTCGGCGAGCTGCTTCGCGGCTGGGGCGTGACGAACGTCGAAAACATCGACCTGGGCGTGAACACCGCCGTCTTCAAGCCCGAACCCGACGACGCCTGCGCCACCCGCAGCGAGCTTGGCGTCCCGCCCGGGCGCATCCTGCTCCTTTACGTCGGACGCCTGGCGGCGGATAAGAACACGCGCGTCCTCTTCGAGGCCTTCGAGCTGCTCAACCGCGAGCATCCCGCCCGCTTCCACCTCCTCGCCATCGGCGATGGCGGCCAGCGCGCCTGGCTCCAGGAGTTGCAGGCCGCCACCGGCGCCGTGACGTGGCTCTCCTATTGCTCGGACATGCTCCAACTCGCCCGCTACTACCGCGCCGCCGATCTCTTCGTCCATCCGGGCGTCCAGGAAACCTTCGGCCTCGTCGCCCTCGAGAGCCAGGCGTGCGGCACCCCCGTCGTAGGCATCGCCGGCAGCTACATGGACCGCATCATCTTCAATTCCCAGCAGGATTGGGCCCACGAAAATTCCGGCCCCGCCCTCGCCCATGCCATCCACGAAGCCGCCGACGCCAACCTCGCCGGCGCCGGCCCCGCCACCAGCACCAAGGTCCGCGCCCTCTACTCCTGGACCAACGTTTTCGACCGCCTGTTTGCAATTTACCGGAACGTCGTTACAAACTACCGGCATCCATGAACGGCCCGAAGAATTTTCAGATCCGGAAATTCCGCCCGGAGGATCGCGACTCAGTCCGCCGCCTCTGCTGCGACACCGGCTTCCTCGGCGATCCCATCGACCCCGTCTTCGAGGACCGCCGCCTCTTCGCCGATTTCCTGACCGCCTATTACACAGATTGGGAGCCCGAATCCGCTTTCGTCATCGAGGTGGACGGCAATGTGAAAGGCTACCTGCTCGGCTCCCGCCAGCCCTTCCGCCAGCAGCTCTACAGCATCTACCAGAACGCCGTCCTCTTCTTCAAGACGCTCTGGCGCTACTGGGGCTACAACCCCGCCTCCCGCCGGTTCGTCCATTGGATCATCCTCAACGGCTGGCGCGAAGTCCCCGCCGCCCCGCGCCGCACCGCCCACTTCCACATCAATCTCCTCGCCGAGGCCCGCAACGTCCCCACCACCCGCGCCCTCATGGACGCCTACCTCTCCTACCTCGCCGAGCACGGCGAAAAGCGCGTCTATGGCCAGATGGTCACCTTCGAGAGCCGCCGCGGCGCCAAGATGTTCGAGCGCTACGGCTTCAAGGTCCTCAACCGTTCCGAAATCTCAAAGTACCGCCGCTTCCATCCCGAGCCCGTGTATTTATGCACGGTAATCAAAGACCTCGAGGAAAACAGCCGCCTCTACTCCAAAGACCTCGTGGAAGAAGAACCCGCGGGGGCGAAGTAAGTCGGGTTGCGGAGGCAGCTGATGGAAACTTCGCTTTATCGCCCGTTAAGCCACATGACACAAATTCGTAAGTCATGAAGAAATTATTTTTGAACTCATTCTCTTGGCTTCACCTCCTAGTGCTGCCATTTATGCTCGGGGGATGTGAATCCAACTCGGGGGCGAGCGAAGATTCGGAGATGAAGGCGATCTCCAAGACAGGGATCGTTTATGGCCTTAATGACGATGCGCTGGGAATTCTCGCCGATCGTCTAGGGTTTCACCTGGAAGCGCTTGGCATGAGTGGATACAGTTTCACGCGAGGTGATCTCCAATTTGACGTCTCCGCCCCTGTCGATTGGGGCAGCACCGATAGAGTCCGTGCGGCTGGACCGATCGTTTTAACTGATTATACGGAGCGAAGCAGAAATAAGCCCCCACTCTATATACGGATCACTGTCGCGCAGGGCGTCACTATCGACTACGTCGAAGGGCGCTTCCGGAATTTTGTCGGGAAGATGATACAACGTGACTGAACGCTAAGTCATTCCCCAATTCGCTCCAACTTACATCTTTCTCCCTAGCCCCTCCGCCCTCGCTTCACAGCGCCCCGTTCTTCTTCAACACGAAACTGATTGTCCGGATCAATTCGTCATTGCTCACCGGCTTGTTCAACACCACCGCCTCGGGCAACCGCGACAGAAAATTGACCACCTCCGGCTTGTCGGGGTAGCCGGTGATGAAAATGAAGCGCGAACAAAGGTGCGGCTTCGTCCGTTCGACCGCGTGGTAAAACATGTCGCCGGGCATCTGCGGCATCATCATGTCGCACATGATGATGTCGAAATCGAACCGCATGATTTCGGTGACTCCATCGACCCCGTGCTCGACGGTCGTGACCAGAAAATTGTGCGTCTCGAGCAATTGCTTGAGCGTGTCCGCCAGCTCGATGTCGTCGTCGAGCAGCAGGATGCTTTTGATCTCATGCTTCAGGTTGGAAGAACTGTCTGTTGGCGATGCCATCGCCCGAAGCTAGCAACGCGAAGGAAAACCGCCAGCGCGAATCTCAACTCGATCATCGCGCAGCCCGTGCTACGCTCCACGCCATGCGCGCGCTGCTCATGCTCCTCGCTGCCGTGTTCATGCCCGTCACGGCATGCCTCGCCGTCTGGACTCCCTCGCCGGACAATCTCGACGCCGCCTGGGAGTACTCCGCCTCCCATCACGGCTATTCGCTCATCGTTCTCCAGAATCGCCGCGTCCTCCTCGAGCGCTACGCCGACGGCGACGGGCCGGGCGCGCGGCACAAGATCTACAGCGGCACCAAGGGCCTCTGGTGCGTCGCCGCCGTCGCCGCGCAATCCGACGGCCTGCTGGACCTCGATGAGCGGGTGGCCGACACGATCACCGAATGGCGCGACCGCCCGGGCCGCGACCGCATCACCATCCGCGAGCTGCTCAACTTCACCGCCGGCCTCGATCCCGGCTTTCATCTCCACTCCGACGGCGTGCCGGACCGCGACGGCTACGCGGTGGCGCTTCCGGAGGTCGCCGCGCCGGGCGATTCGTTCATTTACGGTCCGGGCCAGATCCAGGTTTTTTGCGAAGTGCTGCGGCGCAAGCTGGCGGAGCGCGGCGGCGAGACGCCGTGGCATTACCTCACGCGCCGCGTGCTGCGCCCCTTGGGAATCGCCGGAACCGTCCCGCACAGGGTCGATGCGCTCGGCAATCCGCTCATGGCCGCCGGCGTGCAGCTCACCGCGCGCGAGTGGTCGCGTTTCGGCGAGTTCCTGCTCACGGGCGGCCAGAGGCTGCTGCCGCCCGGCGCGCTGAACGCCTGCCTGTGCGGCACCGCGCGCAATCCCGCGTTTGGCATGGGCTTCTGGCTCAATCGCGAAGCCCCCTACGGACGCACGGTCAACGTCGAGAACAGCCTCGATTACGATTGGTGGCGCGTGGATTGGGACGCCGCCTGCCTCTGCCCAAATGCCCCGCGCGACTTATTCGTGTCACTAGGATCGATGGGCCAGCGCCTCTATATCATCCCGTCGCTTGACCTGGTGGTAGTCCGCCTCTCCGGCGATTCCGATTTCTCCGACTCCCAGTTCCTGAGCTTGTTATTGCAGCGCTGAGCGTCTTATTCAGTTACTTGAACTTGCTCTTGCACTTGAACTTGAACCTTCTGGTGACAACTTAGCGTCTAAGTTCAAGTTCAAGTTCAAGTTCAAGTTCAAGTTCAAGTTCAAGTTCAAGTCCGGACCGGCCCTACCTCCTCCTCGCCACGATCAACGCGCTCTTACTCGCATCCCATCCCCTGTAACCTATCCCAAACGGCAGCGCCTGCGGATTGCTCCTGCTGAACGCGTCCGCCAAATCGGGTTGAAAGTATTGCTTGAAGATATCGATCGGCGGCAAATAAGAGCCATAGAGCCGTATCTGCCATTGCCCCGGAGTGAAATCATGATACGGAATCCCCGAATCGTCCTGGACGATCATGTCACTCTGCGCCAGCAGGAAATTCCGGATCTCCGAAAACCCATCCTCGTGCGGCAGATAGGAGGCGCTCTTGAGCAAACTATCGCCCCGCCCCAATCCCTGGCAGAGCCCGAGCAGCCCGCTCCGCTCGACGGACCCGTTCGATAAATCGACCGAAAAGTAATAAAGCGTCCCGCCGTCGAAATCGATTCTTACGCCCCGGCTCATCGGCGTGACGTTCTCGACCGTCTTCCCGCATCGCGCAAGGAACACCATCAGGATGGGGATCGTCCCGTTCAATTGCGCGCCGCTGAATTGCATCCGCATCTGCTTGGTCTGAAAGAACGAGTAATTAAGCACCGAGTTGAGCGAATTCTCGACCTGGTAGAGCGCCGGCCCGAGCGCCAGCTTCGTCACATCCGGCACGTTCCCCACCGGCTCGATCCCGCACAGCACATAGTTTTGCGCCCGCGGAAAGAATGCGTTCGCATAGAGAAAATCCGGCCCGCTGAACATATAGAACACCGTGCTCGAGCTCCCGTGCAGGTTCCCCTCGGCCCAGCCGCGGGCCTTGGACAACTGCCGCGCCTCGAGCTTGGTCCACGCCGCATTGAAATACTGCGCGTGTTGCTTCCACGCAGGGTCCTCGGTCAGCGCGCGGATCGCCGGGTCACCGCCGACCGGCAATCCCGCCAGAAACCGCGCCGTGTCGTTCACATTGATCGCCCCGTACGCTGACAGCGCCGGCATCGCCGCCAGCAGCGCCGCGGCGAGGAGATTTCGAATGGTCATACATGCTCTTCGCGTTTCAGCTTCCCGCCGGTGGCAAAATAGACGATCAAACCCGCCAGGATCGTCCCCAGCCCCGCCAGCGATTGCCACGGATACTGCCGCACCGTGTAGTACATCATGAATCCGCTCACCGCCAGGAAGACCAGCGGCGTCACCGGGTAACCCCATGTCCGGTAGGGCCGCTCGAGCCCCGGCTCCCGGATCCGCAGCACGATCACCCCCAGCACCGTCAGCGCGGAGAAAAGCGTCAACGCCATCTGGATGTAAAGCAGCACGTCGCTGAAGGTCCCGCTCAGCAGCAGGATTGTCGCAATCGCTGATTGCACCACGATCGCCAGCCGCGGCGTCCCATCCTCGCTCCTGCCCGCCAGCAGCCGCAGCCCCGGCAGGTCCTCTCCCATCACCACCGACACGCGCGACCCGATCCAGACCAGCGACGACACCGCCGAGACCAGCCCCAGGCAGATTAGCCCAGCCACGATCTTTCCGCCCGCGTTCCCAAAGACATACTGCCCGGCCAGCAGCGACACGTTCTCCGGGTTCTTCAGCGCGTCAATCGCCGTAATTGGCGTCGTTCGCAGAAATGCCGCATTCACTCCCACATACAGCACGATCACCACCAGCGTCCCCAGGAGCACCGAACGCGGCACATTCCGCTGCGGGTCTCGAATCTCGTTCACGATGTAAGTCGAGGCGTTCCAGCCGGAGTAGGCGTACATGACGTAATTGAGCGATACCGCGAACGTCCCGCCCATAATCAAGTGCCAGTCCTTTCCCATCGGCAGGAAGGAAACCTCCGGTATCTTTCGCGCCAGAAATCCGGCGCAGATGAGCGCCAGGATCAGTCCCACCTTCAAAATCGTGGACCAGTCCTGGAACAGGACCCCCCGCCGCAATCCTGCCAGGTGCACCGCCGTCGTTCCCCACACCAGCGCCACCGACAGCGTCAGCGGCGAGACCCACGGCGCCAATTGCTGCATGTACGTGCCAAACGCCATCGCCGCCAGCGCCATCGGCGCCGCGAATCCCACCGTCGCCGATGTCCATCCCGCCAGGAACCCCAGCATCGGGTGAAAAATGCGCGATAGAAAATGGTACTCGCCCCCGCTGCGCGGCAGCGCCGCCGCCAGCTCGCCGTACGAGAGCGCGCCGCTCAGCGCCACCACCCCTCCCAGCGTCCACAGGCACACGATCACAAACCCGGACGGCAGCCCCGTCACCTGGAACCCGAGGCTCGTAAACACCCCCACCCCCACCATGTTCGCCACCACGATGCATATCGCCGTCATCAGCGATACGCTCGGAATTGCGCTCCGGCTCGGGTTGGTGTTGCTCACGCCAGGTTGGGTAGGGAACGGCATCTCTGGCCTTTGGGCGATGAGGACAGCCGAATTATTCATGGGTTTGCCTGATTGCATTTTCGGTTTCCAGCCAAATTGTGTGCGTCTGCCCTTCGGGGGATTCTGCCGTCCCTCGAACGGCTCCTCCTCAAATCTGAATGCGAACATAGGCTCTCCAGCGAAATACGGGCCGCACATGCGAAATCTTTCAGCAATCGCGCGCCCAACTTAAACTTGAACTTGAACCCATCTGCGGCACTGTCCTTTACCGTGAAGCTCCGCCTTCTCCTGCTTCCGCTCCTTCTCACCGCGATCCCCGCGCTCGCCGGGCTTCCGTTCGACACCGTCTTCCGCGGGCGCGACCGCTTCGATCAGCTCGTCCAGCTCGCCTCGGAGGAAAACTGGCGGACGCTTCCCATCGGCGAGCGCCTCTGCACCGTGGGCCGCGCGCAGGTCGGCACGCCCTACCGCTCCTACACGCTCGAGATCGACGATCACATCGAGGCGCCCTCGGTCGATCTCAACGGCCTCGATTGCTGGACCTTCTTCGAGACCTCGCTCGCCTTCGCCCGCATGCTCGATGAGCCGCCGCAGGGTTGGACCCCGCAGACGATGCTCCATTACGTCGAGCTCGACCGTTACCGCAACGGCCATTGCACCGGCCAATATCTCTCCCGGCTCCATTACCTCGAGGACTGGCTTTACGATAATCAACGCCGCGGCCTCATGAAGGACATGACGCGCGAGTTCGGCGGCGTGCGCGTCCCGCACCAGGCGGATGAAATGACCGAAGGCTGGCGCGAGTACCGTTACCTGCGCAACAATCCCTCGCTGCTCTCCCCGCTCCGCGAGATGGAGGAGCGCGTCCAGGACATGCCGCTGTACGAAATCCCGAAGTACCGGGTGCCGCGCGTCGAGGCCCGCATGCAGGACGGCGACATCATCTGCATCGTCAGCCGCGAAGACGGGCTCTACTCGACCGCGCACGTCGGCATGGCATATCGCGATGACCTCGGCACGCTCCACTTCATGCACGCCTCGTCGATCTACGGGCGCGTGGTGATCGACGACCGCCTTTCCGATTACCTCGACCGCCATCCCACCGACGCCGGCATCATGGTCGCAAGACCGTTGCGTTAAGTCAATGGAGCGCCCGCCAACGCGGCAGCGTGAACCTGAGCCTACACTTTAACTTTCACTTGAACCCCTCCCCCCGCCATCTCTCCCGTGACCACCGAACGCACGCAGTCCCGCGGTGAGGAAATCGCCAACGCACTCAGCCACGGCGTCGGCTTGCTCGCCATTCTCATCGCCACGCCATTCCTGCTCGCCGCGCGCCGGCATGGCGCCTTCGGATCGATCCTCGGCGCCGCGCTTTTCGCCGCGTCCGCAGCGCTCCTTTACCTCGCCTCGACCCTCTATCACGCCGCTCCCGCGCACCGGAAAGGCTTCTTCCGGATGCTCGATCACCTCGCGATTTTCTTCCTGATCGCCGGCACCTACACGCCCTTCGCGCTCGGGCCGCTCAAGGGATCGCTCGGCTGGACGGTATTCGCAATCGTCTGGCTGCTCGCCTTCGCCGGCGTTTTTTTCAAGGTGATCGCGCGGTTCCGTTTCCGCTATCTCTCGACCGCGGCGTACATCGGCATGGGCTGGCTGGCGCTCTTCATCCTAAAGCCGCTCGCCGCGCACGTGCCGCCTTGGGGAATTTTCTGGATCGTCTCAGGCGGCATCGCCTACACGGCCGGCATTCTCTTTTATCATTGGGAGCGGTTGAGATACTCCCACTTCATCTGGCACCTCTTCGTCATCGCCGGCACCGCGTGCCATTTCGTGGCAGTCCTCCTCTACGCCTAATGCGATTTCATTGATCCTGGCGCGATTGCTTCGCGCCCATCGACCCCGAAGGAGTCGAAGATAGTAGCCGGGGGTCGAGCGCTGCGCCCGACCCCCGGCTGCCGCGCCCAACGCGGCGCATGCCGAAGGCATGCCAGAATCGGCCGATGCGGGATACGTTCGCGCTCTCTGCGACCCCGTTCCGGGGTCGTGCCGCGCTGGGGGCTTCCGACCCGCCCGCGGCATAATTTCACCCCTTCGTTGCATCCATCACCAGCAAGTCCAATTCCCGGTCATTCCTCCTCGGGATAATCCACCGGCTGATGACGGTAAAGCCCGCCGTGGCAATCTCCCGCTCAATCCCATCGGCCAAACCGAGATGGCGATACGCCCTGCCATTGCGAATCAGGCTCCGCGATTCCTCGTCGAACTGCCGGCGGTATTCTTCGCAACCGGGATCGCCGCACATCGTCTCCACGTGAAAAACGCCGCCCGGCCTCAGCACGCGGAACGCCTCCCGCAAAAACTGCATTCGGTCCTCGCCAACGATGCAATGGAAACAGCGCCCGTCCAAAACGATGTCAAACCAATCCGAAGCGTACCGGCTCAAATCAAGAACATCGCCTGTCTGAAAATCCGCGGACACGCCACGCTGCCCCGCCTTTTCAACCGCCCAGTGGATCGCCGTTGGAGAAATATCCACCCCGCATGCTTCGTAACCGCGCTCCGCCGCCCATAACGAGAGATCGCCCGCTCCGCAACCTAGCTCCAGCAACTTCCCCTCTTTGGGAAAACAAGGCGCGTCGAATACCTGCTCCAGTAACGCCAAATACTCCGCCAGCGCGCCGGCAGTCTCCCAACCGGGATTACCCAATGCGCGGCGGCGTTGGTACTCGGCGTCGTGGCTGAAATAGTCGGCCGAATACATGGGCGGGCGGTTTCAGGCATGGCAAAAAAGCTGGCCTGGGGTGATTACAAGTTGCAAAATATGTCATCTGTAAGTAGCGTCAACTACTACAACGTGAACGATCCGGTCCTAGCTCCTGCCGTCATTCCACGCGACACTCGCGCCGCCATCGTCGAGACCGCCCGCGTTCATCTCCGCAGATTCGGCCAGGACAAGATGACCATCGTCGGCATTGCCCGCGCCCTCGGCATGTCCCACGCCAATGTCTATCGCTATTTCCCCAGCAAGACCGCCATCATCGACGCCGTCCTCGACGGCTGGCTCTCCCGCGTCGAAAATTTCATCTCCGAAGTCGCCAACCGCCCCGGCTCCGCCGCCGAGCGCGTCGAGGCGGTCGTGATGGAGCTTCATCGCCGCCGCCGCGCCAAGTTCCAGCAGGAGCCGGAACTCTACGAATCGTTTCGCCGCGTGATCGTCAGCCGCTCGGACGCCGTCGCCAGGCGGCAGGAGAAAATCGCCGCCGTTTTCCGCAAGCTCGTCGAGCAGGGCGTGGCCGCCGGCGAATTCCGCGCGATCGATCCCGGGGAGGCTGCGACGCTCCTCGAAGACTCCACCGCCTTTTTCCTCCACCCCGCCGTCATGCCCTCCGCCCTCAATAATCGCGGCGAAGAGCGCGCCCGCAACGTTGTCCGCCACGTCCTCGCCGGATTCTCGCCCGACCCGCCCGCCGACGCCATCGCCTCGCTCGAGCCCCTCGCCGCACACGCCGCGCGATTGTAGCCGTGGGCCGCCGGCCCATGCGGGTTTGCGCTTCATGACCCACACCCGCTTCCGTTAAACCAAAAACGCGCCAAATCTCCTCTCCGACGCCCATGAAACCGATCCTTCGCTCAATACCCCTCGCCGCCTGCGCAGGCTCGCTCCTCCTCTCCGCCTGCTTCTACGACGCGCCCAAGTACAAGCCCGGCAACGGAGAATTTCCCGAATGGGAAACCTATGAGTCCAAGCACTTCTCACCCGCCAACGCCACCATCACCGCCGTGGACCTGAAGGCAAACACGATCACCTTCGCAACCGGCAAATACACCAAGACCTTCCCCGTCCTCCCGAGCACCCGCATCATCCACGAGGGGACAGACATTCCCCTTTCTCAATTGCCCGTCAATCAGCCCGTTAAAATCGTCTTCTCGCAGGACGGCTCCTCCATCATCAGCGTCTGGTTCGGCGTCCATCTCTACCAGGCCCCGACCGTCGCCGCCGGCAAGGTCAAGAAATAGCGATCCGCCCACGTGAAAAGGCGCTGCCGCGACCCCCGCCGCGGACAGCGCCCTTTCGTTCCCGCCCAAAGATTATCAGGTCGAAGCCGGGGCCGGGCTCGCCGCGGGTTGTCCAAACCCGTGCCGCTGGCGGAACTTCTCCTTCATCGTCGCAAGCTGTTGCTGCTGCGCCGGAGTCAGCAGGCCCACAATCTGGTTTTTGGCGGCCTGACGGGCCGTCTTGATTTGCGTGAATTTCTGCTCAGGCGTCAGGCTCGTGTTCGCGCGAACCGATTGGACCTGAGTATGTGTCGCCTCGACGATCGACTTCACCTCGGTTTGCTGCTGCGTCGAGAGGTCCAGCGCCTTCAGCGCGTGCATGTACATCGCGTGGCGGCGGAAGCCGTGATGGCCGCCCCACGCGCCCGGGCTGCATGCCGGGGAAGCCGCCGGCGCGGCGGACTGCGCTTGCGCGCCCACGGCCATGAACAGGCCGGCCCCGCAGCCCAGGAGGATTAGGATGAATTTGCGTTTCATTTTCTGTTTTTCTTTCTTCTTTTGATTTTCAGGCCGCATCCCTTGCGGAATGCGGTCCTATATCTCGTGACCGCGGCGCAGCCGAAAAGGTTACACCCCTCATTTTTCGGAATCTTCTCGCCCAATTTGTCCGCTTGCGGCACGCTCTGTAACCTCTCGCCCCATCCCGTTGTCATACAACTGTGTGGACCCCGTCTCATATATGTCATGGCTGAGGCCGGCTTCGATATGGAAGCCTGCCTCGCCGGCCTGCGCCGGAAGGATGAACGGGCCGCTTCCGACTTTGTGCGCGAGCTTTATCCCCTCGTCCTCAAGCTCGTACGCTCCCATCTGCCTCGACGTTCGAGCGAGGAAGACCTTTGCCAGATCGTCTTCATCAAGATTCTCTCAAACCTGGATCAATATTCCGGCAAGGTCCCCATCGAGCACTGGGTCTCACGCATCGCCATCAACACCTGCCTCAACGCCCTCAAGGCCGAGTCTCTCCGCCCGGAGTTGCGCTGGTCGGACCTCACTCCCGAGCAGGCCGTCGTCCTCGACTCCCTCACCTCCAGCCCGGCCGAACTCGACCCTGCAAGCGGCGCCGCCTCACGCGACCTGGTCGAGACCCTGCTCGGCGCTCTCAAGCCCCAGGACCGCCTCCTCATCAGCATGCTTCACTTGGAGGGCTACTCGATGGATGATATAAAGCAGGCCACCGGCTGGAATATCGCCACCATCAAAGTGCGCGCCTTCCGGGCACGCCAGAAGCTGAAGAAAATATTTCAGGAATTCAACAACCAGGAAAAAGCATGAAGAAATCCGACCATTCCTTCAATCGCCTCCTGCGCACCGCCGCCGGTTTCTCTCCCGCCGTCGCCGATGAGGAGCCGCCCTTCGGCTTCGTCACCCGCGTGGTAGCCGCGTGGAAGGGCGCGCCCGCGCGCGAATCCAACGGCCTCGATGCGCTCTGGTTCCGGCGCGCCTTCCTTTGCGCCCTGGGCGTGATGCTTCTCTCCGTCGGCCTCAGCTTCAAGACTGACACCACCGCCGCGGCGCCCAATGAAGACCTGGCCATCGCAGGCTACGATGCCACGGCGGACCTTCCATGACCCAGTTTTCCAAATGGAAAACCATTGGCTACGCCGCGTCCATCTTCGCGGCCGGAGGCGTCTCCGGCGGGGCGATCGGCGTGTACTATGCGAGGAGCCGTCTGCTCGCGTCGCAGCCGGTCCCCGTCGCCAAGGACGCCATCGCCATGCGCATCATGAGCCATCTCGGGCACAGGCTCAACTTGACCCCGGACCAGGCGGCCAAAATCCGGCCTATCGCCGATGACGCCGCCGCTCAAATCGAGCAGATTATCGGTGTACGCGCGGGCGAAGTCACCGCCATCCTGGACAAGGCCTACGCACAGATTTCTCCCATCCTCACTCCCGACCAGCGCGCCCGCCTCGACGAGATAGTGAAAGAACGCCGCGAGATGCTGCAGCGCCTCCCCGGCCATCGCCGCCTGCCCCCGGGCGTCCAGGGTCCGCCCGACCATGACTCCCACCCGGACGACGATCACGACGGCGGAAGCCCGCCCTCGATTTAGGGCGGGAAAAAAAGCGCTATTGCCCTGGCACGCTGCACTGCGCGCCAG